>Ga0209723_1000015_pt1 | contig 369810 bp, 257 predicted proteins | sample BiotimSIPDNA_2_FD_185750 | JGI IMG/M metagenome (GOLD analysis project Ga0209723, IMG submission 185750) | Anaerobic biogas reactor microbial communites from Washington, USA - Biogas_R2 time_0 SIP DNA (SPAdes) (version 2) | ecosystem: Engineered > Bioreactor > Anaerobic > Unclassified | place... | reverse complement strand
AATTTGGGTAAAATATAGAGAAATCCCGTAAAAACTCTTCGATTGGAACAATAAATCCTCAGATTTAGTGGTGAGAATTCACAAACGTGTTCTCACAAACCTTGAGAAGCAATTACGCAAAGGTCTTATATAGTTCGCCATCTTGGGCACGCAGATATCCAGCGAGGTTGCTCACATCGCGCAGGCTGCCCGTTTTGCCATAGAGCTGAGACTTGCCTTTCAGGTTGGGAAAACGTGCTCTGAGAGTGCCCTTATCTCCCGGCATGGCAAGGGATTGCAAAAACACAGCAAACCAATCCCTGTGTTTTGCCAGGCAAAGCGCAGCGCCCAAATTTGAGGCGGAACAAAGATTTTGACGAGATAATCCCGAACCGTCCACGGGGTTGAACTTTCCTCTGATGCGGTTTTGGGTCACCAGGCCCTTCAGTTTGCCCACACCCGCATCCGCACCCGGCCCGATCTGGCTCAGCAGCTGTTCTGCCAGCATGTTCGAACTGAATTTTTGCATCACCGGCAAAATCTCTGCCAAAGTGGGCGAACTGAAGTTGAAAAGATTTGTGAAGCTGTTGCTTGGAGTCTCTTCCAGCAGTATCTTCCCGGTGATCGTGATTCCCTTTTTACTGAAGGTGTCGCGCATGATGCTCAAGGTGAAAAGCGGGGGGTTTTGCACCGCTGTGCTCAGCCTTTGAGTGGTGTTGATCCCCAATTTTCCATGCAGGGTAACGGTGCTGCCATCCTCGGACAATCTGAGCCAGGTTCCAGCCGAACCTTTATCCGCCACGGTTTGAACCTGGTTGTTCATTTTCAGGAACTGGTAACCGTAGCTTGGAGCCGCCGATGCTTTCTGTCCTGCTTTGGAGGCTCCCTTCAGTTCATAGCGAACCATGTTTTCATTGAAGCAAAGGGCGCCCACCCCGGGTGAAAAACCGTAGTGCAGGTTATGTTCTTCCCAAAGCGGATGCTTGGCTTGTGTGGGGAAAAGGCTGATGTTTCCAATCAGGTTTCCATCAATTTTGCGGATTCCCAGCGCACGCAGAGAGTCTGCCCAGGCTTCAAAAACTTTGTGCGGGCCTTGCGGGTGGAAGTCTTCCATCCAGCTTGGGTCGCCTCCGCCTATGATAATCAGATCCCCTTTCAAGGTGCTGTTCGAGATCTCTCCGTTTGTGCCAATCCTTGTGGTAAAGCGGTATTGGGGACCCAAAATTTCCAAAGCGCCGATGCCGGTGTAGAGCTTCTGCAATGAAGCGGGCATCATGCTTTCATCGCTTCTGTATTCCCAAACCTGGGTGAAATTTGCGGGATTATAAAAGCCCACCGCCACCTCTGCTCCCTTGACGAGCGAGGATCCCATCAGCTTTTGCAACTCCCGTCCCAAGTTTGTGGCATCCAAACCCTGGGCAAAAAGTTGCGAAAAAAGGCTGAGCATGAAAAGCGCCAGCAGCGCCCGCAGCCTCATGCGTCCTACGATTAACTTACTATGAGTCATTGTTTTTTAACTGCGCGACTGTTTTTCGCGCCACTATGTTTTAATTTTTGCTTATTCAAGCTCCGTATTGCATTTGGGGCATTTTTTGAAATTGCCCTTCTCCTTGGAAAAATGTTCCTCGATATAGGGGTTGTCACAGTTGGGACAGGCAATGGGCAGAGGTTTCTTGTTGGTGAGATATTTACAGTCTGGATAGCGGGTGCAAGAGTAGAAGATATTGCCTTTCTTGTTTTTACGCTGAGCCAGTTCACCCTTTCCGCATTCCGGACAGGTCACGCCGGTGGTCTCTTTTTTGATGTATTTGCATTTGGGGTAGTTGCTGCAGGCGGTGAATTCACCATATCTTCCAGTGCGAATCATCAAAGGGCTGCCGCATTCGGGGCATTTCTCTTCCAAAACCTTGGGAACCAGAATGTTGATCTTGCCATCCTCACCCCGGGTGAAGTTTTTGATATTTCGGCACTTGGGAAAGCGGTCGCAACCCAGAAATTCACCATTTTTGGAGCGTTTCACCACCATCCTGCCTTCGCCGCAAACATCGCAGGTGAGGTCTGTGACCTCTGTGAAAGCTTTCTTTTCTTCCTTGAGGTCAACTTCGGAAACATACTTCATCAGTTCATCATAATACAGTCTCACCGTTTCATGCCAAACTGATTTCTTTTCCTCGATCTGATCCAATCTGTCTTCCATTTCCGCTGTGAAGCTGACGTTGAAAATGGAATCGAAATTTTTCACCAGGAAGCTGTTGACGTTTTTCCCCAGGTCGGTGGGGTGAAAGACTTTTTTGAGGATTTGCACATAGCGCCGTTTGCGGATGGTGCTGATGATGCTGGAATAGGTGGAGGGACGGCCAATGCCCTGGGCTTCCAAAAGCTTGATCAAGGAAGCTTCCGTATAGCGCGCCGGGGGCTTGGTGAAGTGCTGAGAACGCTTGATCGCATCGTGTTCGAGCGCGTCGTTTTTGGCATAATCCGCATGGATTTGAGCGCCTTCAACATAGTAAACATGCGCCCAGGCCTTCATGAAGCCTTGTTCCACCACCTTGTTTCCTGTTGCGGCGAAGATTGCTGCGCCCAAGCTGATCTTTGCCGAGGTGTTTTCCAGCTTGGCAGCCTTCATTTGGGTGGCCACAAAACGCTGCCAAACAAGGGTGTAGAGCTTGAGCTGATCTTTGCTGAGCTGAGCGGCAATGCTTTCCGGAGTGCGGAACGCATCGGTGGGTCTGATGGCTTCGTGGGCGTCCTGGGCAGATTTTTTGGTTTTGAAAAACCGGGCATTGGGCACCAGTTCTTCTTCACCAAAACGTTCTTTCACCAAGGCGCGGCAGCTTTCCACCGCTTCGGGAGCCACGCGCACGCTGTCGGTTCTCATGTATGTGATCAAACCTGTGGTTTCGCCCTTAAGTTCAATTCCTTCATACAGTTCCTGCGCAATCGCCATGGTTTTTTCCGAGGAAAAATTCAGGATTTTGGAGGATTCCTGCTGCAGGGTGCTGGTGATGAAGGGTGGCGGGGGCTGCAAGTTCCTCAGGGTGCGTTTGATCTCGCTGAGTGTGGCATCTTCATGCTTGATGGTTTCGGTGATTTCGATGCCTGTTTTTTCGTCCGGGATCTCAAAATTCTTACCCTGCCATTTTTCCAGACTGGCTTTGAAGGGCGGCAGCGCATCACGCCAGAAATTTGCCTCCAGCTTCCAAAATTCCCGGGGCTCAAAGGCTTCGATCTCCGCTTCGCGCTCGCAGATCAGGCGCAGGGCCACGGATTGGACACGTCCGGCGCTGAGGTCTTTGGCGATCACCTTCCACAAAAGCGGGGAAACCGTATAGCCCACGATGCGGTCCAAGACACGGCGGGCCTGCTGGGCATCCACCTTTGCCATGTCCACTTCGCCGGGCTGTTCCATCGCCGCTTTCACCGCTTTGGAGGTGATTTCGTTGAACACGATGCGGTGAACCTTTTTGCCCGAGATTTCCTTTTCCAAAACCTGGCTGAGGTGCCAGGCGATGGCTTCTCCCTCACGGTCGGGGTCGCTTGCCAGAAAGATTTCATCGGCGCCCTTGGCTGCGGTGCGCAATTCGGTGACGGTTTTACTTTTCTTTTTGTCTATTTCGTAAACCGGGGTGAAGTCTTGCTCCACCGCCACGCCCATATCGTGTTTGGGCAGGTCGCGAATATGACCAATGGAGGCTTTAACGGAATATTTTCCGCCCAGAATTTTGCTTATGGTGCCTGCCTTTGCGATTGATTCAACTATGATCAGGGCTTTGCTCATTTATGTTCCTTGTTTTTTATTCAGGGTCGGCAAATCGACCGCAGCATTTTTTATATTTCTTTCCGCTGCCGCAGGGGCAGGGATCGTTGCGCCCAACCTGGGGAGCGCTGCGAACCGGACGCTGCTTTGCGCCGGGCTCGTAAGGTCCTGTAAATTGAGGGGGTTCGCTAACGTTTTGTTGGGAAACGTCCAGGGTCTGCCCCTGGATGAAAGCGCTCATGTCCTCGTGTTGAAGCTTAGCGCTTTTCAGCATGCTTTCCATCTGCTCCTGAGACAGGATGTAGGTGGTGAAAACTTTGCGGGTCACGTTTTCCTGGATGCGGGTGATCAGGCTTTCAAAAAGCTCAAAGCTTTCCCGCTTATACTCGATCAGCGGATCCTTTTGGGCATAGGAACGCAGGTGCACGCTTTCTTTCAGGAGGTCCATCTCGTGCAGGTGGTCGCGCCATTCGTCGTCCACAACTTCCAACATGCTGCGGCGTTCGATGTCGCGCATGGCTTCTTCGCCAACCTGAGCCTCCTTTTTTTCATAAGCCTGCATCACCAGTTCCAAAAGTGTGTGTTCCAGCAAGGCTTGGCTCAGGTGGTCGCTTTGGAGTTCATCGGGGTTGATACCCACGTTCAAGTTTGAGCGAAACCAGCCGACAAGCCGCTTCAGATCCCAATCCTGGGCATAGCTGTCATCCGGAGTGTGGCCTGCCACCACGCGGATCACGGTTTCGGAAACCATTTCCTGCACTTCGCGCTTCAGGGAATATCCTTTCAACACGCTGCGCCGGTAGGAATAGATCACCTCGCGCTGCTGGTTCATCACTTCGTCATATTTGATCAGGTTTTTGCGGATCTCAAAGTTGTGCTCCTCCACCCGTTTTTGGGCGCGTTCCACGGTTTTGGTCATCCAGGGATGGCGAATGGCGTCTCCGGGCTGCAAGCCCATCTTCATCATCATGGGGGCGATGCGGTCGCCGCCAAAAAGGCGCATCAGGTCATCTTCCAGGGAAAGGTAGAACCGGGAGGTGCCGGGGTCGCCCTGACGTCCGGCGCGGCCTCGAAGCTGACGGTCGATGCGGCGGCTTTCATGGCGTTCGCTGCCGATCACGTGCAAACCGTCCAGAGGAAGTCCGTATGGGAATTGATCCGTTACGGCGGAGTCGATATTTCTATAATCTTCAGAGCTTTGGGTGACCACAGTTTCGCCCAATTTGATGTCTGTGCCGCGTCCCGCCATGTTTGTGGCGATGGTGATCGCTCCGGGTTCGCCCGCCATGGTGACAACTTCTGCTTCACGCTGGTGTTGTCTGGCGTTCAAAACGTTGTGAGGAATGTTGCGTCGGCGCAAAAGGCGGCTGATGGTTTCGGAAACCTCCACGCTCACCGTGCCCACCAGCACGGGCTTTTTCTTTTCATGCCAATAGATGATCTCGTCCATCAGAGCTTGATATTTCTCGTTTTTGGTCATGTAGATCACGTCTTCGTGGTCGATGCGCGTGATGGGAACGTTTGTGGGAATACTCATCACGGGAAGCTTGTAGATCTCGATGAATTCGGCTTCTTCGGTCACAGCGGTACCGGTCATGCCGGAAAGGCGCTCAAACATGCGGAAATAGTTTTGAAGCGTGATGGTGGCAAAGGTTTGGGTGCCCGCCTCGATGGTGACATTTTCCTTGGCTTCCAGCGCCTGATGCAGGCCGTCCGAAAATCTGCGTCCCGGCATCTGGCGTCCGGTGAATTCATCCACGATGATCACTTTGTTGTCGATCACCACATATTCTTTGTCGTTTTCAAACAGAGTGTAGGCCTTCAGAAGCTGGCTGATATTGTGCAGCTTTTCGCTTTTGTCCATGAATTTGCCGGTTTCGACCTGTTTGCGCTTGCTTTTTTCCTCTTCGGGGATGCTGGTGTCTTCATCAATTCTTTCCAAAATTTCGTCCAGACTTTCCACCAAAAACAGGTCCTGCTCACTGCGGGAAAGCAGTTCGCGTCCTTTTTCACAGAGGTCAACGCTGTTTTGCCGCTCTTCAACCACGTAGAAAAGCATGTCGTCCAGTTCGTGCAACTTTTTGTCGCGCAGAAAGACACCCTCAATGTCGTTGACCATCTTTTTCAGCCTGCTTTCCTGCATCAGCTTGGTGAAGGCCTTGTTGCGCGGCGCAGCTCGCTGCACGATGAGCAGGTTCGTAGCCAGGCGGTTTTGATCGGCGTTGGGGTTATCCTCGCGATTATCTTCGCGGATTTCGCTTAAAACCTTTTGCACCATGGTGTTTTGAGCCTGCACCAGCTGGTTGATGCGCGGACGCAGTTCGTGATAAAAGTTTTTGTCTTGTGCGATGGGACCGCTGATGATGAGCGGGGTTCGCGCTTCGTCGATGAGGATGCTGTCCACTTCGTCCACGATGGCAAAATAAAAATCGCGCTGCACCAATTGTTGCGGCGAAACCGCCATATTGTCGCGCAGATAGTCGAAGCCAAATTCGCTGTTCATGCCATAGGTCACGTCGCAGAGATACGCTTCCTTGCGCTCTTCAAAGCTCATGCCCGTGGTGATGCAGCCCATCTGCATGCCGTGAAAATTGAAAATCGGGGACATCCATTCCGCGTCACGTGAGGCAAGATAATCGTTCACCGTAACCAGATGTGAACCGCGTCCCACCAATGCATTCAGGAAAAGCGGCAGGGTGGCAACCAGAGTTTTTCCCTCGCCGGTGGCCATTTCTGCGATCTTGCCGTCGTGCAAGGCCATGCCGCCGATGAGTTGGACATCAAAGGGCACCATGTTCCATTTCAGCATATGCCCCCGCACCTCAAATTCCTGACCCACCAAACGGCGGCAGGTTTCCTTCACCAGCGCAAAAACCTCGGGCAAATATTCGTCCAAAGTGGACTTGGTGAGGGCTTTAAGCTGCTTTCTGGTCTCGTCGATGCGGTTGTCTATCCGGTTTCTTTCGCCTTCGTCGGCTTCCTCGCGATATTTCTCTTCCAGATCAGCCAGGGTTTCGCGGCTGCTTTCCAGCTTTTGGGCAATTTCGTTCTTGATGGCTGCCACGCGCTCTCTGATCTGGTCATCATCATATTGGTGCAAATCCGCAAAAATGCGGTTGATCGTCTCCACCTGAGGTGTATATTGGTTCAGATCGCGGGTGGATTTATCGCCAAATACCTTGCGAAGTAATTTTTCCAGCATAACTTGCTTCCTTTTATCAAATCCGTTCCCCATGAACGGATGGGCTTGAAAAAAAATAGTTGCGTCAGAAAATCATCTCTGCTTTTTGTGTCAATACATTAAATCTCTCACCCGTGCGCATTAGCAGTCGCATGCCTGAGAGCTTCAATCCGGAAAAACCGGCTGACTTTGCGTCAAAACAAACCTAGCCCAAACTCCCATATTGCCTTGCAAACTTCAAAAAAATGAGGCGGCTTAGATCAAATGATCGCTGTACTCTCCAAACCAAGCGCCTGCAGAAAAGCTTCCCTTGCCTGGGCTTCGGAAAGCTGGACTTCATCAATCACGGGAATACCGGGAAAAGCCATCCTGAACGCAGCCGCAAAGATGCCCACGCCAGTTTTTTCGCAAAGCCCGCCAAGCTGGGGAAAAAGCTCGACCCCGCGCAGTCCGCAGGAAGGGGATTTGCTCTTGAAGATAAAGCCCTTGAGCTTTTCCCGGGTCAATTCTGCGATCTTTTGTTCCACCCAATTCCAGATCTGTTCACTGAGGTCGATTCCGGTTTCAAGCGTCACCAAACGTGGATTTTCAGGGTTCCCAAGCAAAACCATCGGCTCGCGCGGGATGGGAAGTCCGCATTCCACTTCCGGGCAAATGGGAACGTAAGTTACATGTGGACCAAGGGCTTGCAGCAGCCAGGGCTGCAGTTTGTGTCCCCCATCATAGCGCACCAGATTTCCCAGCAAGCAGGCGCTGACCCCGATCTTCAATCCCGGCAATGCCTTGGAACCAGGCATCTGCCTTCCGGGCTCAAAAGTTTCTCTCATAAGAAAAAAGAATCCCGGGTGCTGTTATCAAAAGCCCCGGGATTCCAATCTTTGGTTTTATTTCAGATTGTCGGCGATGATGAGGTCGGCTTCAGTAGCGTTCACCACGTCTTCCACGGTGAATTCTTCGCTAACTTCTTTCAGCAGCAGACCTTCGGGGGTCACTTCCATCACTGCCATATCAGTAATGATCAGGCTCACCCGACCTTTGGCGGTCAGAGGCAGGGTGCATTCCTTCAATACCTTGGAATTGCCTTTTTTGTCCACATGCTCCATGGCCACGATCACTGTTTTGGCGCCGGTGACGAGGTCCATTGCTCCGCCCATGCCGGGAATGATCTTTCCCGGGATCATCCAGTTTGCCAGATTGCCGTGTTGGTCAACCTGCAGGGCACCCAAAACGGTGAAGTCGAGGTGGCCGCCGCGAATGATGCCAAAGCTGATGGCGGAATCGAAAAAAGCGGCTCCGGGCAGGGCTGTGATAAAGCCGCCGCCGGCGTTGATCATATCCTGATCTTCCTCTCCTTCCGCGGGAGCGGGTCCGGTTCCCATGATGCCATTTTCGCTCTGGAAAATCACATGCACTCCGGGCGGGATGTGGTTTGCGGTTTCGGTTGGCAGGCCGATGCCGAGGTTGACATAGTCGCCGTCTTTCAGTTCCTGGGCGATGCGGGCTCCGATGCGTGCGCGTTTATCCAATGCCATTTCAAGCCTCCTTCACAACGATGTAGTCAACAAAAACCCCGGGGGTTACGATGGCCTCGGGATCCAGTTCGCCGCTTTCGACGATCTCATCCACCTCCACGATGGTGATCTTGCCAGCCATCGCCATGATGGGGTTGCTGTTACGTGCGGTTTTTCTAAAGACCAGGTTTCCGGATTTGTCTGCCTTGTGGGCGCAGATCAGGGCAAAATCGCTGGGAATGGCGGGTTCCAGGATGTAGTCCTTGCCATCCAGATTGATGATTTGTTTTCCTTCTTCCACCACGGTGCCGAGCCCGGTGGGGGTCAAAACCCCGCCCAAACCCATGCCGAAAGCGCGGCAGCGTTCCATCAAGGTGCCCTGGGGAACCAGTTCCACCTGGATTTCGCCGGAATTCATCTGGTTTTGGATTTCTCTGTTTGTGCCAGTGTGGGAAACTTGGGCGCTCTTAAGCTGATGATTCACAACCAGTTTGCCAACGCCGCGGTCTTCCCAGTCCGAGGCGATCACGATCATGTGCAGATCCCTGGTCCCGGCTGCGACAATGGCATCGATGATGCCTTCAGGGGCACCCACAGCCAAAAAACCGCCAATGGCCAAACGACTGTGAGGCTGGATCATTGCGGCAGCTTCAGCCGCCGTGATTTGCTTGAACATTGCTACTCCTATTGGATTTATCTGATATTTCGAACATTATTTCCTCATGACACAGGATTCCGGTTGAATGTAATCCATCCGTCAGACAAAATAATCTGCAACGGATGACACGCAAGCAATTGGGCATGATCAAATTCCTTTCATTGCCATGGCGGACTCTGTTGTCTATTCTTGTGCCAATGTGTTTCAATTCCGCAAGTGCAGAAAAAAATCAAGTTTAAAATGACTGTCCTTTTGTCAAGTAGAAGAGCCACACCAGGGTGGGGCTAACTTACGGTGTAGGCTTCTACCTGAATTGACTTTGAGTTCACCCCCTATGTATGTAAGTAATACTCAAGTTACTTGGGGAAAACATGTCTTCAGTTGTTCCCAGAAACCATAATCGGGATCTACAACCAAGCTCCGGTCAAGGTATCTGTTCGACATTTCGCATGATGTTTCTGGTATCAAGCTACATGAGAAACAGACTGAACCACTTTCGTAGCAAACTGGGTCCGAACGGCAGAACTTTGCGGAGGTAATAGCATTTTCAAATAAAAGTGAAAGGGCGCCTGACTCAGCTTCGCCTACTAAACCCCCATAACTACCTTCTGATCCAGTAATGGAATAGATCATAATCCCTGCTTGTCCATCCCCTGATGTATAGACTCTCTCATTTAAAGAAGTTGCCGGGTATCCGCATGTATACTCCAATTGTTTCATCAGTAGATGCGATAATGTATGGAGGATTATTAGCTTAGCCCCATCATAATTTTTTGTAATGGTCTGGGCTGTACCGTAAAAAGATTTATCAGCTTCAGATAATGTCCTTATTATAGCATTCATAAATCTATTCTTGTCTTTATTAAGATTAAACCATTCTTTAATCAGAATATCGTTGAAAATGAGCAAAAAACCTTCTCCGGCAGACTTCACTGCTGGCAAGTATTTTGTCCACTCGTTCCATTTAGTTACATGTTTGGATCGTCCATTCACGTAACATTTCCCAGTGGATAATGGTAATCCCCTGGTATAAGAACACAAGACGGACGACATGGTCATATCTCTTATGGCTACCACTTGGATATCCCCATATTTTCCAGCACGTTTTAAATAAAGGTCTTCATCATGATAATCTCCCTCGGATACCATGCTTACTATTTGCTCGAATTCCTCATGCTTGAACATATTGTCATCTTCGGCAACATTTTCGGGTGCTCCTGGGATCAGTATGCTGGAGATTATCCTCGGAAAATACACATTATTGCTTGATCTCAAAACAGTCCTGAATTCGGAGTTGGGAGGATAAGAAAAAATACCACGCAAGGTAGTGGCCTTTTTGCAGTCTTGGCACGAGATATGAATGCTTTCAAAGTTTTCAGAGAATGGCGAGGGTTTATATTTGAGTCTGTGTGAGGCACATTCTGATGACTGAACTACATTATCAAACCATTCTCTCCATGGGAAATCCCGGATATCTCCTTTTTCAGATATCTGTATAAACCTTACCTGCTCAAGGTCGACTAGCCTTGTTCTCTTTCCAGTAAAGCTTGAGCAAAAGGGACAACTTGTATAATGTTTATCTCGGTCGTAGTTCCGGGGTTGAATGGCTTTCCATGCCTCGTTCCATCGCGCAATTTCCATAAAATTATTGCATTTAGGACAGTAGAACCATGTTGGAAAATGTGCTGCTGACACAATGTTGTCTCTTTTTGCGACTCTGGTACCCCCTCTCTCCAACGTATTTTCAGGTATCTGAATCAAGTGTTCAAGATTTGGGAAGTCATGCCTAATTCTGGCTATCAATCTCGGGTCATCGACAGATACTTTTTTCAGATCTTCGGCATCAGCCTTTTCTATAGAAAAACGATAGAACAACCATTGATCAAATGACAGCACTAGCAAGGCGCCACTAAGTGTCTCAATAATGGAGCCTACGCCTCCATAGCTGCTAACAAGCTGATAATCTCTTAATTCAACGTATTGTTTCATGTGCTCAAGCTCCTTATTGTTTTTGGATCTTTAAGACAGCATTGGAACCAACGTCTCGCATGGAATCCATTGCTAGCCATATGCCTTTGGTAAAATTATCTGCGTCTATTTGGGATTGTTTAACTAAAAGATCCTTTCCTATAGTTGCCATAGGCACCCATTCCTGTTTCTTCTTGGCATAATCCAAGTGCCCCTGAATTGCTTCACGCATATATTGAGCCATTTCTGGGTCTTTAATACGGTTATCAAAATACTCATATAATGCTTTTATTGTTTTATCATCAATATCCTTAACGTGTTCGACACCCATCTTGATCCTCAAAAAGGCCGCCAATATCGTGGCCGACATCCTGTCTATGGCAGCCTTTGTGAAAGGTGTAATTGATATTGGCTCTATGAATTTATAATAGCTCCCATGAAACTGTGTAAAAGATTCAAAATGGGATCTGTCTCTGACCCGGACGGGGTTGAATGCCGATATGATTATTCCCGGGTATTTTCGGGCTATTCTACTGGTAACCTGCACATACTCGGAAATCGATCTCGGCTGACCATTGACCAGCATTAGATTGAACCTGTCGATATCCAGTCCCACGGAAATCATATTTGTGGCAAAAACAAGATCAATGCTGTGTCTAATCGATTCATCAAAGTCGTTCAAGTCCACATTTTTCATTGAGACACTTGCCAGCACCTTTTTGACACTGTATCCTGTGATTCTGCTAGTTAACTCTTTGGGATAGTTAAACTTTGCCCTCCAAGGTTTGCTTGGATAATCATTGTATACCAGCGCTTTGTAGCTATGAGCAATCTCATCGCCAGCTTTGTTTACTATCCGCCCCAATTCCCTTAAAGAGTTGTGGTAGGAGACTAAACTCCAATAATTGTCGATGTCTTTTAGCCCATGCTCCAGTAGTTCCCACCTGGAGTATAGTAGCAGGGATAGTAGTTTGACCTGGGTAGTTATAAATGTCTTTCCGGTGGGGTAAACCCCAACATACTCTCTGGTCGGCTCTCGTTTATCGGCCACAGCGAAGAAATTATCGTTGTAATCCAATCCAGGCGGAGGAAACGAAAACGCCTTTCTGTTACCATAGAGATTGCCTACCTGGGCAGACGCATTTTTGATTGTTGCGGTAGAAGCTATGATCTTGGGAAGGAACTCATCTCTGCTGCACAAAAGCTCTACAATATTTTCGAACAGACCCGAGATTGTGCCCAGAGGGCCAGCAATGAGATGTAGCTCATCTTGGATTATTAATTCAGGCGGATTATTGCCTTCCCTCATACCAAAAAAAGCCTCAGTTTCCCTTTTCCATGCTAATTGGGCAAACTTGTCAATTGTGGCAAACAACAAAGATGGAGGAAACGCATAAAGGCTCTCATCGACACAGTCTATTGGTAAAGATTCATTAAACATGCAGCTTGGGTTCAAGCAGAAAATTTTGAACCTATTCTTAAAGATTCGGTACCCCGTAGTTATTCTTACTTTATCTCCTTTTTTAACAAGGCTATCACCGCACCAAGGGCAAGTGTCTAATGGGAATCTATTTTTGGCTTTCGCCTGTTCAACATCTTTCTGGTTGAGCATATCTGTAACACACTCATCGGCGCTACGGTCTCCTTTCAAACTATTGGGTGACGACTGCCCCCCTATCCACAAGCCAATACTGAATGGACCTTCTGAGAGTATGTCAGGATCCAGACTCTTACATACATAATTCATCGCCAGAATTATTTTACATGCACGCTCAAATTGTTGTGAGGTTAGAAGCCTAAGAGTATAACGCATTATGATGGCTGTACCACACCCTTCAGATCCATGTTTTTTCCTTCTCCAGATGAATGTAAAAGCTGCCAATAAAAGGTACGCTTCAGTTTTTCCTCCGCCGGTTGGAAACCAAAGAATATCTACACCATCTTTTCTATCGGATGATCCAGGATCTACCATACTCTCTATATTCAAAAGAAGGAAAGCCAGTTGAAACAGATAATAGCGATAATCCTCAAATTCCGATGCCAAATAATATGATGGATCCTGCCTTTTGAGATGCTCGACTGAATACACCAACATATTGACCAACATAGAGGCGTTGGCCAGTTTATAGCACTCTAGCATATCCTTGTTTTTCCTAAGAAGCTCGACCCCTTTAGACATTCTAGCAAAGGCTTTCTTTTGGTCTTCTATTAGCTCACCCGCAATCATTAAAAAATCGGATCCAATACCATCCCGTTTCTCCTCTTGCTCCTCTATCCATTGCTTATAAGCTATACAGATTGTGTCAAGACCTGATAGTATTTTATCGTCGCCAAGCTTAGAGAACGAGCTGTTTCTATGGATGCTTAATGCAGCATTAACTTTGTCGTTGTCTGTATTACTAACCATTATTTGCGGTCTTACTGAAGGGAGGAAGGTGCTGCTGAGGACTATAGTTCCGCCATCATCTTTCCATTCGATTGAGCAGTTATGAGCTTGACCATAGGAGAGGCAATTACGGTATTGGCAGTCTAGGATACTATCTTCCTTGGTTGGGTTAGTTCGTATTCCAGTAGTGGGCAATGGCATTAACTGGCTGCATATCACTTTGATACCACACTGGAACATTGCCATTCCATTCAAGACTTCGTTATTGGGTATGTACATAGGTAGCTTTACAGTCGAAGAGTTAACCAGTATCGCCCTAACTAAATGTGCTTAGCCTCAACTTTGACCAGCTTAATATACAGCGATGCCAGTAAATTTGTGTTTTTCGCGATTTTGCTATTAAGCAAATCTAGACGTATCTCTTCGTTTTCCAGTAACTCGCTAACTTGTATTATGTTTTCTTGAGTATGATCAGCTCGTACCCATGCAGGCTTAGTCATGTCCATAAGCTTGTTAAAAATAGTATAATAGTCAGAAAACGGTGTCTTGGATTTTGCCTCGCTTTTTTGTAACTTTTCAAGCAGTTTTTTTCGGATCGAATCCAATATTTCGAAATCACCGGTCCTGGTACCCGACATCGTGCCTTTCAGGGCTCTCTTTAAGGTTAACCTTGAATGATCAGCATCATAATTAAACAGGTCTGATATTCGAACATTATTTTCCCCCACTTGATCTCCCATATTTTTGATTTTCTGGAAATCATCAAGTGGCATTTTCATCGCATAATGATCATAAGTCTTTTTATCGCTGGGGGATATTTCCTGGTATGTTCCAAATTCTGAAACACAAGTGAAACTCTTGGTAGAACGAGGAAGACAAAAGGTCAAACCCATAGATCTTGGATATAATTCCGAGGTAGCTGGATCTTGATCTTTAACCTCTTCTCTTTCTATGACATCGGTAGCATCATCGGCTTCTGTGTCATCATCAGGCTCCTCATCATATTCTGTCCAGTTGTCGTCGTCATCGTCTGTGATGCCGCCTATTTCCGTATCCTCAACGTCCAAACCTGGGAATAAAATTGCAGAATAATATTTGTGCAGGGGTTTGCCTATAATAATTTCCACTGTTGAGGGTCTGTCAAATATTCCATCTGCAGGTCCTATCAGATGGAACTCGAGCTTTTTGCGGATTAAGTCCCTGGGGTCTTCAAGTGTTTTCATCAGGTATCTCCTCCTCAATTGTCTTTAGATGATATATGGGCGTGTTTCGATTTACTATTGCCGATATTGATTTTAGGCTTAGTTTCGATAAAAAGGGATAGTTCTTTTCACGATTAAAAACTTCGCGACTTATATAATCGTGAAGAGTTTCATCTTTGGTATCATATATTATGCGATGTATCTCAGCACTAAGATTGTGCCCTAATGTGATCATAAGACTTGTGAAGGACATGCAAGCAACCATTATATCTCTTCTTTGCTCGCCGGTTACGAGTCCTTCAGTCTCAAAAATGTCCAGCAATTTCATGAGAGAACCTCTTTTGGGGAATCTCACGCTGGCTCCATAGCTAAGCCAATTATTCAATATATGCCCAGCACTTATGTCAAGCAATTTCGAAAGGTATGTTATACGCTCAGTCATAATGAAATCCCAATCGACATCTTCTTCAATCCAACCCACATATTCGCGCAGTTTGTCTTTCCATAATTTGGAATGGTTTTCTATGATCATAAACTCATCCGATTCAGTAGAAAGAATTTTGTAAAGAGCTTCGCTGGAAGGGTTGGAGTATTTAAGAAAATCATCCTCTGGTTTCAGTTCAGCGACTTGGCAATCTTGCTTGTTTCCCTGGATAATCTTGATTACTCCGGTTGTTCCTGCTAAACGAAGCACCTGCTCGTCTCCTTCTTCATCTCTTACTGTGAGTCTATACTGTACTACATCACTGTCCCCATCGAATCGCATGCTTACATAATCAACTTCAAAGTATGCCCTGTACATAAGTTGCGAAATCAATTGTGAAGTATCTATGTATGAAGGGTTTCGTTTACTTTTTGTAGCAGGCTGTGTGGGGAACCAACCCGGTATGTATCTACGGTTTTTTGTGGTGTCCATAATCTTTTCAATGTAGCTGTTCAGAATTTTTATCTCCGCGTTAGACACGGCAAAATTTAAGTTTACCCGAGCATTTAACGGGTGAGCCAGCAATGAAGACAAGGAGTTGTATGGAGGCACAAAGGAAAACCAAAAATCCTGTTCGGTTTGCACCAAATCCAAAACCTTAGGGAATTGGTTATCGGGGATCAGTTCAATATTGTCTTTTTCTTTGTTTTCAATAGTTTGCTGCCATGCCTCCATAGTCCAGCGTGGTACGACAAGCCTTATCATAGTGCTTTCTTCAATAAAATCTGATTCCAAGTAACAATCTTTCACATCTATTTGTCCAGCTAGCGTTAATAGGGCTTTCTTTAAATCAGACAAGTCGCGCTCAACCTCAGTCTCATCATTGTCCTCGATTATCAACAGCTTTCTAGCGTCATTTATAGCAGTATCAATCTCTTCTTCCAAGTCTGCTGCTGCACTATATTTATCCCTTAACATGCGTAGGTAAAGATATAAGATGGGCTTGAAAACATGGTTGTCATCATATTTCTTCGTTAGGTTGTTGACCATGTCGCTTACGTTTTCACAGGCTTCATCGAATTTAAGATTTTCGGATAAAGGATGGGGCACTATATTTGCCAAGTGTTTTCCTGATAGATAAGTGACATCCTCTGCCTCCCACTGCCATTGCAGGGCCCCATCCTCTTGATTAAGCCCACTTTTACAAACGACAACAAGGTTCTCAAATAGGCCCTGGTCAAGGTCCTGCCTTATGTTCACGATGTTGTTCCTCACGTTTGCTTCCTGGAGTACCACCATATACGGAAAATCCACATTTTCATCTGCCTGCATTAAAAAGCTGATGGCGTTAATGTAATCAGGACAGAAATAAATAGCTGGATCTGCTTTGATAGAGACCTGTGTTTCAGAGCCAGAAGCCGATATGAAGGCATATGGAAAAACCTTGCTCAATTTGTAGCGGCTTATTTGCTCAATAGCACTGTTTTTAGGACATACTATTATAGCCTTTTTGGCATGACCAAAAGGCGGATACTCTTTTGTATCCAAAGAACTTTGATATAGTTTTATGTAGTCCTGGTAGGGGTCAACGGAAAATGCCCTGTCCACATAATATTTTTTGTTAATTAGAATATTCTGCGCTAAAAACTCACTCAAATTTTTGATGGGAGTAAAATGCTTGCCTCTCTTATCTTTGTAACAGAGGGTAAATTCACCTGTCCCCGCATCGTAGATAATGTTTTTCATCCTACCGTCACTGAATATCATGTATTCATTTAGCTTGTTTCGGTCAATTGTAGCCATATCATTGATAAGAATCCTATCAAGCAACACTAGGCAAATTGGGACTATTAGGCTATCTATTACCCCTTTATGTGTTGCGGTAATGAACAGTGATTTTTGTTCAGCTATTGACCTGGCCGCAAGATAAGCGTTACATACTTGGAACCCGTTAAAGCGGTGAGACCGATTTTCAACATAGCGAAACATTGTTGTGTTCAATTTCTTCCTGGCATACCTAACCAGTTTATCCAGCTGCGCTTCACTCATTTCCTTACCTCCTAAAACCGTTGTACAACACTATGGTGTTTATGATATCATCGGTGCGCTAATCAGTCGTAACAGCATCCTGAACGCGACCTATACAGTTAATGTAGCTTTCTCATTGCAGCTACAACAATTGATTACAATCTTCACCATGCCCGTTGATGCAATTGTATATCTCAATTGCCTTTTGGCCACACAAACTTTTTTGATCTTTGGCAAGCTTCCGTGACACATATCTCGTTGAGCAATGTTAAATCTTGTAATTTCTACGTCTTATCAAAGTTATGTCAATAAATAATCTCGCACATGGTGGATATCGCGGCTGCTGATCACGATTTCCAGATAGATCCCGTCCGCTCGATATTCCTCCGTTTTGATTTCGGCGATATCGTGCAAAAGCGAAGCCAGCGCGCCTTTGTCGTAGGGCAGGAAAACCTTGCATTCCTGACCCTCAAAGAGCGACTCTTCCAAAAGCCGCATCAGTTCATCAACGTGCTCGTGCTTGAGGGCTGAAATCAGCGCTGCATCGGGATGACGCCGCTGGGCAAGCGTGGCAAAGTTTTGATCCACCATGTCGCTTTTGTTCAAAACCAGAAGCTGTGGGATCTCATCAGCTTCAATATCCTTCAAAATGCTGTTCACCTGCTCGATGTAATATTCATAGCGTTCATCGGATAGATCCACAACATGCAAAAGCAGATCGGCATCGCGCACCTCCATCAAAGTGGCACGGAAAGAAGCCACCAGATGGTGCGGCAGGTTTGAAATGAAGCCCACGGTGTCCGAAAGCACAACGGGGAAGGAGGTATTCAGTTTGAGCTGTCTGGATGTGGAATCCAGGGTGGCAAAAAGCCTGTCCTCAACCAAGACTCCCGCTTCCGTAAGTGCATTGAACAGAGTGGATTTGCCGGCGTTGGTGTATCCCACCAGACAGATTTTTTTGGTGCGACCGCGCTGCTTGCGTTGGGTTTCCTTTTGTTTGGTGATGGCGTCGATGCTTCTGGTGATCTTTCGTATCTGATCACGGATCAAGCGTTTATCGATCTCAATTTGCTTTTCGCCCATGCCGCGAGTGGCGGTGCCGCCTGCAGAGCGAGCCGAGCCCCGTTCTTTGTCGAAGTGCCCCCACAGCCGTCGCAGCCGGGGAAGCTGGTATTGCAGTTCCGCCAAACGCACCTGCAGCTTGGCTTCGCGGGTGCGGGCATGATCGTGGAAAATGGAAAGGATCACCTCGGTGCGGTCGATCACGCGGATGCCATAATCGTTTTCCATGTTGCGCGCCTGGATGGGATTCAGTTCTTCGTTCACGATCAACAGGTCGGCGCGGGCCTGATGCATTTTTTGGCTGATTTCCGCCAAAAAGCCTTTGCCAAAAAAGGTGGCGCGCTCAGGATGCTGGCGTCTTTGGGTATAGAATCCGATGGTTTCGATGCCGGCTGTATCGGCAAGCCGTTCCAGTTCACGCAGCTTGGATTGAGCCTCTTCCTCGGTTTCTCCCTGGCGGATGATGGCGGCTAAAAATGCCGTATCTCCTTCGCGTTCCAGTTCTTCCCATTCTTCGCCTTCCAGTTCGTAATCTTCAATCAGCCAGTCTTTTTCTTCGTATTGCATTTATATCCTTTGTTCGTGGCAAAACCTGAAGCCGGGTTGCTCAAATCTGCGCCCAAGTTTTGCCGTATATGTTTCGCCTAGACATCCAAAACACATCCCAAATCTTGTTTGGGATGTGTGAGCGATGTCTTTAGCTTGATCTGGGTTTGGGGCTCAAGGGCTGATCTTGGTGCCCATCGCTCCCTTTTTGCCGGGGGAGCTGTCGTATATCTCTACGTTATAATAAATTACGGCGATATAGTCGCGGGGAAATTCACCATGGAAAAAGCTGTGGACCAGGTTGATATATTTCACCACATCCTTTTCATATTGGCTCAGGTTCGGGTCCAGAGGATGAAGCAGGCGTGCGATTTGCTTGATCTTGAAAGTGGGAATGTCCAGCCAAACCGTCACGCAGGAAGGCTCAAGCATCTGGTTCAAAAAGGTTTGGGTGGTGGTTCCGGGCTGTGAATAAAGCTCCAGAGAACCCAAGCGGTTGGGGCTGAAATTCTCGGTGGCGTGAGTGTAGAGGCTGTCCAAAATATCCAGTTTTTCCGCCATGCTGGCGTCCATTTTGTCCTGTAAGAGTTTGATCAGTTCGCCAATTCTCTCTTCCGGAGGCAGAAATCCCATGCCTTTCACGGCGTTGTTCAGCTTGAAGCGGGAATCCTTGCGCTGAGCTGCCCAGGTGGCCACGATGCCGTTGTGCGGTCCGGCAAGTTCCGGACTGCGAGTGGCCCCAGGACCTTTTTCCAGCATTTCGCGAAAGATATCCAGATATTCCTGACGCCGTGAGCAGCTCCATTCCCAAAATTCAGCGGGAAAATCCACCAGGGGCAATTCCTCCCACTTTCCTTCAACCTGAGCGCGGATGCTTGTGGCGCCTGCAGCCGGGGTTTCCGCGGTTCTCTGCACACAATGGTCACCTTCCCAAAAGCTGGCAGGGTCGATCAAATCATCGGCTTTCAACACACCGATGATCACCAAAAAGCCAATCACAAGTAAAATGATAAATTTTTCCATTTTCTTTCTCCCAATTTATTCAGGGCATCTGTTCAGAAACGGGCAAACCGCTTGCCTTGTCAGGATTCAAAAAATCCTGCAAAGCGGTAAGACCCCGCTCTGCCAATGCCAGTTTTTTTGCTTTTTTGTCCCGGATGGGCGGTTCCAAGGCGGGGAGCAGACCAAAGTTTGCATTCACGGGTTGGAATTTTCCCATTGTGGGATCGATCAAACGCCGCCAAAGCTGTCCCAAAATGGTCTCCGGCGGCAGAAGCTGCAAGCTTTCAGCGTGGATCTTTGCCACCAGCAAACCCGTGGCAATGCTTTCCATATATCCTTCCACTCCGCCCAACTGACCTGCCACGTAAAAATCCGGACGTGGTTTCAGGGTCAGGTTTGGGTTAAACAGTTCCGGTGCATTCAGATAGCTGTTGCGATGGATGGAACCATAGCGCAGAAACTCTGCCTTTTCCAAGCCCGGAATCAGCCGGAAGATGCGTTTTTGTTCGCCATATCTCAGCATGGTTTGGCAGCCCACCAGGTTGTAGGCATTGCGGACTTGATTTTCCGTTCTAAGTTGCAGCACCGCAAACGGTTTCACCCCATCGCGTTCCAAGCCCATGGGTCGCATCACCCCGTGCCGAAGCGTGTCTCTTCCGCGCTTTGCCAGTTCCTCCACCGGCATGCAGTTTTCATAGTAGGTAAACTTCAGGTTTGTGAAATATTCGTTCTCAAATTCATGCGCCTCATGCTTTTCGCCCTCCAGCAAAGCATCCACAAAAGCGTAGTATTCCTCACGGCTGAAGGCACAGTTCAGATAGTCCGGATCTCCTTTGTCATAGCGGTCTTTGCTATAGATTCTGTCCATATCCAGGCTGTCGGTGCTCACAATCGGCGCGATGGCATCGAAAAAATAGAGCTGGGTGTCGCCCAAAATCTTTTGCAGGCTTGCCGCCAAGGCATCCGAGGTGAGCGGTCCGCTGCAAAGAATGCCGGGGGAGTCCGGAAGTTCCGTCACCTCTTCGCGGATCAATTCGATCTTGGGATGCGCCTGGATTTTCTCAAAGACCTTTTGGGCAAAAAGATCGCGATCCACTGCCAGGGCATGACCCGCCGGAACGGCGCAGCTTTCGGCGATGGGCAGCAATTTTGAGCCCAAAAGCCGCAGTTCCGCCTTCAGCATGCCGGAAGGGGTGTCCGCTCTGGTGGATTTGAGGGAATTGCTGCAGACCAGCTCCGCCGGCAGACCGCTTTGATGTGCCGGGGTCATCTTGTGTGGGCGCATTTCAAACAGGCGCACACCAAAACCCTTGTCTGCCAGATACAGGGCGGCTTCGCTGCCTGCCAGCCCGGCCCCGATGATGTTCACAGGCTGCCTTGCCATGTCATTTTGAATGTTTGGTCTGCAACAGGATGCCTGCTCCTGCTAAGGCAGCCAAAACGTCGTGCAGGAAAAACACGATCAAAGTGGTGGAAACGATGGCTTCATCGGGATAACCGATCTGCGCAAAGAGGCTTTTCGCGAAATATTCTTTCAAGCCCAGTCCAGCGAAGGTGATTGGTATGCTGTGAGACATGTGAGCCAGCGACATTCTTTTTAAGGTCTCCCAAAAAGAGATCACCCTGTGTTGGTTAGTCAGCAGCTGTTGGTTAATCAGCAGCCAATATTGAAGATAGTTGAATAGTGTGATGGCAATTTGCAGGAGCAGGATGCGGGGTCCCAGCTTGAGGTAGTTTGGCTGCAGCCGCTTCCAGCGCCGGTTTGCACCTAAAAGGAACCAGCCTCCAAAAGGTATCATCAGCACCAGAATGAACAGAAACCAGATGAGCCAGGTGGGAAATCCAATGGGCACAAAAAACAGCGAAAATGAGGCAAAAAACAGCATGGACCACGTGACAAAGGAACGTTCCACAATGTAGGAAATAAAAGACGCGGCGTGACTGCTGTTGTTCACGAAAGCGATCTTTCCCACCAGGCCCCAACTGCCGGGAACAATGAAACGAAAAGCCTGCCCGATCATGTAGGAATTAAAGATCTCCTTGTGATTTGGCTTGTAAAGTGGATTCATTTGCAGGGAATACTTCCAGGCGAGATACTGCCCAAAATGTCTCAACGCGGAAAGCCCCAGGATGGCCAACAATATCGGAACTGACTGACCCAACAGGGTTTTCCAAAGCAAACAGGTGTCCATTTTGTGAAAGATTCGCCAAAGAATGAAGCCTGTGATCAGAAATTTGAGCACAAAATTCAGAATATTCAGCAGCTTCTTTGGTTTTTTGGTTTCCATCTTGGCTCTAGATTTGGGTGCGGGTGTATGCCAATGCTTCTTCAATCATTTGAACAGGCGGCGGCGCAATGCTGCCATCATCCATCATTTTGTGACAAATCCGCCGTGCTGCCTGGATATCTGCCTCCGCCTGAGCGAACGCTTCATCATGGGTTAGTTCATGGCGGGCAACTCCTTCCTGAACAGCCTGAACGGCCACATCCGCCGCTTCCTGGGCGAAAACGCCGTTTTCATCCATGCGGGGTATGATGTTTTGGGGGTCGATGCCGCGCTGGCGGGCAAAGTCTGCCAGGGAATGAGCCGCCCGGATGGCCATGCCGTCTGTGATTTGGCTGGCTCGGGCAAGCAGGCTGCCTTTCAAAATGCCGGGGAAGCCCAGGGAATTGTTGATTTGATTGGGAAAATCTCCCCTGCCCGTGGCAACGATGTAGGCTCCTGCCGCCTTGGCTTCGTGAGGATAGATTTCCGGAACGGGATTGGCACAGGCGAAAACGATTGCTTTGGGCGCCATCAGGCTGATCCATCCGGGCTTGATTGTTCCCGGACCCGGGCGCGAAAGCGAGATCAGCACATCGGCTCCCGGCATGGCTTCTTCCATGGTGTCAAAGCGTTTGGGATTGCTGATTTGAGCCAGAGCCCACTGCTTGAACTTATCCGGGTTTTGCGCGAGGTCTTTTCTGCCTGAATGCAGTCCGCCTTTGCTATCGAAAATCACCAGATTTTTGGGATCCAAGCCGGATTGCAAAAGGATGGAGGCGATGGTGGTGTTCGAAGCGCCGGCGCCAAAAAGCACGGTACGGATATTTTCCATGCTTTTGCCCGCCAGTTCCAAGGCGTTCAAGAGCCCTGCCAAGGTTACGCAAGCCGTGCCCTGGGCATCATCGTGCCAAACCGGGATGCTGCAGCTTGCGCGCAGTTCGTCCAAGACCCGGTAGCAGTTCGGCTGGGAAATATCCTCCAGATTTACCGCTCCCACGCTGGGTTCCAGCATTTTCACAAACTCGATCAGGCGCCGGGGATCCGGCTTGCCTTCAGGGTCGCGGTTGTTCACGCAAAGCGCGAGGGCGTCGCAGCCACCCAGATATTTCATCAGCATGGCCTTGCCTTCCATCACGCCCAAACCGCCGGCGGGACCGCAGTCTCCATCGCCCAAAACCCTGGTGCTGTCGCTAACCACAGCCACCAGGTTGCCCCGGTTGCTCAGCTCGAAAGAGCGGTCTTGATGGTCGCGAATGGTGGTGGAAACAGACGAAACTCCGGGTGTGTACCAAACGTTGAACCAGTTGAAATCCCAAATTCCGGCTTTGGGCAGGGTTTGCATTTTCCCCTGGTAGTGCGTGTGTGCCAGTTCGGAGAGCTTTTTCAAAAATGCGGTTTGCGCTGCAGCCCTTTTTTCAGAGGGATAGTGCGCCTCAAAATACTGTTGCAGATTGGAAAGATCGCTTTTCAATTCGTCCATCAGATCACCTGTTTTTCGTTTTTTGCCAATATACAAACTGTCCGAATATTGTCAATTGAACAATTTTTTAAGCTCGGCTTTTGCATCTTCAAACTGCCTTGACACCCTGCGAATCTGTTCTATTTCAACATCAAAAGCTTCAGGATTTGCGAGCCTTCCGCGCTTTGCAGCCTGCAAAAATACAGTCCGCCGGGAAGCTGCCTGCCTTGAAAGTCCTTCCCATCCCAGGTAACAACGTGGCTTCCGGAGCCTTGAACCCCATCGGCAAGGCTGCAAACCTTCTGACCGCGCAAGCCGAAAATATCCAGTTTTACAGGCTGAGCCTGCTTCAGTTCAAAGCCGATGGAAACTGATGATGAGAAAGGGTTTGGCCCGGCGTTCAGCGCAAAGGGCTGCGGCGTCTGGGCGGGGTCGCTGTTGGCAACGGTCATCACAAAGTTTTGATAGGTGGTTTGACCGCTGTTGATCACAATCCCTTGCGCGGTCTGAGGCGGATAGCCGCTTGCCGTTGCGCGGATGACGTAGGTTCCCACCGGAAGGTGCAGATCAAAAATGCCCTCATAGTTTGTGAGGGCGGAAAACTCCGTGTCCACAGCCTCGATCAATGCATTTGCCAGCGCAAAGCCGTCCCCGGCATGCACGGTTCCGCGCAAGAGCCCGGATTCGATGGGCTCAAAAACGATTGCCGTCTTGGGAAAGATGCCGCTGAGATTGGAGCTTGCAGGCGGATTTTGCGGATCATACTGTGCCGAATCGCTGTAGCTGTTGCGGGAGCGGTCGCTGCCCTGAGTCTGAGCGTAGAACAGGTTTGAAGATGAATGGGCGCTGCCTCTGGGACGGTGCACCATCATCACCAGATTTCGGCCGCCAAAATACAGAAAAGGCTGATCCAAAGCGATTTCCACCACCTGATCCCCGGAGGCAAAATCCAGCGTGGCGTCGAAGACCAAACTGAGCTGCGAAGCCGGAATCCAGCCTGAGGAAAGATTCGGCAAAGATGTGGTTCCCATCCAGATTTGCACCGGAATATCGCTGAGGTTGCCGGGCAGGTCGCTGAAAAACTTCACGCCGGTGATCAAGCCGCTAAGGCCTTGCATTTCAGAAGGATAGTACAGGGTTTGATACAGCGAACTTTTAAAATAGAGGTCGATGGGCACCCTGGCTTGCTCATTGCCTGAGCCAACCACGATTTCAGAGCTATCCGCCCCATTTTTCGAAGGCGCCATGCCCTCAAAAGCGTTCAACAAGCTGAACCCAGCCAAAACGAGGATCAGAATTGCAGTCAGTTTTTTCATCTTGGACTCCCTGCGGACTCCAAAACCTGATCTTTGCTTCAAAAATCGATGGAGACCACTTTGAAACGAATCAAAGCAAAGGCAGTTATCCTGTCAATCTTTTTTCTCCGCTTCCATTCTATCGTGGTTTTGGCTCCAATTCTCAGCGGCGGGGCGAAATTTCATCCGCAAGCCGCAAAAACTACTTGACAGCGGCACTTTACCATCAAAAGCTGTCTTTCAAAAGGATAAGAAAATGAAAATATGCATCATCTCCAATTCACACCAGACCGAAGACGTTCGGCTGTACCACAAATTGGCATGCAGTCTGGCGAAAATGGGGAAGGTGTATCTGATCTGCGCCAGCGGGATCCGCAATGCCGCGAAAAACCCATATCAAGAGGTTGTGGCAACCGAATCCGCCTGGCAGGCGCTGCCGCTGCTCTACAAAAAAGCCAAAAAGATCAAGCCGGACATCGTGATCTGCGTGGAACCGCTCACCGTGTTCGTGGGCCTGCTTTTGCGGCGTAAGATCAAGTGCAAGGTGATTTTCGACGTGCATGAATTTTTCCCGGATGCCTTCGCTGAGCGCTTCCACTTTCCGCTGAATTGGATCGTGAAATCCCTGTATCTCGGCTTTGAACGCTGGCTGCAAAGCAGGGTGGACGCCACCATCACCGTGAGCGCGGATGTGTTGGATCAGCTGGTTCCCGCAGAAAAACGCATGAACACCACGGTGATCCCGAACTATCCCGTGAAACACGTTTGGAACCAGGGCTGCGAAGTGCCCATTGAGTTTAGCAGCCTCAGCGACATGGATTTCGACCTCGTTTATGTGGGCGGATTGACCCCGAACCGCGGGATTTTCAAGATCCTCAAAAGTGTGAATGTGCTCAAGCGCGAATTTCCCAACCTGAATGTGCTGATCGTGGGCAAGTTTTTTGATGCCGAGACCCAAAAGCAATTCAATCAACAGCTTAACGACTACAACCTGAACGCCGTGGTCTATTATCAGGAATGGGTTTCAGCGGACAAGATCGGCTTTCTTCTGGGGCGCAGCAAGGTGGGGCTCTGGGTTTTCAACCCGCAAAACCCCCGCCTCAGCAAAGCCTTGCCGCTGAAGGTCTTGGAATACTTTGCCGCGGGACTGCCGGTGGTGGCAACCCGCAGTACCCTGATGCGCAAGCTGGTGGAAAAGAACGAACTTGGCGCCTGTTGCGAATACAGCAGCGATTCCATCGCCAAAGCCGTGGCGAAGGTCCTGCGCCTCAAAAAGAGCGAATATCGCCTCATGAGCCAGCGCTGCCAGGATATCATCGAAGAAAAATACAACTGGGAAGCGGTGGAGCCCAAGCTGATCACCTTGATGGAAAAGCTTGCCGCCCGTCCATGAAGCACATTCTCTACATCAGCTATTTCTATCCTCCGCTGGGCGGTCCGGCCGCTCTGCGCAACGTGAAGACGGTCAAGTATTTAAGCCAACATGGCTTTGAATGCAGCGTTGTCACGGTTGGCGACATCGAATATCTCTATCGCGATCCCCAGCTTCTGAGCCAAAGCGGTGAAAGCCGCATCATCCGTGCTGAATCGCTGGATCCGATGGCGCTTCTGAAAAAAAGCGGAGCCACCTCGGCAGGAAAGCCGTCCTCCCTCTATCTGAAAACCCCTGAAAGGCTTAAACTTGCCGTGCGCAGGGCTCATCCCATCGACGACAAGATCGGCTGGGTGCCCAAGCTCATCAAAGCCGGAAGAGCCGCGCTGAAAGAGCAAAAGTATGACCTCATCCACGTCTCTCTGGGGCCATTTTCCTCGTCTTTGGGAGCCCACACCCTTTCCCGCGAGAGCGGAATCCCGCTGAGCGTGGACTATCGGGACTATTGGACCCTGCTTTCAGACTACAAGCTGCAGAGCGGGGTTTTCAACCGCGCCTTTTCACGCCACTGGGAGAAAAGGATCCTGAGCCACGCCAGCCTGATCGTGACCGCCACAGACGGCATTGGCGAAGACCTTGCCCAAGCCTTTGGCGGCGAACTGCGGGAAAAAATGCTCACGGTGTTCAACGGCTGGGATGAAGCCGATTTCGAGGACCTGGCTCCCGCGGAAAAAGCCCCCGGCTTCACCTTTTCCTATTTTGGCAACATCTATGCCCGGCGCAGTTTGAAGCATTTTTATGCCGCCTTGAAAAGCCTGCGCGAAGAAGGGGCTTTGCCCCAGGGAACGCGGGTCCGGCTCCATGGCCACTTTTTCCGGGAAGCCACCCAGGAGATCGAACACAGCGGCGTTGCAGACCTGATCGAGGTAGTGCCGCAGCTCGAACACAAGGACGCCCTGGCTCAAATGCTGGCTGCCGACGCCCTGCTTTTGGTGATCAACAGCAGCAGTCCGCGCGGAACGCTCACATCCAAGGTTTTCGAATATCTGCGAACCCAAAGGCCAATTCTGGCGATGGTCCCCCATTTCGGCGAAGCCGCCAAGCTCTTGCAGGACAACGGACACGAGCTGATCTGCGCCATGGAATCCACCGACAGCATCCGCCGTGCGATCCTGCAACTTTTAAAGCAGGAAACTGAAGCGGTAAAAATCCCCTGGGAACTGCAACGCAAGGAGCAGGTGGCAAAGCTTGCTCAGCGGCTACACAGCCTGATTTGACTTCCCCAAACCCATATTTTTCCCTCCCCAAAGCCCATCCAAAAACCCGTATTTTACCATAGCTCAATGCTTTCCACTGCTTCACCCTTGAGCCCAGCGGATCGCCTGTGCCCCTCGCACCCGTTGGGCACCCGCTTTTTAGCGAGTGGCTGATGAGCTTTGGTGCGGAGGCTGGGCAAAGAGCCTCAAGCACCAAGCGAAACCGGCAAAAGATCGGCTTGATTTCGGCTCAAAGATCACCCCGGTTTTCAGAGGCAAACAAGCGTTTTTCACATTTATATTGACGGATTTTGGACATTGGGCAAAAATGGAAAAACCATGCTTGAATCACGACGATGCGCTGAAAAAGCCTTCGTGCAGAGCTCTAAACTATTAATGGATCCCACTTTGGGAGAAAGGAGACAATAAAATGTTGCAAGGTTCATACGTAGCTTTGGTGACGCCTTTCAAAGACGGCGGGATAGACTATTCCGCCCTGGAAGGATTGCTGGAATTCCACGTCGAAAACGGCACCCACGGCATCCTGCTTTTGGGAACCACCGCGGAGACCGCCGCTTTGGCATCGGACGAAAAGGAAGCTCTGCTGCTTTTCGCTTTGCAAAAGATCAACAAGCGCGTGCCGGTGATGATCGGAACCGGCAGCCACAACTTCAAACAGAGTTTGGCAGCCACACGCCGCGCCAAAGAACTGGGAGCGGATTCCGCACTCATTATCACGCCCTACTACATCAAACCCACTCAAAACGGCATGTATCAATACTTTAAAGCCATTGCAGACGAAGTGGACATCCCCATCGTGGTTTACAACGTTCCGGGTCGCACCGGGGTGAACATCAATTCCGCCACCATGGTGAAACTGGCTCATGACTGCCCAAACATCGCAGGCGTGAAGGAAGCCAGCGGAAACATCGCCCAAGCCACGGAAATCATCCGCGACGCCCCGCAAAGCTTTTCCCTGATGAGCGGAGAGGATGCCCTGAACCTGCCTCTGATGTCCATCGGCGGCAAAGGCTGCATCTCCGTGACCGCAAACGTGGCGCCCAAACTGATGAGCACGCACATGGAAAGCTGTCTGGCAGGGGATTATGCCACCGCCGCCAAGCAGCATCGTGATCTGCAAAAGCTGAACTGGGCGATGTTTATCGAAACCAACCCCATTCCAGCCAAGGAATCGCTTCACATGATGGGAAAGATCGGCTTGGAATTCCGTCTGCCCATCTGTCCTCTGCAGGATGCAAACCGCGAAATCCTGCGCAAAGTTTTGCAAGAATACAAATTCATATAGGAGATTATTTATGGAAAAGCAGGCTGTGATGCACGGCTTTGCGCTCATCGAAACCCGTGAGATCAAAGAAATTGACGCCACCGCATCGCTGTGGGAACATCAAAAAAGCGGTGCCAGGCTGCTGCGCTTGAAATGCGACGACAACAACAAGCTTTTCTGCGCCTCTTTCAAAACTGTCCCCACAGACAGCACCGGCTGCCCGCACATCTTGGAACACTCCGTGCTGAACGGATCCAAAAATTTCCCCGCGAAATCCACGTTCATGGAACTGATCAAGGGTTCGCTAAACACTTTCATCAATGCCATGACGGATTCGGACATGACGCTGTATCCCGTTGGCAGCACAAACGCCAAGGACTTCATCAACCTGAGCCGGGTCTATCTGGATGCGGTGTTTTTCCCCAAGATCTATGAACAGCCGAACATCCTGCATCAGGAAGGCTGGCACTATGAACTCACCAGCCCCGAGGACGAGCTGAAAATCCGCGGTGTGGTCTATAACGAGATGCGTGGAGCGTTTTCCTCTCCAGACGCCGTGATTTCCCGGTTCAACCAACAGGCGCAGTTTCCAGACAACACCTATGGCGTGGAATCCGGCGGCGACCCCAAAGAGATTCCAGAGCTCACCAACGAGGCTTTTTTGGCTTTCCACCGCAAACACTATCATCCTTCAAATTCCTACATTTTCTTGTATGGTGATGCGGATGCGGATGCCGTGTTCGAGATCATGGATGCCGAATATCTCAGCAAGTTCGAGCGTTCGCAGGAAGTGGTCACGATCAAGCCGCAAAAGCCTTTTGACGCCCCCCAGAAGCTGGAGATCGAATATCCGGTGGAGGAAGGCAAGGACATTGAGCATCAATATCATCTGAGCCTGAACTACACCTATGGACAAAGCCCGGATCTCAAGCTCAGCCACGCCATAAACGCGTTGACGAGCATCCTGATGTGGACTCCCGCTTCGCCGCTGAAACATGCCATCCTCAAATCCGGCTTGGCGCGAGACACCAGCTTCTACTTCCGGGATGGGATCTTGCAGCCCACGCTCAGCATCATCTGCAAACAGTTGAAGCAGGAGGACGCGGAGGCGATGGCAAACCTGATCAGGGGCGAACTGGAGCGCCTGGTTCGGGAAGGGATAGACAAAAAACTGATCGAAGCGGTGATCAACCGCCGCGAATTCATGTTGCGCGAAGGCCAGACGAGCTGGGGTCCCAAGGGACTCTACTACGCTTTTTCAGTCTATGACTACTGGATGCACGGCGGCAATCCACTGGACGGCCTGGGCTTTGAAGAATCCCTGCAAGAGCTGCGTCGCGGCTTGACCGAGCCCTATTTCGAGGATCTGATCCAAAAAGCGATGCTGGACAACAAGCACGCCAGCCAGATCCTCTATGTGCCGGTGCCGGGACTCGCAAACCGCTGGGATGATGAACTGAAGGAAAAACTTGCCGCCACCAAAGCAGGCATGAGCAAAGAGCAGATCGACGAGCTGGTGGAATTCAACGCCGAATTTTTGGAATGGCAGCAGGAAGAACCCAGCATGGAGGACTTGGAAAAAATCCCCGTGCTGAGCCTGAACGACATTGACAAACAAGCTGAAAGCTACCACACCGAAGTGGAAAAACGAAACGATCTGACCCTGCTGAAACACCAATATAGCACAAACGGCATCGTCTATCTGCGCGCCTATTTCGATCTGGCTCACGCCCCTGAGGATGATCTGCCCTGGATTTCGCTCTACAACGCGCTTTGCGGTCAGATGGACAGCCAAAACTTTGGCTATGCCGAGCTTTTCAACGAGATCAATATCCACACCGGCGGCTTGGGCTTGGTGCTGGCTTCGCGCAGTGACTACCTCGACCCCGACCAGGCTCTGCCAAAGCTCACGCTTGTGGGCAAAGTGGTTTCCTCCAAGATGCAGAAATTTCTGGAACTCGCCACCGAACTGGCGCTGCGTCCGGTTTTCACAGACCGGGAACGGCTGAGCCAGCTGATCCGCGAGATCAAATCCAAGCTGGAAGCCAGGCTGCTTGACAGCGGACACGGCATTGCCATCGATCGTTTGCTGGCTCCTTTCAGCCAATTGAACCGGTTCAACGACCTCAGCAACGGCCTTGCTTTCTATAAGTTCCTGTGTGAGCTGGAAGCCAGGCTGGATGAAGGCATCGAACCCATCATCGCCGGACTGGAACGCGTGCAAAAGAGCTATTTCCTGCGCAAAAACCTGCTGGTCAGCATCACCAGCGACGAAGAGGGGATCGCCGAAACATCCAAGCATCTGGGAACCCTGGTGGATGCTCTTTCCGCCGAGACCCCCCAGGCTGTGGAACGTCCCATCCACTCCGGAAAATCCAACGAAGGAATCTTGGCTCCGGTCCAGGTGCAATACTGCGCCAAGGGCGGCAGCTTCTTCCGCAAGGGCTTTCCCTATTCCGGAAAGCTGAGAGTTCTGAACAGCATCCTTTCCAACGAATTCCTGCATCGTGAGCTGCGCGAAAAAGGCGGTGCCTACGGCGCCTGGGCAGGCTTCCAAACTAATGGCAACATGTTCTTCTGTTCCTATCGCGACCCAAACCTGCGGGAAACCCTGGAAACCTACGATCGCGTGCCGGAATTCATCCGCAACTTCGATTGCAGCCGCCGTGAGATGGACAAATTCATCATCGGCGTGATCTCTGCGCTGGATTATCCGCTCACTCCCGAACGCAAGGGTGCGACCGCGGATGAGGACTACATCACCGGCTTCACCCAGGAAGACAGGCAGCAGATCCGCGACGAGGTTCTTTCCACCCGCGTTGAAGACATCCGTGCCTTTGCCGATATGGTGGAAGCCGTGATGCAGCAGGAACACTTCTGCGTGTTTGGCAACGAAGCGAAACTCAAGGAGTCCCAGGAGCTGTTTGACCGGCTCACTCCGCTCTTTGGCTAAAAAAAATGAGACAACGGGACAGGAAAAGACAGCTTCGGCCAGCGGATCCGAGGCTCAAGAATGTCAAAGTTCCGGATCTGGACTCGCTGGACGACCGGCGGGAAAGATCCGAATACAAGGCCATGCGCACCGCGGAAAAGCAGCATGACAAATACAAGACCGACGCTGAACTGGTTCCCGGGCGCATCCTGGAAGTCCGCACGAACTACAGCTTTTTGGTGGAGGCGGAAAATGAACTTCATGAGGCAACCCTGTCCGGCCGTTTGAAGCAATTTTCCTACTCCACCACTGGCTTGGCGGCGGTGGGCGACCACGTGGAACTGGACATTTCCGATGCTCCCAACTTCCGCGTGGAGAACATCTTACCGCGCCGAAACACCCTTTCCCGCTACGGCGATGGGAGATTCCAAAAAGAGATCATCGTGGCGGCAAACATCGACCAGGTTGTGATCACCTCCTCCTGGCGCGAGCCGCGGATCAAAACCGGCCTCATCGACCGCTACCTCTGCGTTGCCGCCCTGGAAGAGATCCAGCCCATCATCGTGATCAACAAGATCGACCTCTGCGAAGACGCCGCCGAGCTTGAGCAAACCCTCGGCTACTATCGCGAATCCGGCTTTGAGCTGCTTTACACATCCGCCACCAGCGGCGAAGGCATGCCCGAACTGAAAAGGCTGCTCACAGACAGGGACAGCGTGTTTTCCGGACAATCCGGCACGGGGAAAAGTTCCTTGATAAACTGGCTGGAACCCGGCTTGGACCTGCGTGTGGCGTCGGTGAGCAGGCACAACGAAAAAGGGCGCCACACCACCACCCAGGCCATCCTTTTGCCCTGGAGCTTTGGCGGTCATCTTCTGGACACACCGGGCATCAAGACCGTGAACCTCCACCGCGATGTGCTGGAGCAGATACCCAAGGTCTTTCCCGGTTTTGCCCCGCTGGCAACGCAATGTTTTTTCCGTGACTGCAGCCACAGCCATGAGGAGGACTGCGCGGTTTTGGACGCTCTGGAACAGGGGAAGATCCCCATTGAACGCTACGAATCCTATCTCAGACTGATGGAATCCTTGGAATGACCGACTTTGCCATTTATGTGAACCCCGCCTACGCTGAAAAAGCAAGGGTTTTTGACCTGCTGAAGCGCCTGACCGCGGAATATGAGATCCAGTTTTGGGGCAGTCCCGAACAGCGTGACTTGCTGCCCACCTGGGTGGAAACCCTGGGACCGAGCTGCCAAAACATCGACTGCGTCCTGGTTTTCGGAGGCGACGGCACCATCCTGCGCGCCATAGACCTGGCGATCCATGCCGATGCCCCCATTTTGGGCGTGAACCTGGGTTACCTGGGCTTTCTTTCCGAAGCCACGCTCTCGGATTTGGAACGGTCCGTCCGGGATCTGATCCACAAAAAATATCGCCTGCTGTCCCGGATGCTGATCAAATGTGAATTGCGCAGAGGGGGCAGGATCGAGTTTTGCGGGCTTGCTCTCAACGATGCGGTGATCCACAAGGCCGACACTCCGCGCCTGATCCGGGTGCGTATCTTCAGCGGCGGCAGATTTGTGTTCGACACCCGCTGCGACGGAGTTGTGGCAAGCACGCCCACCGGCTCCACCGCCTATTCCCTCGCCGCGGGCGGCCCCATCCTCGCTCCAGACCTGCGTGCGATCGTTTTGAACCCGCTCAACCCGCATCTTCTGAGCATCCGTTCCATGGTTTTTTCCAGTGGGGACACCATTTTGATGCGCGTGCACGGTTTGGAAGCCCCGGCGGCGCTGCAGCTTGACGGCGTCACCTGCTCCCGCCTGCAGGAAAACGACGAAGTGCTGATCCGAGCTGCCAAAGAGCAGGTTCAGTTCATCAAGCTTTCAAACCGCACCTTCTACCAGATCCTGCGGCGTAAAATGAACCTGGGTAAATAGATGCTCACCGGAATCCAGATTCAGAACTACCTTTTTGTGCCGCAGCAGACGCTGGAATTCGGTGCCGGCATGACCGTGCTCAGCGGTGAGACCGGCGCGGGAAAGTCCATCCTGGTGGGCGCCATTTCGCTCATTTTTGGCGATCCCTCCCCCGCTTTGGAGGCTTTTGACCCCGCAAAACCCATCTATCTGGAAGCCAGTTTCGACATCAGCCAAAATACCGAATTGCAGGAATATCTGAGCCGGCAGGGTCAGGAAACCGAGGGTGAGCTCATTTTGGCGCGCGAACTGACCCCGGCGGGCAGATCGGCTTATTTCTTGAATGGACGCAGGGTTGCGGCGGCGATGATGCGCGAGATGAAGCCCCTGATGATCGATTTTCATCACCAACGCGACCAGCAAAGGCTGCTTTTGGGCTCATATCAGCTTCAGCTTTTGGATCTGCACGCTCAAAACCAAGACCTGAAAACCGATTTTGCCGCCCGCTACCGCAATCTGCGCGACCAGATCAAAGAGCTGCAAAACCTCAAAGAACAAGCCGAAACCCAGCGCCAGCTTCAGGAACTGCACCAATTTCAATTCGATGAACTTCAGCAAGCTGCCTTGCGTCCGGGCGAGGAACTTGAACTGCAGCAGGAGTTTGACCTGCTGAGCCATGCCCGGGAGATCGCCGAAACCGCAGGCGCGGCATCCTTTGAACTCTATGAAGGCGAAAACAGCGTTCACGTCAGGATCTCAGGCTCTTTGGCGGGGCTTTCCAAATATGCTCATTTGAACCAGCGTTTGGCGGCGATCGAACAGAGTCTGCGCGATTGCCAGGATCAGATCGGCGAAAACGCCGCAGCCTTGAGCGAACTCACCCTGGAGCTGGACAGCGACCCAATCCGCCTGCAAGCCATCCAGGAGCGCCTGGACCTGATCAACAGCCTGCTCCACAAACACAGATTGACCCACAGCGGCGAACTGCTGGAACTGCAAGCCCTCCGCGAGGAACAGCTCAACTCCTTCGCCGACCTCGGGCAGAGCATCGAAAACCTGGAACTCTCCATTGAACAAGACTTTGGCAAGCTCAAACAAAGCGCCGACCAGCTCAGCAAATCCCGCGAAAAAGCTGCCGCCACCCTTTCCGAGGAATTGCGCGAAAACATCAGCCAGCTTTCACTTGGGGACGCCAGATTCAAAATAAGTATTGACAGAAAATCGGAGGGGAAAATCATAATGCAAGATTATCTTGATTCCTGCACAGAACAGGGTCAGGATTCCTGTCAGTTTTTCTTCAGTGCAAACCGGGGTGGACAGCTTAAACCCTTGTCGGCAGTGGCTTCCGGAGGCGAACTTTCCCGGATTCTTCTCGCCATCAAAAAGGTGCTGTCTCTGCGCATGGACGAAAAGCTGATGATCCTGGACGAGATTGATGCCGGCATCGGCGGCAAAACGGCTGAAAACGTGGCGCAGTTCATCTTTCAACTGGCTCGCCGTCACCGCATCATTTGCATCACGCACCTGGCGCAGATTGCCGCCATTGCGGATCGCCAGATCGCTTTGAACAAGGAATCCGGCGGCCCCAAAACCGTGATCAAAATGACGGAACTGATGCCCCGGCAAAGATTGGAAGAACTGGCCCGGATGCTTTCGGGAGACGTTTCCAACGTTTCCCTGCAGCACGCCCGGGAACTGATAAATAAATATAAAACTTGAGGTTTATAATGGCGAAAAAGTCATCACGGAGACTCAGGTCGGTCGCAATTTTTGTGATCTTCCTGTCTTTGACATGGGCGGGCTACAGAGCTTTTTTGAACAAGCCCCAAAAATCCGACACCGGCTCCCAGGCATACTATAGAGATTCCGACAAGCTTTTCACCGACTACAGTTGGCAAAACAAAGCCAAGCTCCGCGTGCGCAGCACCAGCCTGAAGAACGCAACCCAGGAAATGGATGCCGTGATCGGCGCCTATTCCTTGGAAAAGCCGCTTATGAAAGCCAGTGAAGGCAACCACGGCGTATATGTGTTCAAAATTGAAAGCAGCAATCTGCCCACCATCAAGGCCAAATTTGGAAAGGTTGGCAGCATCACCGTGGACAAAGAGGTGGTGGATTCCTCCCTGGTGAACAAACGTCTTGAAACCGAAGAATTGATTCTGGAATCCAGGCGCAAAAACCTGGCGGACCTCGATGCGATGGGTCACGTGTATGGAAACATCGCCAAGGACAAGGAAGACCTGATCAGCCAGATCCGCGTGCAGGAAAACCTGGTGGATGTGCTCAGACGTGCAGACACCACCCTGCTGTATGTGGAGCTTGAACAGGCCATTGTCACAAACACCGTGGCTCCCATGAAGGTCTTTGTCATCCACTTTTTCGGAGCCATTTTGGTGCTTTTCGTAGCCTCGGTCTTGTCATATTATGGAACCAAGCTCATCATGTATCTGCTTGCCCTGATGGGGGTCAAGGGATTCAGCGCCGCCAGCTTGGGAGGCTTCCAATATGGCTATGGAAACTATGCCAATCGCTACTACTCGCGCTATGGCTCCGGCAAAAGCAAACGCAAAGTGAAGCGGATCTACAAAGATGGCCGCAGCGACAAAAGCGACGACGAGGAAGCCTCGAACAAAAAATAACACTAATGAGCAGGAGGTGAAACCATGTGCCCATTCATAGCGATCCAGGCATGGCATGTTTGGATAACCCTGGGGATAATCTTTGTGATTATCGAGATTTTCGACCCCGCCTTCTTTTTCATTGCCTTGGGCATCGGCGCAATCGCCACCGGACTTTTGAGCCTTTTGCCTCTTCTGAATACCAATGTCCCTTTGCAGATCGTCATTTTCGCTGTTTTCAGCTTCATCGCCTTTTTGTTCACTCGCAAGCTTGCCAAAAAGCTCAATCACAAAGCCTCGGACGAAACCAACGTGTTTGCCCTCAAGGGTCAAACCGGAATCGTGACCAAAGCCATTCCCAGCGAGGGCAAAGGCTATGTGAAGGTTGCCAACGAAGAGTGGAGCGCCGTCTCCCAGGATGGCAGCGCCATCGCACTCGATGAGACGGTGACAGTGATGGACATCGAAGGAAACAAAGTGATCGTGATGATTCACAAATAGACCCCTAAACACATTTCAAACGATGAGCGCCGTGATTTTGCGGCGCTTTTTTGATGCAAACACTTTGGGGTCAACGCAGATTACGCGGTTAGCGCAGATTTAAAAGATAAAAGATAAGAAGTGACGAAGAGACAAGGTGGAGCTCGTTACGAGATACGCTAAAACGCTAAAACGCTAAAACCTGTTCATCCGAATATAATGAATCTGCGCACTCTGCGTTTTTTCTGCACCCATCCGCGGAACCCAAAACGTAAAAACGTTCAGGTGACGTTCATTCAGGGGTTTTTAGGGCTTGCAGTTTCTTGAGCAAGCGCTGTTTACGGTGTTCGAGTTTTTCGATCTGGGCTTCGTTTACCAGGGGGCGGGAAAGATGCCAGTAGAGCAGTTTTTCGGTTTGTTCCAGGGCGGGGGCAAAGGCTTTGCGTTTTTCCAAGAGCTTTGCCAGTTCCAGTCTGGCGGTGGGGCTGTCAAGGTTGGCGGCCTGGGTGAAGCGGGCTTGGGCGGCGTTGAGTTCACCCTCTTTTTTGAGGATCATGCCCAGTTCGCAAGCGGCGTCGGCAGTGAGCAGTTCGGTATCGAGCAGGTCTTGCAGGATGTGTTTTGCGGTGTGCTGATTTCCCTGGCTCAAATAGAGCTTTGCCAGGGCATGATAGTCGATGCGGTGGTCGAAACCTTTGGCGGGGGGATAGCCGATGCTGTTGCAGATCAACGCCATCAGGGCGGCGGTGTGCAGGATGTCCAGGCGGTTGTGCTGGAAGACCCGGCGCATCATCCGGGTGTCGCCGGTCATCAAAAATTGAAACCAGGTTTGGGGGATGAGTCCGCCGGGGATGTCTTCCCCCAAGTTGCGGATCTGCCCCAGGATATAGTATTCAAGGGTTTCCAAGGCGCAGGAGGGGGTTTTGTTTTTCCAGAGGCGCCGAGCCAGGTGCAGGATGTCGATGTGGTCCTTGGAACGCAGGTCAAGCCAGAGATGGTGGTAAAGCAGGCGGGATTCCAAAATGGGGATGTCGAAGCTTTTGCCATTGAAGGTGATCAGCAGGGATTTTTCCTCCAAAAGCTGGCGGAGGCGGTCAAAACTGCTCGCCTCCGCTTCAGGTTCGGGCAAAAAGATCTGCTCCACCACATATTTGCCCTGTTCAAAATAGCCAAGCCCGATCAGGAATGCCAGGGTCTGGGAGCGTCCCAGCCCCGTGGTCTCCAGATCCAAGACCAAGAGTTCCTGGGCGTCGAAGGCTTGATCCAGCCCCGCCCAGTTCAGAAAAACTTCCGGGATCTGGCTGGGGAAAAGGGGCAGGTCGGCGGTTTCGGAGAGTGCGGGAAAGCTTTCCCTGGTGAAAAAATAGGGAAATTCCCTGTGGCTGGAAAACTCACCGTCCAGGTTTGCCTGCAGGCTTTCCCGGATCAGCTTGCCAAGCTCCAGCTCATCGTTGAAATGGTTCATCCAAAGCCAAAAAAGCCACCCCGAAGGGTGGCCTGTTATTTATTTCTTTTTATGACGATTCTTGCGCAGGCGTTTTTTTCTTTTGTGGGTCGCTATTTTGTGACGTTTTCTCTTTTTTCCGCAGGGCATCTTAACTCACCTTACTCTTCAACGTTCAGGTCAACAACCGAGAGCTTGAACTCGCGGGAAAACTTGAAGGTGGGCACTGTGCGCGCCGGTACCGGAATTTTCTCTTCGGTTTTGGGATTGCGGCCCATGCGGGCTTTGCGGGTTTTCAGACGAAAAGTGCCAAAGCCGCGGATTTCGATGTGGTGACCTTCGGCAAGGCTGTCTTTAATGCACTGCAACAGCGAATCGACCACGACGGAAACGTCTTTGCGAATAATGCCAGTGTTCTCTGATACCATTTTAACCAAATCAGCTTTTGTCATGTTCTTCTCCTTTATATTTGAAGCTTTGATTTATGATCAGGGTTGTCTCATGTTCAATAAGACTCTCAAAATTATAGGCTTAGGTTTATGTCAAGCAAAAAAAAGAGCGACGCATCAGGGAAGCGGGCGCAAAATGGGAGTCTGGCTTGATCCCGTGCTTTTTGGGCGAATCTTCACTTCATCCAGCTGGCGCCCCTTTGCCGGAGTTGGATGGTGAGACGATGCGGCTTTTCCCCTTTGGCGAGGGGGCGATTGAGTTTGTCGATGTATTTTCCCTGGAATTCACGGGTTTTTGCCTTGATCCGGGTTCGGAAAAAGATGCTGGCGATCTCTTCGTTCTTCGCATCGAAGACCTTGATCAAAAGGTCAACATCCTCGGTTTTTTTGCCTTTGTTTTCAATATCATAGTGCGCATGGATGAAGTTGCGGTCATAGTGGCTGTAGCCCACGCTGTGGATGATAATGCGCTTGGCGCGGGCGTCGTTGCTCAGCTTCAGCCAAAGCAGGCTTGCCAGGGCAACGATCACGATCAGGATCAGCAATTGGCTTTTGAGCTTGTATTTTTTGGGATATTCCAGTCTGTCCACGATGGGCATGGCTTGCTCCTTTTAGAAAAAGGTTTGCCAGTTGGCATAAAAGATGTGAGAGTTTTGGCTGCCAAAGGTGGAACGGTGCGCCAAAAGGAAATCGTGGTGGGTGAAGACTCCGATGCGCAGAGCGTTTTGCAAAACGTGGGTTCGGCTGAGCTCTCCATCCAGCCAAAAAGCTTCGGCTTGATTGATGATTTCGGTGGGAAAGGCGTCACGATAGTTCACACGCCAGTCGTTTCCCTCGCTGCCCTGCCAGGTGAGGGAATATTGGCTGTCCCAGCGCATCCTGAGCGGCAGGGGGAGGTTGAATTCCGCGGTGAGATCCAGCAGGTTCGAGCCTTTGGGATAGCCCAGGGAGCTGTTTTCGTGGGAAAACATGGCGATGTTGTCGTAGTGGGTGTAGGTCCAGGGCCTGACAGCGGTGAATTCCAGCGCCAAACGGGGCTTTTCCCGGGGGTTGAAATTCAGGATGGGAAGGTCACAGGCTGCGCCGGTTTGAAAGGCATATTTGTTGCCCCACCAGTTGCTGAAAAACTTGCGCGGGGTGAGCTCGTCCAGCAGCAAGGTCCAATATAGCGTCCAGTTTTCATCCGGGCGGATGTTCATGCCTCCGTAGAGGTTGAGGTTGTCCGGTTCGCTGCGGTATTTTCCCACGCGCCAATAGTTTGCCGGCAAAAGGTAGCTGAAATCCAGCCTGTTGCCATAGAACACGGATTCCCCATAAAAGAAGTCCAGAGAGGGTTTGGGCTGCCAGGTGACCTGATGGACTGCGGCAAATTTGGCTGGGAATCTGCCGTCCTTGAGGGTGTCCGCCTTCAGGGAGCCGTGCAAAAAGGAAAAACTGAACTGTCCAAACCTCTGTTCCAGAAGGGCATAGTCATATTCGCTCACGCGATCGGAGAGCACCACGGAGCCGGAAATGGAATTGCCGATTTGGAACCTTCCGCGTCCCAAGGCAGCGCTGAAATGCTTGTCGTTGTAGCTCAGCTCTCCGTTCAGCTTGTCCGTGTAGGTGCCTGTGTGCATGGTGATCTGATATCCATCCACCAAGGGGGACACCGCCATCGCTTCGCGGTCGCCGTGGAATCTGGTGTTGGAATAGGTGGCCCGGGCGCGGAATTTGCTGTTGAGAGAGGAATTAACCCTCAATCCGATGGTGTGAGCCGAATACTTTCCCACCGGGGCGCTCAGGAAATCAATCTGGGAAATGGCGTTGGCCTCCATGTCGTAGCGCAGGCTTGAATCCGCATAGGAGTATTGCAGCAGCGAGAGTTTGGGCTCTTTCAGGCTGACCAGTTCAAGGAAGGAGGCTTTGGTGGTTTTGAAGTCTTGCAGGAGGAATCTTGCCCCCAGGTCTTCGGTGTGCGGGCTTTTGGTGCTGTAGGTCTCGTTTTGCTGCCATTGGTTCAAAAAGAGGCGGCTTTGCACATCCGGAAAGAAGGCGGTGTTTACAAAAGAGGTTTGAGCCAAAAGCGGGATCGACGCCGCAAGAAGCATGCAAAGCGCCAGGGCCAAGGGCTTTACAAAACGGCTCATCTGTGCTCACGCAGACTGGCGACGATCTCTTCCACCTGATCCGGGTTCAGCCTGATCTCGCGGGCGATCTCGGAGGTGGACCAGCCTTGATCCAAAAGCTTTTGCACCATTCTTTTGCGGGTTTCAGGGTCCAGCAGCAGAGTGTGTCCTTCCCTGGGGCTGGGTGGGGTCACAACGGTGGGGGCTTCGGTTTCTTTGTGCCGGTCTTTTTTGATGAAAAACTGAAAGATCACGACCAAGCTGAGCAAACCTGCCGCGGCGATGAACAGCCAGAGCGCCAGGGAGCCTTTCTTTTGGGGCTTTTGGGTTTCCAGGGGACTGTCCTCAGCCTCCTCCAGCTCGTCTTCATCAAAGAGATCCTGCTGTGGCTGAGGGACTTGCTTGTCTTCCCGGGCTTCGGCAGGGCTTTCTTCAGGGCGAGCCTTTTCGGGAGTCTCGGGCTCTTTTTCGGTTTTCAGTTTCCCCAAGCCCGGGCCGGGTTGCGGAGGCAGGCCCCGCGCCATTTCCGGTTCATTGGCTTTTCTGGGCATGGCGCCATCGGGGATTTGGGTTTTGGGTTTCGGAGCGGGTTCGCTTTTGGGAGCGGGAGAGACTTCCTTGGGGGCAGGGTTGGCATCGATGGAAACGCTGATCCTTTTTTGGTCGGAACTGGCGTGGTGGGAGATGTTGTAGCTGCCCATGGTCTTGATGTCGATGATGGCGTTGGAGCCTTCCATGCGGGCGGAAACGTTGTCCACAACCTCGCTGAGCCTTGGATATTGCGGGCTTGCTCCCAGTTTGTCCACATTTTGGATGATCAGGCGGATGCCCTTGCCACCGGGAAGTTTTTCGGTGCGATATTGGGTTGCGCCGCTGAGGTCGATGTTTACGGTGTTTGAATTGTTGTCGCGATCGGTGGACCGCACAGACACCACTTCCGCAGCCCAAATGGCTTGCAGCAGGGTCAGGCAAAGCAACAGTGCCAAGATTTTTCTCACTTTTTTCCTCCTTGCGGACCTTCCAGCCGTCCGCCAAGTCTAAGTCACGTTATTCTATAATGTTATCCGTTTTGTTGGTCCAAAAAGCAGTGCAGCCCGGTTTTGCAGGTTTTGAAGCGAAAAGCAGCCTTCAGCAAAAAGGCTGGCTTTGTAAAAAAACCTGATGGAGCCGTCACTGGATGGGGATGATCCTTTCAACCCGCGCCAAAATGGGAAAGGCGATGCGCAAAATGCCGTCCCGCAGCTCCACCTTGGGATTTTCCTTGTCCAGGCTCAGGTCGGGGAAAAAGATGCGGCGGTCGAAGCGTCCGGTGTCGATTTCCATGCTGTGATAGGTGGCTTGGACGTTTTCCTTGTGCAAAATGCGGGTTCCGTTGATGCGCAAAAATTCCGCTGTGGCGGAGATGTTGATCTCATCCTTGTTCACCCCCGCCAGTTCAACCACCACCACCCAGTCCGTATCTGTGTGATACACATCGCACTTGGGATGCCAAACGTCGTCGATGGCATCCTCGATGGCGATGGGGCTGTGGGTGAGCGAAGACACTTCACCCAGGATCCTGAGCATTTCACGGCGGATGCCGTTCAGGTTTGAAAGCAGTTTTTCCTGCATGTCAAAACCCCCGTATTTTAGTATTCGGTTCTTTCCGTGAAGGTCAAAATCACCTGTTCATCAGGCTTCACCTGGATGGGGAAGGTGACCTTGCGGTTTGTGTCCACGGTGTATTTGTGACCACCCCGCACCTCGGTGATGCGGGAGTTTGAACCCAGGGTGTAAAGCACGTTGATGGTCTTGGTTTCGCTGGAGTTGTTGCGCAGGGTGACCTGGATGTCGCGCTCGCTCCTATTTTTGCCCAGGTCCTTGTAATTTTGCGCCAGGCTTGATGCCACAAGGTCGAAGGCTTTGCCGGTGGTGATGGTCACCTCTTCGTTTTTGCTGGTGTGGTCGATGCTGTCTTCGCCAATGAATTCCAGATTGTCGTCGCTGTCCTGTTTGTAAACGCGTATCTTGCCCTTGGGCAGGGGTTTGCCTATTCCATTGGCTTCGGTGTTCTTGAATTTGATCACGCTTTTCACGCCGTCTTCCCAGAGGCTGTATTCGTAGATCTGCTCGGCTTTAACGTCTTGCAGGGGATAGAGTTCCAGCTGTTTGGTCTGGTTGTTTGCGAAGGAGACTTTTTGATCCAGGCTGTACATGTGGAAATCGTGGAAAGCCTTTTCTTCAAAGCTGGGTGCGGGGCTTTCGGCTCCCATGGCGGCATCCAAATACCTGATGTTTTTAGCATAATAACCATATTCTTCACGGACGCGGTTGATGTCTCCGGCGATCAGCTTCAGGGTCACATCCTCAAAGGATTTGCCGCTTTGGTTGCTGATGGTGACCCAGGAGTTCAACGCCAGGGTTTTGTCGTCCCAAACGGCGTTGTAGCTCACGTCCCAGCTGAGCCCGCCGGTGAGGTAGGTCAGTTGCAGAGGGTGTTTTCCAGCTTTGTTTGCGATCAGGCTCCAGTGCAGGGTGGGTTTGGTGTAAAAGTTTGAAGGCAGTTCCGCCAGTTTCAAGAGCTGAACCTGAGCGTCGGAAACCACCAGCAGGCGCTGGCTGCCTCTCTCAATCACTCCGTAACTTGTGGTGTCGTAGAATTTTAGGGTTCCGATCACGCGCTCGCCATCTTTGGTGAGCAGTTCCACTTCACGGTCCAGATATTTGGCGATGATCTGCCTTTTCCCTGCCAGGTCATATTCATAGTTTTGCTCTGCCACGCGAACTGAGCCGTCAAGCGAATGCACAATCACGGAGGGTGCGTTGATGCGGGAGCTGATGTCATCGAAATTATAATCCTGACGCCCGGTTTTCAGCTCCAATTCAAAGTTGCTGCGAACCAGGGAAAGATCGTCATTGTATATGGTTATCCAATCCTCCGCCACGATGGGCAAAACCAAGGCGGCGAGGCTGATTGCCAGAATAAGTGCTTTTTTCATTAGTATCCTCCCAAGGGAATTCATTTTTTTCAATGAAGTTTCATTAAAAACAATATACTGCAATTTGTCAAGTAACCCTGCACTTTTTGGATGAAGCGGATGTTCCCAGCGCTTTTTTGGATTGACAGAAACACCCGTATCGATGGGCTTGGAACATGCAAACAATAAACAGAAAGCAAACCCGCCAGATCAAGCTGGGACAGATTTTGATCGGCGGAGGAGCGCCGGTTTCCATCCAAAGCATGCTCAGCGTGCCCACACGCGATGTTCAGGCGGCTTTGAGCCAAATATTGGAACTGGAAGAGGCGGGCTGCCAGATCGTTCGCTTTGCCGTGACCGGCGAAGAGGATCTGCGCGCCATCAAAACCCTGAAGCAAAGCGCCCGTGTGTCCTTGGTGGCGGATATACATTTTGATTACAAGCTGGCTCTGGGTGCCATCGAAGCGGGAGTGGACGGCCTGCGCATCAACCCGGGCAACATCGGCTCCCGCGAAAAGGTGGAGGCGGTGGTGAAAGCCGCATCCCAGCGGGAAATTCCCATACGCATCGGTGTGAACGGCGGCTCGCTGCCCAAGCATCTTTTGCAAAAATATGGCGTGAGCCCTCAGGCGATGGTGGAAGCCGCGTTGGAGCATGTTCAGATCCTGGAAAGCCTGAATTTTGAAGCCATCAAGATTTCGGTGAAGGCTTCCAGTCTGCCGCTCACCTTGGAAAGCTATCGCGCCCTGAGCGACAGGGTTTCCTATCCCCTGCATCTGGGCATCACCGAAGCGGGCACCCTGCTTTCTGGCAGCGTGAAATCCGCCATGGCGCTGGGAATCCTGCTTGCCGAGGGAATTGGCGACACCATCCGTGTTTCGCTGACCGCAGACCCCGTGCGCGAAGTGCATGTGGCTCGTCAGATCTTGCAAAACCTGGAACTGCGCAAGGGTTTGAACATCGTTTCCTGCCCCACCTGCGGACGCACCAGGGTGAACCTGTTCAGGCTGGCGGAGGAGGTGGAAAAAGCCTTGCAAAGCCACGCCGAACTGCCGCTGACCATCGCCGTGATGGGCTGTGCCGTGAACGGTCCCGGAGAAGCGCGGGAAGCGGATTTTGGAATTGCCGGAGGCGAGGGAGAAGGTCTCATTTTTGCAAGAGGGGAAATCATCAAAAAAGTGCCCGAAGACCAGCTGGTCCACGAGCTGCTGAAGCTGATTGAAGAGTATGCCCAAAGCCTCTGACAGCCTTTCCTCGATCTTTTTCACCTTTCTGAAAATCGGCGCTTTCACCATCGGCGGCGGCTATGCCATGCTTCCCCTCATCCGCCGCGAAGTGGTTGAAACAAAGGGCTGGCTTTCCGAAGAAACCTTTTTGGATGGACTGGCGGCGGCGCAATCCAGCCCGGGACCGATTGCCATAAACATCAGCATTTATGTGGGCTTGCAGGTTCGAGGCAAGCTTGGCATGGCGGCGGCAGTTTTGGGAACGGTTTTGCCGTCCCTGATCACCATCATGGTGATTGCCGAACTTTTTGCCCATTATGCCGATAATCCTTGGGTGCGAAAGGCCTTCAGAGGCTTGAAACCGGCTGTGGTGGTGCTGATCGCCGTTCCGCTTGTCCAGATGGTGAAAAACGCCAAACTGAATTGGACAAACTTTTGGGTGCCAATCGTTTCCATGGCGTTGGTGGCTTTTTTGGGCTTCAGTCCGATCTGGCTGATTTTGGCTGCCATTGTGTTTTCAGTGGTTCAGGGCCTTTGGAAGGCGCGGAGGGATAAGTGACATATCTGACGCTGCTTTGGACCTTTTTCAAAATCGGCATCTTTGGCTTTGGGGGCGGCTATGCCATCCTTGCCATGATTCAGCAGGAAGTGGTGGTTCACCATGCCTGGCTCACCCAATCCGAATTTATGGATGTGGTCGCCATATCGCAGATGACACCAGGCCCCATTGCCATAAACGCCGCCACCTTCGTGGGTTACAAACAGGCGGGCATTTTGGGCTCACTGCTCTGCACCTTTGGAGTGGTGCTGCCTTCGCTGATCATCATGCTGATCATCACCATCACCTATATGAAATTGCGCGATCAAGCCTGGTTCAAAAATATCTTTCAAAAACTGCGCTGGGTCACGCTTGGGCTCATCGGCGCCGCGCTTGTCATCGTTGCCCAGGATGCTTTTCCGGATTGGTTTTCGGTATCCTTGTTTGCCATCTGTCTGGTGATCTACACACGCTTCAAAATGAACCCCATCGTGCTGATGCTGGTTGCAGCAGTGGCCGGCATTTTCTTTGCATAATCCAAAACTCCGCTTGACAGGATTTCTGCCTTCCAAAAGCTTTGTGAAAGCAAATAAAGAAGCAGGGAGAACGAATTGACTCTGAAACTATGGTCTTGGAACGTGAACGGTCTGCGTGCCATTCTGAACAAGGATTTCATGGAAGTTTTGCAGCGGGAAAACCCCGATTGGCTTGGCTTGCAAGAAACCAAACTGCAGGGACATCAAATTCCGCCACAGCTTGCCGACCCCGAAGGCTGCCACATCTTTTGGTCACACGCCGAGCGCAAGGGCTATTCCGGCACGGCGGTGCTTTCCAAGCATGAGCCCCACGGGGTGAGCGAGGGTTTGGGAGAGGAGGAATTTGACACCGAGGGGCGCACAATCCGCTGTGAATATGAGAGTTTCATCATCTACAACATCTATTTTCCCAACGGGCAGATGAACGATGAACGCCTGGATTTCAAGCTGCGTTTTTACGATGCCTGTCTCCAGAGGATGGAGAAGGACCGCGCCAGCGGGAAAATGGTGATCGTGACCGGGGACTACAATACAGCGCACAAGGAAATTGACCTTGCCAACCCCAAGGAAAATGAGAAAACCAGCGGCTTTTTGCCCATCGAAAGGGCTTGGTTGGATAAAATTACGGAATTGGGTTGGCTGGATACGTTCAGGCTCTTTCACCCCGAGCCAAATCGCTATTCGTGGTGGAGTTACCGCACCGGCGCCAGATCCAGGAACGTGGGCTGGAGGATCGACTATTTCTTTGTGAACAGCGAAGCCCGGGATCGCATTGTGAGTGCCGATATCCGCGATGATATCATGGGTTCAGACCATTGTCCGGTCACCCTGGAGATCACCTTACCTTAAATTCCATCAGATCCGGATAAACATAGTCATCCCAGCCGATCTTGAGGATATAGCTACCTGTGCCATACTTGAAGTCCAAGGGCAGCAAAAAGATCTTATCTTTCTGCCAGTCAAAGCTTAAGGGGATGGCGCCGAGGTAGTAGCTGCAGTCTGGCTGCACCACCTTGCTGGTGGGATCCGGGGTGGCAAGATAGCCGATCAAGCTTTCGCGCGGCTCTTTGGAAAGATATTCAAACTCAAGCAGATAGAGGGCATTTTCCTCAAAAAAGGGCGGTAGCTGCATACGCAGTTTCATGATGGGAGTGGCAAAAACCTGGGTGGCATAGAGGCTGTCGTCTTTCACATAGATGCCCACACCGCTGTGAGTGTAGCCGGGCTTCAAGATATTTTCGCGGTGTCCGGACGAGTTCATCCAGCCCAGTGCGATCTTTTTGGGATCGAAGACTCTGGTGCTGCTTTTGCTGCGATAGAGATTTTCACCAATCTCGGAGAGGATGAGATCGGGTCGGTATCTTTGCTGGCGGGCGGAAACCCGCATTCCGGCGGGATCCTGGTGGCTGAAGAAGCCGTTTTGCCCCATGTTTCGGCTGTGCAGCAGGGCCAGATCCGCCAGGTCTTCCAACCAGATCAGGGCTGGAAGTCCATTTCTGATGCGGCTGGCGTTCATTTCATCATGCACGCGCAACGCAAATGTGCGGGGATCGATCACATCCGCCGCCATTGAAGCCAAAACCAACAGTAATACAAAGATCAGCAAGCCTTTCCGCATGATATTTTTCCTCTAAAATGAGTATTGTAAAAGCAGGGCGCCGTTTTCAAAGCGCAGCCGGATCTCCTCCCGCTGGATTTCAAAATCCGAAAGATGGGCGTCCACATAGGCGTCCAGCATGGAAAGCCCCGCAGTGATGCCCATCCACCAGAGATCGTTTTTCAAGTCGTCACCATAATCACGGCTACGCGCAAGATATTGCTGGCTTAGAAATTCATTGGGCTCGCTTTCCGCCAGCTTTTTCCAGTGCGCCTTTTCAGAGCCGTGCCAAGCCGCCGAGCCAATCAAAAAGCCCTGCACGCCCATCACCAGCCCGGCTTTGAGCCAGGCATGGTTGTAAAGCTGTCCGCCGCCCGGAAATGCCGCTGAATAGAGCACCGCGCGGGTTGGATTTTTCATCGTTTGCGAAAATCCCGCGCTCAGGCAGCCCAGCAAAACCAGGCAGGTCAGAATTTTTTTAACTATGCTTCCCATCTTGTTTTTCACGCCAATTTATCAGCCTGCCTTTGTCAATCTTTTTTTGGGCATCACGCGGATTGTCGCAAAACAGATGATGGTCAGGATCACAGGGTTATCGGTGGAAAATCCACAAAAAAAAGGAATCAATAATTACGTAATCATCTGTCATGTAGTCTATTATGGTGGTTTCGGCAATGATGAATAACTTTGACAGAATCTTTCAAAACAGAGAAAAACAAGGCTGATTCCCGCATGGAACACAAGTTTTTTGTGGACAAAGTTCCCGCCTTCCATTTTATGACATTTCCAAGAAACGACATAAAAAGGTATATATTAGGAACTTGATCATGAACAGCGAATCCGACAGTCCGCTACGAAGGATTAGGAATATCGGCATCATGGCCCATATCGATGCCGGCAAAACCACCACCACAGAGCGGATCCTGTTTTACACGGGCTTTTTGCACAGAATGGGCGAGGTTCACGATGGCAATGCTTTCACAGACTGGATGGAACAGGAACGTGAACGCGGCATAACCATCACTTCCGCAACGGTTTCCTGCGTTTGGAAAGACACGCATATCAATATCATCGACACTCCCGGGCATGTGGATTTCACCGCCGAAGTGGAGCGCAGCCTGCGCATTTTGGACGGTGCGGTGGGCGTTTTTTGCGCCGTGGCGGGGGTGGAACCGCAGTCTGAAACCGTTTGGCATCAAGCCGACCGCTACAAAGTGCCGCGTTTGGCGTATGTGAACAAGATGGATCGTCCCGGCGCCGACTATGAAAGGGTTATCGGCATGATCCACGAGCGTTTGACCCCGCTGGCGCGCGCCATCAACATTCCCATCGGAGCCGAGGATTGCTTTGAAGGCGTGATCGATCTCATCACCATGAAAGCGTGGTTTTTCGATCCGCTCACCAAGGGCAGCGAAACCCATCAGGAGGAAATCCCTTCCGACCTGTTGGAACACGCAACCCAACTGCGCAACGAGCTTTTGGAGCACGTGGCAGAGTTTGACGACGAACTGCTGGCAGCCTATCTGGAAGGCGAGGAGATCGCCGAAGAGTGGCTGCGCCGTGCCATTCGCAAGGGCACGCTGGATGGACGCTTCATTCCCGTGCTTTGCGGATCTTCGCTGAGAAACAAGGGTGTGCAACTGCTTCTGGAAGGCATACGGGACTTTTTGCCCTCGCCTCTGGATGTGCCTCCTGCCGAAGGCTTCAATTCCGAGACCAATGAAGAGATCAAGATTCCTTCCGACCCAAACGGCCCCTTTGTGGGCATGGCTTTCAAGGTTCAAACCGATAAATATGTGGGCAAACTGGTCTATGTGCGGGTCTATTCCGGAACCCTGAAAAAGGGAGCCGGTTTCCACAATCAAAACAATGGCAAGCGCGAGCGCGTGGCACGCCTTTTGCAGATGATGAGCAACCGCAAAAACGACCTTAACGAGCTGCACGCAGGGGATATAGGCGCCTTTGTGGGTTGCCGTTTCCTGAGCACGGGAGACACCATCACAGACGGCAGCATCGATGTCCAGCTCAGCCGCATCAACTTCCCGGACTGCGTGATTTCCATCGCCATCGAGCCCAAAACCAAGGCTGATCAAGATACTTTGGGCGATGCGCTGGCACACCTTGAGGAAGAGGACCCCACCTTCCACGTCACGGTGGACAAAGACAGCGGTCAAACCCTGATCTCCGGCATGGGCGAACTGCACCTGGAAGTGATCGTGGACAGGCTGCGCCGGGAATTCAATGTTTCCGCAAACGTGGGCAACCCTCAGGTTTCCTACAAGGAAAGCATCACCAAAACCGTGGAAAGCGAAGAAACCTTCATTCGCGACATGAACGGCAAGGGCAACTATGCCAAAGTCAGATTCCGCCTGTCCCCGCTTGATCCGGAAGAAATGGCCACCCGCGGTAAAAACAAGTTTGAAAACCTCGTGGGAACCGACAAAATCCCCGGTGAATACTTCAAAGCGATCGAGGAAGCGGCACTTAACGCGCTGAATGACGGACCATTGATCAGCGGCATGATGGAACGCGTGAAGGTGGAACTGATCGACGGAGACTTCAACCCCGTGGATTCCAATGAGTTGGCATTTCGCATTGCCACCTCCATGGCCATTGGAAAGGGTTTGCAGGAAGCCGCTCCCGTCCTGATGGAACCCATCATGCGGCTTTCGGCTTTGAGCCCGGACGACTTTGTGGGCGACATCATTTCCGACATCAACGCCAAGCGCGGCCAGATCACCATCTTGCGCCAGCATAACGAATATCAGCAGGAAATTTTGTCGGAAGTGCCTCTCTCGGAACTGTTTGGCTATTCCACCCGCATCCGCTCTCTCAGTCAGGGCCGTGCGGTTTACAGCCTTGAATTCCTCAAATATGAGATCACCCCTGCGCAGGTGCAAAGTGCCGTGTTGAAGCGTATCCGGGGTTATTGAAGATGAAAAGCTTGACAAGCCCGGCAAGCAAAACAATCTTGTTTATATAGAATTAAACCAAAAAAAGGAGAGGTCATGAGTATTGATTTGTCTTATTCTGGAGACAGAGCCCTGATGACGGTGGAAGGTTTTTTGAACAGTGAAAACGCCGAAAACTTTCAAAAAAGGCTGAACGAAGTCTTGGATTCCGGGGCGCGCTTTCTGGATATCGACCTTTTCGAGTGTAAAAACATCAGCAGCATTGGGATCGGAAAGTTGCTCCTGTTTTACAAGGATTTTGTGGGCAAGGGCGGCGAACTGGAAGTGATACGCAGTTCCGAGCCCATCTTCGAACTCTTCAACACTCTCAAGCTGAACCAGCTCTTTATTGTGAATCTTGAATGACTTCGCACTGCATTCTCATCGTTGACGACAGTCCCGAGATCGTCAACGCGCTCAGTTCATTGCTGAACATACAGGGCTATAAGACCGAAACCGCGCTCAGCGGCAGGGAAGCTCTGCGCAAGGCACGCAAAAAGCTATATGACATAGTGGTTTGCGACATCGAAATGCCGGGCATCAACGGTCTTGAATTTTTGGAAAGAGTCCGCCGTGACGGTCACGACCAGGAAGTTATCCTGATGACGGGCTATATGGAGCACGACTATTTCATCCGGGCAATCCGTCTGGGCGCATCCGATTTTTTCACCAAACCCATCGACATTCCCTCTCTGATGGCATCCATCGGAATCATTGCCGAGCGCATCAATTCGCGACGCAGCAGTGAAAAAATATTGAACACCTATGAACGTGCCGAATTTTCCGTGGTGATCGACCCCGCAAAATTCACCGCCGCCGGTTTGGAGAAAATTATCCGCCCCCTCATGCTGAAAAACCTGGATTTGCCCCAGGATTTCTTGAACGACATCATGACCTGTGCCGATGAAATGCTGCAAAACGCCTATTTCCATGGAGTTCTGGAGCTTTCGCCCCAGGAGCGTATGCTGGACCAAGCCAGCCTGCGCGGGCTCATCGCAGCCAAACTGCAGCAGCCGCATATCGCTTCACCCCGGATGAGGTTTTCCATCTATTTCGACAGCGTTCGCGAGGCGATCGTGATCCGCATGGAAGATGACGGCAACGGCTTCGACCACGAAAGCTGGCTGCAAAAGCTGAAGAATGACGGCATTGGGCCGAACACCGACGCCCACGGGCGCGGCCTGGCGATGCTTTTCTATCTTTCCGACGAACTGGAATTTACAGACGGAGGCAGAAAGATCCAGCTTGTTCGCAACCTGAACAAAAAGGTACCGGGGGCATGACCCTGGCGCGCCTGCTGCAAATCCATTCACCTTCGGGGGCTGACCCCGCCGCACTTAACTGGCTGCTATCCGGTATTTTGGACTGCTCCGTTCCCGAACTGGCGCTGCTGAAAGAGCGGGAATTGACCCCAAGCCGGCAAAAAGCCATTCTCGATGCCTTGCAACGCTTTGGCGAAGGTGAACCTCCGCAATACATTTTGGGCAAAACCTGGTTTTGGGGCTTGGAACTGCGCCTGGATGCCCGGGTTTTGATTCCCAGACCGGAAACCGAAGGCTTGGTGGAGCTTGCGCTTTCCCTTGCCAAACCCGGAGCCAAGGTTCTGGATATCGGCACGGGCAGCGGAGCCATCGCCATCGCGCTCAAAAAAATACGACCCGATCTGGTGCTCACGGCAACTGACCTCAGTTCTGAAGCGCTGCAGGTGGCACATGAAAACGCCGCATTCCACACAGTTCAAATTTCATTCGAAGAAAGCAATCTCTTTCCCGCAGGAGAGGAAAAGCTCGATCTCATCGTGAGCAACCCGCCCTATGTGAGCCAGGCTGAACACGAGACTTTGCCACGCAGCCTGCGCGACTTTGAACCCTCCCGGGCTCTGCTTGCCGGGGCTGATGGTTTGGGGGTTTTCCGCCACATTTTTGCCGCCTTGCCCCAGCGCTTGACCCCGGACGGCATCGCCATCTTTGAACACGGCGACACCCAGCGCGAAAAATTGATGGCTCTGGGAGAAAACGCCGGCTTGCACTGCCTTTTGGCAACAGATGACCTTGCAGGCAAAAACCGCTATCTGGCTTTCATGCTTGAAAAACCGGCGGACCCTCTGCCTTGATAATTAAAATATTGAAAAATTAAGGATACAAAATGGACAGATTCATCATTGAAGGAAACCGCAATCTCAGCGGAAAAATCCAGGTTAGCGGCGCCAAAAACGCCATTCTGCCCGCCATGGCAACCTGCCTTCTGGCTCCGGGAAAATCCGTGCTGCGCAACGTTCCCAGCCTCATCGACCTCAAATCCATGGCACATCTTCTCCGGGTCTTGGGCGCCCGCGTGGTCTATGAAAACGGCATGATGTCCATCGATTCGCGGGATATCGTTTACAACGAGGCGCCCTATGAATTGGTGAGCAAAATGCGCGCTTCCATCTATGTGTTGGGTCCGCTTTTGGCGCGGCTTGGCGAAGCCCGGGTTTCCTTTCCCGGCGGCTGTGCCATCGGCACCAGGCCCGTGGATCTGCACCTGAGCGCGCTCGAAGCTTTGGGCGCCACCATCGAGATCGAACACGGCTACATCCATGCCACGGCGGAAAAGCTCATCGGTGCCGACATCCATTTTGCAAAATCCAGCGTGGGCGCCACCATCAACACCCTCATGGCAGCGGTTTTGGCTCAGGGCCAAACCCGGCTTTTCAACGCCGCCATGGAACCCGAAGTGGATTCCACCATCGATCTGTTGAACAAAATGGGCGCCAAAATCACCGGCACCGGCAGCACCACACTGCAGATTGATGGCGTGGAAGAGCTTTTCCCGGTGGAAATGCAGATGATTTCCGACCGCATCGAAGCGGGAACCTTTCTGATTGCCGGAGCGATGAGCACCCAGCCCGTCACGGTGGAAAACCTCGACCCCAGGCATCTGGACATCCTTTTGGACAAGCTTCGCCTTGCCGGTTGCGAACTGGATGTGCAGGAAAAATCCATCACCGTGATTCCTCCCCAGGTGATCAAACCGGTGGATATTCTCACCCTGCCCTATCCGGGTTTCCCTACCGACCTGCAAGCGCAATTCACAGTGTTGATGTCACTTGCGGACGGCAGCAGCTATATTGAAGACACCATTTTCCCGGATCGCTTCATGCACGTGGCAGAACTCAACCGCTTGCAGGCAAACATCCGCATGGAACGCAATATCGCCCGTGTGGAAGGGGTTCCCAAGCTCTTTGGTGCCGAGGTGATGGCAACGGACCTGCGCGCTTCCGCCGCTCTGGTTCTGGCTGGAATGGTGGCGGAAGGCAGCACCATCGTTTCCCGCATCTACCATATCGACCGCGGTTACGACCGCATCGAGGAAAAGCTGAACTCCATCGGAGCAAAAATCGTCCGCGAAGACGCCTGACCCTTTTTTTAATGGATTGGGGTTCTCGCAGATAGCGCCGATCCAGCAGAAAAGTTCACGCAGATTACGCTGATTCCGCAGATTTTTTGATAAGTATCAAGGTGACAAAGTGACGGAGTGACAAGGTGTTGCTTGGCATGAGATACGCTAAATCGCTAAAACGTTAAAACCCTAAAACCTTTGTGTAACACGAAAGCCTGTTACAAACACGCCCAAACCCGCACCACTCCGTCATTTCGACAGCAGGGAGAAATCCAGTCCATTTCGATATCAAACCCAAGGGGATTTTTTGATTCGAGGAATATCGTCAGTCAATTACCAAGTATTTCATATTTCCGGACTGGGATAAGAGAAATCGGTGAATTTGGAGAATTGATAAATTCAATAATTCTCTAAATTCACAAATTCACCAGTCTTCACCCCCGGAAGTGACCTGGAGACTTGGGACACGCTAAAACCCTAAAACGCTAAAACCCTAAAACGTCAAATCCCCTTTTCATCCTTCCCATCCTGTGTATCCCCACTCCATTCAACAAAAAAAAGGCGGGACACAAGGTCCCGCCCATGTTTATTCGGCTACGGAAGCCAAAAGGCTCCCCTCACCAAGGTTATTTGTTTCTGCCTACGGGCATCACGCCGTCGCTGGCACTGATTTTGAAGAATTTGTAGGGCACATTTGTGGCGTTGAACACGAAGCTGTTTGTGGCGCTGTATCCCACCAGGGTCCATGTGATTGCGTAAGGATCGTCTGAACCGTAGATGGTGTAGTAGCTTGCGCCGGCATCAGCCGCCCAGTTCAGGGTGACATTGTTACCCAGCACTGTGGGCACCACGTTTTGAGGAGTGAACACAATTCCCAACTGGTTGGAAATCACCGCGGGAGAGAGATGTCCGCCGCTATAGTTTGCTCTCACCGCCCATTTGTATTTTCCGCCGGGCAGGGAGGCAAAGCCGGTATCCAAGTAGTTGGTGTTTGTGACACCGCTTTGGAGCAGTGTCCAGTTTTCAGGAGTAGCCTGATCCGCTGCCAGCATACGATAGACGCTGTAGTTTTGCAGGCTGCGTCCTTCAGCGGATTTTGCTCCGGCTCTAGGAGGCTGGCCAATATAGACATCATCGATATAAAGACCGCCATAGGCGACCACTGTGGTGGCATAAGCGGCAAATCTGATGGTGACTTCCTGGTTTGCATAGGCGCTGAGGTTCACGACCTTCTCTGCCCAGGCATTGTTTGTTATCTTCTCTTCGAATACCATCGTGCCATTTACCTGCACCTGGTAGTAGTCGAAATCGCCATAAAGGTTGTTCCATCTCCAGAAACGAAGCTGGGGATTATCGAGTCCGTTGAGATCGACAGTTTTAGTCAGGTAGCTCCAGGTTCCAGAGTTTGAATAGTTTGTGTAGAGCTTGGTGCCCCAGAGTCCGGTTCCGGAATGGGCGGCTGTGGGGGGCACGCAAGAGTCAGCATACTCTGTCCAGTTGAAGGTTCCACCGCTGGGATAGGTGTTTGCCCATTCCCAGTCGCCATAGCCACCGCTTTCCCAACCGCCATTGTCTTCTTCGAAATCCCAGAAGAAATAGTCAGGTTCTTCGGCGGCGTCCCAGGTGAGAGCGGCACCGTTGGTGTGATGCTCTGCCACGAGGTTGTAAGCAGTCCACAGTTTTTCAATGAGGGTGATGGTACCCAGGTTCACTGGGGCACCATAAACTGTGGTGCTGCCGCTGTAGGAATCGTAGCCGGCATAGGTGACGGTGATGGTGTAGGGAATACCAGTGGTATTGCCCAACACGTTCGGGATGGTGAAAGCACCGTTGGCGGTGGAATATACCGTGTGGTTTTCCTCGCCATGCAGGGTGATTTTGGCTCCCACTACGCCGCCGGGGATATCGTTTGTATTCACGATACCGGAGACGGTGACGCGGGGCATTGCCTGCAGGGTGAAGTTTTGGGTGACGGGTTGACCAACCAGCAGCTCGATATCGGTGACGGTTTGTGAATAGTAGGTGGGTTTGGAAGCTGTGGCAGTAACGTTGTGCACTTCCCAGAACGTGAAGCTGTAATAGCCATTTGCGTCTGTGGTGGTGCCATAACGTTCGTCTGTGAGGGTCACGGTTGCTTCGGGGATGGGGTTGTTTGCCGCGTCACGCACATAGCCTTCCAGCATGGCATGAGGCTGCAAATCGGCGTCATTCACCACGAAGGTGGTATTGGGCAGCCAGGCAACCAGGGTGCCAGCAGCTTCAGGATTTTCTTCGGGATCATATTCCACGGTGTCGCTTTGGATATAGCGGCTGCGGTTGGGATAATCCGGGGTGTTGGTGTAGAAGAATCTGTCTGTTGACAAGTAGTATTGGGTATCCATGGGGCGTAAATAACGCACCGCCAAAGTACCGCCGTTATACTCGAAGGGAGTGGTGAGCGGGATGACGATTTGATTTACGCCTGCGGGGAAATCCACGTTGCCGTTGAAGACTTCCACAAATTCATCTTCCAGCCAACCTTCACTGAGGTCTTCCGCTTCTGTCTCTGCCATATAGATCTGCACAGGCTTGTTCAGCGCAGTGGTGCTGACGAAGTTATTGGTGAGGATGAGGGCAGAGATATCACCGGAAAGCAGATGCAGTTCTTCAGGATAATACAGCACTTCAGTGAGGCTGCTCTTGTACCAGAAGTTCAGGGGCAGGTTGTTTGAGGATAGCGTGCTATCTTCATCGCCCACGGAGAGCATGGACATGGAGCTATCAAACACAAGCACGTTTTTGATGCCGGTGCTATTGTTGGCACTATTGGCGTCGCCTGTGGCAACCACTTCGGCATGGATCTGATAGTTTCCACCCAAGGTGGGGGTCCATTCAATCTCGTGCACAGTGCTGGCATCCGCTGCCAAAGCTGCGGTGATGACGCGGCTGGCCAGGACGGTGTTGTCAGATTTGAGGTTGATCGTATAGTTGGCTGCGGGTTGGGTTCCATTGTTATACACGCCCACTTCAAATGTGAAGGGGGTGCCAGCCACGCCGTATCCGGGTGCGCTGAGGGTGGTGGCAGCCATATCTGTGGGAGCCAACTGTTCAAGGAGAACGGTATCCAGATACATGCTCTGATAGGTTGCTCCTGTACCGTGTTGGAAGGCGATGTATCTATCTGTGCCGGTATAATCCACAAAGGAAACATTGTGGGATTCAAACGCAGCAGATACCGTGGGGGTGATGGTAGCGATTTCGGTGAAAACGCCACTGGCATCGGGAGAGCTCACCGTTCCCACTTTCAGGCTGTAGTTTGTTGTGCCAGTTGCACGCAGTTGGAAGCTGAGTTTGATGCTGTTCATCGGTACCAATATTTCAGGTGTAACCAGTCTCATTGTCTCCGTGGTGGTATAGTTGTACATATACACGGAATTTGAGGGGGTGTGAGAGTAGGTGCTGGAGGTGGTGAGCGATGAGGAACTGTAAGATTTTACCGGTGTCCAGGCTCTGGGGAAGTTCGGAGTGGTCACACCGTCGAAGTTCTGGGCATGAGGCAGGCTGAGGATGCGAGGATCGGTTTCAGTGGTGAAGCTGAAGATTTCATCTGCCAGCACATCACCATAGGCGTTGATCGCCTGTACATACCAATACCAGGTTTCCAGATAGCCAAGCTCCATTTCACCTTCCACGACGGGGTTGAAATAGGTGTTTTCAGTCTCGAAGAAATAATCGTCAAAGATGGCTTCTTCGTCCTGAGACATAAATACAGCATAGTATTCAGGGATGCCGCCATTAACGAGGTCAGCATTCCAGGTGAGGTTGAATCCGTTGACAGGCAGCCCGGTGGCTCTGTCAGCAGGATAGGTCATGACGGGTGCTGCGGGTTCGCCTTCGGGAGGTTCCTCGATATGCAGCATGATGTTGGGACGTGATGTGTTGAGGGTACCCACTGTAGTGGTGGGAGGAGTGGTATCCACGTTCCAATACATGTGGGAACCTGTGGCACCGGTGGTATAACGGAATTGATGTCCGCTGCCGCCGCCAGAGCCGCCGTAGTTGGTTTCCACAGCCACGATGAGGTTGCCACCGCCATACATGATGGGGGTGTCAAATTCAAAGGTGTGCCAGCCGGTGCTGCTGAAGACGTGGGTGCCTTCCTTGACCAAGGTCAGGGTTGATTTGAGATTATCCCAGGATTGAGCTGTGAGGGCAGATGCGGGGGTGGTGCCGGCATAGACCTTGTAGGGGATGGAAGTGGTACTGGTGGTATTGCAATACCAGGCAGCGCTATCCACCAGACCAATCAAGCCGACCTGTTCCGCAGTGTAAAGAGCGGCGGAACGCTCATAGCCCCAGGTGGTGCCAAAGGGTTTGGCTTGGGTGAGCACACCTTCACCGATGATCACAGTTCCGGTGGGCAAGCCCTGGGCAGTGAGGGCCACGTCGTAGTTGGCGCCGCCGTACACCATGCGCATGGTGGCGGAGATGGCACCTTCCACAGTGATGGTGGCGCGCACGGGGATGATTACGCTCTGGCCTGCTGCCAGGGTTGCGGGCAGGTTCACGTTGTTAAACTCAAACATGCTGGCATCAGTGCCCACAAAGCTGATATTGGCTGCTGCCAGGTTAAGCGTTCCGGCTCCGGTGTTGGAGACCGTCACGTTTTGCCATGCTGTGGGGACGTTCTGTGCCATCAAACCAAAATCCAGTGCTGCAGGGGAATAGCTGAAGATGGGGGCTGTGGGCAGGTCACCCAAAATCATCATGATATTGGGATAGCCGGCAACAGTAGTTTGCGAGGCACTCGTAGGCGGATTGGCAGGATCCGGATTATAGGTATCGCTATAGGCACGGATACTGCGGTTTTCGCCAGTGGTGTTGGTGCTATAGAAGAATTGGCTGCTACCATCGTAGCCAGCTTTGTTCTCATCAACAGCAATCACCAGGTTTTGGGTGTTGTTATATTGGAAGGGATTGGAGAGAGTGATGGTGATCCAGCCAGCGGTGGCAGGGATGGTGGGCGTGCCGGAATAGACCTGGGTCAGTCCGCTGAGAGGAATCCAATCAGAGGTGCTGCCGAAGGTATTGAGATCGGTGTGTCCCATATAAACAACCCATTGGTTGCTATTGGTGCCAACGCCCAGACCATTCCAGTAGTAGGATATCTTTTCGATGCGCTTGTCTGCCATATCTATATCTTCCTGGCGGTAGATACTCTGGGCATAGCTGTATCCATAGTAGGGGTTTACTGGCATGCTCAGGTTGGCAACGCCATTACCGATGATCACGGTTCCGGCGGGCATGCCAACGGCGGAAAGTGCCACGTCGTAGTTGGTGCCGCCAAAAGCCATGCGCATGGTGGCGGAGACGGTTCCTTCGGCAGTGAGGGTGGCGCGCACGGGAATGGTGACGCTCTGTCCGGTTCCCAGGGCAGCCGGCAGGTTGCTGGTATCAACTGCAAACATACTGGCATGGGTGCCGATGACGCTCACATTGCCTGCGTTGAGGTTGATGATTCCGGCGCCATCATTGGTGACGGTCACGTTTTGCCAAGCGCTGGGATTGTTCTGCAGCAAGGTGCCAAAATTCAGAGCGTCCGGGCTATAGCTGAAGATGGGCAGGGCAGGGGTTTCGCGCACGGTGACGTTATCCACACACATATGAACATCGCCACCTGCAACGGTTGATTCACCGTAGAAGGCGATGTATTTGGTGCCGGCATAGGCGCTGAGATCGATGATCTGGGTCTCGCCCAAATAGGCAATCTCGTTATATACATAAGGGGACCCGGCGTTATCCCACTGGCGCAGGACGGTGGCATTGGTCATCATCGAGTTATCGCTGATGAGCACGATGAATTTGTCGTCCAATTGCTGGGTAGGATCCACGGGGGTGGGGCTGTTATAAGTGGTGAGTGCCAGATCAAACTTGAGATCATAAGCACCGGTGGGGATGGCTACGGGCGGGGTGACCAGCCAGTATTTTGTAGAGGTGCTCCAAATATTGAGGCGGGCGGATTTGTTGGCTGGGCTGGTTATGTTGGCAAAGTTTCCAGACGCCCAACCGCCTGCATAGGCTGTAGGCGTTTCAGAAGGGTAGAGCCCGGTAAGCCTTGCCCAGTTTGTGGGCGGGAAGGTGCTGCCTTCAAAATCCTCCGTCCAAGGCAGGGTATAGATGGTGGGGTCGTCTCTGGTGGTGAAGCTGCGCACCGTGGTGGCAGGACCTTCTCCCATGGCGTTGAATGCAGCCACTTTCCAATAGTAGGTGGTCTCATAATCCAAGAGCGTGGTGGGAGTGTAGCTGAGCCCGGTGATGTTGTTGGCAAAGAGGGTGGAGCCGTCAACAGTATCCAGATAGAGCCTGTAACCGGTGGGTACGCCACCAGTTGTGGGGGCTGTCCAAGTGAAGGTGGGGGTGATGCTCTGGGCGGTGGCACTATCTGCGGGCAGACTGGCTGTGGGTGCACCCGGAGCTTCCGGAGTGATTTCCGGTCCGATCACCATGTCAATATAGAAGCTTACGGCTTGCAATCCGGTGCGGATGCCCAGATAGTAGTTGTTGCCAGCCAGGGAACTGAGGTCAACGTTGTTGTTGTACCAAGCGCTGGCAGCGGCATGGGTGATATCTGCGCCCACTTGGGTCCAGGTGACTCTGTCATCAGAATACACCACTTGCAGGGTTCCGGTGGCTGTGGTCACATAAGACCAGAAGTTCAGAGCGCTGTCGTTGGTAATCGTGAGCCTGGGGGTGGAAAGGATGTATTGGGTACTGGAGCTGCCATATTTGTAAGCGCCGGCAGTGCCATGTACTTTGTAAGTAGTGCTGCGGCTCCAGGTGCCCGGATTCGCCCATCCCGGAGGCGGGAAGGTGGTCTCTTCAAAGCTCTCCACGAGGTTGTTGGCCCCGGGAGTATTGAAGCTCCAGATATCCGAAGCGGGGGAATCGCCAATCTCATTCTTTGCCACCACTTTCCAATAGTATTTTTGGTTTGCTGCCAAAGTGGGGGTGTAGTAATTGGCGGTTTGGTTGCTGCTCACCAGCGGCGGATTGGAGGAGGTGCCAAAATAGACGTCATAGGCAGAGGCGTCTCCCGCACCGAGCGTGGGTTGCCATTTCAGAACTGCATCCGTCAAAGCCCAGCCACCATTGGCGGGTTCCGAGAGAGTCGGTGCCAAGGGGGCGCTGCTGTTTGGAAAAACAAGCTGGATGCGGTTGATGAGCGCCACTCTGTTGGTGGCTGTGGGAGGGCTGGCGGGATCAGGGTTGACGCTATCACTATAATAATATATTCCCGTGTTGGCCCCGCTGGTGAAAGCTCCCCAGCTCATTGTAGCCCAACTGGGTGTATTTTCATCCACGGCAATCACGAGGTTGTCTGTGTTGTTATAGTTGAAGGGGGTGGTCAGGGTGATTTCCATCCAGTTATTGGCGGCAGGAACCATATTGGTCACATCGCCTGCAAAGACCTGGGTCAGGTTTGCCAAGGGCACCCAATCGGTGGTGCTGGCAAATGTGGTTTTATCCGTATGACCCATATAAATAACCCAGTCTTTGGATTTGGAGATGTCTCCAGACACATAATAGAAACGGATTTTGGTAATGTTTCCGGAGGCATTGATCTGGGCTTGGGTAAAGATTTGCTGAGTGTAGTTGTAGCCGTAGGAGCCGTAAAGCGGGAAGTAGGACGTTGTAGCTGTTCCTGACCCGATTGAGACCGTATCGGCAAAGGCCGCGCTGAATAGCATTACAAACAGTAGTGCCAACAGCGCAGGCAGAGCATATTGTTTCTTCATAAATATCTCTCCTTGTTTTAAAGAGGTGGGTGAAGAATTGTTTTTTAATGTGGGGCTGCTTTCAGCTTGTTTGGTTCTCCCTTTTGGCGGTTACGAGCCCCGGTTTGATTTTGAGGGTTGAGATTTTTGGAAAAAAGGCGCGGATTGAGCTTGGACGTGGTCTGCGTGTTTCATGTGCGATGATGTTTGGCAAAACGCCACAGGCGGCAATGCGCGTACTTTTTTGTGGAGGTTGAAAAAGGGGTGTAAAATTGTGGAAAATGCAGGCGCTTTTGCGTGGATTTCTCCCCGGGGCTTTTTGGGCACCAAGAGTAAAAACGAAATCTGTCGCTTTTGGTCTCATTGACATTTCTCCTTCGGCGCACCCGCACCAGCTGAAGGGGCAATTATGAGTTTGAGCAGTTCTTAAGCCAATGAATTATAAATAGATAGGCTCATGAGAGAACTACTGCATTCATTCGATGCATATAATTGAAAGTCGAGAATTTCTGTCAAGCAAAAAAAGTGAGCCCTGAAGTATTTGCCGCAGTCAAGATTCGGCGCCGTTTTTGGGCTTTGAGTGCTGTATTTTCATATTCGCCAAAGCTATATAAAACCCAACTGCTTTGTTTTACTTGCCCTCTTCCTTGACCCCCGCTCGAAAGCCTTTGCGTTCTTCCTCGTGAGCCTCCCCATTTTTTTTGGGGAGTCTCATGAAGATTACAGGAGAAAGACATGGGCTGGGGCCAAGGGCGAAGCCGGATTCCTCTGGAAAACCAGGTTGTCCGCAAGATCGGCGAGAATTTGCAACAAAAAAACCCCCGACGAGATGCCGGGGGCATGCTTATTTTAGCCTAAGCTTATTTGTTGCGGGTTTTATACTGAGGGATTTCAGCAGTTGTTCTTTTTTGCGTTGGCAGCTTGGGTCCAGGTTTTCTGGCAGGTGCAGCCAATCCCTTGTCGTCCGGAGCTACGGCGGTCACCTTGAAGAAATGGTATGCAGCGGTGCCGGTATATGTGAATCCGGTATCCGGAGTTGTAGGGCTGGTCAGCAGAGTCCAGGGATCCGCTACATAAGGGTCAGCCGAACCGTACACTTTATAAGCAGTGGCTCCAGCCACGGCGGGCCAGGTAATGGTGGGATAACCTTCATCCAAATCAATGCTTATTTCCGGTGCATTCAAACCTGAGTCTTCCTTGTAGAGGCAGAACTTATCCACCAACAGGAAGAAGGCATCGGAGCTAATGCACTGGATTCCCACATGGATGATTTGACCAGGGTATTGAAGCGGGAAGATGTACTCAGTCCATTCATCCGGGGCCTCGATGTAAGATCCTTCACTGATGATGGTGAAGTTTGAAGGATTCGTTCCGCTGGTGGAAACTCCAACTCTGAAGCGCTCCAAACCATATTCGTCTGTATAGGACCTTGCCCAGAAGCTTGCTGTCAATCCGTTAACGCCTTCGATGGGAGGAGTAATGAGCCAGTCGTTGTTGGGGCCGTTTCCTCCATCAGCAGGCATTACAGCCGCGAAGCAGGCAGCCATCTTGTCTCCTTCATAAGCATCAAGGCTGGTAAGAGCTGGCGTTGTTTCGGAAGGATTGTAGATTATGAAAGCCTGTGGCTGATATTCATTGAGCCAATCGATTCCATTCATGCCATAAGTCTCGCTCTGATCAACGTCGACATTTGTCCATGGAGAGAAGAAAATGGCAAAATCATCGTAGCTTTCAAAACCGTCGCACCAGGGCAGGTCTTCTTCAAGGATGGTGGGATCGATTTGGATGGTGAATTTGCGGTGGGTTGCGATTTCTTCGTTATGACCTGCTTTAACCGCACCAATAGTCCAATACCAATCTTCCTCGTAGGCAAAGCTAACTGGACTGGGGGCTTGGGTGGGGTTGAAGCTGGTGCCGGAAATGCCTGTATAGATGTGATCGCTTAACAGAGTGGCGGGGTTTTTGGACAGATAGAGCGTGTAGGAATCCTGGGTCACACTCATAGTGTCCTTTTCCCAAGTGAAACTGAAACCTGTTTTGGGCATATTTTCCGCATTATCAGCAGGGAGAACCAGAATGGGTGCCAACAATTCGGTGGGTTGCAATTGCACGCAGATGTCGTCAATTATCCAGTCGTGAGCATTATATCCTTCATATACAAACGCCAGATGAATAGTCTCATTGGCATAGTCGTCAAGAAGGATAATTTCCTGTTCCCAGGAAGCTGTAACTGATACGGGATTCCAGAGTTCCGTCCAGTTTCCGTTCACAGGATCCGGATCGCCGATGGTAACCCAAACTCCGCTGTATTCATACCATGTGGGGAAGTAATTGTAATGCCAGAATTTGAGTTCGCAAGGGTTGTCGGGTAGTTCGATGGGCGGGGTAATCATCCAACCCTCTTCATCATTCATACCATAGGGATGTATCGCTGCGTATGAGCCGCTGGGAGTTGTATTATATGATGTTGTTGAATTCCAAGTTGAACCTCCGCCGTCAAGATTGTGAACGGTCCATCCGCTGAGCGGGAAGCCTTGTGTCGGGACATTTTCAAAATCCACACACCAGGGGAAATCTTCTTCAGTTACAGTGGGATCGCTTTCGATGGTGAACCAATTGGGTTCAGGCCAGGCCTCCTCATCAGGATAATCTGCCGTATAAGCTTCAACAGTCCAGTTCCAGCGTTCGAGATAGTTAAATACTGCAGCATCTTGAGGATCTCCATTGGGGTCAGGACCCGGAGCACAGGGGTTAAGCTCATTGTTTATGGTGCTAAATGTATAATCTGCATTATAAACATCTCCATCTTCACCCCAGAGGTAGACATTGTACCAGTCGGTGGGGCCTGAAGCAGAGTTTGGCGTCCAGGTCATTGTGAATCCGACCTTCGGCATGCCAGTTAGTTCGACAGGATAGGTGAGGGTCGGGGCGAGCGGCGGGCCGGAGGGAATGGCGTCAATCATGAAATCATCGATGCCAAAGTCAGTCATGCCGCTGCCATAGTTGCTCATACCCCTGAATCGGAGTTTGATGGTTGAGGATGCGTAGGGGGTAAGAGGGATTTGATTCAGATACCAGGCACCAGTGTTAGATGTATTATCATGGGTATAGAGGGTTGTCCAAGTACCGTTTGAATATACATCAACATACAAGGGGTTGGTATATGTATTGGCGCCGATCCAATAATAATAACTCAATCTCTGGGGTTCGGCGGGCAGGGCAAACTCAGGGGTGATCAGATAATACGGATTGTAGCTGGTGCTTGCCAGGAAGCAATAGAGCCAGGCGAAATTACTGGGGCTATGAGCCGCTGCGGGCCCATGAGCTGCCGACGTTGCTGTTGCCCAGTGATAAGAGGCTCCTGCAGCCCCTTCTGCTGCCCTCCATCCATCCGGGAGAGCTGGAGCTGTTACCGAATCGAAGTTTTCAACATAGGGAAAAGTACTGATTGGTGGCAATGGTTCTGTAAAGGTGATATTGAGGGTGAAATCTGAGTAATCAGGAGCCGGCCAGGTGGATACAATTGCGTAGTATGTGCCTGCCGGCAAATCTACGTTGGCGAAAGTGCCACCGTTACTACCTGAGCCTTGGGCAAGAACTGGTGCCGGGGTTTCACTTGTTGGCTCCTGACTCACAATGAACACACCTGTCCACGAACCTGTAACGCCTCCAGACAGGTAGCCCCTTACTGGTAAAAAGAACTGCGCGACGAAGTCGTTACCGTTTAAATAACTTGAAGTTGGTGTGATCATCGTGCTGTTGTAGTTGTTACCATACGCTTGTGTGTTATCTGAGTACGATATTGGCAAGGTTGAGAAAACCATGGGATTTGCGACTGTGGAGCCAGCGGGTTGCGCAAGAGCTAAAGTCGCTATAGCCAATAGCGTCAGCATTAATAGTAATTTCTTCATAATCATGTCTCCTTTCTTTCAAGGTTGTTTTGAAGAATCGGTTTGTTGAACTTGGATTGGGGCGTTTTATTCCGGGCGGAACTCCCTCCGGGATAAAACGTACCCCGGTTCGATTTTGAAGGTTGAGTTTTTCAAGTGTTTTCCTCTGCTTTGGAAACCGCAGGCGTCTGTGAAGTAATGTGCGATGTTACTTGTGAAGCGGCTGACGGAGTCCGGGCTTGGGGAAAAACGGTTGAGTGAAGGTTGGTATCGGAAGAAGACGGCAGGCTTGCATGCAAAGCCCCTGAGGCGCAAAATCGCGCCTGGGTAAAAATCCGCCCTGCGGGCGTTAAAGTCAAGCTTCATGCAAAAGTCTCCCATCTTTATTCTTGGATTTTGGCATCGGAGCCGCAAGGTGCCAGGCACTTCCGAAGCTCAAACCCATATTTGACACATGGCAAATAAGTTAAGTATCTGACTGCAATCCATACTGCAAAGACGGAAATGTGTGTCAAGCATTATTTAAATAATTTTTGTTATATTGCTGGATACACTTAAAACACAAATATTACATCAATTAATTGAATATATTTCAAAAAGCTCAAGTATTGGAAAAACAGCCTGTACAAGTTCTGGGCTTATTCTTGTATTTGTTTGTTAGTTATGATGCTTGATCATGGAGACAAATTATCGATTGTGAAATATTGCAGGGGTTTGGGGCTCATCAGGTGAGGGAACGTGAACGAGCTTCAAATCCAATCTCTATTAAGCTGAAAATCAAGAAGATGGGGAGTTGCTTGTTCATTTTGTCGATTTATTTCACCGGCAAGCAAATAATTCTTTATTCTTGGGGTTTTATGGCACGCAGATTTTTTGAATAGATTGGGGATGCACATGATGATGTGGATGAAAAAGGGATTGGTTTGGCGAGAAGGCGAGATAGCCAGATAGCGAGGTGGTCATTCTGTCATCCTGGAGCGTAGCGATAGGATCCAGACCGTTGAAATAAAAAAGCCCCGTTACCATCCGCCAATCACGAGGAAAACACACCCAAACCCAGGCCACTCTGTCATTCACGCAGATTGCGCGGATTCCGCAGATAATAGATTAGCGATACACATGATGATGTGGATGAAAAAGGGATAAAAAGTTAGGGAGTTAGGAAGAGGCGATGTGGAAAGCTGTCAGTATGGAGTCGTCAGTTGGTACTTGTTTTAAGGCACGAAAACCTGTTACATGTACGCCCAACCCCGGACAGTTCCGTCATCCCGAACGGACGTGAGGGATCCAGGTCCGTGGCGTTTCTAAAAGCTCGTCACTATCAATCAGCCTGAAGCTTTAGCATCCCAGCACGCCATATGTGTCATTCCGGAAAGTGGTGACGGAATCCAGACCACTTAGGTTTTGGCGTTTGAGAGTTCACGCCGATTCCGCGGATTTTTATAGATTGGGGATGCCCAGGATGATGAGGATGAAAAAGGGATTTGAAGTTTTAGCGTTTTGACGTTTTAGGGTTTTAGCGTGGGGGGTTATCTGGGTTTTCAGACTAAAGATACAGGGCTGGGAAATGGTGACGGAGTTTTTATGGCACGCAGATTGCGCGGATTCCGCAGATTTTTTTAATAGATTGGGGATGCACATGATGATGTGGATGAAAAAGGGATAAAAAGTTAGGGAGTTAGGAAGAGGCGATGTGGAAAGCTGTCAGTATGGAGTCGTCAGTTGGTACTTGTTTTAAGGCACGAAAACCTGTTACATGTACGCCCAACCCCGGACAGTTCCGTCATCCCGAACGGACGTGAGGGATCCAGGTCCGTGGCGTTTCTAAAAGCTCGTCACTATCAATCAGCCTGAAGCTTTAGCATCCCAGCACGCCATATGTGTCATTCCGGAAAGTGGTGACGGAATCCAGACCACTTAGGTTTTGGCGTTTGAGAGTTCACGCCGATTCCGCGGATTTTTATAGATTGGGGATGCCCAGGATGATGAGGATGAAAAAGGGATTTGAAGTTTTAGCGTTTTGACGTTTTAGGGTTTTAGCGTGGGGGGTTATCTGGGTTTTCAGACTAAAGATACAGGGCTGGGAAATGGTGACGGAGTTTTTATGGCACGCAGATTGCGCGGATTCCGCAGATAATAGATTGGGGATACACAGGATGATGAGGATGAAAAAGGGATAAAAAGTTTGGGAGTTAAGAAGATAAGAAGTGACATAGTGACAAAGAGACAAAGTGACGGGAATCGGTAAAAAATACTCGCATCTGCTTTATACGCACACAATTAATCTGTAGCATCTGCGTTTTTTTCTGGGCAAATCTACGGGAACCCGGGAACGTTAAAACGATAAAACGCTTCAACGCCAAACCCTTCATTCGTGTTCATTCTTTGTGTAATTCGTGTGAATTCGTGGGCAAAAAAAAGCCCCCGGCGCGATGCCGGGGGTAGGTTTGTTATATGTTTAATTACCGATATTAGTTACGTTTCGCAGGAAGCGGAGGTGTGTCACCAGTACCGGCGGTGATTCTTACGAAGAGTTTGTCTGATCCCAGCAAGGATGCGGGAATCGTGAGGTCGCCTGCACTTTCAACGACATACGCAAAGGTGAATCCTGTGTAAGGATCATCCGATATGTAAATGGCATACCACTGTGCGCCCTCGACTGCGGTCCAATCCAGAATGAAGTCTGAGCCGGACTTGCTTACGCTGAGGTCTGTCACGGGGTCGAGGCTTTCAGGCAGGGAATAGAGATTGATATTGTCGATATTCCAGTAGTTGATTTGGTAGCAATCTTCTCCGTAGGCCACAAAGCGAATCTTGAATACGCTGTTGGCTGCATACTCTGAGATGTTGTAGCTGAGGGTGGTCCAGCTAATGCTACCGTCCAGGGAACTGCGTTCGTCGATTCTGTTCCAGACGTTACCATCCCACACTTCCCAAGCCATAACGTTTTCAGCAGAGGTGCTGTAGTTGCTCAGGTAGAGATCGAAGCTGAGATGGACGTTGCTGAGTTCAGAGGCATCGAAGCTATAGCTGGTAAGCGGGATGTTATAGTCATATACTCTGGGTGACCAGTAGAATCTTGCCGACGGGGCAGGATTTCCAGTACTGCTATCAATATTCCAGTTTGTACCACCGGCTGTCCACCAGTTCTCTTCCATGCCAGCGCTCCAGTCTTCTGTGAAGGGCAGGGCAAATGGAGCGGGAGGTTCGGGAATGGTGACCGGCACGGCGTAGGAGATGGGGCCGTTTGCGCTGTCGTGGACAGATTGCACAGAGTAGTAATAGGTGCCGGGTGCCAGGTTTTCATCCGTGTAGTAGTAGGCTGCCACGGTAGCGGCGTTGATTTGGACGTTATCGCGGAAGATGTTGAATCCGCGCAATACGCGATTCATTTCCACGGTTTGGATTGCTGCCAAGGGGAGATCGCGCATGTCTTTCTGGCTCTTAACCTGGGCATGGGTGGTTTTGGGAGTCAGGGTTGGGGTACGTCTGGACGTCAGATACTTGGCTTCATCTGTGAAGTGGGCATGGATGAGCCAGTTTCCAGCGATATTGGCATCCACAAGGGTCATCCAGTCACCGCCTAACTCCACCAGGTTTCCGCGACCATCCACTGCACCTAAGCCGTCTGTGGAGGCGGGGAAGGTTTCTTCAATACCATTCACGTGGTATCCCACCCAGAGGGCGTCGATATCTGTGGTAGCTATGGGAGTGGTGAGGGGGATGTAGTTCCAGCCCACAGTAAGTCCGCTTACTGCCTGAGTTACAAGCAAGGTTTCGGGGGCAATGTCTGCACCTGTTCCGCTCCAAACCTTCAGATAATCCACGGTTTGGGGCTCTTCATTGATGTGGATCATCACACCGTCCAAAACTTGATCAACGTTATGTTCCATCACTTCAGGGCCAAACATCACGGCAACATGGTACTGGTTTGCACCTGCACCAACTGCACCGCGATCGATGCTATCATCCCAATGCAGATATCCACTTTGGGTGGGGTCTCCATAGATGCTTGCCCAATCGATGTAGGCAGCATCCGCTCCGGAAAGCTCACCTTCCAACAAGATAACGCTGGCGATGGGTTCTTCCACAGCTTCACCTGTGAGGGCAACGGTGTGGACGGCGCGGGTGATATTGTCTTGGATATTGAGGGTGGCAGATTTGAGTCCTGCGCTTTGGGCGATAAACTGCACGGTGAAGCTGTAAGGCTCGGATGCAGTGATAGCCACAGGGAGGTTTTGGGCGTTGATCACGAAGTTACCTTCCACGTCACCTGTCAGCCAGATATCGCCTTCACCGATGTTGATGTTGCCAATACCAAGATTGGACAGAGTGAAGGTCTTGGGAGTGGTTGGACTGAGAACGTGAGTGGTGCCAAAATCAAACTCCGTGGGCGTGATGCTGAGCATAGGAGCCTGCGGAATTTCGCGCACGCACACGTCGTCTATCTTCATATAGAAGACATCAGTGCTGTTGAAGTGACGGAAGGCAAAGTGGACAGTCTGCCCGGCATAGCTTGCCAATGGGTTGCTGCGCTGATGCCACTCGGCATCTTCCATGGTCTCTTCTCTTAACAGGGTGAAGTTTGCAATGGAGGGTCCGGAGGTGGAGACGTAGAAGCCATAGTGCTCATCCGGATAAGCCGGGTCCTGGCCGGCTACGTAGTATTCCACCATATAATCACCGGTAGCGGGGATTGCGAGGGGAGGAGTGATGAGCCAGTTATCGGGAGTAAGGGCACCAGTGGCGCTCGTCCAAGAAGCTGTGCCAGCACTGTAGTTGCCAGTATGAGCGGAATTTTCCGCACTGTAACGGAACCAGTTGTTACCATCGCCATCAGCATCCACCATGGTCCAGCCGGCAGGCGGGAAGGTGCTGCCTTCAAAGCCTTCACACCAGGGGAAGCTGGTGATGGCAGGGTCTGCTTCGATCACGAAGCTGCGGATAGTGGCGGGATCACTTTCGCCGTCAACATTACCAGCTAAAACGGTCCAGTACCAGCGGTCTTCATAGGCAAATTCGATCTCGCCTTCGCTGTCTGTGACAGGGTTGAAGGAGGTACCTGACACTTCAAAATAGTAGTCGTCGAAGATGCTCTCTTCATCCTGAGACATAAAGACAGCGTAGTAGGTGGGCAGACCGCCATTAACCAGATCTGCCATCCAGGTGAGGTTGAAGCCTTGTACTGGCAAGTTGATTGCCGTATCGGCAGGGTAGCCGAGGATGGGGGTGGCTGGGACGCCGGTGGGAGGTTCCCCAAGGTGCAGCATCAGGTTGGGAAGTTGTGCGTTGAGAGAGCCGTTTGTGGTGGGGGGATCGTTATCACCATACCAATTCATGTGGGAACCAGTGGTGCTGGTGGTGTAACGGAAATAGGCATAAGAGCCTGCGCCACTACCACCATAGTTTGTTTCCACTGCCACGATGAGATTTCCACCACCATAAACAACAGGAGTGGTGAGAGGGAAGCTGTGCCAGCCCAAGTCACTAAACAGATGTGTTCCTTCTTTTGCCAAGGTCAGCCCTGAGATGAAGTCATCCCAGGTTTGAGCTGTGAAGGCAGTTTCTGCGGTGGAGCCGATATAGATTTTGTAAGGGACGCTGGCAGCACTAGTGGTGGCGCAATACCATCCTACGTTATCTATTAATCCGACAGAACCAACTTGTTCCGGGGTGTATAATCCAGCGGAACGTTCATAACCCCAATAATGTCCAAAGGGTTGACGCTGTGTGGCAGTTCCCTCACCGATAAACACGGTTCCCGCGGGCAAGCCGCTGGCGGAGAGTGCCACATCGTAGTTATTGGCATTATACACTATGCGCAGGGTGGCAGAAAGATCGCCTTCATCCGTGGCGGTTGCACGCACGGGAATATTGACGCTCTGTCCGGCTCCAAGAGCAGCCGGCAGGTTGGCAGCGTCAAATTCAAACATCGTGGCGTTGGTGCCCAAGATGCTGACATTGCTTGCGCTGATGTTGATGGTTCCCCCACCGGTGTTGGTGACGGTCACGATCTTCCAGTCGCTGGGGGTATTCTGCAACATGGTGCCAAAATTCAGGGCTGTTGGTGCGTAGTTGAAGATGGGGTTAGCAGGCAAAGCACCAAATTCCATCATGATATTGGGGTATGCCGCGGTGAGAGTTCCGGCGGGCGGAGAGGTAGGATCTGGATTGGTGCCATCGCTTTGACAGCGGAGACTGCGGTTTTCGCCAGTGGTAAGAGTATTGAAGAAGAAATAGCTGGAGCTATCGTAGCTGCTCTTGTTTTCATCAACGGCAATCACCAGGTTTTGGGTGTTGTTATACACGAAGGGGTTGCTGAGGTTGATAGTAATCCAGCCAGCGGTGGCAGGGATATTGAGCGTGCCGGAATAGACCTGGGTCAATCCGCTGAGAGGGATCCACTCAGTCGTGCTGCCGAAGGTCTCATTATCGGTATGTCCCATATAGACAACCCATTCGTTGCTATTAGGTGCTGCGCCCACACCGTTCCAGTAATAGGCTATCTTTTCAATGCGCTGGTTGGCGACATTGATATCTTCCTGACGGTAGATGCTTTGGGCATAGCTATAGCCATAGAAGATGTTCACCGGCATATACTGGTTGGCAGTACCATCACCTATCATCACGACTCCGGCGGGAGTTGTCGTAAAGCTCCAGATGGGGCAGCCTGTGGCATCACCATAGGCATTGTAGGGAACCACCTGCCAGTAATAGGTGCTGCCATCAGCCAAGCCGTTGGGGTTGTAGGTGGTCACGTTGCCCAAATCACCAATATAGGCGGGAGGGTTGGTGTTGCCAAAATACAGCTTGTAGCCAGTGGCATCTATTAATGAAGTCCAGTTGAGGGTGGCGGCTGCATTCACGAAGCTTGCGCCATTGGCAGGGCTGATTGCAACGGTGGGGTTGGGAGGGTCCACCATGGGAGTGTAAAGCTGGATATTGGGGCGGTTATAACTCCTTTCGCCATTAACACCTTGAGGGAATGAAGAATCCTGAGCTTTATAAGCCGTCAGGTAATTCGGTGAGGTGCTGGTATAGGCAAAATTCGGATATCCTGATGTCCAGCCTCCGTCATGGTTTTCAAAGAGGAATTCGATGTTATCGGTTCCGTTCCAAGCGAAGGGGGTGCTGAAAGCAATGGTAAACCAGCCGCTTCCATTGTAGGTGAGGTCCCCTTGATATACAGCGTCAAAGAGTGCGCTGTTGGGATGGTCGATATCAGTGGCTTCATACAAAGCAGCACTGGTGTGACGCACATAAACACGTTGATCCAGCATGGTGTAGTTGCTGGGTGTGTTGGTTACATTAAAGGCAATGCCTGTGATAGAGTTGGCAGCAGTGAGCCCGGCGGCATTGATCTCGGTCTTGGTGTAGATCACTTTGCTCCAGTTGTTATCCCACAGTCCATTATAAGGAGCTGTATAGCTGCCAGTGGCGCCTGTGCCGATAGTATAAACTCCGGCAAAACCCAGGACCGCTGTCATCAGAGCAAGCATGATTAACATATACTTCTTCATATATCATGTCTCCTAATTATTAAGGCTTGTTTTGAAGAATCATTTGCTAAATAAAAAGGGGTGTTTCAGCCCGGGCGGATCTCCATCCGGGTCAAAAGGGACCCCGGTTTGTTTTTGAGGGTTGAAGGTTTGCCACGGAATGGGGCGGATGAGGCTGAAACGCGGTTTGTGTGTATGTGTGCGATTGATGTTAAAAAAGCGTTTTGAGCCGCAACATGCCAGCGTGTCCGTGATGAAAAGAAATGGGGGCATAAAATGCATGGAATGCGGGCGCAACTGTGTTCAGCCGCCTTTGGGGCTGCTAAAGCCCGAAAGGAAAGAGTTCTGAAATTATAGTATTTTGGTCTCATCAGATAACTCCTTGAGCGGCGCGCCCGCGCCGTGATTATTGCTTGTTTACATTGGACCAAGTTGCTGCGCAAGAGTAAAATAAACACTTGATTCAACATTTGTATCCATTGCATATATCAAGCTTTGGACACTTTCCGCCGCTTGGTAAATGTGTCAAGCTGAAAATAATTTTATACCAATGATGGACAGAATAGGTCAATTTTCACTTTGCACAAGTTTCAAGGTTTGAAATTTTGAATTGAGCATGATTTGCCATGCTCCCGGAAGGAACCCAGCCACACGCCTCCCGGTAACTATGGGTTTTCCAGTAAAATCATTTGAGACTTGACAAATATCCTGCCTCCAGAATTATGAATTACAGAAGATGCGTGAAACGCGCGGATCCCAACAGCAAAAGAACTGCACGGTTTCATTCACATTTTGGATGCAAGCCTTATTAAAAGAAAGAAATACCAAAAAAGATACACGAACCCGGAAGCGAAAAACCCCGCCTGAAGCACTTCAAAAAGTAAAAAACCATCGCACAAACACTTAAAGACGCAAGCAGGCAGGCCAAGCGAATCCGAACCGAAATTGAAACAACATCGCAAACCAAGCAGCGGAACCCACGGCCCGGCTTCAAACCGGGAAGGCTTCCGCAACTCCCTCCAATTCACCTTAACTCCCAATTTTTAGGATAAAACATGAAAGCAAACAAAATTTTGTTTGGGCTTCTCTTGTTGGCTCTTTGTGCCAGCGTTTGGGGTGTGGATCCACGTTCTTCTGTAAAGGCTGTCGAACGCCAGATAAAACCCCAAACCTATCAAACCCTACCGCCCAGTCGCGATGATATCTTGAACGAAGATTTCAATGGCATGCAGTTTCCGCCCGCGGGCTGGAGCAGCTATGATATCGACGGCGTCAGCCGCCAATGGCAAAGAAACACAAACGGTTACCACAGTGCCCCCGCCTGTGCCATCCACTTGGAAGGTGGATGGACCTCAGGAATGCAGGAAGGCTGGCTGGTGACGCCTGCCTTGAACATTGCCCAGGGCATCGAATACGTGCTGTCTTTTTGGAATTACTCCGGCTATCCGGAAGATGGATATTGGCACAAAGTGCTGATTAACACCAGTTCCGGCGACCCCTCTGCTCCCGGCTGGGTGACCCTCTGGCAGCAAACCTATCCCCAAACCACCGAGGACTGGAGCCTCTGGAATATTCCACTGACGGGCTATCACGGTTCCAATGTCCACATCGCTTTCCAATATACAGGCGAGTGGGCGGACGCCTGGCTGGTGGACGACGTAACGGTCACTGCCGATCTGAAAACCCTCACCATGCTGCCTCCACAGGGGCTGGGCTCATACATTCCCGCCGAGGGAACCCACGCCTACCCAGGCAACACCCACGTTGGCATTACCGCCACTCCCGGCTTTGGCCAAACCTGGGATTCCTGGGTTCAGGGTCCTGTGGAAAACTCCGCCAACTCCCGCACCCGGGTATATATGGATGATGACCACAGCGTGAAGGCTGCCTTCACTCCCTACGGCCTGGACAACCTGGTGAACCAGCACAGCATCGGCGTGGAAGCCTTCACCTCCGTGAAAGCCGGCGGTACAAACCGTGAAGTGGCGGAAAACTTCAGCAGCCGCGTGGACGCCATCAACAAGGTGGTGATCCACGGCATCACGCTCAGATATGAATATTTTAATGATGATGAGGCACAATGGGTGGAATGGGATCCGGGAAACACCCAGCCTTTCATCGTCCGTTTCTACAACCAAAACCCGAACACCCAGCCAAACTGGAACAGCCCCTACCGCGGTCCCTGGAACGTGACCGGAAAGATGTTCAGCACAGGCACCATGCAAAACTGGACACAGGACTACATCGCCTGGAAGGTGGAGCTGGATCTGCCTCAAAGCGTGAACCTCGATTCCGGTTGGGTTTCAGTGCAGATGGACCGTGACGGCGGCGCAGGCGGCTATTTCCTCTGGCTCACTTCCACCAGCGGCAGCGGCAACGGCGTTTTCTATCAACTCGGTGAGGAAGAACCCGAAATGGTTGGAGACCTGATGTTGGAGCTTTGGGGCGAGGGTGAAAGCGGAACCCTGAGCGCCCCCGTCCTGAATTATCCCGTGAACCAAACAGGCTTGCCCAAACCCGGCTTCAAATTCAACTGGCGGGTTGCCAACACCGGCGCCTTGCCCGAATACTATATCCTGCACCTCTATGAAGAGCAAAACCTCTATCCAAACGATCCCAGCTATTCCTGGGAAGTGTTCGATGTCACCAACTTTGACCCCACCAAAGATCCGCAGCTCTCGGACAGGATCAGCTTTGATTTTGGCCAACGCTGGTTCTGGGCGGTGGAAGCTGTCCGCGGCACCAGTCATGCCATGTCCTCGGTTTCATATTTTGAAACCCAAAACCTGATCAACATCCCTCATGAGGAAGATTTTGGCAGCGGCGAAGACACGGAATGGCCTCTGGATTGGACCCAAACCCACAGCGGCGGAATCCTCACCAATCGCTGGAAAGTGTTTGAATCCAACGAAGCCGGCGGCTTGCCACACGAAATTCGCAGCACCGCCATCAACAGAAACGGTGACGCGCGCCTGATCAGCCCGCCCATCAACACCAGCGGTTTGGGAACCTTCACGGTGCAGTTCAAGCATTTTTGGGACGACTGGAGCCCCGGTCTGACCGCCAAAGTCCAATACAGCCACGACCTGGAAACCTGGCACGATTCGAGCTGGAGCCTTCAAAGCGGCTCTGGAGATGACCTTGGCACCAGGCTGGCACATATCCCCTGCAATGGCCAGCCCGTGACCTATGTGGCATGGCTCACGGAAGGATACCATTTCTGCTATTCCTTCTGGTTCCTGGACGATATCAAGTTCTATGAAAACCCCGTGGACACCATCCCGCCCACCATTTCAGACCATCTGCCCCCGCTCAGCACCGTGCGCAACGATATTTCCTTCCCCATCACGGTGGACGTGGCAGACGATGACTGGTGGAACAGCCCCCTGGCCGGCGTGGAACTGCATTGGTCCAGCAACAACGGCAGCTCTTGGAACACCCCCATCGCCATGACCCATGGCGCGGGAGACAGCTATACCGGCGTCATTCCGCCCCAAAATCATGGCAGCCAAGTGGTTTACCGCATCAAAGCCTGGGATATCCACAACAACCTGACTCAAACCCGGGACTACAGCTTCCAAGTGAACGACCCCGTTTGGATTTCATATTCATACGGAGTGGGCACCACAATTATGGGCGTTGAAGAGATAGACTGGGCGCCCATGATTGGGTTCAACAACCCCCTGTTTGGCACCGGAATTCCTCTTCAGTTGCTTGCTGTGGACGGCATGGCTGTCGATTTCTACGGCGAAGTGGGATCCCCTGCCGTCATCAGCGTTTACATCTGGGATGGCGGAGAATATATGTATTCGCTTTTCGAGCCCTTCGAATACTATTTCCCCAGTGGCCAACATCAGGTTATTCCTCTTGCCGAACACGGCATTGAGGACCTACTGATCACCACCCCGACCTTCTTTGTGATCATCGACCTTCCCGCCGGGCACTATTTCCTGTGGAACGAAGCCTTCGATTATGGAACCTCCTACTTCTGGTTTGGAGACGAGCTTTATGGCAGGGAAGGTGGAAACTGGTGCATTGGAGCCTTGGTCCAAATCGGTGGCGAACCCCCGGTGGGCTTGACGGCTCCGCAGGTGAGCGTTGCCTATGAAGACGGCTATGTGAGCCTCACCTGGCCTCACGTGCCGAACGCTCTGGCCTACAACATCTATGGCTCGAACGATCCCTACGATGAAGGTTCCTGGAATGTCCTGGACACCGTGAACAGCCCCGGCTTCACCTACCTCCAAAGCGATGCCCGCAAGTTCTTCCGTGTGACCGCGTCCGATCAGGAAAACGGCAGCAAAGCCGTATTCAAACCCTACGCGCCCGTCTCCTCAAAACAGGCGCCAAGCTTGAAGAGCGTGACTCTGCCCCAAAAGTAATACTACGTAAACAACAATGATACAAAACCCCCGGCCTCGGCTGGGGGTTTTTGGTTCACGCAGATTTTTTTAATAGATTAGGGATGCACAGGATGGTCAGGATGAAAAGGAGATAAGGAGATAAGAAGTTAGAGAGTTATGAAGAGGCGAGATGGCGAGGTGGCGAGGTGGTTCACGCAGATAGCGCAGAAAGAAACGCAGATTCCGCAGATTAAATTTTTATACGGATATAACGGATGTGAACAGATAGAACGGATAAGTACGTGTTAACGTTTTAGCGTTTTACGGTTTTAACGAGTTCCGTCACTTTGTTTCTTTGTTACTCTGTCACCTTGCCACTTCTTATAGTTCTTATCCCCTTTTCATCCTCATCATCCTGTGCATCCCTAATCTATCAAAATCCGCAGAATCGGTGCAATCTGCGTGCCAAAATAACCCCACCATCATCCGGCAGCCCTGTATCTTTAGTCTGAAAACCCGGTGCAAACCAAACCCTAAAACGCCAAAACGTTAAATCGTTAAAACCTTCCATATCTGTGTGAACCAAAAATCCCCTTTTCATCCTGACCATCCTGTGCATCCCTAATCTATCAAAATCCGCGGAATCGGCGCAATCTGCGTGCCAAGATAACCCCACCATCATCCGGCAGCCCTGTATCTTTAGTCTGAAAACCCGGTGCAAACCAAACCCTAAAACGCCAAAACGTTAAATCGTTATAACCTTCCATATCTGTGTGAACCAAAAATCCCCTTTTCATCCTGACCATCCTGTGCATCCCTAATCTATCAAAATCCGCGGAATCGGCGCAATCTGCGTGAACCTCTGTGGAAATGTTTCCACAAATCTATCGCAAACCCACGAAATCGCGCTTGACTTAAAAACAATGATACCTTTTCTTTAATCTTAATAGATGTGACACATAAGTTTTCTCTTATCATCGGACTCACAGCGATGGAACTTGCCTGAAGGCAAATATATACAATATGTTTGCAAGGTTAATTTCAAAGACAAAAAACAAGGGAAAGAATGGCTTTTTTCAATATTTTTCACACTGCATCCGATCAATGGCCCGTGCCCTTCCGGCATCCCCGCCAGGAAGGCCGGGCCGCTCTTTGCCATTTTTCCCCAATATTTTCAATTCACCAACGGAGCTCCGGCCTTCGCACCGCTGCCAAAAAAGCGCAAAACATCATCGCACGATCACACGCAAAACCGGCGGCAAGGCAAAGGCGGCATCCGTTATCCGAGCGTGTATTCTCAAAATCAAACCGGGCTCCCGCCGCAGGATGTTTTCCCTGACGGCGTCCGGAATCAAGGAGACCCGATCGAACCGACATAAGATAAGCTTCTTAACATTCAGGAGACTAAACTATGAAAAAGCTAAAAATCATGCTTTTGGTGGTCTTGGCACTGGGACTATGTTCAGCGATTCTGGCTGCCGACGCCAAGGCTTCTCTCGCAAGTAGCGGTTTGAAACCCTACAAAACCGGCTTCAAAGGTCTGCCGCAATTTCCACAAATCAGCGGAGCGGCTGGCTACAGGGACCCCGTTTACAGCGAGAATTTCAATTCCACAACCTTCCCGCCCACAGGCTGGGTACGCTACGACCTGGACGGCGGCGGAAACCAATGGAGCAGAGCCACAAACCAATCTCACAGCAGCCCTTCTTCCGCCTCACACGCGGGCGGCACCATCATTGCCACCGCGCAACAAGGCCTGTTGGTTTCACCTCTGCTTACCATACCCGAAACCGGGCTGGCCGGTTTTTCGTTTTGGAAATACACAACGTCGCCGAACAATATGCTTGCCGGTGGACACTTGGTTTTGATTACGGATGATCCCACCCATAATGATTGGTACATTCTGTGGGAAGAAACCAGTCCCAGCGCCTCCTGGACCCAGACCCAGGTTTCTCTGGCTGGTCTGAACGGTATTGGAGTCTATTTCGGATTCCTGTACGAATGCGGAGGCTTTTTTACCAGCAAGGACACCTGGTTCATCGACGATGTGGAGCTCTTCACCATGCCTTCCTACGAGCTTAGCATGGATGTGAGCCCGGAGGACAGCGGAACCACCTTCCCCATTCTGGGAACCTTGGATGTGCCGCAAAACAGCACGGTAAACGTTGCCGCTTCTCCCGGATTCGGCTACACTTGGAGCCACTGGGACGGTGATGTGGCAAATGGCAGTCTGGCCAGAACCTCTGTCCTGATGAACGGGGACAAGAGCCTCACGGCAAACTTCGTGCCCTACAACATGGACAACCTCTTTGTGCAGGACCAATCCGGCGATAATGCCTATACCTCGGTTATAGATGGCTCCACGGACTTTGAAGCGGCGGAATATTTCGTCGCCCCGGCGGAGGAAATCCATAAGATCGTGTTTTATGGGCTTGCCGCATATAATAATGGAACAAGCTGGGTGGAATGGACACCCCGTGAAACCGAACCCTTCATCGTACGTTTCTATGATGGTGACGCAAACACCATGCCGGATTGGAATAATGCCACCCCGGTTGCCGTCACTGGAAAAGTCTATAGTATCGGCTATCCTCCCGGCTGGAGCTACAACGGCTACAAAGTTGAGCTTGACCTGCCCACCCCCGTGGCTCAAAGCTCGGGCTGGGTTTCGGTGCAGTTGAACAAGACTGCCGGCGTCAATGGTTGGTTCCTGATTCTGGAATCCGAAAGCGGCAACGACGGACTTCATGCTCTCCGCGCCGGAACTGAAAGCGAATTCACCGAAGGCGATCTCATGCTTGAGCTTTGGGGCGAGGGTGCCAGCGGTCCTCCCGCTCCTCCAGTCCTGGTCTATCCTCTGGGATTGACAGGCCTGCCCAAGGACGGATTCAACTTCCGCTGGCAGATGGGTGCCGGCGGCGGCATGCCTGAAAGCTATACTCTGGTGCTTTATGAAGATGAGGAAAACTATCCTGACAACCCGTTCGAAATTTGGGAAGAAATTTCTGGTACTCAATTCAACCCTGTGCTGGATTTGGGAAAACCCATGAGCTACGAATATGGCGAACGCTGGTATTGGGCTGTGGAAGCCTATGGAGATGGCGAGACGAGCTTGTCCGAGCTTTCTTCCTTCCAAATCATGGCAGACCCCACCATCAGCCATTTCCCTTGGTGCGAAGGTTTTGAGCCCTACACAGACTTCACGCTCGAATTTCCACCCTGGACCCTGTATGACAGAGATGGCACCGGCACCTGGGGAATAGAAGATGTGGATTTCCCGAACCAATACTACACCGGCAGCTACATCATCTTCAATCCCAGCACCACAAATCCGCCCCTGGACACCCAAGGCTGGGAAGCCCACGGCGGAAATAGATATGCCGCCTGCTTCGCTGCCAATGGCACTGCCAACAACGACTGGCTGATTTCACCCCCGATTTCGGCGGTTGCAGACCTTAAAGTCCGCTTCCATGCCAAATCCATCACTGCGAACTACGGTTTGGAGCGCTTCAAGGTGCTGGTTTCCACCACGGATACGAACCCCGATTCCTTCATCCAGATCAGCCCCGGAACCTACATCGAAGCCCCGGTGGACTGGACCCAATACCAATATCCCTTGAACTATCCCGGACAGGTGATCTACGTTGCCATCCAGTGCGTTTCAAACGACGCCTTCGTCTTCATGGTGGATGACTTCTGTCTCTTCACCGGCGACGTTGCGGACTTCGATCCTCCCACGATCAAGTTCCTGCCCGTGGTAAACACCGCCAATCCCGATCAACACCGCTATGTGGAAGCCACCATCACAGACGAAAGCACAGTGGCTGAAGCAACTGTCTTCATGAGCTACGATAATGGCAACACTTGGTACAATTGGGAAATGGAGGAAGACGACGAAGCCACAGAACCCGATATTTGGTGGGGAGTGATTCCCGCAGGCGGCGAACTGGATCAGGAAATCCTGTATTTCATCCGTGCCAAAGACGTCCATGGCAATGAAGCCGACACCGATGTTTACAGCATCGAAGTGGCGGATCCCGTCTGGGTTTTCTACGACTATGGCGTGGAAAACTACAGCGCCATCATGCCCACAATTCCTGCGACCGACACCTGGGGTACTCTCAACTTGTTCCACAATCCCTTCTACAGCACCGGAGCTTCGCTATATCTCTACCGCACCGAAGCCGCAACTGCCTATCCCCAGAGCAACGTCCATCTGCAAATCTATCTCCACACCCCCGCCGAAGGAAGCGCCATACTCGCCCGTCCATATTTTGCCACGCCTCCTGTGGTGAATATGACCGGCATGGACGGCGGCGGAGACTGGGATCTCTTTGAATTCGCAAACTTCAACAACGGCGAACCCATCGAAATCACCGACCAATTCTTCGCCATCGCCTTTGAAAACCTGCCCAACACTGGCAATGATGACACAAACTCCTATTTCCTCTTCAACACGGACTATGACTATGGCATGTATGCGATCACGTGGTCGGCCAACCCGGGCAACCTGTACGTATTTAATGATACATCCGGCACCTGGGCGATTTCCGCCGAAATTGGCTTCGGCCAGCCCGGCGAAGTGCCTGCTCCCCAGATCACCATCGTGATGGATGATGGCTTCCCCACCGTCAACTGGGACGCCGTGGAAGGTGCTGTGTCCTACAACGTGTATGGCACCAACGATCCCTATCTCCCGCTGGAGCTGTGGGAACGTCTCAAGGAAGGCTGGCCTCATCTGACCTATCCGCACCTTATTGATGAGCCATATCAGTTCTTCTATGTGACCGCCTCCAGCCAGCTCGACGGAAGCAAGGCACAGACCACTGCCAAAAAGGAAACCCTGCGCCTGCAACCCAACACCATGAGTCGCAAAACCTGGGGCGAAAGAGGCAAAAACAAGAGCCTGAACCCCATCCTGAAAAACAAATAACACTTCGTATCGCGCCAGCGATCCCATACACAATCCACCCCCGCAGCCGCGGGGGTTTTCTTTTGTTCACGCAGATTACGCCGATTACGCAGATTTTTTAATAGATTGGGGATGCACAGGATGATGAGGATAAAAAAGGGATAAAAAGTTAGGGAGTTATGAAAAGGCGAGATGGCGAGATGGCGAGATGGTTCACGCAGATTATTAATAGATTAGGGATGCACAGGATGGTCAGGATAAAAGGGGATTTTTGTTAGGTGACAAAGAGACAGAGTGACAAGGTGACAAAGAGACTTGGAGACGGGGAGACTGAGAGAGTATTCAGTTGTCAGTATAAAGTTGGTAGTTGTTTAAGGCACGAAAACCTGTTACATACACAGGTAAAACTCTGATGAGCGCGTCATCCCGAACAAACGTGAGGGATCCAGTCCGTCGGAATAAAAAAGCCTCGTCACTATCTGCCAACCACAAGGAAAAACACTCCAAAACCCAGAGAGACTGCGCCAGCCGGAATACCGGTTTCCAACCGGTCGGAGACTCCGGATTTATCCGGAGGAAGGGGATGGTGGATTTGTTTCATGTGCCAGATGAATCTGGCACCAACGACCGGCTGAAGCCTGTGCTCCATCACGCTTTCCCGCTTCTCGCCAAAACCCTAAAACCTTATGTGTGACACGAAAGCCTGTTACATACACGCCCAAATCCGGAGCCACGCGTCATCCCGAACGAACGTGAGGGATCCAGTCCATTATGTGTTTTAACGTTTTAGCGTTTTATCGTTTCGCTGCGCACCCCGCCAACTCGCCAACTCGCTACCTCGCCACCCCGCCATCTCGCCATTTTCCTGTGCATCCCTAATCTATTTTGACAAAATTAAAAAAAAGTTCTTGACAAAGAAACGCTAACTTGAAAAAAATGTAAACTGCCCTTTTGGGCATATTATAAAAAACTGGGAGCCGGATGCAGAAACCCTCTCCCTTTATGGATTAAACAGGTTTTTATCTCACCCCGCAAAAGCGGAACAAGGAGCGAAAATTGATGCAGAACTTCTGTGGCACGCAGAGCCATTGTCTTTTTGTCTTGAATCTGCCGATGGCAGTCCCGCCATCGAAGCATCCATTTTTGCGCTCAAATAGCCCCCAAGATTTATCAACCCCTTTATTCACAACGGAGCCATCGCTTCCCCCCGCAAGGCGCATTCGAAAAAATTACATCGCACACACACACGAAGTCGCGTCTTCCGCTGCGGAACCGGGTATCCGTTACCTGCAATCCATCCTCAAAACCAAACAGGGGCAGCCAGCCCACTCCAGGGAGGCAAGCCCCAAAAAGTGATTCTTCAAACCAAACAAAAAAACACTCTTTAAATAGAGGAGAAAAATTATGAAGAAATTAACAGTATTATTGCTCGCCGTTTTGGCTTTGGTGTCATTGAGCGGTGTTCCACTTTATCACTGGAGTGGAAATGTTGGCGATATCACCACCTACATAACTCTTCCGGATTTGACTGCTCCATCCGTGACCCGGCTTGGCGTTATATTCGAGCCCTCTGGTCCCTGCGTGGTGAACAACGTCTCCATGTATTTTTACCAGGCAGGCGTTGCTGGACAAGCAAATGTGATGGCGGAACTTCTGCATGTTGATGCCAATGGCAACATCATCGAAGGTGGCTTGGGCACTCCTTCGGTTACCATCAACTTTGCTAATATCACTTGGTATTCCGGTACCACTGTGTTTGACTTCACAGGTTTTGCCGAATCCGCGCGCACATTTGCCGGCGGTGAAAAATTTGCCATTGTGCTTTCCGTGCCGAACGGATCCGCAGCCAGAAAAACTGCAGTACTGGCCCAGCGCGGCGCTCTTGGCAACAGCTGGACCTATCTGCCCGACTATGGCTGGAATCCGAACGAAGATGTCTGGTCCAACGACCTCGCCTGGGCATGGACCGCAGACGTTGATTACGTTGGCGATTTCGTCGATGTTGGCGTTGCAGACATCTATTGGGCTCAAAATGTCTTCTGGCAGCCCGGTGATGAAGTGCTCTTTGGCGCAGCGGTGAAAAACTACGGTGTTGCCACCAATGCTGACATTACCCTCACCATCTATGACCAGGAAGACAATAGCATTTTCTGGCAAGGCAGCGCGTTAAGCCAGCCCATGGCAGCCGAGGAAGAACTTGACTTCTTCATCCCTGACGGAGTCTTCTATCCTGCAGAAGCCGGTTTCTACAAGCTGGTGGCAGAAGCCGCCGCCTCCACCGGAGATATGATTGCTTCCAACGCATCCAAGGATCTGGAACAAATCACCTTCACAGCTCCGGGAAATCTGGTATATTCACCCATTGGCGACGTTGAACCACCAAACGCCTACGCCTGGAACGCAGCCGATGTTGAAATTGGCGTGGACTTCTGGTACTATGCCGCTCCCCTCAAGCTGGAAACCGTTGGCATCCGCGTTTGGGACAGCACCTGGCCATCCGCTTCCGGTAGCAACGCCAACCTCAAATATGCCATCTACAATTGGGATGGGGGCTGGCCCAATCTGCTCTATGTCACCCCCAATCCCGTTCCCTGCGTTTTGGGACAGTGGAACGACTATGATGTCTCCCACCTGAACCTGGAATTTGAAGCCGGCGAAAGCTTCATGTTGGCATACAAACAGGTTAACGCGAACCCCAACTGCCCCGGACTTGCTGTGGATGATGACGACCCGATGTCCGGCTGGACCACCTCCTATTTCTGGGATCCCACTGAAGAAGATTGGTTCCTGGGATATGATTATGACTTCCTCATCCGTGCCGGTGTCTCGGTTCTGACTTTGGAAACTGAAGCCCCCATCATCAGCGTCGTTCTTGAAGACGGCTTCCCCCTCATCTATTGGGATGAAGTGGATGGTGCCGACAGCTACAACCTCTATGGTTCAAACGATCCCTACGCTCCCAGACCTTGGGACCTCATTGTGGGCGGAACTGCTGACCTTGGCTATTCCTACATCGAAGACGATCCTTTCCAGTTCTTCTATGCCACTGCTTCCACCGAAGCTGATGGCAGCAAGGCTGTGGCAAACCATCAGCTTAGCCGCCTGAGCGAAAAGAACAACATCATCAAGAAAGCAAGCTTGGACAGCAAAGTCAGCGCCATCGAAACCATCGAAAGGGCGCAGCTCAAGCTGAAATAAGCTAATAACCCCGGTGGGAACAATCCCGCCAATGATATCAAACCCCTGCTTCGCCGCGGGGGTTTTTTGGGTTCACGCAGATTACGCCGATTACGCAGATAATAGATTAGGGATGCACAGGATTGGGACGATGAAAAAGAGATATGAAGATTAAGAAGTGAAGGAGTTATGAAGAAGCAATGTGGCAGGGATGGCCAGATGGCCAGTCCGTCATCCTGGAGCGAAGCGATAGGATCCAGTCCTTGGGAATAAAAAGCCCTGTCACCATCCGCCAGTTCTGTATCTTTAGTACCCAAACCCGAACCAGTCTGTCATCCCGAACGCACGTGAGGGATCCAGTCCTTGGCGTCAATCCAAGCCTGTTACCATCTCCCAGCCCAGTATCTTCAGTAACCAAGCCCGAGCCAGCCGTCATTCCGACCGCAGGGAGGAATCCAGGCCATTGTGCCCAAAAAAGCCCTGCCACCATCCGCCAGCCCGGTATTTTTAGTCTGAAACCACAAAATCACAGACCCTAAAACGCTAAATCGCTAAAACGCTAAAACCTATAAAGGACTGGATCCTATCGCTGACGCTCCAGAATGACAGACTCGCCAACTCGCCACCTCGCCAACTCGCCACATTGTCACTCTTCCAGGAGGCGGAACTCCAGTTCCAAGGCATAGCATTCATACTCTGTGCCGTCATCATCCAAGCGTTTTTGCAGCGTGAAGTCGTTCAGGCTCAGCTCCACCTCGGTGGGTTCCCAGCGCATACCTTTTGGCGCGGGTCCCAGGCTGTATTTTCCGGGCAGGCTTTGCAGGTCGTTGGGGCGGATGCCTTGGTTCAGCGGCAGCACGGTTTTTTCCCCATCCTTATATATCTGGTGTTTCTGGGGGTTGTCGCAACGCAGCGTCAGTTCAAAAGGATGGAGCCGGATGGGCTCGCCGGGAAAGCTTTTGCCTTCATATTCCGGCACACCCCACCAGATGGGGCCGCTGCCTTCGGGGATGGGCAGCTTGATCAGCGCACCGCTGCCGGGCTCACCTTCGCGGGTGATCACCACGGTCAAAATGTCACCAATTTCCCATTCCTCGCCAAAATTTCCCAGTTGCGTTCTGGCCATCATATATCCGTTGCTATATGAAAAACCGAAGCCAGGGGTCTGGGCATCACGGTTCACGCCATGCAGGGTGGCGGTCATTTTCAAGCCTTCATGATTCTCAGGCAGGTGGTTACCGTTGGCATCCTGCAGCAGGAAATACCAGCTTCGGGGTGTGGTGGTCTGCGCCGTCAGAGTGGCAAGCAGCGCCAAGAGCATCAGGGCAAAAAAAGTCTTCTTCATTGTATCGTCCTCATTGTTCTAAGGTTCGTCTATATCTTATTCCATTTCATGCCAAAAACCCTGCGGAATATGTCAAGGAAATTCGTTATGGCACGCAGATAACGCAGATTAATTTTATACGGATTTAACGGATGCTACAGATTAAACGGATAAGGACGTTTTATAGTTTTAGGATATCCATTCGCTCTCTGTCTCTCAGTCTCCCAGTCTCCCAGTCTCCATCTCGCCATCTCGCCACCTCGCCCCTGGGCTCCATCCCAAACACAACCTAAAGACACCCTTAAGTCCTCCCCATATTTTTACGGGAGGCCTATGGGAGGGAAGGCGGAAGATAATCCGAGGGTATCAAGCAGGAGGAAGGCACGCAGATTTCGCAGATAACGCAGATTTTTAATAGATTAGGGATGCACAGGATGCTCCGGATAAAAAAGGGATTTTGTGACACGAAAACCTATTACAAGAACGTCCAAACCGTCACCACTCCGTCATCCCGAACGAACGTGAGGGATCCAGTCCATTTAGCGTTTTAACGTTTTGTCGTTTCGCTGCGCACCACGCAAAAACTACTAACAACTGACAACTCTATACTGATAACTGAATAGTCTCTCAGTCTCTCAGTCTCTTTGTCTCCACCTCGCCACCTCTCCATCTCGCCATCTCGCCACCTCGCCACCTCGCCATCTCGCCTCTTCATAACTACTTCACTTCTTATCTTCTTAACTTCATCACTATCTTATCTTTTTTCATCGTCCCAATCCTGTGTATCCTAAAATCTATTAAAAAAAACAAAAATTCTGCTTGACAGGAATAAGAGCCTTACTTAGATTGTCCGCATATAGAAAATTGCTTTTTTTATAGTGTGTAATGTGCGATGAACAAAGTACTTTCAAAACCAAGCCCGGCTTGCCCAAGGGCAGTCCGGAAAGCGTTCAACGTCGGTTGGCCGGCCCAAATGCACCGGCCGGTAAACCTTAAAAAATTTTATGACAATACCATTCTCTAATGGAGGAATGTTATGAAAAAACTTATATTTCCGCTTTTGCTGATGCTTGCCATCGGCATGCTCGCCGCGGTGGAGTCTGATCCCTCCAACGTGGTTGGATACGTTAAATATCCCTGCGTTGCAGGTGTCAACACCATCGCCATTCCCATGGAGCAAGGCTTTGAATGGGCGAGCGATGTGGGTGACAACATTGGTGCCACCTCGGTCGGCACTTGGAACCCCGGCACTGAACTGTGGGATACTATAGGTGCCTTCCCTTGGGGCGGCTGGGACGGCGACGATTTTGAAGTTGCCCCTGGCGCTCCCTTGTTGGTCAGTGTTGATGATGCTTTGGATTTCTACAGCATCGGCGCCCTGCCTGTGCCCGCCACTTATGCCTTGATGGCAGGTGTTAACACTATTATGGTTCCCTTGAACAAGAGTGACTTGAGTATGGCATCTGAAGTCGGTGATGACGTTGGTGCTACATCAGTCGGCGCTTGGAATCCCAGTTCTGAACTGTGGGATACCATAGGCGCCTTCCCTTGGGGTGGCTGGGATGGAGATGATTTCGAAACTCCGATTGGCACTCCCCTGCTTGTCAGTGTTGACGATGCCATGAACTGGCCTTACGCTGCTGCAATGCGCGGCACTTTTAATGTCAAAACAAAATAAAAGGAGAAACACATGAAGAGAATACTACTCGCAGCCTTTATCCTTTCCCTGGTTGTTTTTGCCTCAGCCTATACACCAAGACAAACCAGCCAGCAGCTTTTGTTCCAAGACTTGAACATTATGGATTATATTACAGCTCCGGCTGGAACCAACGATGCCAACTGGTATCTTCAAGTTACCGATGGAGTTGATGTTATTACAACCAATACACATATTGCACAACTGATAAGAGTTGAAACAAAAGCAGGGCCAACTGGTCTGGCCGCTTTCGCTTATGTTGATATGCAAGCCTTCTCAACTGCTGGTCCAAGCGCAGGTATAGCGTTTACATATTCGCTTACTTACCTGCCCAACGACGACCCTGAAACCAACACCTTTACTTGGTCCAAGCCCATGGCTACAGGATCTGGTACTGTTTTCTGGGCTACCCATAATGGTGGAGAACTCTATCTGCCCGAAAGCATTCTTGGCGGTGAACCCGAACCAGAAGACACCTTCTGGCTGAGAATCTTCTCCGTGGGTTTGGATGAGCCCGGCACCCTGCTGAAAGATGGTGTTGTGATTGGCACAACCCCCTACATGCCTGCCAGCTCCACAGACAAATCAGTCTTCTACGGCACCTACACCATGCAGGCTGTTGCCGGCGGAACCTGGGCTCCTGCAGACCTCGTGATCGACGAAGATACCGTTTGGCCCGCAATCGACGGCATGGCTGATAACTACCAGATCATGCACACCTTCGAGTGGACTGAAGACATCCCCGAACCCGAACCCACCTACACAGTGTTCTTCAGCACCGATCCCGCTGGCTATATCACCCCCAACCAGCTTGGTCCCACAGAAGATCTTGAATCCCTCTTTGGAACCTATGCTCCCACTCCTCTGCCTGCTCCTGCCACCGGATATTGGACCCCTGAAAACTTCGTGATCGACGAAGACACCGAATGGGTTGAAGACGGCGACAACTACAAACTCGAAGTGGAATTCGTCTGGACCGAAACCACCCAAACCATCGATGTCTATCACTACACCCTGTATGTGGAAGCCGATGATGGCGCAAACTATCCCGTGACCGGTCCCTTCGACGGCACCACCCCCTACAACGTGGAACAGGATAACATGGAAGCCTTCTATGGCACCTACACCATTGGCGCTGCTCCGAGCGGCTGCTACTGGCTGAACCCCACCATCACCATCGATGCAGACACCGAGTGGGAAGCTGTCCGCGCCACCAAGGGCGGAAATGGCAGAGCCGACGAATATGTCCACCACTACTACAAAACCACCATCACCTTCAACAAGAAGGACTACAACTCCTACGTGATCGTTGCCACTGATGGCGACACCGCCGATCGCATCGAAGGCGCCGCTGTCTGGTTTGACAATGGCACCGACCCTGCAGTTCAGGTTGGCACCACCAACGCCAATGGCGAAGTCAACTTCCTGTGCCCCGGCAACTATCCTGGCGCCGGCACCTACTGGGTTGAGAAAGACGGCTACTGCGAATGGGATCCCGCAAGTGTGGTCCGCACAGAGCCCTTCCTCACCACCAACCTTCTCGACGTGTTCACCGGCTACGTCTGCGGCGAGCCTCCCGTTCCTGTGGAACTGAGCGCCTTCACCGCCACCCTCACCGGCGACTTCTTTGTGAACGTTGCCTGGACCAGCCAGACTGAAACCCAGATGATGGGCTATCGCGTCTATCGCAACACCACCGCTGATCAGAACGGCGCCATGCTGATCGATCATCCGATGGTTCCCGCCACCAACACCAGTGAAACCCAGACCTACAACGTCAAGGACACCGACGTGATGGTTGGCACCACCTACTACTACTGGCTTGAAGCTGTTGAATACAACACCAGCAACTTCCACGGTCCCGTGAGCGTCACCGTCACCGGAAACGTTCCTCCCGTGCTTCCTGAAGTCACTTCCATGAAAAATGCTTATCCCAACCCCTTCAAGGCTGGCAATAGCACCAACATCGAAGTTTCCCTGAAAGCCGGCGAGACCGGAAGCCTCACCATCTACAACGTGATGGGCCAGGTCGTCAAAACCGTCAGCCTCAACGAAGGCACTCACACTGTGAACTGGAACGGTCGCGACAGCAAGGGCGCCGCAGTTGGTAGCGGTATCTACTTCTACAAACTCAGCACCCCCAGCCTGAACCAGACCAAGAAGATGGTCATTGTGAAGTAATTCACCTTAGGTAAAAACTACCTAACAATATGCCCCGGCTTCGGTCGGGGCTTTTTTTGTTCACGCAGATTATTAATAGATTAGGGATGCACAGGATGGGGAGGATGAAAAAGGGATTGGTTTGGCGAGATGGCGAGATGGCGAGGTAGCAAGGTGGTTTTCTGTCATCCTGGAGCGTCAGCGATAGGATCCAGTCCTTGGGAATAAAAAGCCCTGTCACCATCCGCCAGCCCGGTATCTTCAGTAACCAAGCCCGAGCCAGCCGTCATTCCGACCGCAGGGAGGAATCCATGCCCTTGTGCCCAAAAAAGCCCTGTCACCATCCGCCAGCCCTGTGTCTTTAGTCTGAAACCACAAAACCACAGACCCTAAAACGCTAAATCGCTAAAACCTATAATGGACTGGATCCTATCGCTTCGCTCCAGGATGACGGAGTGGCCTGGGTTTGGGTGTGTTTTCCTCGTGCTTGGCGGATGGTAACGGGGCTTTTTTGATCGAAAAATGTAGTCCCCACGAAAAAACTAAGTGCCTGCAGCACCGGTATGTAACTGTTATTAGTGGTAAAGTTCGGCTAAAACGCTAAAACGCTAAATCGCTAAAACCTATAATGGACTGGATTCCTCGCGCTGCTCGGAATGACGGAGTGGCCACCTCGCTATCTGGCCATCTTGCCAGCTCGCTGCCGGCGCAGCCGGTCGCACCTCGCCATCTCGCAAATCCAATCCCTTTTTATCCTGAGCATCCTGTGCATCCCTAATCTATTAAAAAAAATCAGCGGAATCGGCGCAATCTGCGTGAACCCCTCTGCCCAATCTGCGTGAAGCAAAAAAGCCAAATACCTTGACAACAGAACGCATCTCAAAAACAATAGCTTCTCATATTAAAATCGAAAGGAGCGCCCATGGCCCGGCTGGATCAAGCCCTTGACAGATTAGAGACTTACGCGCGGGAAATGCAGATCTTTTCCCCCGGCGCAAAGCTCTTGCTCTGCGTTTCCGGCGGGGCGGATTCGGTGGCTTTGCTGCTGCTTTTTGCGCGGCTGCTGTCCAGGATCCGGCTCACACTTTTGGCGGTGCATGTGAACCACCAACTGCGCGATGAAGCCAGCCAGGCGGATGAAGACCTGGTGGGCGAGCTTTGCCAGGAACTGGGCGTGCCGCTGATCGTGCGCAAGATTGAAGTTGCCAAGGGCGGCGGCTTGGAAAACCGTGCCCGGCAGCAGCGCTTTGAGATTTTTGATGAGGTTTTGAGCGCCTACCGTTTCGACTTGATCGTGACCGGACACCATCTGAACGACCAAAGCGAAACCATGCTGCTGAACCTGGTGCGCGGCGCCGGGCTGGGCGGCATGGCAGGCATCCGGCCTTTGGCGGGAAGGGTGGCGCATCCCTTGCTCTGCTTTGAAAAGCAGGAATTGATCCAGCTTTTGCAGGAGGAGAAGATCCCCTGGCGCGAAGACGCCAGCAATGAGGACCAAAGCTTCAAGCGCAACTGGGTTCGCCACAGCCTGATCCCGCATTTGGAGGCGGAACTGAACCCCCGCCTGGGCAGCAGCCTTGGCTTGCAGGCCCGCATCTTTGCCGAAGCGGAGGAAATGCTGCTCAAGCGCACCCGGCGCCTGATGAAAAAGGTGGCGCTGGAGCAGGATCCTGACCGGATCACGCTGTCGCTGCCGGAATTTGAGCGCTGCAGCCGTTTGGAACGCTGGTATATCCTGCGTGAATTCACCAGCCAGCTCAGCGGCAGCGAGCGGGACTTTTTCTCCTATAACTTTCAGGAGCTCTTGAACCTGCTGGAAGCGCAAGGCTCCAAATATGTGCCCCTGGGACGCGGATTGCGGGCGGTGAAGGTTTACGACCGCCTGATCCTGGAAGCGGATGAGATGCCCGAACCGGTTCCGGAAGAACTGAGCATCGGCGAAGACCGTTCCCGCGCGGTTTGGGGCGACTATCGCTTCAGCTTCAAGCTGCTGAAGGTTTTGCCCGCGCAGCGCGAAGAAGGTCCGCTGCAGGTGTATCTGGATGCAGACAAGATCAGCTTTCCGCTGGTGGTGCGTTCGCGCAGGCCGGGGGATCGCTTTCAGCCTTTGGGCATGGACAGCCCCGTGAAGCTGAAAAACTTTTTTATAAACGCCAAGCTGCCCCGCTTTGAACGGGACCGGGTGCCCATCTTTGAGGATGGAAGCAAGATCATCTGGGTGACGGGACAGCGGGTGGACGCACGCGCAGCTTTGGATGAAGCAAGCTCGCGTTTTTTGCTGATTAGCGCGGAACACATGAAGGCGCGCCCCAAACGGGCTGCCAGCCGCGTTGAAGACAGGAGAACAAAATGAACAGTATGAACCTTGACCTTTCGGCAGTGCTGCTGGACGAACATCGCATCCAGGCCAGGGTGCGGGAAATAGGCGCACAGATCGCCATGGAATATAAGGATACGGTGCCGGTTTTGATCGGCATCATGAAGGGCGGATTCATGTTTTTGGCAGATCTCTGCCGCAGCATCACCATTCCCTTGGAACTGGATTTTATGGCGGTTTCCAGCTACAACGGCGGAACCTCCAGCTCCGGGGCGGTGAAGATCCGCAAGGATATAGACACCAATATCGAAGGCAGGCACGTGATCGTGGTGGAAGACATCGTGGATTCCGGGCTTTCGCTGAGCTATATCCGCGAATATCTTTTGAACCACAGCCCCGCCAGCCTGAAGATCTGCGTTTTGCTGGATAAACCCGGCGCACACAAGATGGAAGCCCTGTTCGACTATGTGGGGTTTCAGATCGAGAACGACTTTGTGGTGGGCTATGGGCTGGACTATAAAAACCTATACAGAAACCTGCCTTATATCGGGATTCTGAAAGAAGAGATCTATTCATGAAAAAGATACAAGTGATTTTGGCGCTGCTGCTCGTGGTGGGCAGCCTGGCAGCCGACAGTCTGAAAGTGAGCGGGAAAGCTCAGCCCCTGCCAACCATTCCGGCGGGGCCCGCGCAGGATTTTTCACAGATCCTGCAGTGGTTCATCATCGCCCTGCTCGCCATCACCGCGATCAGCCTGGTGCGCACCTTTTTGCTGAGACGCAAAAACCGCGGCCAGCCGGGAAAACCGCCTCCTCCACAGCCGCCGCGGCGTGCGGGAATGCCGCCCCAAAGAGGGTCGCAGCCTCCCGCAAAACCGGGGATTTCCTGGACCTTTGTGATCGTGCTGGTGGTCTTGGGCGTGATGATGGTGTTTAGCTGGACCAGCGGACACGAACAGATGAGTGAGGCGAAATATTCACAATTCACCTCGGCCTTGCGTGCCGGCAAGGTGAAGCAGGTCACCATGATGGAGCAGGATCTGCAATATGAGACCAAGGACGGCAAAAAATATCATACTCTTCTGCCGCCGGTGAATGATCCGGAATTGATGGAATTGATCCGGGATCACCGGGTTGAGCTGAACACCAAAAAACCTTCCCGTTGGCGTGAGCTTCTCATCTATATTTTCCCGCTGATCTTGGTGATCGGATTTTGGTTTTTCCTGATGCGGGGCATGGGCAACCAAAATGCAAAGGCGTTCAGCTTTGGCAAAAGCCGGGCGCGCAGGCATGAGGGCGACCGCAGCAGGATCACATTCAAGGATGTGGCGGGAGTGGACGAAGCCAAGGAAGAACTGCAGGAAATTGTGGAATTTTTGAAGGATCCCAAAAAGTTTCAGCGCCTGGGCGGACGCATTCCGCGCGGAGTGCTGCTGGTGGGACGCCCCGGCACGGGAAAGACGCTTTTGGCAAAGGCGGTTTCCGGCGAGGCGAAGGTTCCGTTTTACAGCATCAGCGGTTCAGACTTTGTGGAAATGTTTGTGGGCGTGGGCGCCGCGCGTGTGCGCGACCTCTTTGACCAAGCGAAGAAAAACTCGCCCTGCATCACCTTTATCGACGAGATCGACGCCGTTGGACGCCACCGCGGAACCGGCCTGGGCGGCGGACACGACGAGCGCGAACAGACCCTGAACCAGCTTTTGGTGGAAATGGACGGCTTTGAGCCGAACGAGGCGGTGATCATCATTGCCGCCACCAACCGGCCGGATATTTTGGACCCCGCACTCTTGCGTCCGGGTCGTTTTGACCGTCAGGTGACGGTGGATCTGCCAGACATCAAGGGACGCACGGAGATCCTGAAGGTGCACGCCGCCAAGGTGCCTCTGGGCGAGGATGTGAGCCTGGAACTCATTGCGCGCGGCACACCGGGCTTCAGCGGGGCGGACCTGGCAAACATCGTGAACGAAGCAGCCCTGATCGCCGCCCGGCACAACAAGCAGCTCATCAACATGAGCGATTTTGAGGAAGCGAAGGACAAGCTGATCCTGGGCAAGGAAAAGAAAAGCCGCGTGATTCCGGAAGAGGATAAGCGCCGCACCGCGGTTCACGAGATCGGGCACGTGCTCACCTCCGTTTTTCAGGATAAAACCGAGCCCGTGCACAAGGTTTCCATCATCCCGCGCGGCTTTGCCGCCGGCGCCACCCACTTTTTGCTTTCGGACAAAACCAGCTATTCGCGCGGCTATCTGGAACAGATGATGACCGGAACCCTGGGCGGACGTGCCGCGGAAGAGATCATTTACAACGAATTTACCACCGGCGCAGGCAACGACCTGGAGCGCGTGACCGACATTGCCAAAAAGATGGTGTGTTCCTGGGGCATGAGCGAGGTCTTTGGACCCATGACCGTGGGCAAGGATCACGGCGAAGTGTATCTGGGCAAGGAACTCATCGGCAGAGACACCCACAGCAACGAGACCGCGCAACTGATCGACAACGAGGTGCGCGGCTTCATCAACCGTGCCTATGAGCGGGCTCTGGAGATCTTGAGCAAGCATCGCGGCCTTTTGGAAAGTCTGGCGGAAGAGCTCTTTGAAAAAGAGACGCTGGGCACGGATGAGATCTTTGAATTCATCCTGACCGCGGTGGACGACGCCGACCGCCAGCATGTGGAAAGCAAGCTTGCCAAGGCGCAGGAAATGCGCTTCACGCTCGGCGAAGAAAAGATTGAAGAAGAGGAAAGCGCACAGGAATGAAGAGCCAAGCCATGGCCCCGCTTAAACTTAAAGCCTGGCTGCATCTGGGCGGCAGGGAGCCGGAGTTTCACGCTCTGCTGGACGCAGGCAGGGATTTCACCGTGGCAGGCAAAGAGATTGCGCTTTCCAGCCTGGTGATTGCCGAGCAGGTTCACGGAGACGGGGTGCATATCTGCAAACCCGAAGACAGTGGCGCCGGGGTCACCAAGCCCAAGATCGCCGGGGCGGATGCGCTGATCAGTTCCATCCCAGCTCAGGTTTTGCTGATTCGCACTGCGGACTGCTATCCCGTGCTTTTGAAAGACACCGGGGGCAGGGCTGTCGCCGCCATCCACAGCGGACGCGAAGGCAGCCGGCTGAACATCGTGGGCAAAAGCATCCGCATTTTGAAGGAAGAATTTGGCATACTGCCCCATGAACTTTGGGCGTACGTGGGAGCGGGAATCTGCGCCAAGCACTACCAAGTGGACGAAGCCACCTGGGAGAAATTTCGCGAAGGGCAGCCGCTGCCGTGTTTGTGCAATCCCGAGGATGGGAGCCGCGTGATCGACCTGCGCGTTGCCATTTTTCGCCAACTGATCGAGGCTGGGGTGCCCTTTTATAACATCGAACAGGAATTCGTTTGCACCCTTGAATCCGCAAACCACCATTCCCATCGCCGCGACGGCGGCTCCCAAAGACAGATCAACCTAATCGGACTTGAATATGAGCAGGATTCTCAGGAACCGAGCCGGTAATCTCCGGCTGGAACTGCGTGACGACCGTCTTTCCGCCTGGCTCACCATCAGCGGAGAAAAGAGGCTCACCGACGAACAGGACATCTTGGACCTGATCGAGGAAGCGGGCATCCGCACCGGATTTGAAGAAGCCGCGCGCTATATGCGCAAACACGGCTTGGAAAAGGATTTTGACGTGGCCTTCCCCATCGCCATGAGCCGGCGTGTGAAGGGTGAAAGCAAGCTGAACTACTTTTTTGACCTGAATGAAGCCAAGGATTTCAGCGGTAAAGTGGACGCCAGCGAGCTGGAAAAACTCACCTGCATCGAGGCTGGAACGGTGGTGGCAGACTATGGCAGCAATATCTTTGAGCGCCAGGGCTCCATCTACGACATCTATGGCGAAATGCTGCAGGATGAGGATTTTGACCTGGGCTCGGCGAAACAGGTGGCGGGTGAAAACGTGGTTTTCCAGCCGGAAAAACGCCAGTTCATCGCCGAAAGCAGAGGCTTCATCAGCGTTGATGAAAGTGGACGCATCTCGGTCTTGGAGCGTTTGGTTTTGGAGCAACTGCCCCGCGAAGCCGGAGCCGAGATCAAGTGTCCGGCGGATCTGGAGATCTTGAGCTCGGTGCGCGGGCTGAAACTGCGCGTGGCGGGAGACCTCATCGTGCGCGGGGACTTTGCCGAAAGTGCGCTGCAATGCCTGGGCAGCCTGAGGCTTGAGGGCGACATCGTGGATTGCCGAGAGCCGGGCTTGAACGTGGCTGGAAAGCTTGAGTGCCGGGGCATCCGCTCCTCAAGAGTGCTGTGTGGCGGCGGACTGAGCTTTGCCGAACTGATCAGCGACAGCGAGGTGGTTGCCGGCGGCGGGATATTCAGCGAAAAGGGCAGCATTCACGGCGGCCACAGCGAATGCGGCGGCAGTTTGGATGTGTTTAACCTGGGCAAACCCCAGGGCGGGGAAACCCTGGTGGAGCTTAGCATCGGCCCCTATCACAAGGCGCTGTTGATGCAGATGACCAAGGAACTGGTGCGCCTGCGCGAAGCGGGGGACTCCGGACAGGAACTGAGCGCGCGGATCAAAGCGCGCGAGGAAGACTTGGACGCAGAACTGAACCGGTTTTTGAACCGTCCCCAGGGTGAAAAATACTTTTTGAAGGCGCGCGGAACCGCATATCCGCCGCTGGAGGCAAGGGTCTTGAAATATGAATATAGCATCCGGGAGCCCAAACAGGGTCTCGAGATATGGGAAAAAGATTAAAGGATTGAAACGATGAAACGACTTTTCGCGGTAATCTTGATGCTGATGATTGTGGCGGTTTGGGCGCTGGAACCGCGCTTTGCCACCGACCCCGCCGTCTCGCCGGACGGCAGCGAGATCTGTTTTGTGTATGATGGAGAGCTGTGGCGCGTGCCCTGGGAAGGCGGGGCTGCCTTGCGGCTCACCGCCACGCAGGAGGATGAATTTGGACCGCAGTGGTCTCCGGACGGAAAAACCATTGCCTTCAATTCCAACCGCGGCACCGGCAGTTTTGTGTATCTGATGCCCGCTCAGGGCGGCGAAGCGCGTGCGGTTTTTGAGGAAAGCTACACGCTGTGCGACTGGTATGCAGACGGGCAGGCGCTTTTGGTTACGCGCTACAATCCGGGCTTTGGCTCATCTTTTTACAAAATGCCGCTGGATGGCGGCAGGCCTGTGCTCTTGGCGGAAATTGGCGACCGCTTTGCCAGCCTTTCGCCGGATAACAAAAAGATCGTGTTCAACCGTCGCGGCGACCCGCACCGTGAGGCGTATCGCGGCAGCACCGCCGGCGAGCTTTGGGAAATTGACATTGAAACGAAAAGCTATGCCAGGCTTACTTTTACAGACTACACAGAGCGCTATCCGCGGCATTCCCACACGGGCGACCGGCTCTACTATTGCGCCTCGGACGGCGAGCGCTTTCAAATCCATAGCGCCGACGGCATGGACTTTTCCCAGCCCAGGCAGCTTACGAACTTTCCGCAGTGGTCTGCCCGGGATATAAATGTGGCGCGGCAAAACGACCGCATGGCTTTTGAGATGTTTGATGAAATTTGGACCTGGGAGCCCCAGCGCGGCGCGGCAAAGCTGGAACTGAAGATAAATGAAGACCATTGGCAGCGGGATTTGCAGAGCGAGAACGTGAAGGACGCCATCGAGGCTTTCGCGGTTTCCGGCGACGATCTGCTGGTGGGCTTCAAATATAAGTATGACGCGTTTTTCATGCCCCGCAAGGGCGGGGAAGTGATGCCGGCGGGCACAGACCTCACCGCCATCGGCTCCATGGAGTTTTTGGAAGACGGGCGCAGCCTGGCGCTGAGGATGATGGACGGCGGAATCGGCAGGCTTTTCAGCGTGAAATGCGAGGAAGGGGCAAAGCCGCAGCGCATGGAATGGTTCGGGGCGGACAGCCTGGATGTGGACCGCTTCTATCGGGATGAAGCTTCCGGAAAGTGGGTCCTCTTCTATGGCGACAAGCTGCAAAGCGGACGCATCGCCGTGGGCGGTCCCGGCTTGGAAGACCTGAAGCCCATCAACAACAATCGCGCTTCCATTGGCGACTTTGCCATCAACTCCACCGGGGAATATGCAGTTTTTGCCACCACGCGTGAAGACGTTTGGATGCGCGAGCTTTGGCTGCACGACTTTGCCAGCGGGGAAAACCGCAAGCTGATGAACGATGACCTGTGGGTCAGTTCCCTGGCGTGGCTGCCGGACAACAGCTCCATCCTGATCGGCAGAGGCGGCGACATCTATCGGCTGGACCTGGTTCCGCGGGATGAATTTGAGTTTGAGACCGATAACTGGGACGAGATTTTCAAGCCCTCCGAGGCGAAAAGCGATGAGGAAGTGGACTTGGAAATCGAGATCGATATCTCCGAGGAAAAGGAGGAGGAAAGCCCCGAAAAGCCGGCGGTGCCGCTCAACATCGTTTGGGAAGGTTTGGAAAAACGCCTTTACCCGATTCTGCAGGAAAACGGACGCAGCCTGAGCGTGGAAGCTGCCATAGATGACAGCACTTTTTACTATTACTCCTGGGGCAGCGGCGAAGAAAGTGGCATCAAGCTGAAGAAAGCCAACATTCAAGGGAAAAATGCCAAGGACGTGCACGACCTGGGCAGAAAGGCGAGAAGCCCCCGCCGCGTGGGAGGCAAGCTTTACTGGCTGGACGACGGCAAGATCAGCTGGGTGCATCTGGAAAAACGCAGCAAGGGCGAGGTGGGCGCCAGCTTCAAATATGAATACAGCCTCAACAAGCTGAACACCCGTGTGTTCGAACAGGTTTGGGGCGCTTTCGGCTTGAATTTTTATGACCCGAACATGCATGGGCAGGATTGGGATGCGCTGTATGAGCTTTACCATCCCTATGCCGAACAAGCACGCAATATCAGCGACATCGCCGCCATCGTGAATGAGATGATCGGCGACGTGGATGCTTCCCACACAGGCTTTTACCCCCGCCGTGAAGGCAGCCTGAAATATGAATCCCCGGCATATCTGCCTTTGGAATTCGACTGGCAAAACCAGCCCGAGCTAGGTTTGACAGTGCGTTTGGTGTATCCGAATTCCCCGCTTTTTGCCTACCACGGTTTGAAGGAAGGGGATCTGCTCACCGCCATCGATGGCGTAAGCATCGGTTCCAAAACCCCGGTGGACAAGCTTTTGCTGGGCAAGGAAGGCAGGCGGATCACCCTGGACTATCTGAGCGATGGGGAAGCCAAGCAGGCTGTGCTCACCGGTTTGAGCTGGAGCGAAATCCGGGAGTTGCGTTATGACTATGAAACCGGCTTGAGCCGCAAAAAGGTGGACGAACTGACCGGCGGCCGCGTTGGCTACATCCACATCCCCAGCATGGGCACTGAAGACTACAGCAATTTCCTGCGCGATCTTTTCCGCGACAATGTGGATAAAGATGCACTGATCATCGACGTTCGCGGCAACACCGGCGGCCACATTCACGACCAGATCATAAACCTCCTGAACCGCCAACCCTATGCCTGGTCCACATCCCGGCGCTACAGCGGCATCCAAAACCTGGAACCCAGAAAGGTTTGGACCCGTCCCAGCATCGTGCTGGCAGACGAAGGTTCCTTTTCCGATGGCGAGATTTTCCCCACGGTGTATCAGGAACTGGGTTTGGGCAAGGTGGTGGGACAGCCTTCCAGCGGTTCCGTGATCGGAACCTGGCAATATCGCCTTTTGGACGGTTCATCCATGCGCATGCCCGGCTCAGGCTGGTATCGGCTGGACGGCACAAACATGGAGGGAACCGGCGTGCAGCCGGACATTTTGGTGGAAATCAGCCCGGAAGAGCAGATTGCCGGGCACGACACCCAGCTTTTGCGCGCCATCGAAGAAATCCTGAAGGAACTGCCCTGAACACTTTAACAAAGATGAAAACCGGAGCAAAGAATGCCAGTCGATGAAGATATGCGCAAGCTGATCCTGAGAGCGGAAGCGCTGATGAAAACTAACTGGCTGCATGCGGCTCAGCTGCTGATGCAGGCGGTGGAGGAAAACCCGGACCATCCGCATCCGCTGATCGCCCTGGGAGATTTCTATCAAAAGCGCCAGCTTTACGACAAGGCTGTGCGCTGCTTCCAGTCCGCACTGAAACTGGATCCGAACGACGACCAGCTCAAGCTGGTGATCGGCAACACGTTTTTTGCCCAGGGCGAATATCAACTGGCGATCGTTTATTACGACAAGATCAGGGATCCCAACCCCGATGTGCGCTACAACAAGGCGCTGGCGCTGGCTTATCTGGGCAAAAACCTGGAAAGTATCGCCATCATGCGCGAATTGATGGGCGTGATCGACAACAATCCCTTCATCTATTTCCTCTTGATCGAACAGCTTTTCCGGGTGGGGGACTATGAAGCCGCACAGCGCTGCATTGCCAAGGCGGAGGAAAGGATCGGGGCACATCAGCACCTGCTGCTCTTGAAGGCGCTCAGCTTTGCCCACTTTAAAAACTGGCTGATGGCGTTGAACGCATTCATGGCTTACGACCGCCTGGGAAACCGGATGCAGACCGAACACAGATTGGTGTATTCGGATTGCGCCGTCAGAAGCGGCATGCCGGCTTTGGGTATCTCGGTTTTGGAAAAAGCAGTGCAGGAAAACCCATATTCCATCGGACTTTATGAGGAAGTGGTGCGTCTGCTCCTGCGCGAAAAAGAGCACGACAAGGCGCGCAAATATCTGAATCAGGCCAAGCGCTTCTATCCGCTGTTGAGCCCGATGCTGCAGCTTTTGCAGGGGCGTTTGGTCAGGCTGGAAGAAGAGTGAAGACCCTGCACAAGCTGAATGCCCCGCTGAAAAACTATGCCTGGGGCTCGGCGGAGTTCATTCCCAAAGTTCTGGGAAAAGCTCTGCAAGCGGGCGTGCCCGTGGCGGAAATGTGGCTGGGAGCCCATCCCAGCGATTCCAGCATTCTGGCGGAAAGCGGACTGAGCCTGAGGGAACTGATTGCCTCGGATCCCAAGGCCAGCCTGGGGCGCGGAGCCCTTTTGGCAGAGGGGGAACTGCCCTTTCTGCTCAAGGTCTTGGCCGCGGCTGAACCTCTTTCCTTGCAGGCGCATCCCAGCGCCGCCCAAGCCAAGCTGGGCTTCGAGCGGGAGAACAGCCTGGGCTTGTCTCTGGATTCACCTCTGCGCAACTATCGCGACCCTTTGCCAAAGCCGGAATTGCTCTGCGCGCTCACGCCTTTCAAGGCCATGTGCGGATTCCGTCCCGCCGGGCAGATTGCCAAAAACTTGAAGGATGCGGGAATTGACGGCTTTTTGCGCAAATATGGGGTCTTTGAACGCCATCCCAGTCCGCGTTCCTTTGCCGACCTGGGCATGGAGCTTTTGAACCTTGGAAAGCAGCAGTTGGAACTGGCTTTGGAGAACCTGGATGTGGCTTTGCAGGAAGAAGCTTTGGATCCAGCCATCCGGGATTGCATTGCAGAACTGCGCAGCCGCCATCCCGGGGACAGGGGTTTGCTGGCGCCGCTGTATCTGAACGTGTTCCTGCTGGAGCCGGGGGAAGCGCTGTTTTTGGAAGCGGGGGTTTTGCACGCCTATCTGGAAGGCGCCGGAATCGAGATCATGGGAAATTCAGACAACGTTTTGCGCGGAGGATTGACGCCCAAGCATATCGACAGCCTGGAACTGACCCGCATTCTGGATTTCAGACCCTATCCGGGCGGAATCCTGCGGCCTCAAAAGATCGGACCGGGCTTGGAAGCCTATCACACTGCGGCGCAGGAGTTTGAACTGCGACGGATAGATCTGGACGGCTGTGGGCTCGCCCTCAAGATGAACGATGCACCCATGATTCTGCTCTGTGAGGAAGGAAGTGCGACCCTGAGCACAGAAGCTGAGAGCCTGGAGCTGGGCAAAGGCGAAAGCGCTTTTGTGGCGGCAAGCCTGGAAAGGCTGGAATTGGAAGGAAGGGGGAAACTTTGGTTGGCAAGTCTGCCGCTGGGGGAAGTCCTAAAGTAGGGAGTTGTCAGTTGTCAGTTTTTTGAGTAGGCGAGGGGGTCAGATAGCGAGATGGTGAGATGGTGGCTAAGTGACTGGCAGATCAGCCCAAATCCCTTTTCATCGTTCCCATCAGAAAGAATCCCCTGGCCAAAACTCTAAAACCCCAGACCCTCTATCCAGATAAATCCGACATTACCCAAATAGCCTTGTTACCAGATTCTATCGCCAGGCTCCGTCTCGCCACCTCGCCATTTCCCTGATCTATCGAAGAATTGTCAAAACTGAAATTCAATCCCCAGGGTCAGGGATTCGATAACCTCGTCTTTGCCTTGGATGATGCCGTCGTTGTTTACATCGCGGTAATATTCCCGGTAGCGGCAGACCAGATTGTAGTTATCACCATAGTTATACACGATTCTGCCGTTGAGCTGTGAATTTGAATTGCGCCAGTTTTTGAAGTCCAGCTTGTCCACATCGGTTTGCGAATAGTAGATGGAAGCTTCCTTCAGGCGGGGGAACTGTTCCGGCATGAAGCTCAGCTTTGCCCACAGCGATTTGCCCTTTGTCACATCCTGCCCAAACATGTCCTGATATGCCACCTTCATCTGGGCAAAGTTTGCAAAGTTTCCCATCAGATAGCCAAACCAGCCCTGGCTGGACTTCAGTCCCGCCAGTTCATCCTGCTTCAGGCGCAGGCTGTAGCTACGGTGTCCGTCCACCACATGGTCCACCACCTGGCAGCGCTGGTCATCGTAAAGCTGGTTGAAATATGAGGGCATAAATTGGTCGTTGAAATGGCGAAATTCCAGCTTCATATCGAAGATGAAAAACCTTGCCGCCAGCCCGGGCAGGATGATCCCGGAGCCGTGGTCGCGCATGATGGCATATTCGCCGTAGTTGCTCAGGCGCAGGCCTTCGGTGTCGATGATCGGCAGTTCATAGTCCACGCTGTAAACCCACATGGACTTGGTTTGGGGATATGAATCCGCAGAATCCGGGAATACGGCGGTGTCGAAGGGATAACCCGGATAGGTTTCCTGGATGTTTGGGAAAACCTCGTTCACATACGGGTTCAAATTGGGGTGGTCGATGATGGAATTTCCATTCAGGTCGATGTCCAGTTCATCCGGAATGCCATCACCATCCGTATCCAGCCAATATTGCGGGTCGTGGGGAAATTTGTCGTAAACATCAGGAATGCCGTCTCCGTCGGAATCGGGATATTTGCCGCAGGGATTGCGGTCGGCGCCAAAGCTTCCGCCCAGGCTGATGTTTTTAAGTATCGGCAAACCCATGGCCGTCAAGGGTTTAAAAGCCACCTTGCCGGCGAGGACCTCGTTTTTGGAAACGTCGTGGGTGTAGAGCTCAAAGCCGAAGCCGTAGGCGTTTGTGTTGGCACCAAGATAGGCTCCGATCGGCTTTTCCTGAGGGTAGCGCAGCATGTTTGAATAGTCGTCGAAGATCAAGCCGTGCCCCAAAGTGTAGTCCGGAATGCAGCCCACCTTGAAGTAGAGCGAATCGCGGCGGTCGGAAAAGCGCAGGTAAAAGAGCTTTTTTGCCAGGTCGTCCCAGCTTTCCCAGCCTGCCCGGCGCAAATGTCCCTCGCCGTCGAAGAGTAAATCGAGATCCACCCCGAGCCCAACTTTCCAAAGTGCCACCTCCGGCCTCAAACGGATTTGGGAATACCAGTTCCCTTCCACCAGGATATTGCCCAAAAGCCCGCCCAGCCCGAAGTTTGGCCGGGAAAAGATCTCATAAACGGGCTCTTCCCACGCCTCATCACCGGGGAAAATGTATTCGTCGTTCATGCTCTGCGCGCTCAAAATGGCGGGCAGAAGCAAGAGAACGAGGATGATGATCCCGGGGTTAAAGTTTTCCTTTTTCATGGCTTTAGCTCAAAAAAGCGCTCTTTCCTCTTTCTGTCAAGCAAAACTTGGGTTTTCAAACCCTTTAGAAAACATGTGGCATAAACTTATGCCCCCAAATTGATCGGATTTGCCGGGGAAAGCACATAAAAAGCGCCGGGCGACATCCAAGCCACCCGGCATCAGGAGCTGACATGTATTCTATTTTATCAATACAGCCTTGCGGGAATAGCTTTCTTTTCCTGCCGTCATGCGGATATGGTAGATTCCGGTTCCGCAGTTGCGGCCCTGTTCGTCACGTCCGTCCCATTGGGTGCGATGGTTTCCGGCATTTTTGTATCCCAGCGGGATGCGCTTCATCAGCTCTCCGCGGGCGTTGTAGATTTCGAAGTTGACATTGGCGTCTTCCTTCAGGCTGAAGGGGATGAACGCCATGGGGTTGAAGGGGTTGGGATAGATGGGCTTGAGCTGGGTGAGCAGCGGAAGTTCCGGCACTTCGTTGTCCGCCACGCTGATCCGGACGCTGACGGGACCGTGGAACTGCACGCTGCCATTGAAGTCAGAGTTTTGCAGCCAGTAGTAATACAGTCCGTCTTCAAAGATCTCGGTATCCTTGAAAGTGTAGCTGTGCTGCTGGGAACTGTTTGTGGCGGGGATCAGTTCGCTCACCGTGATGGCTGCTGAGAGGTCGCTCTGGGTGTGGCGCAGCACATAGAAGCCCAGCACGCCGGTTTCGGACTGGGTGACCCACATCAGGTTTACAAAGTTGTCCGCCGAAATGGTGGCGGTGAAGGAGGAAAGCTCCACCGGCACAGACCGGTTGGCAAAGGCCCAGATGCGGGTCTGGGTGTCGGACCCCAGGTTTTCCACGCCGTCAAGGGTCACAACTGAATCCAGCACCGGCACGCGATCCTGATATAGGACCCAAGTGTTGCCGCCATCATCGCTCACATACGCGTCCACAAGCATTACATTGTACCATTCGGTGGGGTTATGGAAATTCATCTGCACCCCGCCAACCTGGACGCCGTAGGTTTCCCAGGTGTGCAGATATGTAACCACGTTGCCTGGGATGGAGTATTGGGTCAGTTTGTCCACCTCCACCTGGAAGTCGTCCACATACACGCCGGCACCACCGGCAATATGGAAATCCTCGGCGTTGAAAAACAGCGCATGGTCAGCGAAAAAGAGCCTGCCGCCAATGAAGATAAGCTCGTCATGCCACAAATCCTGATCCTGTGTTCCACTGATGATGATGTCGCGGCTCATGGTCAGGTTATAAAGAATACCTTTATCTCCGAGCATGACAACCATCATAAAGTCGATAATCCCATCTTCAGGAATCTCATAGCCGGTGGAATAATCTGTATTTCCGGAAGCATATAAGATCTCAATTAAAGCATCGGGGTGATAGCTGGGATGTGTGTCAAAACTTCCCGCGGGACTATCCTGTTCGATGTTGCCAATCTGCACAATCGCATCCACATCGGCAGATCCCATATGCAGTCGCGATGAATTGGTCACCTGCCCGGTGAAAAGGTCTATCCTGCTCAGCGGAATGGGATTGCTGCCTGCCAGCGTGAGCCCGGTTCCGTTATTCAGATTGAAGCAGCAGATCATGTTGGTGATGCTGCCGTTATTGCTAAAGGTTTGAGGCTGAGTTCCACTGAAATAGAAGTCTGTACAGGAGGCGCAGCAATCCAAGGTGCCGCTTGAGCTGTTGGTGAAATTCCCAAGCGCAAAGAAAATCGTCCTTGAATGGGAATGAGATCCGCTTCCGGCGCACCACTTGAGGGTGCCGCTGACGTTCGTATTGCCAAGCACGCCCAACACGGTTTCGCAGTCGAGTATCAGCGTTCCGCCGGAGTTAATCGTCAAGCTTCCTGCCGCTGCCTGATTGTCCAAATTGTAGGCATCATCCACGGTCACAGTGATATTTGAAGGGATGATAACATCGTCCCCGGAGCCCGGCACCGACGGAAAAAAAAGGCCCCAAGTATAGGGATCGCTCCAATTTCCGTCTCGCCTCGCGGTTTTTGTGGCTCTTTGTGTTTGCAATCCGTCAGATGTCAACTGATGCTTTTCCTGCGGCATAAAATTGCTGGCGCCAGCCAAAACGCCGCCTCCTGCAGGCTCCGTCAACAAAGATGCCCATGCTGAAGAAACCGCCCACAGCATCAAAGCCAGGGCAATGGCTAAAAATGCAATCTTTTTCATAAGACTCTCCTTTGAACACACCAAGTGTTCTTGATTTGTATAATCCAAATCCGACCCGAAGATTTGAACCTTCACTGTGTCGGGCTTCACTTCTATATCCTAAAAAGCTGTCACCAGCCTGAAAAATCTGGAACTCCAAAAGGATCTCCAAAGTTCATGTGGCTATACTTCGGGATCATCAAAATAAAGTCAAGCGGTATTTCATAAATTATATTTTAATATTTTGGTTTCCTTCAAGCGGGTTAACTATCTATAAACAAAAATGTTTGCCCCATCCACAGTATATCATTTAAAAAGCCATTTGCCGTAAATCGCGAGTAATGGAGACTTGGTCAATTTGAAGGGCTTAAATGTCTCAAGTCCTCCAGCTCAATACTCCCAAACTTGATGACATTTCTCTTTTCCATAGTCAAACGTTCAACCGAACATAAGTTGCAGCTAAGCTACTGTAGCATATTGAGATAGCTATCATGTGGATTATTTTCAACAAGAGCTCTGGATTTTGAGGAAAACGGGGATGGAGGAGGTCTGCAAACTGAGATTTTTGGGAACAAAAAAGCCGGGCGACGTTTTGTCACCCGGCATCGAGTTTATCTTTTGATTTAGGTTTTTATTTCATCAACACCGCTTTGCGGAGATAGCTGTCGTTGCCAGCCGTCATGCGGATGTGATAGACTCCGGTTCCGCAGGCGCGGCCCTGATCGTCACGGCCGTCCCATTCGGTGCGATAGTGTCCGGGAGCCTTTTGTCCCAGCGGGATGCGCTTCACCAGCTGTCCGCGGGCGTTGTAGATTTCGAAGTTGACATTGGCGGCTTCCTTCAGGCTGAAGGGAATATAGGCCATGGGGTTGAAGGGGTTGGGATAGACGGGCTTGAGCTCGGTGACCAGAGGAATTTCGGGAACGCCGCTGCCAATGGTGCTGAACTGGATGCCGATGGGGCCATGGAAGCTCACGGTGCCGTCCATATCAGAGTTTTGCAGCCAGTAGTAGTAGTATCCGTCTTCAAAGAGTTCGCTGTCCTTGAAGATATAGCTCTGCTGTTCGGAAGTGTTTGTGGCGGGAATCAGTTCGCTCACCGTGATGGCATCGGCCAAAACGTTTTCCGTGCCGCGCAGCACATAGTAGCCCAGCACGCCGGTTTCGGTTTGGGTGACCCACATCAGGTTCACAAAGTTGTCCGCAGAAATGGCTGCGGTGAAGGAGGAAAGCTCCACCGGCACAGATGGGTTGGCAAACGCCCAGATGCGGGTCTGGGTGGAGGCACCCAAGTCTGTCACACCATCCAGGGTCGCGATGGAATTTGTGACAGGCACATTTGATTCATAGAGGGTCCAGGTTTGGCCGCCGTCGTCGCTTACGTATGCGTCCACATACATCGCGCTGCCCCACTCGGTGGGGTTGTAGAAATTCATTTCCACTCCGCCGTTTTGGGTGCCGTAAGTTTCCCAGGTGTGCAGATATGTGGCCACGGTGCCGGGTATGGAATATTGGGTTTGAGTATCAATTTCCACCTGGAAGTCGTCCACGTAAACTCCTTCACCACCGGAGATATAGAAATCCTCGGCGTTGTAAATCAGCGCATAGCCATCAAAATAGAGTCTGCCGTTGATGAAAGTGACCTCGTCTTCCCATTGGTCTTGATCTGCGGCACCGGAGATGATGATGTTACCAGTCATAGTGAGGTCATATTGATCTCCGGAATTCATATATACCACCATGATATCGATAATCCCATCTTGGGGAATTTCGTAGCCGGTGGAATAACTCTGATTTCCAGATGCATAAATGATGTAGATGAACGCGTCTTCGTGGTAGCTGGGGTGTTCGTCGAAACTTCCGGCGGGGCTGTTTTGTTCCAAGTTGCCAACCTGAACCACTGCAATAGTTAGATAGCTTCCCAAAATTAGTTGCGAGGCGTTGGACATCTGCCCGTAAAAGAGGTTCACCCTGCGCACGGGGATGGGATTATCGCCCTCCAGAGTAAGTCCATATCCGTTTTCCAAGCCAATGTTGTAGATTAAGCCGGTGATGCTGCCGTCGTTACTCAAGGTTTGGGCTTGATCGCCGTTAAAATAGAGGTTGGTGTGGTCGGCGGCTCCATTCAGTGTGCCGGTTTCATGATTGTAAAGATCGCCCAATACAAACAGGGTTGTCGTATAATCTCCACCGCTAGCGGTCCCGGCGTTCCAGGTGATGACCCCGCTGTTATCCAGATCACCAAATACATCCAACACAGCCCGGGAATCGATGATCAATTCACCACCATCATAAACGGTGACTGAACCTGCGTTTGCCTGACTGGTATAGCTGTAGGCGCCGCTCCAGTTATCCTGATAGCTGACATATTGGCTGTCCACAATCACAGTCATGCCGTCGGGGAGGCAGACATCGTCCAAGCTATTAGGTACAGTACCGGTGTTCCAGGTATCCGGATTGCTCCAATATCCGTTTTGAACGGCATACATTGAACAACTGGAACTGCCTGCTACGAAGTCGTCAACCATCAGGAAAAAACCGTTATCTGACACGCATTGGATAGCGACATATACTTCGTTATTGGCGCATTCTGGCGGAAGCCGATATTCAAACACTGTCCAATCCGAACCAACGATTTGGGGACTATTACTATTTAAGTAGTTCCCGGCAAAATCGTTGGGGTTATTACCGGTGGTGGAATAGAGCACATTGAAGCGATCTGGATTATGACCTGCTACATACAGGGATTTGGCAAAGAAACTGATGCGCGGATTTTTTCCGAAATTCAGTTTGGGCGAGATAAGCCAGTCGTCGTTTGCAGTATTCTGTGCTGCATCACAGGCAACGTAGCCGTCACCGCTATAAGTCATCAAAGGAGGAACATTCAGTCCAAAGCCACTATATTTAACGCCAATAAAAGAACCTGTATAACTTTCAAGTAAAGTGGGTCCATCCACTATCATGATTCCGGTAGATGGTTGTTGATCCCCGTCATATTGTGTCCAAGGGCTCAGGTTATGTGAAATATGACCATAGCCTTCAAAGTAATCCTCATAAACCTGGCTCACGCCAAAGCCGCGCAGGGAGATGCTTTTGCTGTCCTTAGCGCTGAAATCCGCAGGGATAATCTGACCCATGGTGATGTGATTATGGGATTTTTCATCCTGGGAATTTGGCATTGTGATTTGTTGCCTGGCCTGCATGTTTATGCCCGGCTCAGTTCCCTTGCGGGTATCTGGATTTGGTTTTTGTTTTTCAAAGCTGATAGGCGTCAAATCCAAACTCCGCTCTCTCGGCTGAACAGGACCGAATGCGTCCGCCTTCACAAGTTCCACTTGCGAACCGGTTTTGGGGGTCACTTCGGCAACGATATATTTGGCGCCGTTGCTATCTTCAATCACCAACTGGGCAATCTTTTCACCCTCACAAGTGGGGGTGAATTTCACGCTCCAGGAAGCGGACTGACCACCGCCAAGAGTGATGGGATAAGTATTGTTGTCCGTCAGCGTGAACTGATCAGCGTCCCGCCCTTCCAATCTCACATAGCCGTAGGGAATGTTGATGGTTCCGCCTCCCGTGTTTGTGGCGGTGAAGCTGCGCGGGGTGCAACTGCTGTTGTTGGCAAAGGCCAAGCCGTAGTCCCATTCTTGTTCAGAGATAGTCAGAACCGGGTTGGCCAAGGTAATGCTTATATCATCAATGGCGATAAAGTCTACGTTAGCAGCCGAGTAGGCATGCCAAGCGAAATATATGTTACCTGTTGTGGGGGCGGTAAAGTTGATAGTTTGTTCCGTCCAATCACTGATAAACATGTTGGCATTATCATAAATTGGCTGATTGGCCGTGAAAGATGCCACGGTGGGAGCCGTTCCCCAGTGAACTTTCAATTTTTCGGGATCAGACGCCCATCCCGGTGCCTTCACCCAAAATTTGATGAGATATTCCGTGCCGCTTACCACGGAAACCGGTGGCGAAATCAGCCATTCGTTTTTAGGTAGACTGGAATTATATGATACAATCCCGATATATGGATCGGAGTGAGAACCTATGTCGGAATTGGCTGTGCATCTCCAAGGCACAGCATTTGACTTGAGATGGGTCCAGCCCTGAGGCAGGGAAACAGTAAATTCCACCGGATCCATGGTGGTTGAATAAGGGAAAGAGCTGACAGTGGCAGGCACGTTGCTGGTAAGCTCTATCAAGTCCAGTGAGCCAAGCGAACGTGGAGTGGCAGTATCATTATACCACGAAATGCATAAACGGCTTGTGGTTCCCGCATAGGTGGCGGGTATGGATATAGACATCACATACCAACCCCCATCAGTAGGACCATAAATAACACTTGGATACACCAAGTCACCGGCAGGATATCCTGAAGAAGTGGGGGTTGTGGACGTGCTCAACATCCGAACAGTAAAAGCATCATTTCCATCTGATGCTACGTTAAATCTGTAATACAGTGTTAATGTGATTTCTGTCTCGTTGGCGGGGAAGCTAACGTTCCGATATATATGCGCATACCTTACGGAGTTTGTATTACTCCAACTCGTCGCGCTATTTGAAATGAAAGCGCAACGATATCCGTCATAACTGCCGGTCGCCGTGCCAATCTGGAACTTATTACCAGCTTGGGTATTGTTCACAACTGTCCACCCATTACTGGGGAACGTGGTTCCCGATTCGAAGCCGCCATCGCCGTCTGGGTCGATCAACAAAGTAGCCCAGGCGGAAGAAACCGCCCCCAGCATCAAAGCGAGGGCAAAAACAAATAATGCAATCTTTTTCATAAGATTCTCCTCGATAATCTCACTGTCTATTTTTCAAAAAACCAATCCGACCGTGAGGCCTTCAACCCCTGCCATGCCGGATGTAATACAATATCTTGAAGGCTTTTACAAGCCAAAAAAAATCACTTAGCCAGATAATCCTGCTTAGTATGGGTCAAATTTAGACAAGCATAAATAATTGTCAAGGACAATCTGTGCGTAATTATTTATTATTTTCAAGCAATCCGGTGGCGTGATAAAATTTTCACAAATGCAGGCGTTATCGATATTATGTGGAGTTTAATTCGGGTAATATGATTATTTTCTTGTCGGAGACATCGGCAATGCTGAGGGGTGCCTTGGGGTTTTTGCGTTTTGCGGGGTTTTCTCCTCCAGCTCTGCAGTATTTTCGTCTATCAACCATCCCAATTTCGCCCTCCGCTGGTTCGACGTCCTTTGTTCTTCCTGTATTTATAGCGCCAAGTATAAACGTGACATGGAATTAGGTGTGTGTATTGGTATTCATCAGACTCCTTCCATGATACGTGGAAGATTTTGGAAGCCTGATAAACATTCTAGTCCTGAAACATTCAGCAAACCTGAGCGATGGAGGATTTGGATGACAATAAGAGGAGTTTTTTCATACAAAAAAAGTGCCAGGCGATATGGACCTGGCACTCAAGAGCTGATGACTGGTTGGTTTATTTCATCAGGACCGCTTTGCGGGAGAAGCTCTCGGTTCCAGCGGTCATGCGGATATGATAGACTCCGGTTGTGCAGTTGATGCCCTGATCGTCGCGGCCGTCCCATTCGATACGATGGTTTCCGGCGGCTTTTTGACCCAACGGGATGCGCTTCACCAGCTGTCCGCGGGCATTGTAGATTTCAAAATTGACCGTGGCGCTTTCCTTCAGGCTGAAGGGGATGAACGCTATGGGGTTGAAGGGGTTGGGATAGACGGGCTTGAGCTGGGTGACCAGCGGAAGTTCCGGAATATCACCTTGGGCGGCAGTGAACTGAATGCTGACGGGGCCGTGGAACTGAACGCTGCCGTCCATGTCCGAGTTTTGCAGCCAGTAGTAGTAGTGTCCGTTTTCAAAGATTTCGCTGTCTTTGAAAATATAGCTCTGCTGTTCGGAAGTATTTGTGGCGGAGATCAGTTCGCTGACGGTGAGTGCGCTTCCCAAGTGGTTTTCCGTGTTGCGCAGGACGTAGAATCCCAAAACTCCGGTTTCGGACTGGGTGACCCACATCAGATTCACAAAGTTGTCTGCCGAAATGGCGGCGGTGAAGGAGGAAAGCTGCACCGGCACGTGACCTTCGTCCTCGCGAATTTCAACGTCGTCCAAAACGTTGGCATGGCCGGCTCCTTCCAGTGCCTCAAAAGCCAGTTGGTAGGTGGCGCTGGGATTGGGAAGACTGATGCCGTCCATCAGCGTCCATTCGGAAATGTTATCTGTGTAGGACGCGCCAAGCTGGGTCCAGGGGGCGTTTGGATTGCTGCGGTAGAATATGCTAAGGTGGTTTTGATGTGTATCATCTTCTTCCTGTCCATACCAGAAAGACAGCACGGGATGGTCGAGGCTGCTGAGATCGAGGATGGGGGTCACCAGTTTTGTTCTATATCCTGGGTTTAACGCGGTGAAGCGGGCGTTTAAGTTGCCAGAGTGCGCAGTTCTTATGGTGCCGGTGTCTGCTCCTGTCGCCCAAACCCAATTCTGGGTGAAATTCTCATGAATTTGCGTCCAGGAACCCCGGGTTGGGGAATTAGCTTCAAAGCCTTCCATCCAGGGGAAATTCTTGATTATAACGTCGAAGGTGCTGGCATTGGCAGTGACGCCGCTGGAATAACTGATAACGTTGTTTTCCTCGTGCAGAGACCAGATTTTGTAAAAATATTGAGTGTCGGCATCCAAGCCGGTGTGGTTGAAACCGGTATTGGAGCTGTTTGCCAAGAGGACGGTTCCGCCGCCGGTGATGGAGCCACCGGCAGAATAAGAACCAGAGGGTGTGCCAAAAGTGTTAACGGTATTCCAAGCCAGCAGGATGGGGTCATCATCATTGTTCAGGACCCAGATCAAATCGATTTGCTCGTCACTTACGGCGCCGGCGCTGAAGTCTTCCGGATTGTCAATCACGGGACCCGCGGTGGTGGTGGCATTTGCTGTCACACCGCTGGAATAGTTGCCGCTTCCATCCAGTGACCAAATTTTATAATAATAGGTGGTTTCTGCGTTTAAGCCGTTGTGATTGAAGGTGGTATTTCCACTGTTGCCAAGAAGGACAGTGCCGCCGCCGGAGATAGTGCCGCCGGCAGAATAGCTGCCCGAGGGTGTGCCAAAAGAATTGGTGGTATTCCAAGCCAGCAGGACGTTGTCCGGGGTGGCGTTGCGTGTCCAGCTCAGATCGATTTGGCTGTCGCTGATGGCGTTTGCGTTAAATGCTGTGGGGTCGGCGGGACCGGATGAATTAACGATTTCCCAAGCTTGGACATAGTCAACATACAAATGATCCTTGTTCATGGGTGAAAAGCAATGAAGAGCAAAGTAATAGGTGCCGGAACTTGTAGGTATAAAATGATCTGTGGTTCTTTGCGTGTAGGCCGTATTCATTAAATTGGTTAAGGTAAGAAGTGGAGTGGAATTTTGAGACGCTACAGTTTGGGCATTGCCGACAGTCACTTTCAGGTTTTCGCCATAAGCATAACGAACTCGTTGGTAAAAGGTCAAATAATATTCATTTCCGGCAGTCATATTAATCCCTGGAGTAAAAGCCCATGTGTCCGCTGCAGAACTAGCGTTCATATATAACATTTTATGAGTGCTGTTATTATAGCCAGTTCCTGAGCTTGTCAAACTCCAAGAATTGAAACCGCTGGGCGTGGCTACAGTCCATCCGGCTGGTGCCGTTGCACCAAAATCCTCTGTCCAAAGCAAGTTCGCACTCTGAGCTTGTATTACAGAGAACAGCCCCAACAAAAATGTCAGGCTTAAGATAAGAAGCAATGTCTTTCTCATTATAAATCTCCTCGTCATTCAGACGCTTTATCATTTTATTATTAATTTTGTTAAAACTCGGCTTGCCGCCAGCGTTGGCGGGAAAGTGATTTGGTCACCACTGATCAGGCTTATGCGCTATTTTCTCACATTGCTGATCAAAAATATATGTAACCATAGTCAAAGATTGCCATCTACCAAAGATGTCAAGCAAAAAATAAGTCGGTATTTTCGGGTTTTCAAATGCGGTTTCCGAGCTAAACACAAAAAAACCCGGCTGTTTCCAGCCGGGTCAGAGATTTATCGAGGGGCTTGTTTTTTTTATTTCATCAAGACCGCTTTGCGGGTGAAGCTTTGATTGCCTGCATCCATGCGGATGTAATAGACTCCCGTGCTGCAGGCGCGGCCATTATCATCGCGCCCGTCCCATTCAATTCTGTGGCGTCCGCTGGCTTTGGCGCCAACCTTGATGTTGCGCACCAACTGTCCTTTGACGTTGTAGATGCCAAAATTCACGTTCGCTTCGTCTGCCAGGGTGAAGGGAATATAGGCGATGGGGTTGAAGGGATTGGGATAGATGGCTTGCAGTTCCGTGACCAAAGGCGGTGTGGACGGGGCAATGTTTGCCGTGCTGAATTCCACAGAAATGGGACCGTGGAACTGCATGGTTCCATCCAAATCTGAGTTTTGCAGCCAGTAGTAATAGAGCCCGTCTTCATAGAGCTCACTGTCTTTGAAAATATAGCTCTGCTGCTCGGAAGTATTGGTGGCGGGGATCAGTTCGCTCACGGTGAGCGCAGTTCCCAAGTCGTTTTCGGTATTGCGCAGGACGTAGTAGCCCAGCACCCCGGTTTCAGACTGGGTCACCCAGCTCAGGTTCACAAAGTTGTCTGCCGAAATGGTGGCGGTGAAGGAGGAAAGTTCCACCGGCACGTTGGATTCATCCTTGGTTTTGTAGATGGTGTTCACGCGGCAGTGCACGGCGTCGGTGGCAAGCCAGGCGGTGTTTGCATTGCGGCGGTAGTATCCTTGGACTGTGTGGTTCGGCATGGCAGCTTGGAACACAGCGAGCGCGGCGTTGTCTGCCGCAGTGGGAGTGCCCGTCGTGCTCATAAAGGGGATGTAAACCCTGTCGTTGAGAATGTAGGCATTGGCGTAGGGCTGATTGCTGGGGCAATTCACCCGGACTACGTTGAAAGGTTGATTCTGGCAGTTAGTAATGGATGCCATTTCGAGGGCGATGGCATCCAGAGCAGTTTCCGTGGTTCCACCCATGCCGTCGGCAATAAGCATGGTGGTGGGTGAAAGCAGTTTCGCCCAACAGTCGATATGGTGGATATAATCGCTTAAGGGATCAGGCCACATGTGAAATTCGGCATTGTTGAGTTCTCCGCGGAAAATCTGCAACAGATCCAAAAATTCCGTGAGAGTGTACTGATAGTTATAAGGGTCGGCGTTGGAGCCGGTGCCATTACCTGTGCTGGTGTTGGTGTCGTTTTGCAAAAAGACCCATTCATCGGCGAATTCCATGCAATGCCCATCGGTGAGGATATTGCCACCGGTCATGGACATTTCAATGAAGAAATAATCTATGCCAAGCTGGTTGCAGATGGCGGTATTCACGGCGTTGTCGTTGGTCCTGCCCGTGCGGTTGTAGCCAAAATCCACAATGCCCAGTTTGCGACTGCCGTCGGCGCCATGGTAGATGGACATGGGACCGTAGTCTCGAATCCAGTATGTTTCTGTGGTGGCAGTGATCCAGGTCACGTCGTTCGGGTTGATGCCGATGGTGTTTTGAAAGTAGCTGCGGGCCGTGGTCAGGTTTGTTGAGGACACCACCACAAAAAGATCTTCGTTGTTGTCGAAAAAATCTTTGATCATATTGTCCGGAATGCCCAGCGGGTTTGTCCCCGTGGTGTAGGTAATAATGGCACCCCGTGCAGGTTCCCACTGAGCAATATGCCTGGGGTTTTGTGGAACGGTGGAGCCAAGAACTTTCATGCTCACAACAACCATAATCGGTCCCAGATTTGTATGTAGGTCCATCTTCGCTATGTGAGCTCCTGCTGCCATGCCGGCTGCGTTCAGGGTCAAATCAATATCGGTGCTGCCGTTGGCAGGAATGTAAACCGGGAGTGTGGTGAGTGAATGCCCAAGCCAGGAGGGGACTCCCGTTACAGAATTGATTGTAATGTTTGAACCGCTATGGTTGGTGAGGGTAACCTTGTCCTCTTTGATGGTGTTCACAGCCAAATATCTGGTGATGATGTTCGGCTCCAATTCATAGAAAGGCGGCTGCCAACGATAAACCTGACCATTTGCCGGATAATAGGTGGTGGACCAGTTTTTTGTGTTATTGGAGGCAGTTCCCGCAGTTGTGTTTGCCCAATCGTTTCCAGTGCGGTTTGAATAATCATTGCCTGCAGCTGTTCCACGCAGGCCTATCTGCACGGTTTGGTTGGCATTGGGACGGGCATTGTCATAAATGATTTCCACCATGTTGGAAGTTTCGTAAAGGCGGATTTGAAAGTTCAGCAAATCGCTGGTGCCTGCAAAAATTCCTGTTCTCAATTGATAGCTGTTATATTGTATGATGGCAACACGGTTCGGTGCAGATCCGTCTAATAAAAACACGACATTTCCGTTGGTTCTGCCGTTTTTTGCAGCAGCGCAAATGGTGTTTGGTATGTTTGAGGAAATTGGAGTGTACTGAGTAGTGGTGGGTTGAGCTCCCAAGCGGATGAAACCGTTTGAGCTGGCGCTGAATTGGGTGAAGTCCGTGCCGTTGAAATTGAATGTGAAGCCGATGTTTGTGAGCGAGGTTATGTAGTTATCCTGCCCGGAAGCTATTATTTGGGTTACTCCTGTGGTGATTGCGGTGTAAGTTCCGCCATACTGGCTGAAAGTGTAGTCGTTCACTCCGGCCCAGGCTGCTGAAACCAGCAGCAGCAAGCAGGCCGCCAAGCTGAAGTGCCTCATCAAATCTCTCATAATTTCTCCTCTATAAAAAAACTTTTTTATTCTTAATCTAACACTCGAAACACACTCTAGGTTCAGCACCATATCCGTCAAGCTGAATCTTACAAATTAATTTGTTTTCTGCAAATATAATATATTTTTGAATTAGAATAGTTGCATGTAGTAAAATTCGTATAAGTCTGATTGTAAAAGCTATACAGCGGTATTCGCCTTAAAAACTGCGCTTGTGCTTCCACAATACAGAAATATGGCATAATTATATGATATACAAAGGGATGCATGAGCTGTGGCAAGATATCCACAATTCGGCTGAAAATTATTGAAAATCATGCTGTTTAGCCATGCAAAAGCCCCATATGCGTTCAATATTGGGTGGGTCAAGCCGGCCTCTCCCTTGAGCCCATCCTGAACACAACCCAAACACTTCCGCAATGCCTCCCAAGTTTTTTTGGGGAGGGATAGGGGAGGGACTGCGGAAGGATGCCTGCTCGGGCGCAGGGCGGGGCAGGGTGGATTTTGGGGGGATAAAAAAACTCCCGGGTTTTGGAGCCCGGGAGCAGATATGTTTCGGCGGGATTGCCGATTATTTGAGCATGATCATTTTCTGGGATTTGGTGTAGTCGCCCGCTTTCATGCGGTAGAGATAGACGCCGCTGCCCAGGTTCATGCCATGGTTGTCCAGTCCGTCAAAGACGGCGATGTGGTTTCCGGCGGCTTTGGCTTCGTTCACCAAAGTGCGGACCAGCTGTCCTTTCAGGTTGTAGATGCCGATTTCCACTTTGCCGCTTTCCTTGAGGCTGTAGGCAATGGTGGTGCTGGGGTTGAAGGGGTTGGGATAGTTGCCCTTAAGCTGGGTGATCACGGGGCTGATCTCATCCTCGTTTGCCAGGGGCTGTCCATATCCGCTGAGTTCAACGATCAGTTCGGGGTTTTGGGGATCGTCGGTCTCGATCTGCATTTCAGCGTTGTAGAGCACGGCGTCCACGGGCTTGAAGCACAGGTTCACGGTGAGATAGCTTTCGGGCTGGATCACCACGTAGATGAAGTTTGAGGGGGAGCCGTTGCCCTGGGAAATCTTGAAGGGGGGTGCCACGGACACCGAGCCGATGAGCACGGCGTCGCCGGAGTTTGTGATGGTGAAGGGCAAAATGGAGCTTTCGCCGATGAGAACTTCACCAAAGTCCAGGCTTTCAGCCTGCAGAGAGATGATGGGTGCGCCAGCCACGCCACCGCTGGAGGGGAACACAATTTCGTCGATCCAGGCGCAGTCGCTGCCTGCGGAGACGCCGGTGTCTTTCACGTATTCCCATTTGTAGGTGTGGGTGCCTGCGGAAACGTTGTAAACCTGTTGGTTCCAGGTGTCCGAGGTTCCCGACCACTGGTTTTTGAGCTGGCCGTCGATGTAGAATTTCAGCAGGTCGTAGTTCTGTTCGCTGGAAACCTTTTTCCAGAAGGAGACGGTTCCATCCTGCGGGCTATCCAGGGTCACGCTCATGGAGGTGCTTTGGCTGTGGGTGATGGCGGCGCTGCGTGCGGCGTTGCTGCCGTCATAGCTCTGTTCGGGGTCGATGGTCCAGTTTCCGCCGGTGAAGTTCCAGCTGAACCCGGCGAAGTTTGTTTCAAAGCCTTCCATCAGCAGCCCCAGGGTGAGGCTGTAGGATTTGTGGGAGCTGTATTCCCCGCTGAAAAGCATGGTGCTCATGTCGATCACGGAGCCGCTGGGAATCTGCGAGCTGAAGGTGACAAAATATTCCACTTCGCCGCTTCCATTGGGCGGGATGGCCACAAAGTCCGTCACGATCGGTTCGGAGACGTTGCGGGCGCCGTTGATCACGAGGGCGGTGCCGATGTCGTTGGCTTGGGCGTGTCCGGTGTTTGTGAAGGGGATTTTCAGGGTCACGCTTTCGCCGGGATCGACCATGCCGTTGTTGTTTCCCAAAAAGTCTTGCACGATCACGCTGCCCCAGGTGAAGGCGGGGGCGTTCAGAGTGATTCTGCGTGTGGCTTCATAGGTTTCACCGGCGGCGGTGGCAACTATGGTGATCTCTGCCACATGCTGGTCGGGAACGTTGTTTGCCACCTGGACATTGATGCCGGTGGCGGTTTGGGCGTTGGCTCCGGGCAGGATGTCCTGCATGGTTTCGGCGCTGCCCAAAACGGTGAGATAGGGGTCCTGGGTCTGAACCATCACCTGAACCTGGGTGGCGGGGTCGGAACCCACGTTTTCCAGCTGCACATGCAGGGTGATGATTTCGCCAAATTCGGGGATGTTGTTGTTGCCGTCGCTCACGTTCATGCCGGTGACCACCAGGTAGGGACCATCAGCGGGCAGAACCTGAATGATGGCGCGGTGGGTTTCTTTGTTGAAGGCGGTGATGGTGAGAGTGAGATCCATCGGCTGAGCCGGAAGCTCCACAAGGTTCAAAACCAAGATTCCGGAGGCGTCGGCAATGCCGGTGGCATAGAGGGTGTCGTCGGCAAAAAGGGTGACCCTGGCGCCGGGAGCGGCTTCCACCATGAAGGTGCTCATGCCCATCAGCAGGACGGGACTGTAGTCCACAGCCATGGCTTCGGGGTCTTTGCTGCGCACCATCAGGGAGGCGTCGCCAAAGATATGCCAGTTTTTATATTCGGAAGCACCGTTGGCGCCATAAACTTCGATCATGCGGGAGGAGCCGTTGTAATAGAGCCCGCCCAGGGTTTTCTTTGATTCGGCGGTGAGCAGATCCACGGTTTCATCCTGCGCACGCATGGGGGGAGCCCAGCTTTGGTTCACGCTGCTGGCATAGATGCCGATGGCTCCGGTGGGTGCGCCGGTGGCGCTGTTTTTCGCTCTCATCCAGGCTTCGGCAAAGCAGGTGCGGCTCACAAAGTTTCCGTTCACACAGGCAACGCTGTTGATGAAGGGAAGCTTATAGTCGTTTGTGAGCGCATTGATGTGGGTGTTGCTGAAGCCGGTGGTGCCCCAGGAGGTGTCCGAACCGTGGCCCACGTAGTTCACAAAGCCGCGGCCGGCGTTGATGTTTGTGCTCACCATGGCAGCGGTGGCACCCTGGGCTTGATAAACCTGGTCCACGCTGGAATAGCCGTAGTTCAGCAGGTTGGTGCGGATGAGCTCCATGTGCTGCTGATCGCTTTCGCCGTTGTCGCCCTGGCCGCCGCCACCTTCGTTGGAGGCGATGCCCATGCCTTTTTGAACCCAGTCGTCACCGCTTTGGATGTCGCGCTCATAGTAGATGGAGCGCTGAACCTGGGTTTCCATCTGGTCCACGGTTTCGGCTGAAAAGCGTCCCACATAGATGTCGGGATAGTTGTCGTTGCCCGCCAAAAGTGCGAAGGAGGGGTCGCTGCCGCCGCCGCCGGAGCTGAGTGATGGCACCTGCGGGGCGTCGCCAAAGATCTGCACGAACATGAGTCCGTCGTTCAGGTCATATTGGCTTTGGACGTAGGTTTTGATCTGGTTTGCGGTGGGTCCGGCAACGTTGACGTCAACGATGTCAACCTGGTAGCCGTTTTCACGTTTCCACTGCACCCAGGGCTGAATCACGGTGTCGAACATGGAATGTTTGATCGCCAAAATGCGGCCTTGCTCGCCCAGGGAGGGGTATTTCTCCTCTCTGAAATTCAGGAACAGATTGGCATAGATGTCTTCAAACTCCGCCGCATGGGCGGTTTTTGCCACGGGCAGGGAGTTGGTGAGATCGGTGCCGTTGGCTTCCAGCGCCACCTTCATGTGGGTGTAGATCCTCAGGGTTTGAGTTTCGGGGAAATACATGAAGGGCTGGAAGTGGACGGTGATGCCGCGGTAGTCCCTCAAAATGAAGGGCTCGGAAAGCTGGGTGTGCTTGGCAGGCCAGGGCTGGGCGCCTTGGTAAACGCTGCCAAAGGCATAGGGAACGCTGGCGGGATCGATGTCGCGGGTGAGGTTGCCCTTGGAGGGCGCCACCGCCAGGCTGATCTCCTGATATTGGCTTTCCAGGATGCTCAGCTCCATGTGGGCTGTGTTTGGAATGATGACGCTGCGCGCGAGGATGGGCACCTGAGGATGGCCTTCATCCAGCGTGATGCCTTCTTTTTTCAGACTGAGTTCGTGCCAGGTTTCGCCGTCTATTTGAACCGGCTGGGCATCAAAATGCCCCAGGCTGAGTTCCAAAACCATGCGCTGGGGAAGGCTTTCCACCAGCCTGATTTCGTTCGGCTGGCTTCCCAGCGTGATTTGGGCTGCGTTCAGCGCAAAGGTGAGCGCCAAGAGCAGGCTTATGAACAGAAACGCACGTTTCATTATGGGTCCTCCATTCTGTCGGGGCTTGCCCGCAGTGGTTTGATATTCAATGTTTTTTAGAATAATTTAAGGCATTTTCCTTTCATGCCAAAAAGGAAGCGGGAGGCGCCGCTGAGGACAGCTCCCGCTGGATTTCAATTTATTTCATCAACATCATTTTCAGGGTTTGGGAGTAGCCGGCGCTTTCCATGCGATAGAGGTAGATACCGCTGGAAACGCTGCGTCCGGCGTCGTCTTTGCCGTTCCAAACCGCGTGGTGCCTGCCTGCGGGAAGCTTGGCGTCCACCAGGGTGCGCACCAGCTGTCCCTTCACGTTGTAGATGGCAAGGCGCACGTTTGCGCTTTCCTTCACGGCGAAGGCGATGGTGGTTTCGGGGTTGAAGGGGTTGGGATAGTTTCCTTCCAGCGCGGTGGCAAGAGGGATCAGCCCTTCATCCTGGTTCGGGGAGCCGGTGTTCACATGCACGGGGATGGTCACGGCGGGGGTGGCTTCGTCGTTTGAGGTGATGATGATCTCGCTGGAGAAGACCTGGGGCGGGTTTGGCACGGTGTAGTGCAGGGTGTAGGTGTTTCCTTCGCCCACTGCCACGCTGTAGGTGCTGCTGTTTGCCACGGGGGTGCCGTTGTGGAAAAGCTGCATCTGGGCGGGGAAGGAAATGCTTCCGCTCAAGGGGATGGTGCCCAGGTTGTTCACCACAAAGTCTGCACTGATCTCAGCGTTTGCGGTCACGTTTGAGAATATGATCTCTTCCTGGGGCACAAAGACCATGGCGATGTCGCCACTGCCGGAAAGCGGGAACACGATGTCGTCGATCCAGGCGCAGTCGCTGCCGCTGCTCATGGAGTAGTCCTTTGTGTAGCTCCATTTGAAGGTGTGGGGACCGGTTTCAACGTTGTAGCTGAACTGCTGCCATTCTTTGGTTCCGCTCCACGAGCCCATCTCCACGCCGTCGATGCTGAAGCGGAGCCAGTCGTAGTTGTTTTCGGAGGAAACCTTGCGCCAGAAGCTGATGCTGCCGGGGGCGCCCACGTTCATGGTGACGCTGAGGTCGGTGTTTGTATTGTGTGCAATGGCACCGCTTTTTGCGCTGAAAATGCCGGTGTGCACGTTTGAGGGGGAGTTTTCAATGGTCCAGGGCACGGGGGAGTTGTTCACCCAGCTTTGGGCACTGAAATCTCCGGATTCAAAGCTGTCGCCAACCATTCCGATGGGCAAAACCACACAGAAGTTCAGGTTTTGCGCGCCGGCAGCCAGGGAAAGTCCCACGGGGATGATGTCGCCATCGGCAAGATCGGCCCCCAGGGAAACTGTGAAGGTGACCGGGATGGTGACCCCCACGCCCAGCGAGGGCAGGATGAAGCCGTTGGTGTTCAGGATGATGCCGGGGTGCTGCGCCATGATGGTGAGGCTGCCGCTTTCGGCTGCCATGTGGCCGTTGTTGGTGAGGTTCAGGGTGATGGAAACGTCTTCACCGGGCTGGAGGAAGCCGTCGCCGTTGGTGTCGATCATGGTCAGGTTTCCAAATGCCAGCTCGGGAGCGTTCACGATGAGGCTGCGGGTGCTGACCCACTGGTTTGTGCCGTCGGTGACGGTGATGTCGAAAAACACCTTTTCCTGGTCGGGGATGTTCAGATGGAAGAGGACGTTGAAAACCTGGGTCATGGTGAGCTGGCTTTCGGCTGGGATGTCGGGAAGCCCGGCAGAGCCTTCCAAAATGCTCACATAGGGGTTGTCGGTGGTGATGGTGGCGCTGAGGTTTGTGGCGTTTTGGATGCCAACGTTGTTGAAGGTGAGAGACATCATGATGGTCTCACCCGCTTCGGCGATGCCGTTTTGGTTCGGGTCCACCACGGTGATGGGGCTCACGGTCACATAGGGGCCAACGTTTGGAATCACGGGGATGTCCACGATCACCGGCTTTCTGAGGCTGCGGGTCAAAACGAGCCTTGCGGTGCCGGGCTCGGAGAAGGGGGTGAAATCCAGGCTCAAAAGCCCGCTGGCGTCGGTGAGGCCAACGCCGTGGAGTTCACCGTCCATGCTGATCGCCACATAGGTGTAGGGGTCGGCGATCACTTCGAGGCTGCCCAAGCCCATGAACAGGGTTTGGGGCGCCAGGAAGCTGTTTTCCTGCGGGATGCCCAGCCAGGGGATGAGGCTGGGGTCGCCCATGATGGAATAGATTTCCCAATACATGTTTGCGCGGGTGCTGCCGGATTGGACCACAGCCATGTTTGCCATGAAGACCATGGAGGCGATGTTGCTGCCCCAGTCTTCAAAGGGCTCATTGTGTTCGTGGAACATGGCGTCGTAGGCGCCGCTGCGTCCGGAAACGAAGGGTGAGCCGGTTCCCACGATGGGTGGCTTCCAGCCCACTGCCCACCAGTAGTCTTCATCCCAATAGGTGCTGTTTGTGCCGCCAACATAGACCACGGCGCCCTTGTTTTCGGCGCGCAGCCAGGCTTCGGCAAAGCAGGTGCCGGTGTTGAAAGCGCTGGTGAGGCAGCAGTTTCCAACCACCACGGGGAATTTGTTTGTATTCTGTAAGCTATTGATATTGTTGATGGTAAAGCTGGGGTCTGCCCAGGAGGTTTCGCTGCCGTGGGCGGTGTAGTTCACATAGCCGACGCCGTTGGAAACGTTTTGGACGATGGCGCTGGCGGAGGAACCGGAAGCGGGGTAAAGGTATGTGTGGGAGTCGATTCCGTGGGTGGTGTTGAAATAGTTTCCGGTGCTGTAGTTGATGGCGCCATTGGCGTGGGTGTTCGACCAATAGCTGTCCACACCGGCAATCATCACCACTTCCTGCAGATAGCTGTCATCGGGCATGGCATACTTTTCATACATCAGGGTCTTGTTTACCTGGTTCGTCACTTCCGCGGGGGTGGTGGCGGAAAAGCGGCCGAAATACATTTCCGGGAGGTAGTCTGAACCCTGCAGGCGCACGTAGGTGAGGTCGGTGACGTGGCTGGCGGTGTTGCCTTGGTTTGAGGGAATCTGAGCCACGTCGCCCACGATCATCAGATATGAAGGTGCGGGGTTGCTCACGGTGGCGTCGTTCCAGATAGCCTGGAGGTAGCCCTTGATGGAGCTTGCCGTGGTTCCGGTGTCGTTTGTGCTTGCCAGGATCACGTTGAAGCCTTCCTGCTGTTTCCACTGGATGAAGGGCTCAAGCGCGGGGATGAAGTTTGGCGGGGTGATGATCAGATAGCCCATCGGATGGCGGTTCAGGGAAGCCCGGTTGATGTCGGGGTTCAGCAGAACGCTGCGCAGAGGGGCTTCAAAAGCGGGGGAAAAGGTCTTGGCACGCAGTTCCTGAGTGGCGATGTGGTCCGGATTGATGAACTGCACTTCCACTTCGGCGCTGTAGATCACTTCCATCCTGCCCTGGGCGGGGTTGTAGCGGATGGGCACAAAGTCCAGGGCGAAAAGACGGTAGCCGCGCATGTGACCCAGTTCGGTGACTGCGATGGCGGGATCGTCTGTCCAGGAATTGCCACTGTAGAAACTGTGGTTCACCACAAAGGGCACTTTGGCAGGGTCTTCGCTTTTGGAAACCGATTCCTGCATGGGGATGATCGGCTTGTCCCAGCCCAGGTCGCTCAAAAGATAGCTTTCCTGCAAAGCGCTGGAAAACTCGGCCTTCACCTGCGCCCCCTCGGGAACGCTGATGATCTGCCTCAAGAGCGGAAGCGCGGGCAGGCCAGCCACATTTGTGGTGCTAAACTCTGGCACGCTGACCCGGGTGAAAACACCTTCCTTGGTCTGAACTTCTTCCAGGTCGAGCTTCTCTATGCTGTAGCGGACGGTGAGGCCTTCGCCGCCGTCGCGGATCAATTCAGCACTTGTGGGATGGCTCCCAAGGGTGACTGAACTCACTGCCGCCGACAAAAATGCGGTCAGCGCAATGAGAACAGCCAGTAAAAAACTCTTTTTCATGTTGTCTCCTATCTATTTGTCTCGTTTTATCTATCTCTTTGTGAATTCAATATATATACTATATAATGCAAAAAGGATTCCCAAAACCGAATAATAATTTTGGGGGTCTGCAAATGCAGCAGCCATCGGCTTTCTCGGGCTTGCGCTCATCCCGGGACCTCCTTTTTGCTTTTGATGCGTCTTTAAAAACCTTCCATCATAAGATAAAGGGGAAGAAAACAGACCCCAGTCAAGGATTATTTTGCGTTTTCGAGAGGAAAATGCAAAAAACCGGGATTATTTTCGATTCGGCAGCTGCTTTTTATCAATTTCAATCAATTTCAATCAATTCACAGCCCCTTTTTGAGCCAAAAACAGCTCCAAAAATGTGATAACCCATTGCCATACAGTAACTTGACTTTTTGCCTGCTTTTATGACTTTAATCAATGTATCAATTCCACCCTCTTTCTCTCTCCCCCGCCCCGAAGGAAAGAGGTCGAGAAAAGGTTAATCAGCATAAGATACTGTTATATATACATATATAGATATATATTATTACATAGTAATATATTTTTATATACTATATATCATATATATGAGATATTCAAGACACAGGGGTGCAGAGTCTTGAGCTTCTTTTTTGTCAAGAGTTCCCTGCTGCTTGCTTTCCTGCGGGGCTGCCGTATAAGCGGAATTGTTTAATTATTAACATTGATGGACGTTGTTCGAAGGATAACATCAATTCCTGCAAAGACTTATGATACATATATCCCCAAATAACGCTTTGTGAATTGATTGGAATTGATAAAACTGAACATGGGGAGTATTCACCCTGACACAAATAAGCAGACACAAAGCCCCAAGCTCAAACCACAAAAAAAACGCCGGGCACAGCGACCGGCGTCTTCATTGGATATCAGGAGATCATGCCTGAGCGGGCATCAACCCATCTCTGCGCAAAAGTGCATCGGGATCGGGTTTGCGGCCTCGGAAAGCCACAAAGAGGTCCATCGGGTGGAAGGCGTTTCCGCGTGCCAGGATGAACTTGCGGAAGGCTTCGCTCACCTCGGGGTTGAAGATGCCTTTTTCCTCAAAGAGGCTCCAGGCGTCGGCTTCCAGCGCTTCCGCCCATTTGTAGGAATAGTAGCCGGCGGAATAGCCTCCGGCAAAGATGTGGGCAAAGGCGCAGGAGACATTTGCACCGGGCGTGGGAGGCAGGATTTGGAAGCGCTGGATGGCCTTGTTTTCAAATTCATCCACGTCCCCGATTTCCTGCGGCGGTGTGCTGTGCCAGGCAAAGTCCAGCATTCCATAGCGCAGTTGGTTCAGGTTTGCCAGTCCGGCTTGGAAGTTTTTGGCGGCTATCACCTTGTCCAGCAGTTCCTTGGGCAGCGGTTCGCCGGTTTCATAGTGGCGGGCAAAGAGGTTCAGCGCCTCTTCCTCCATCACCCAGTTTTCCATGATCTGGCTGGGAAGCTCCACAAAGTCCCACAGCACGCTGGTTCCGGAAAGTCCCTGATAGTATCCATCCGCCAGCAGGCTGTGCAGGGCATGGCCAAATTCGTGGAAGATGGTGCGAACCTCATCCAGCCTCAAAAGCGAGGGCTGGTCTTCGGTGGAGGGAGTCAGCGATGCCACGATCGCCACCTGCGGGCGGCGCATTCCATCGGAGAAGAGTCCCTGACCCTGGAAGGAAGTTTTCCAAGCTCCGCCGCGTTTGGTTTCACGGGGGAAGAGGTCCATATACATCAGCCCAAGCTGCGAGCCGTCACGGTCGAAAACCTCCCAGGTCTTCACATCCGGATGCCAAACCGGAATGTCGTCCACAGCCTTCACCTGGATGCCATAGATGCGGTTTGCCACGGTGAAGAGGCCTTCCAGCACGTTTTCCATCTTGAACCACGGCTTCAGCTCTTCGGGGTCATAGTCGTAGAGTTTTTCCTTGAGCTTGTTTGAATAGTAGCTCATATCCCAGGGCTGAAAATCCTCGATGCCATCGGTCTCGCGGGCAAAGGCCACCACTTCTTCAACTTCTTTTTTCGCCGCGGGATATGCCACGTCATAGATTTTTTCCAAAAAGTCGCGCGCGGTATCCAGAGATTCCGCCATGCGATCTGCCAAAACGAAGTCGGCATGGCTTTCATAGCCCAAAAGCGCGGCACGCTCTTTGCGCAGTTCCAGGGTTCTTTTGATGATGTCCTGATTGTCAAAGTCGTCCCTGAAGGCGCGGGAAGCGTAGGCAAGCTGGGCTTGGCGGCGCAAATCCCTGTTTTTGCAATAGGTTAAAAGCGGAATCATGCTGGCGGGCTGGAGGTTGAACAGCCAGCCTCCGTCTTTGCCCTTGCTTTTTGCCAGATGGGCGGCGCCTGCCAAAACTCCTGCGGGCATGCCTTCCACGTCGGCGGGGTCTGTGACGTGCAGTTCCCAGGCGTTTGTGGCTGCCAAAACGTTGTCGCTGAATTTGGGCGAAAGCTTGGACGACTCCATCGCAATTTCGGTCAGCTTTTTCTTGTCCTCATCGTTCAAAAGCGCTCCGCCGCGGATGAAGCCTTGATATGTGCGGTCGATCAGGCGATGGCGCTCGGCTTTTTTGAGGGCTTCGCGGTCGGTAAAATCCTTCGGAATTTGCGGTTTGGGCTGGTCCTTCACCTCTTTTTCCCAAACTTTTTTCACCCGCTCAAAGATCACCGGGTCTGTGGAAATGGTGCTGCTAAATTCCGCCAAACGTGAGGAAATCTCAGGCGCCAGCGCCTTGAATTCCGCGTCGCTCTCGGCGGAAAGCAGGTTGAAATAGACTCCTGCCACCACATTCAGCAGTTCGCCGTTCAGTTCCATCGCCAAAATGCTGTTTTCAAAGTCCGGCTCGGCGGGGTTGGCTTTGTAGGCTTCGATTTCGGCGCGGGCTTCCTTCAAAGCCTCCTCGATGGCGGGCATGAAGTGTTCGGTTTTGATTTCGTCAAAGGGGATGGCCTTCAGACGATGCTCGTTTTTCTTCCTTAAAAGGGGGTTTGAACTTGTTGTCATGATTGTTCCTTATTATTGATTTTTTATCATATCAGAAAGAATAATCCGCCTTCACGTGCGCGCAATCCTTAATTTTTCAAGCCCCTGCGAAAGAGCCCCAAAATCCCCGAAAAAATGCCAAAATTATGTTGACGGATATCCCCCTCCGTTGTAATTTGTTCCAAATAGAAAAATATGGATGCTTGTTATTGGCAGGTATCGCCTTATATTTTTAATGTCCGGAATATCGACGTGAACCGGATGCGTTTTTCAAAGAATACTTGAATAGCGGCGCTTGGCTTAAACGCCACGCCACCAGAATATTAGCACCTAAGCAAGGAGATGAAAATGTTCAAAAAACTACTCGTTGCCTTAAGCCTCATCTTTGCCCTTGGCATTGTTTGGGCTCAAGGTTTGGAAACTTTTGAGAACCACACGTTGTCCGGAACCAATTATGTTACCGGCAACTATGTGGGAGACAACAACATCACTTGGAACTATGTTCACTGCACTGGGGAACAAGCTTATCCAATTGATGGTCAAGGATTACTACTGAGAAGATCGGGAGATAACAGTAAAGTATATTCAAATTCCATCCCCGGCGGAATTGGCGATTTTTCAGTACAAATGCGGAAAGGTTTCACAGGCACGGGTGACCGCCAAGTTGCTCTTTATGTCAACGACAACCATATTGCGGATTCTCAAACCTTTGGTGGCACTACAGGCGCTGATGCCACCATCCACACTTTTACGGTTAACAACGTGAATATTTCAGGTGATGTGGTTATCGAGATTAGGCATATTCAAGGCGGAAGTCAGAATAGGCAGCTCGTAATTGATAATCTAAGCTGGACAGGCTACTCAGGTGGAACCCCTACACCCATTATTTCCGTAGTCGGCAGTCTCTTGCCATTTTCCACTGAAGAAGGCAGCCCCTCCCTGGCTCAAAGCTACAATCTTTCCGGCAGCAACCTCACCGCCAATCTCAGCGTGGCAGCTCCCACCGGCTTTGAAATTTCCAGCGATGGCAGCAGCTACGGCAGCAGTCTTTCCCTCTCATCCAGCTACAACGGATCGGTTTATGTGCGCCTGATCGGCACAAGCGCCGGCAGCTATTCCGGAAACATCACCCACAGCAGCACCGGCGCTTCGCAGGTGGATCTGGCTGTAAGCGGCACGGTTTCCGAGCCGGTTGAACCTGAGGACCCTGTCCTTCTTATGGAAGAAAACTTTGAATATGCAGTCGGCACCACCTTGGTTCAAAACGGCTGGACAGCTCACAGCGGTGCAGGGTCATATTCTCCCACCGTGGCAGACATCAACCTCATCTATCCAAACTATCCCCCCTCCAGCGGTTATGCGGGTCAAACTCTTGGAAATGGTGAAGATGTAAACAGAGCTTTTGTGCCCCAAACAAGCGGCGAAGTTTACTCCTCTTTCCTGATTAACGTGACAAGCGCCAGCACCGGAAACGGGGACTATGTCTATCACTTCATGGCTGCCAACAGCACCAGCGATTTTAAAGCCAAATTCTTTGTAGGCCGCAATGAAGACGATGAACTGCGCTTCGGTCTTTCCAAGCAATCAAATAATAACCAAAACCCTTCTTGGACAGGCTATGACTACGAACTGGGAACCACCTATCTTGTGGTTCTAAAATATAAGTTCGTTCCCGGAGCCGCAAACGATATCGTCACTGGCTGGATCAACCCCGTCATCGGTCCCAACGAGCCGACTCCAACTTTGAGCCCTATTACCAATGAGGCTGATATTGGTGCCACCGGAATTGGTGCAATCGGCATCAGACAAACCGCAAACACTCCCTATGCCATTTTTGACGGCATCCGCGTAAGCAACGATTGGGAAACCCTTTGGAGCGACTTAACCCCGCAAACCCCGGTTATCCACGTTTCCGGTGAGCCGGATCCTTTGGCAAACATTGTCGGAACCCCTTCGGAAGAGAGTTCCCATTATAGCCTGAGCGGCGAAAACCTGGTGGGACCCATCACCATCACCGCTCCCACCGGTTTTGAAGTGTCCGATGATGCAGAACAAGGCTGGGGAAACCCAATTCAGGTTCCCGCCACCTTCGACGGTGAAATCTATGTGCGCCTCGTCAGTTCCGAGCTTGGCGAACACGGCGGCAACATCGTCCACACCAGCCCCGGCGCTGCTCCGGTGAGCATCCGCGTGGAAGGCGAAACCTTCCCTCCGGATGTGACCTTCAACATTGTTGCAAGCCTGGCTGCTTTTGAACAAACGATTGGCAGTCCCTCCGCTGTTCAATCCTATAGCCTCAGCGCTACGGGCGCACAGAACGATATCGAAGTGGAGGTGGAAAGCCCCTTCGAACTCAGCCAAACCGGAACCGGAAACTGGACTGATGAACTCACCTTGCCCAACAACTTCAACGGAACGATTTATGTGCGCATGAATGCAACCGTGGTGGGACAGTTTAGCAAAAACATCGTTCACAATACCCCGGGAGCAAGCACTGAGAATCTGCTTGTAAGCGGAACGGCAATCCCGCCCGCGGGAGACCAATATGCAGACGATCTTTTCTTTTCCGAATATATCGAAGGCAGTGGCAACAACAAAGCCATCGAGATCTTCAACGGCACCGGCGCTGCGGTGGATTTGGCAAACTACAAGGTTAAGCTTTTTACCAATGGAGGCACCACCCCAACCAGCACCGAAACCTTTGAATCCGGCACAATTCTGCCTCATGGCAGCGTTTATGTGCTTGTCCACAGTCAAGCGGGTGCAGCGCTGCAGGCTTTAAAAACCATTAACAGCGCAACCACAAACTTCAATGGTGACGATGCCCTTGCTTTGCTGAAAATTGTGGGCGAAGATGAAGTTTATGTGGACATCTTTGGCACCATCGGTGAAGATCCCGGCACAGCTTGGACTGCAGACGGCGGTTATAGCACCCTGGACAAAACTTTGGTGCGCAAACCATCCGTTACCAGTGGCGTTAGTGTGAACCCCAGCGCGGGATTCCCCACCCTTGCCACGGAATGGGACGTGTATCCGATTGATACGATTACCAATTTGGGCTGGCATATCTTCGCACCCGGTGAAGAAGTGGTGGCAATGCCTGAGATTTCTCCTGATTCAGGCACCTATTATGCCCCGTTTAACGTCAGCATCACCTGTGCAACTGACGGTGCCGACATCTACTACACCACCGACGGCAGCGACCCCATCCAGAATGGTGCTTTGTATCTGGCTCCCTTCAACGTTTCTCAAAACACCACGGTGAAGGCGTATGCCACAGCGGAAGGTATGATCTCAAGCACGGTTGCCACAAAGGTTTACAACTTCCCCATCGATGTGCAGGACATCGCCGAACTGCGCACTAAACCTGTAAACACCAGTGACATTTATCGCCTGGTGGGAGAAGCTGTGCTCACCTATCAAAACGCCAATCGCAACACCAAGTATATCCAGGACGCCACCGCCGCCATCGTCATTGATGACTTGGCTGGAAATATCACCAGCACCTACAACCTCTACGACGGCATCACCGGCATCAGCGGTTCCCTGACCTTGTATTCGGGACTCCTGCAGTTTGTGCCCAAAGCCGACCCCGGCGCCGCCACTTCCTCAAACAACGTGGTGATTCCCGAAGTTCGCACCCTGGCAAGCCTCACCAGCGCCGACCAAGCAAAGCTGATCAAGGTGATGAACGTGAATGTGGATGACACCCTGTTTCAAAGTTATCCTGCCACTGCCCAGAACATCAATGTCACCGACCCCTCCGGCAGCGCCGTAATGCGCACTTTCGTCAATACAGACTATGCCAACACTGCGGTGCATACTGTTCCTGTGAACATCACCTGCCTGGCGGGTCAATTCAACGCAACCATGCAGATCTCACCGCGCTTCCTGAGCGACTTCGAAGCCTACACGGAAGGACTGGAAGCACCTGTGGTCACCATCACCAAGGATGGAAACAACATCAAACTCAACTGGAACCCTGTAGCCGGCGCCACCGCCTACGACATCTATGGCTCCAACGATCCTTACACCGGCTACACCCTGCTGCAAGCCAACTGGACCGGAACCGAGTGGACCCACGCTCCAGCCAACATGAAGTTCTACCATGTGAAAGCCAAAAACTGATTTTGGCGTCACACAGATAAGTAATAAGCAAACCCGGGAGTTTTTCTCCCGGGTTTTTTGGTTCACGCAGATTTTTGAATAGATTAGGGATGCACAGGATTGGGTTGATAAAAAGGGGATTTTTGATGGAAGGCGAGGTGGCGAGGATGGCGAGGTGGCGAGGATGGCGAGGTGGCGAGTCTGTCATCTTGGAGCGAAGCGATAGGATCCAGTCCTTGGTGTTAAAGAATATTCCTGTGGACCACCCAGTTTTGCGAATCATCAGCAGCCTGCGCCCCACAGAACTGACAACCGCCAACTTTCAACTATATACTTCTGACAGTCCCTTGAGCCCATCCTGAACACAACCTAAACACTTCCGCTATGCCTCCCAAATTTTATTTGGGAGCCCATGGGGAGGTATGGGAGAGGGAAATTTGTTGGGGTCAAGGAGGGGGAGGGGTTCCCGCAGATGGGTTCCCGCAGATTTGCGCAGAAAAAAACGCGGATTGACGCTGATTTTTTTAATAGATTAGGGATGCACAGGATTGGGACGATGAAAAGGGGATTAGGTGGTTCTGATCATAAGTAGGCATGGCGCTCTTGAAATGGATTTATTTATTAGGCTTCCTTAAACAGCACTAAAAGTGGACGCTCTTACTATTAGTATTATCAACAATTATACAGAGTTGCGCTGTTAATAAAAAAGAACTTGACATGAATAGAAGTGCAGGAATAAATGCATAAAGTTGTTTTAACAAATAATAGAATGTGAAATGGGGTTATGATTTTGCCCCCAATAAGATGAGAAATAGTTAATTGTATTTTGGATCAACCCATAATGATATAAAAAAGGAGAAGTATCATGAGCTACACAGACGAACACAAATTAAGTCCGGAAGAAGGTAAAAAGCAACTAACAAAAGTATCTGAGAGCGTGAACAGAACCCATTTTGAAAAAATCCTAGAAAAATCAGAAGAGCTTCTAAAGAAATTTGAAAAAATTCCAGTTCTTGGAAGATATTTGGTATATATACCTACGATGCTTGAGCTTATAAATGACTATTTGCATGGACGGTATAAAGAAATTCCGTATATGTCCATGATTGCTATTGTTGGTGCGCTGATCTATGTAATAAGTCCTGTTGACTTGATACCGGACTTTATCCCTGTTCTTGGTTTTTTAGACGACGCGGCTGTTATGGCTGCCTGCCTGGAACTGGTGATGGTTGACTTAAACGCCTATAAAGAATGGAAGAAAACAAATAAATAACAGTTAAAACATATAATACAATAGTTTTGATTTCTCGTTACGAGTGCAAGCCTGGTAAATCCAGGCTTTTTTATATTAAAACATTATCTTGTTTTCAGTAACAATCTGTATAGCACTTATCCTATATGGTTGTCGCCCTTAGTTCTTCTTATCTATAAAACAAACATAGAGTTGACAAATGTTTATGGTTTTGCAGATTTTTTTACATCGTGTTTATGTGTCACGTAAAACGCTAAAACGTTAAAAAGATCATCCCCTTTTCATCGTCCTAATCCTGTGCATCCCTAATCTATTAAAAAAATCAGCGTAAATCCGCGGGAACCCTAAACCCCTCAATCCATGCCAATTATCTCACGCAGGAAGGCAATTTTCTTTTGCGCAAGTTCTCTGGCTTTGGCGGAGCCTTCCTCCAGTGCGTCGGTGATGGTTTTGGGATTTGCCATCAGCTCTTCATAGCGTTCACGCAGGGGGCTGAGCACGGTGTTCATCACCTCAAAAAGTTCCTGTTTGGCGTGTCCCCAGCCCATGCCGCCCGCCAGGTAGCGCTGGCGCAGGGTTTCCACCTGTTCGTCTGTGGCAAAATTGCGATACAGTGAAAAGATGGTGCAGGTTTCGGGGTCCTTGGGTTCTTCCACGCCCTGGGAATTTGTGATAATGCGCATCAGGAGCTTGCGAAGCTGTTTTTCGGGGGCAAAGATGGGCACGGTGTTGCCATAGCTTTTGCTCATTTTGCGTCCATCCAGGCCGGGCAGGGTGCGGCTGTGTTCGGTGGCGATGGGCTGCGGCAGGCGGAAGCACTCTTTGGCGTAAATGTGGTTGAAGCTTTGGGCGATGTCCACAGCCATTTCCACGTGCTGGAATTGGTCGTTGCCCACGGGCACGAGGTCGGTGTCGAAAAGCAGGATGTCCGCCGCCATGAGCACGGGGTAGGTGAACAGTCCCATATTCACGCCGTCATCGGGGTCGCGGTTTGCCTGGGAGTTGGCTTGCAGCATGGCTTTGTAGGCATGGGCGCGGTTCATCAAGCCCTTGGGCGTGAAAGCCAGAAGCATGGTGAGCAGTTCATGGGTTTGTGGAACCAGGGACTGTCGGTAGAAAAGCACCTTTTGGGGGTCGAGCCCGCAAGCCAGCCAGGCGGCGGCAATTTCCAGGGTCATGGAGCGGATTTGATCAGGGTCTTTGCAGGCGTTCAGGGCATGGTAGTCCGCAATGAAATAGCGGGCTTCGCAGGTTTCTGCCAGCTTGAGGGCAGGCTTGATGGCACCCAGGTAGTTTCCGATGTGGGGAATTCCGGTGGGTTTGATTCCGGTGAGGGCTATTTTCATTAGTTATTCCTCCTGGTTCAGGGCGGTGGCAAAAAGGTCGGAGCCGATGGCGTCCGTGATGTCTGCACGGCAGATTTGGCCGGGCTGGAGCTGGGTTCCCTCGATGAAGGTGATGCCGTCGATATCCGGCGCTTGGAACCAGGCTCTGCCAATCCAGGTGCCTTCGTCTTCGCCGGGGCTCTCCACCAGCACTTCCACGTTTTTGCCCACCAGATTTTCCATAAGCTGTTCACGGAGGGCAAAATAGTTCGTTAAAAGCGTGTTTTGACGGCGCAGGGCGGTGCGGGCGGAAACCTGGGATTCCAAGGCAAAGGCGGGGGTCCCGCTTTCGCGGGAATAGGCAAAAACTCCCAGATGGTCGAAGGGAATTTCGTGGATAAAGCGTTTCAGCGCAAGGGCTTCGGCGCGGGTTTCGCCGGGGAATCCGCTCATGAGGGTGGTGCGCAGGGCGGCGTGGGGAATTTCGCTCTTGATGGTGTGGAAGAGCTGTTCCAGTTCCCTGCGTCCCTTTTTGCGGTTCATGGCTTTCAGGATGCGGTCTTCGCTGTGCTGGATGGGTATTTCAAAGTAAGGCAGGAGCTTGGGATGCTTTTTCCACAGTTCCAGCCACTCCAGTTCAAAGTGGTCCGGATGCAGATACATCACGCGAATCCAGCGATACTCGGGCAGTTCCACCAGTTTTTCCAAGAGCTGGGGCAGGGCTTTTTTGCCGAGGAGGTCGATGCCGTAATTTGCAGTGTCCTGGGCAATTACGATCAGCTCCTGGTAGTGGACGTCGCCGTCGGTGGCGATGGCGCGGGCTTCCTCCACCAGGGCTTCGATGCTTTGGCTGTGGGCTTCGCCGCGGATGGAGGGAATGGCGCAGTAAGTGCAGTGGTTCGAACAGCCGTCGCTCACGCGCAGATAGCGGTGGAAGCCATGATAGATGGGCAGTCTGGGCTTTTGCTCGGAAGCTTCCAAACCCAGCCAGCGCTCCAGGGCGGCAAAGTCTTTCAAGCCAATCCAGGCGTCCACTTCGGGGAAAAGCTGTTCAAAGTCGTCCCGGCCGCGCTCCATCACGCAGCCGGAGACGATCAATTTATCAAATTCACCCTGGTTTTTCAAAGCCGCAAAATCGCTGAGCACCAGGTCCAGTTCAAGCAGTGCGGCTTCCAAAAAGGAGCAGGTGTTCACCAGGATGAGGTCTGCATCCTCGGGAAGGGGGGCACATTCAAGGCCGGCGCGCTCGAAGATGGCGGCAAAGCGTTCGCTGTCCACCAGGTTTTTTGCGCAGCCGAGGCTCTCGATGTAATATTTGGTCACGACAGCGGATGGATGAAAAGCCCGGAACGAAGCTTGGGCTCGAACCAGGTGGATTTCGGAGGCATGATCTCACCGGCATCGGCGATTGCCAACAGTTCGTCCATGGAGGTGGGGAACATGGCAAAAGCCACGGCTTCACGGCCGCTGTCCACTCTGCGCACCAGTTCATCCAAGCCGCGGATGCCGCCGATGAAGTCGATGCGCTGGTCGCGACGGGGGTCGCCAATGGCAAGGATGGGGCTTAAAAGGTTGTCTTGCAGGATGGAAACGTCCAGGGAATCCACGGGGTTGTCTGCATTCCAGGTTCCGGGACGGGGTTCCAGACGATACCAGGCGCCGGCAAGATACATGCCCACTTCGTGGGTCTTGGTGGGATGGAAGTTTCCGGGACCGGTGTGGGGAGTGACGGTGAATTTTTCTTCCACTTCGCGCAGGAAGTCTGCGGTGCTGCGTCCGTTGAGGTCTTTCACGGCGCGGTTGTAGTCAAAGATCTTGAGCTGATTGTCGGGGAAAATCACGGTCATGAAAAAGTTGAATTCTTCTTCGCCGGTGTAGTTCGGATTTTGTTCCCTGCGCACCAGGCCGACCTTGGCGGCGGAAGCGGTGCGGTGATGTCCGTCCGCAACGTAAAGGTAATCCATGGCGGCAAATGCGTCCTGGATGGTTTTGATATCCTGGGGATCGTCCATCAGCCAGAGGGCATGGCCGATGCCGTCGTCGGAAACGAAGTCATAGATGGGGGCTTTGGACTTTTTCACCTTTTCCACGGTGGAGTCGATGATTTCCTTGTGGGGATAGGTGAAAAACACCGGTGAGGGGTGTGCGTCGCAGGTGTCAACGTGGCGGATGCGGTCTGCTTCCTTGTCCGCGCGGGTGAATTCGTGTTTTTTGATCTTTCCTTCCATATATTCATCCACGGAAGCCAGGCCCACAAGGCCGTTCTGTTCGCGTCCGTCCATGATCTGACGATAGATGTAGAACATGGGCTGGACGTCCTGCTTCATGTGGCCGTCGGAGACGTATTTATCCAGGTTTTCCTTGGCTTTGGCATAGACGGCGGGGTCGTAGAGGTCGGTTCCCAGGGGAAGGTCAACCTCGGGTTTTTCCACGTGGATGTAGCTGAGGGGATGTTTTTTCACTTCCAGACGGGCTTCGTCGGAATCCATCACGTCGTAGGGAAGGGAGGCGATGTCGGCCGCGCGCTCGGGAATCGGGCGCAGGGCACGGAAGGGTTTGAAAACTGCCATTGGTGGCTCTCCTGTATGCTTATTTTTTATTGATAGTAGTTCTTTAGGGCGCGGATCATGGCGCTGTGGTCTTGAACTCCGCCGGTTTCGCGGATGGAATGCATCGCCCAAAGCGGGTTTCCCACATCCACGGCGCTGATGCCGAGGCTGGCAGCCAGGATGGGACCCACGGTGCTGCCGCAAAGGAGGTCGCTGCGCATAGCGAAGATCTGGTGCTTCACCCCCGCTGCATCGCAATGGCGGGCAAAGACTTGGGCGCTTTGAGCGGTGGAGGCATAGCTGTGGCCAGCCTGCCATTTGATCACGGGACCGCCATTCATTTTGGGAGCGGTGAGGGCGTCATATTTTTCGGGGAAATTCGGATGGTAGGCGTGCGCCATATCTGCCGAAACCAGGAATGAACGAGCCTGGGCAATGAGTTGCTGTTCGCGGCTCAAGCCGGCTGTCAGCGCCAGGCGCTCCAAAACGTTTGCCAGGAAAGTGGATTGGGCACCCTGCATGGTTTCGGAACCGATTTCCTCGTGGTCGAAGATGACTGCGACGGCGGTTTTTTGTGGGGCTTCGGTTTCCAAAATGGCGCTGAGGATGGCGTGGCTCATGCCAAGGTTGTCCAGCCTGCCGCTGATGATGAGGCTGTCATCCAAGCCGCCGATTTGCGCTTTGCTGAGGTCGTAGAAAAAGAGGTCCATTTCGCCCAGGCTGCTTTCGGGAACACCGAGCTTGGCGGCGATGGCGGCGTGGAGAGGGTTTTCGCCCTCTTCATCCGTGCTCAAAAAGGCTTGGAGATGGGTTTGCTTGTTGTAGCTGAAGCCGGTGTTTACCTCACGATTGAGGTGGATGGCTGCGTTTGGGATCACGGCTACGGCTTTGTCCAGGTTCACCGCTTGGATGCTGAAACTACCGTTTTCATCTTTCACCGCCACGCGTCCGGCGATGCCAAGATCGCGGTCCAGCCAGGAAGAAATGATGGCTTCGCCATACACTTCCACGCCAACGCGGGTGATGCCGGAAACGCGTTTCACGCTGCCGGGCTTGAGCTTGAGGGCTGGGCTGTCCAGATGGGCGGCGGCGATGTGGAAACCGGAGTCAGCAAGGGCTTTGCTGCCCACGATGAAGGCTGCCACGCTGGTGTCGCGGATCACATAGTGCTTTCCGCCGGGTTCAAGCTGCCATTTTTTTAGTTCGGAAACAGGGGTGAAGCCCGCTGCGTCAAGGCGTTTTTGGGCTTCCATACAGCCTTGGATGGAGCTTGGGGAAGCGTCCAAAAAGGCGATTAAATCTTTGATATATTTATCCATTTCACTATACTCCAATCTTCAAGCAGTGTGTGAGACTACTTTTTTGGGCGTGGGGTTTGTGTCAAAGAGATTAAACGGGTCAGCGATACAAGTAGCGTTTGATCTTTTGGGTGGGTGTTTTTTGGAAGGGTTCGTTCACCACGTGAATCTTTGCGATGCGGCTGAAATCTGCCAGTTCCTTGTTCACGGTTTGACGGTTTTCCTCCATGACTTCAGCGACGCGGGATTCCGGGATGCGGTTTTTATCCAGGGCATCGAGGTCGGGATAGACCAGGGCGTGGAGCTGGCGGTCGCGTTCGACGACGAGGGATTCGAGCACGTAGGGGAGGTTGTCCACTTTTTGCTCCATCAGCTCGGGATAGATGTTTTCGCCGCTGGGACCCAGGATCATGTTTTTGCTGCGTCCGCGCAGGTAGATGAAGTTGTCCTTGTCCAGGGTTCCGATGTCTCCTGTGTGCAGCCATCCGCCTTTGATGGTTTCCGCGGTGGCTTCGGAATTGTTGTAATATCCGCTGAAAACGTTGTCGCCTTTCAGCAGCACTTCGCCGGGGATTTTGGCGGGATCGGGAGAGTCGATTTTGCACTCAAGCGAGTCCACAATCTGGCCGCTGGATTCGAAACGGTGGTCGTGCCAGCGGGCATAGCTGATCAGCGGACCGCATTCCGTCATGCCATAGCCGATGGTGAAGGGGAAGCGGATTTTTTTCATGAAAAGCTCCACTTCGGCGTTCATGGGGGCGCCGCCGGCGATGAGCTCCACGATGTTGCCGCCGAAAGCGGTCATCAGTTTTTCACGGATCTTTTTAAAGACAACCTTGTTCAGGAGGGGGATTTTGATCATGGTCTTCATTTTGGGGTCGTTGATCACGGGCAGGAGCTGGTTTTTGTAGATCTTTTCCAGAAGCAGGGGGACCACCATCACCACGTTCGGTTTGAGGTCTTGCAAGGAAGAAAGGAGCAGCTTGGGTGCGGGGATTCTATCCAAAAAGTTGATGTGGTTGCCGCGGGTGAAGGGGTAGAGGAGGTCGAAGGCGCAGCCGAAGGAATGTGCCAAAGGCAGGAATGACAACACTTTGGCGCCCACCTGGAAGGTGAGCTTGTCACGCGCGTAGATCAGGTTTGCCAGCAGCGAACGGTGAGGCAGCATCACGCCCTTGGAAAAGCCGGTGGTGCCGGAAGTGTAGATGATGGAGGCGATGTCTTCATTTGAGCAGACGTCGGGAAAGTTCAGGAGCTCTTTGTTCAGGCTCTGCAGGTCGCTGTGTTCCGCAAAGGGCGGGATGATCTGTTTGTCCATCCGGTCCGGGCAAAAGGCGAGGCTGAGATCTTCCAAACAGAAGACATACTTGATCTTACGTAGTCTTTCTTCCTCGATGCTGTCAAATTTGTCGCGGCTGATGAAGAGGATGTCTGCATCGGAATGGTTCACAATATGGGAGATTTCTTCCGGGGCGAAATTTACCAAAATGGGGACGATGGTGGCGCCGTAGGTGACGCTGGCGAACCAGACCAATGCCCAGTTGCTGCTGTTTTTCCCCGCAAGTGCCACTTTTGCACCCTTTTTCAGACCGCATTCGTTGAAAAGCCTGTGCAGCCACAAAATTCGTTTTCCCACATCTGCGTAGCTGAGAGAAGTGCCGGGGTAGTCTGTGAAAGCGGGAAGATCCCAATATTGTTTGATGGAATCACAAAGATAGGGTATCAATTTTTCTGTGATCATAAGCTTGCTCCAGTCTATAAATCTTTGAAAGAGAAACAGTAAAAAACTTGCTTAAATTGTCAAGCAATTTATCCGCGGCTTGGTTTTTGCCATTTTTTTGAATTCTTTTTCAAACACTACCTTATATATAGGGGCGGATTGGTTTTTAAAAAAAGCGGGGTAAAGGTTTTTTCATCCGGGATCTGCTTTTCAAGCGGTTTGGTCAATTAACCTTTGACAAAATAACGCCGTGTCTTTTGCTGTATTTTTGAAGAAGGAGAGACCCACGATGTCGTTCGTACATTTGCATAACCACAGCCAATACAGTCTTTTGGACGGGGCCTGCCGGGTTGACCGGATGGTGGCTCTGGCAAAGGAATATGGCATGCCAGCGGTGGCCATCACCGACCACGGCAATCTGTTTGGCGTGATAGATTTTTATAAACAAGCCAAAAAGGCTGGGATCAAGCCCATCGTCGGAACCGAAGCCTATGTCATCAACGGCGAACTGGACAGCGAACACAACAAAAGCGACACACGTCACCACTTGGTTTTGCTGGCTCAAAACCTGCAGGGCTACCACAATTTGATCAAACTGTCGTCGGCATCCTTCATCGATGGTTTCTACTATAAGCCGCGGATCAGCAAATCGCTGTTGAAAAAGCACAGCGAAGGCTTGATCTGCCTGACTGCCTGCGTGAAGGGGGAGATTCCTTCGCTTTTGGCAAACGGCAGGGACGCCGAAGCCAGGGAAGCAGCCCAGTGGTATCGCGAGGTGTTTTCAGAGCGCTTTTTCATTGAGATTCAAGACCATGGCCTGGATGTGGAAAGAGAGGTGATGCCAAAGGTGCTGGCGCTGGCTCGCGAGATGGATCTGCCGCTGGTGCTCACAAACGACTGCCACTATCTGCGCAAGGAAGACCACGAGGCGCACGACATCCTGCTTTGCATCCAAACCGGAAAAACTTTCAACGACCCCGGACGCATGAAATATAATACAGACCAGCTCTATTTCAAGACGGCGGAGGAGATGAAGGCGCTGTTCCCGGACGACTTGGATGCCTTTGAAAACACTCTGAAGATCGCGGACATGGTGGATCTCGAGCTGCGCTATGATGAGTTTTTGTTACCAGAGATTGAGACGCCGCCTGAATTTGACAGCATGGGCAGCTATTTGCGCTGGCTCTGCGATGAAAGCGCCAAGGTGAAATATCCCGAAATGACCAATGAAATCCGGGATAGGATCGATTTTGAACTGGGCGTGATCGACCGCATGGGCTTTAATGGCTACTATTTGGTGGTGAAGGATTTGATCGACAATGCGCGCAAGCAGGATGTTCCGGTTGGACCGGGACGCGGTTCCGGAGCGGGCAGCATTATTGCCTACCTTCTGGATATCACGCAGATCGACCCCATCCGCTATGATCTGATGTTCGAGCGCTTTTTGAACCCGGACCGCATCAGCATGCCGGATTTTGACATCGACTTTTGCGCACAAAAGCGCGGCAAGGTGATTGACTATCTGGTTCAAAAATATGGACGTAACAGCGTTACGCAGATTGTGACCTTCAGCACCCTGGGTGCAAAATCCATCATCAAGGATGTGGCAAGGGTTTTGATGGTTCCAGCATCGGAAGCGAACAATATCACCAAGACCATTCCCGGGCAAAAACCCTTGGAAGACGCCTACAAGGAATCCGCAGATTTTCGCCATTTGATTGATAACAATGAGCTTTATCAAAGCATCTACCGTCATGGATTGGTTTTGGAAGGCTTGATCCGTCAGACTGGGATCCATGCGGCGGGACTGGTGATCGTTCCCGGAGACTTAACAGACTATATACCACTGACTTGCAGCACTCAAAAAGATGCTGAAAACAACATATTGGTTCAATATGAGGGACGTTGGCTGGACGAACTGAAGTTCCTCAAAATGGACATTTTGGGGCTTAAAACCCTGACCCTGATTCAAAATACGGTGGATTTGGTTCGCCAATCCAAGGGTGTGGAAATAGACATCGACAATCTGGATTTGACCGATAAAAAGGTGTTCCAGCTTTTGGGTAAGGGCGATACAGACGGGGTTTTCCAGTTTGAAAGCGATGGCATGCGCAGGTATCTCACTGAGCTGAAGCCGAACAAGTTTGAAGACCTGATCGCGATGGTGGCGCTGTTCAGGCCGGGTCCCATGAAGTTTATCGACACCTACATCGCGCGCAAGCACAAGCGGGAAAAAGTGGTTTATGACCACCCCATCATGGAACGCGCCCTGAAGGAAACCTATGGCGTCACCGTTTATCAGGAACAGGTGATGCGCATTTCCCGTGAAATGGGAAATCTGACTGGCGGAGAGGCGGATACGCTGCGTAAAGCCATGAGCAAAAAGAGCTTGGACTTGCTGATGCAGTTCAAGCAGAAATTCATGGAAGGGGCCATCGGGAACGGGGTTGAGGAAAAAGTGGCTCAAAAAGTTTGGAGCGACTGGCTGGATTTTGCGCAGTATGCCTTCAATAAAAGCCACGCAACCTGCTATGCGCTGGTGGCTTACCGCACCGCATGGCTGAAGGCGCATCACCCGGTTGAGTTTATGGCGGCGTTGCTTTCTTTGGAAGACGATCTGGCAAAGATTCCGGTGAAGATTGAAGTTTGCCGCACCATGGGCATCAAAATTCAACCGCCGAACGTGAACCGCAGCGACAAGGAGTTCCGCGTCAAGGGCAAGGAAGTGCTTTTCGGTTTGAAAGCGATCAAAAACCTGGGGGAAGCCGCCATTGCAGACATCGTGGAAGAACGTGAAAAGAATGGGGTTTACCGCAGTATTTTCGATTTTTGTGCCCGGCTGGATAGCAGTGCGGTGAATAAAACAGTGTTGGAAAGCCTGATTGCCAGCGGTGCCATGGATGAAATCGAGGGCACGCGTGCGCAAAAATGGGCGGTGATCGAACAGGCGCTTTCCTTCAGCACCGGCGCTCAAAAGGATAAGCGGGTTGGGCAGACTTCACTGTTCGATCTGCTTGGTAGCGACGACGACTCCAAAGAATACTATCCGCCTCTGCCGTCTGAAGAGCCCTGGAGCTATGCCTACCAGCTTGAAATGGAAAAAGAAGTGCTGGGTTTCTATTTGGGCGGGCATCCGCTCTATGAATATCGTGCTTTGGTGCGGCATCTCACCAACGCCAGTGCGCAAAACCTGAGAAGCGCGAACGGACAGGAATTGGTTTTGGCGGGGATTGTAACCAAACTCAGCCGCAAGCGGGATAACAAGGGCAAATCCTATGCCTTTGTGGAGTTTGAGGACTTGACGGGGCGCTTTGAAATTGCGCTGTTCAACCGGGATTTTGAAAAATATTCCGAAACTTTGAAGCCGGGGAAGATCTATTTTGTGTTCGGCTCAAAGTCTGGTTATAACGGTAACGATGATGGCATGTCGCGGGTGAGTCCCAAGGCTTTGATTGCCTTGGAGGAGCTGTATCTTTATCTGTGGGGCGAACTTGGCTTGGAAATTCCGCTGCCCAGGCTTTCGCGGGAATTTGTGGATGAATTCAGCTCGCTCGTGGAAAAACACAAGGGCAATTTTATCCTGAAAACCACTGTCGTCACAGAGGATGAGGATCAGCATAACCTGGAATCCGAACTACGGTTTTTCCCTTCGAACGCACTGTTGGAATGGTTGGAAGAACGGAAATATGAATTCAGCCTGAAGGCTTTCCGTGATGAAAAAAACGATTAGACTCTGCCTTGCTCTGTTCGCTTTTGCGGCTTTTTTGCCTGCGCAGGAGTTGATTGTGGAACATTATCCACAGGGCACGGATATCTGGGTGCTTATTCCTTATAATACGCTGGTCTTTAAAAAGGATATGACCGAAGCCAACTATCAGCTGGTGATGGAACTTAAAAACAATAAGACCAAAAAGATACACAATTTCGACCATTCTTTCAGGGTGTTGCGGAGGGATTGGCTGCATGATTCGTCTTTTCCGGTGATGTTCAGCATCCAGCTTGAGCCTGGAGGATATCAGGCTTCCATGAGGCTGAGAAATCTGAGCCAGGGTGATAAAAGCGATTATAAGCGGGTTTTCACTCTGGGCATGGATTACACGGAAATTGGCCAGCCGTGGCTGCTTGCAGAAAAAGAGGGTGTGCTGTTTCAGCCGTCGGATCTGGAAAAACTGCCGTTGCCCTTGGATAAATGTGTTTTGAAGCAAAAGCTGGGCTTGGAAGCGGACAGCATCCACGTTGTGGGCATCGATCCCATCCGCTCGTTTTTGGCACCGGTTCACCAGTATGAGGCGGATCTCACAAAACAGGCAAACGCGGGAGAGCTGCCCCAGCTTGGCGTAAGCGTTTATGAGAGCAATATCCGCTACCTCATGGAACCCTTTCTTTTCAGCCCATGGTTTTCCTACAATGTGCGCTACAGCTATAAGGACCAAATCCAGCAGCTGCGCTATATTGCGAACCAAAATGAATACCGGAGCCTGCGTTCCATCCCGGAAAGCCAGATACCGGATGCGATTGAAAAGTTTTGGCAGACGCGGGATCCAAGCCCGGGGACCTTGCGCAATGAGGCTCGCGAAGCTTTTTACCAGAGAGTGATCACGGCGGATGAGAGCTTCACGGTTCATAAAAGATTGAAGGGATGGAAGTCTGACCGGGGTAGAATATATATTAAATATGGCGAACCAAGCGAGATTTTGAGCGAATCGCAGCCTTTGGGACGCCATCCATACATCATTTGGTTTTACTACCAGCAAAACCTGGAATTCATTTTTACAGACAGCGGCGGTTTTGGCCTCTATCAACTAAGGAATAAAGATGAAGAATATTAAAGTGTTTTTTTGCAGCCTGATGCTCTTGGCGGTGGCAGGTTTGATCTGGGCGGATACCTTCACCATGCACGTGGCGCCACATCGATTTCGTGACCCACAAGGGGAAAGCACGATCCTGCATGTCGATTATCAGATTCCCTATTCGAATCTGTCGTTTGTGGCAAAAAACTCCGGATATTTTGCCGAAGTGGAGATGGAAGTGGAGTTTGTGCAAGCTGATAGCGTTGTGTTCACACGCACGGTGAGGGACAACATTGGCATCTCAAACAAAAACGACGCCCGTTCTCAAAAATCGCATCTCAACCGTTTGAGCTTCAGTCTGGACGGGGAGGGATATTTTTTGAGGATGAAAGCCAGGGACATCAATTCGCAAAAAACCGCCAGCTTTTTTTACCAGGCGGAACCGCTTGCTTCCAATGACCTGATCAGCGATTTGGAGTTTTGCAGCATCGTGAGACCGGAAAGCAGCGGCTATCTTGATCGATTTCACAGAGGGGGTTCGCTCTATAAAACGGAACCTTCGTTGATTTTCGACAAAACCGAACTGGAAAATCTCAGCCTCTTTTTTGAGGTTTACGCACCACCTGAAGCCATCGACGAAACTGGGATTCTGGTTCTCACGGTGGAAAAAGACAGCATCATCGTGTTTGACACAATGCTGGACTACAAGCCCCGGGCAGCTTCGGAAGGGCTTACGCTGAAAATCCCATTGGAAGATTTGACGCCGGGCAAATATGTTGGTTTTCTGGATTTGCAACTGGAGGGGTTCTCTCAAGACAGGGAATTTGTTTTCTTTGTAACGGAACCGATACAGGAACAATATGCTGTGTTACCGGATCCTGATGACGATTTTCGCTTGTATCGCTATTTCAGCGGAAGCACCTCCACGGCAGAATGGAAAAAATATGACGATGCCACGAAGCGCCGGGTGTTATCGCAAAGCTGGAAGTCGTTGGCAAATACGCAAAACATGAGTGTGCGCGGTTTTTTGGACCAACTTCAGGAAAGAGTGGAATATGCGAACAGCTATTTCAGCTACTTTGACAAAGGCTGGACCACAGACATGGGGCGCATCCACATCCGCCAGGGAAAACCCGATGAGATTGAAAAAGGAATCTCGTCCGATGGGGCTCGGTTCGTGCGTAAAGATTATCAAATCTGGAAATATCAGGGACGGAACAGAGCGGTGTATTTGTTTTTGGATATGCAGATGAATGGAAACTACCGTCTCATCTATGTGGAAGGGGACGACAGTGAAAGTTCACATCCGGATGCGATGTATTATTTGGGTGAGGATTTCGACAAAACGAAACTTTATAATTGATCTTTGACCCAGGTTGGAATTGCCATGGCGGAAGCTATATCAAAACTGCGGATAAAATGCATTTTCAAAATGTTTAATCTGATAGGTGTCAGTGTTGCGAAAATACCACACAATGATCACATCAAAGCGAAATCTTGACTTGACACATTCCGGATGCTGAGTAATATATCTCTCAGCTGTATAGGTGATTCGTTTCCTTTTTGTGTAGGAAATGCTCATCATGGCCTGTTTGATAGAGTGTTTGGAGCGTGTTTTGACCTCAATGAACACCAAACTGTCACGGTCATGGGCGATCAAATCGATTTCCCCGCCCTTCACCCGATAGTTTTTGTGCAGAATGCTATACCCCTTGCGCTCAAGGAACTTAGCGCTGAGGTCCTCTCCAATCTTGTATATTTCATTTGCCTTTTGTGAATCCATACGGCAAAAAAAAGCTTGACGGATAAACTGTCAATGATATTTATGACCTAAGACTAAGAAAAACACCGAAAGGTGGAGGGAAGTATGAAAAAGTTTATATTTAGCGTAATTGTTCTCGCCGCATTGGCTGGTGCCATACATGCTGCTCCATTTCAAACGATGGGGCTGCTGAGGACGCCGGATGCATATGTTATTCCACACAAAGCAGCGCAACTTGTGCTTGCAGGCTACTACCGCAATGTTGAAGCCCCCAGTTATGTGGACCAAGATAAAAATGGTCTGAATTTTTATGGCATGCTGGGCGTTGGACTCTTCGACAGAGTTCAGCTCGACTTCTTCGGCGGAGACTATGTTTATTTCTTCAACGCCAAAGTTAAGCTGTTGGAAGAAACTGCAAAGTGGCCCCAGATCGCCATTGGAATGGATAACATCCTTTCGCCGGTGAACAAGCGTCGTGCGCAGGATTATGGGCCTTATTTTTATTGGGACAATGACCTTGAGCAAAGAGTTTATACTGATGAAATAAACCCTCTTAATTTGGGAAGCTGGATAGATCATCCGGATAAGACTGACTATGAGTACTATTCAGGCTATGCCGTTGCGTCCAAACAGGTGGTGTTTGGGGGTGTCGACTGGATGTTCAACCTCGGAGTGGGAATGAACAGATATACGGGTCAGGTTCCCCGCTCACGCTGGTTCAGTGGGTTTTTCAGTTCCATTGAAGTTTCACCGTTTGACAATTTTGCCCTGCAAGCGGAATACGACGGCAAGGACTTTAACGCCGGCGTCAAATACAGCTACAAGAATTTTGGCGTTCGCCTGGGTGCGGAAGCTCTTGAAGACCTTGCCAAAGGTTCGGAAGGAAACGGATACCAAAACAATTATCGTGTAGCCTTGGGGCTTTCCTACATGTTTGACAAGTTCTCTGAAAAGGGTGCCAGCACCCGCCCCAACCTGAGCCTTTATGCCACTGCAGCAGACCTTGAGCCTCATGTGGTTCCGGGCAGCCAAGTTCCAGTTGCAACCACCGATACAGGTTCGGGAGATGTGGCAATTATTACACCTGGCAGCCAGATCCCCACACCGGGCATCGTGACCCCTGGAGATGAGTATAAAACACTGTCTCCTGAAGCGAAAGACCTTCTTGAAGAACTTCGCCTCCTGCGCTTGGAGCGCCAAAAAGCCCAAAAAGCCTTGGAAGATCTGCGCAACTGGCTGCAGGAATTGAAGGAAGAGAACCAATAATTTTTATGCTTGCACGTAATTGAAGAAAGTGCAGGTTATTTCAAACATATTTCCCTTGGTCAAAGCCATGATTCAGGATGCGGCTCCCCTGCTGCATCCTGAATTATGTATAAAGCCTCTTCAGAATACAAATTCTGGACGATAAGCGAGCGGGTTTATGAAAAAATATATCTTACTGTATCTGGTGTTGATGGTCACAATGGTATCAATTGTACCAGCAATGGCTCAAAGCATCAATTTGGCAGTCCACTCTGATCCTGATGTTTCGGCAGCAGTTGATTTCCTGATGGACAGGTTGCCCCTTTTGGTGGAAAACAAAGACTTCGACACAGCAATTGAAGAGTTTTCGCAACACTCCGAGAGCTTGAACAAACTCGAAGAACCGGAATTGCTGTACCTGATGGGACATTTTTATTCGATCATGAATGTGCCCACCAAGGCAATCCCGCTTTTCGAACTGGTTTTGGATAATCCCGATCTGGGCGAAGGTGTCCGCACCATGCTCGATCTGCTTATCTATCAGAGATCCGTTGATCATATTCAAAACCGCGACAAACATGAAGTTGCTGAGTTCCTCGAAGATGTCATGAACAAATTTTCCACGGGGCGCTTCTATCCCACCTATCTGTTTTTGTGGGCTGATCTGTTGGCTGAAGAAGCAGAAAACACAAGGGTGCAGAGCTATCTGGAGGCGTATGAATCCAATAAATATTGGATAAAAAACACCTTTGTTTCAAGAAGGGAAGCCATCGTCCAGCGTCTTGATGATTTGGATCTGAAAGCCTTCTATTCGAAACCCGACCAAGCCGGAGCGGATGCCCTGAGAGCCAGGGTGGACAAGATTCAGGAAGATCTGCGGGATCTATATAACGAATTCCAAGCCATTCCCGGTCTGATGTTTTCTGACGCCATCAGGCGCATTGCCAATGAAGAAATGAATGCGCTTGACAGGTTCAAATCCCAGATCAAACCTTTCGAATCCGCTCCCGATATCGATCTTGAACTCTTGGCTTCTCCAGATTTCAAGGGTTCAGAAGCTGCAGCTTTTGATCGCTATCGTGAAGGTGCCATGAACCTTCAAACAATTAAAAACTACCATGCCCAGATCACAGCGGTCCTGGATCTCATCGATCGCTTTTTCGACAACCAATATGAAATTTTTGTAAGCCAATTCTCATCTGCCGAGAGCGCCAGATACAGCGACCTTGAACTGAAGCGCTTGATGGATATCGAGCGCAACATAAACCTCTATACCGACATCGTGGTTGGGATCGAACAAATCATGTCTGAACCCAACTATGCCGAGCTGAACATCAACTTGGAGCCCGAGCGTCAGGAATACCTGGAAAAGATCGCCGAATTGCAAAACCGCAAAGAGCGCTATCTGACCATCAGAAAAAGCAGAGACAGCATCGAAGAGCAGATCTTTATGGAGCTCTTGGAAGAGTATTATGCCATCACTCGCGACAAGAGAACACTGGACGAGCTTTTACCCGACCTTGAAGACGTGATGCTGGCCATGATCCGGAAAAACTTTCCCCAGGATCAAAAGCATGTGATCGAACAGGAATATCTGAACGTCCAAAAAGTGGGCTTGGAAGATTTCCCTGTGGATGCCACTTTCTTGGCAAACCTTGATTTTTTGAGCCTGATCATGGATTATCGCAATGTTCACTTCAAAGAACAGCAGCGCTTGGAAAATGAAGAACTCAGTGATGAGCAGCGGGAATCCCAATATCAAGCCATCATAGAAGAAAAAGCCGAACTCCTGGCACGCCACCAAGCCTTTGTTACCTCAAATCCCGGTTTCAAGGCCATGGAACAGCCCAGTGGCGGCTATTTGCTGAATACAGCCGTGATTTATTATAATATGGCGGAATTGCAGAACGCAGTTGATCTCGAAAATCCGGAACATGCTCTGGCAAGCTATCGCAAAGTTTTGCAAATTAACCCCGATTTCCATCTGCGCGACCGCATCCTCTACAATATCGGCTATCTGAGCAGCGAAACAAAAAAGACGGATAAGACCAACAAAATAGATGATTTCTACATCCGCAACCCCCACCAGGATCGTCCTGATGGCTTTAAGATCAGCGAGGCGGACTTCACCGAAGCCATCGAAGCCTACACCGAACTGACGGATTCTGGAAAATATAACGACTCACCATACTATGACGAAGCCATCTACCGCCTGGGAATGCTGTATTTCCTGATCGGCTCCGATGCCGAGCACCCAATCGAATACTACGAAAAAGCAATCCAACGTTTTGATGGTTTGGTGGCCAAACCCCAAAGCAATTACCACTTTGAAGCCCTCTATGAAAGAGCCTGGGTGTATATGAACCAAGGCGATGAAGCTGCCTTGAAGCTTGCTTTGAAAGACTTTGTGGACGTGTTGGCTGCCGCCGATTCCCGCAAGATCCGGGATGAAAATCTGGCTCAGGACTACAAGGTAAATGCCATCGACAATAGCGCCTACTGTCTGATTGCTTTGGATGGCGCTGATTTTTATCAACTTGCCAAAGGCGTTCAGGAAGTGAACACCGTGATGGCAGGCTATTCAGACACCCAGGTCAAGAGCCTGATTTTGGAAAAGGCGGCACAGCTGAAGGTCGATCTCGACGCTCCCTTGCAAGCCATTGACTTCATGGAGCTTAAGCTGCATACATCACCTCTTGAACTCACCAACCCCGCTCTGGCGGATTCCATCATCAAGCTTTACCACACACCCGGCCTGCATTTGCGTCCTGGCACCGATCTTGCCCGCGTCCGCAGCCAAAAGTATGATGACATAAAAAGAAATTACGGCAGCGGAAAAGCTTGGTACAATCAAAATGTGATGGACAAAGATCTCACAGAACCTGTTTTGGTTCAGCAGCTTGAGGTGATCCACGACGCTTACGAAAACATCCGCATTCGCCACTACAACAATCTGCTGGATTCCGCCTCTGAGGAAGATAAAACCCTTTATGATGAACACGTTGCCAGTTTTGAAGGCTATGTGGAGCTTTTTGAATCCAAGCAGGCCTTGGCAGATTTCAAGGATGAAAACCGCAGAGCTGCCACCATCCTGGCAAGTGCGATGGCTGAAAAGCGCAATAATGCGAAAGACTATCAAAGTGCTGTCCAAGTTTTGCAAGCTTACAACAACGATTTCAAGCAAAACCCCGACTATTTCAACAACGAAGGTTTGATATATCAATATAACCAGAATATCTTCAACGAACTGAATCCGCAGTTCGACAAACCCGGGTTCAAACCCGTTGCCGGCCTGCCTCAAAGCAGGAAGGATCTTTATGAAAAGTATCGCGATGCAGCGTTGAAGTTTTACTCCGTTCTGCTGGGTTCGCAAAATCCGGATGCCAGAAACGGTGCCCCGGCCATTTTGATGGAACTGGCGGAAGTCGAACTGAAACAGGACCGTCCCCAGGATGCCAAAACCCGCTATATGGCCATTTTGGACAGCGGCATCCGTTTGGACAAAGTCACCAGCAGAAGCCTGTATTTGAACCTCGCTCAGATCGAGGAAAAAGCAGAAAACTACACCGAAGCGGAAAGAATGTATATCGCCGCCAAGGATTTTGCCAACGATAATGCCGATGCGGTTGAGATTGAAAACCTTGTTCGCCTCCAGATTCAAAACAACTATGAAAAAGCGGAAAAATCCGGCGACCATCTCACCGTTGCGCAAGAACTTATGCGTCTTTCGGAAAAGTTTGCCAACGAGCCTGCACGCAGCCAGGGCTACGTGTTCCAAGCTTCCGAGGCTTATCTGAAAGCCGGGGAATTCAATCGCGCCATCGAGCTTAAAACCGGATTGTCCCGTCAAAAATCATCTCTCGATGAGAAATACGCCCTCTACGAGCAAAGCTGGGTGATCGCCCGCGACAAGCTGAAAGACCCAGCCAAGACCAAGGCTCTGAAAAACGAATTCATTCGGGATTTCCCTTCCAGCAACTATGCTTTCCACCTCCGGGTTGAGCTCATTGAAGAGCTGAAAAAAGAGCCTGCCAAGCTGGGCAACGCCGCCGAAATGTATGTGCAGCTCCACAATGACGTCAAGGCTGGTTCCATCGACAGCGGCGATCTCACCGCCCAAGACGTATATCTCTGGGCCATCGATATTTACCTTGATCAAAAAAATGAAGACAAGGTGATTGAGACCCTCAGCTACTTTGTTCGCACCTATCCCGCGCACGCAAAAACAGAGGATTTTCTTGCCATTTTGGCAGACACACACCTTGCCCGGGGCAATGAAGACGAATTTGAAAATTACGCGCGCGAACTCTATTTGAAAAACAAAAAGAAGAGCGACCGCTATTTGGTGGTGGCAAACCGCAAGTTGGGAGCTTTGGCTCAGGAGTTCGACGCCGCCTACGAAGAAAAAAACTGGGGTCTGGCTTTTGAAAAACGTGACGATTTCAAGCAATTGGAATCCAAGTATAAGGCTGAAGGACTGAAAGTGGACACCGCCAACGCCCTGGAAGCCTTTGGCTATGCCGAGCAGGAATTTGCCGCCATCCAAGCCAGAGAAAATTTCCTGACCACTTTTGATCGCCAGATGAGCAGCATTGAAAAAGGAACCTTCCTCACCAGCACTCCAAACCAGCTGATTCCCGTGAATGCTCAAACCACATGGCAGCAGCATCTTTTTGGCGGATCTCAAAACAGAGTGCCAAGCTTCAAGGATAGAACCGAACTCGAATTGGAAAAGATCGTGAAACTGCTCAGTAATCGGGAAGCAGACCATCTGGACAACGAACGCCGTCTTCGCGCCCTCAGCCTGAGCGCCATGATCAACGACCATGCTGCCAAAGTGGTTCAAACCCAGATTGAAAAATATATCGAAGTGGCAAGTGAGCTGTCCGGCTTCAGAGATCGCAAGAAATACAGCCAAGCCCAGTTTGATAAACTGATCAACGAGCAGATCCTGCCTTACTCACAGCCTTATGTGGATCTGTTTTTGGATAGCTCCAGCGCCATCTATCTGGATATTTACAACAATTATTTCACCGCCGGATACTACGATAAACACACGAACACAGCGGAAGACAAGCTCTTGGAACGCAATCTCTTGCCGGATTATGCAGAGGAGCCCTATCCCCTGAATGCAGATTGGAAGATCAGCCTCGTGAAGCCAAACGGCAGCAGCCAAAAGCTCAATGCTTCCAGTTTCGGATTGGAAACCATGAACAACGGTCGCGACCTGGCTTCCAGCGATATCCCTGCCGGCAACAGCCTGCTTCTGGAACGCGAATTCGACTTCCCTGCAAAGCCTGAGTTTGCATACCTTTATCTTGTTTTTAACCAGCAGCCGCAGATCATTCTGAACTCACAAACCCTGGAGCCGGTTTACATTCCTGTGGACGAGCTTGGCTCTGGCAAGGTTTACGCGCTACGCATCCCCGGAGAAGCCTTCAGGGATGGAAAAAACAGCTTCAAGGGCACTTTCACAAACGCCACCGTGGATAACGCCCCGATTCGCTTTGCCGCCAGCTTCTTCTTTGAAGCGGTTGAAGTTTCCTATGAACTGCCTCTGCAAACCGATAATATCGTTTCGGACACGGACTGGATCGTGATTGTAAAAGATCCTGAAACCGGTGAAGAAAGCAGGTCAAACGCCGTTCTGGCAGGAAAATTTGACCTCCTTGTGGATAGATCCAGCCTGCTCACGGATTCTTCTGTGCAGACCATTTGGGCGGACGAAACGCAGGGTTTCATGTATGAAACGGTAATATTTGAAAAACAGTTTGAGGTGGAGATGGATTTGGTGGAAGCTCATCTGGATTTTGTGGCGCCGATCAGCGCCCAGATCCTCTTGAATGGAAAGCCCTTGGGCAAGCCCTACGAAATCAGCAGCGACGCCCAACCATCATATCACGCCAATCCCATTCAGGTGGATTTGCCAACCACAAGCCTGCGCAGGGGAAAAAACACCCTCCGGATTGAGGTTTACAATACTTCCCTGGATCGCGGAATGATGGCTCAGATCAGTTTTACACAGTTCTCCCAGGAGTGACATAAATGAAGAAACTTTTAACACTCAGTGCCCTGCTTCTGTTTGGCATCACGTTTTGCCTGGCCCAAACCGAAAACACATCGGTTCAGGCGCAAGACGAGATCCCAGAGCTTCAGATCCAGATCAAGGCCATGATGCCCGACATCAGTGTGGTCCAGATCAAAACCGATACCTATGCGCCGGCCGCCAAATATGATTTCACCATCACTCCCGAGGTGATCAGGCAGGCCAGCAAACAACAACTTGAAAATTGGAACCAAAAAATAAAGAAATGGCTAGAGGAGTCAAAATGAAAGCTAAACATATCGTTCTCGTGATCCTAACATTATTCGTTGCGGTTGGAGCCCTTTCAGCTCAAACTACAGCCACAGCCCAAACAGAAACCGTGAATCTTGCCACCATCTTCAAGGATAGCGGGGTTTTTGGTTATATCATTGTGCTGGTTTTCCTGATCGGCATAGTTTATGCAGTCGTGCGCTATGTCCAGCTTTACCACAGGGAAAAAATCAACGCCCAAAACCTTTACAAAAGCCTCAAAGGCTACATCAAGAACAACCAGATCGATGAAGCCATCAAAATCACCGACAAGCTGAAAAGCACCACCCTCGGTTTCATCTTCTTCAGCGGTCTTTCGGTTTACAAAGATGTGCGCCAGAGCGCGAAATCCCATGAAGATCTCAGCGACCAAGTCCAGAACGCTTTCGACGAAGCCGTTCTGCAAAAAGTTTACAAGCTGGATGCCGGCCTCTTCTGGTTTGACACCCTGGCTCAGGTTTGCACCTATTTGGGGCTTCTGGGAACGATTTGGGGCCTTCTGCAAGCTTTCGCAGCTCTCAGCAACCCTGAAATCGCCGACGCCAAGAAAAACCTTCTGCTCTCAGCCGGAATCAAAACCGCCATCGGAACCACTGCGCTGGGACTGTTGGCTGCCATCCCGCTCACATTCATCAAAGGATGGCTGATGGGCAGAGCTCAAAAGCTGATCAACGAAATCGACGAATATAGCGTTAAACTGATTAACTACATCAATATCTCAGCAAAAGGATAAGAAAATGGCATACCGTCCTTCAGCAGGAAGGAACCAACGCCCAGTTAGCGAGCCAAAGATTCCGGACATCACTCCGATCATGAATCTTTTTCTCACCATCATCCCTTTTCTGCTTTTGATGTTGGTGATAACCCAGGTGGCGCTGGTGGCCTTCAACTTTTCCGCCGCTCCTCCGGGTGCGTCGGCCACGGTCGATGGCACTGCTGGTCCCAAACAGGATATTCCGGATATCACAGTGATCATCATGGCCTCAAGGGATTCCCTGAACACCACCATCCCTGGCTTTGAGATCAGGGAACCCGGAAAAGCCCCCATGATTGTGGATATGGTGGATGGACGGTTTGATTATGTCGCGCTCAACGCCAGCCTGAAACGGATCAAGCAAGATTATCCCAATCTGAACGACATCAGTGTGGCGCCATACGATAATGTGGAATACAACGATCTGATCAAAACCATCGACATCTGCCGCAGCAACGATTTTAGCGGGGTTCACTACAAAGCTCCTCAAGTTCGATATTATGTGGGAGGAAGTTCATGAGTCATCTGATGAAATCCAAAACCCTGAACCGCAAAGTGCGCAGAAAATTCCCAGAAAGCACCGGTCTTTCCATCATCTCGCTGGTGGACATCCTCACCATTCTGCTGGTTTTCCTGATGAAAAACGTGTCCATGGAAGTGCAAAAACACACCATGCCAAACAACATGACCTTCCCCGTCACCATGGAAAAACGTGATCTGCTGGAAAACAAGGGAACCACCCTGGTCCAGATTTATACCGACCGCATTTTGCTGGGAGAGCAAGGTCTCTATTTTGGAACTTTGGAAGAATTTGCCAGCGACTGGGAAAAACGGGAAGCCATCTTCAACTATCTGAAAAACACAGCCACTGAGATCCTGGCAGACAAAGATGCTGATGGCAATCCCAAAACCCCCACGGCACTGCTGATCCAGGCTGATCAAAGCGTACCATGCTGGTATATCACAGAGTTTGTCAGCTTGGGAACCAGCTCATATCACGATTACATCTATTTTGCCACCCTCCTGGATACTGATTGGCTTGAAAAAAGTAAATCGAAAACCAGCGGGTAAGGAGGTACGATGGCAAAGACAATTTTAAACCTTCAACTGTTCTACCGCGGCAAGCATCTGGATACGATCCGGCAAAATGTCGACTTCAACAAAAGTTGGACAATCGGAACGGACAAGCATCTGTTCTGGCAGATCTTGGATACCGGCAGAAGCATGCCCCGCAAGCACAGATTCCTGGAAAAACGCGGAGCGGACTACTATCTGCACCTCCCCGGCGGCTCAAACCTAAGCTGCAGCAAGGATGGCAGACCTCTGGATGCAAACGACCTTCAAAGCGGTGGCATCCTGTCCGGTTCTCTCTTGAAGCTGAATCCAAACCTTTCCGGAACTGTGCAGTTGAACCCGGACTATGAAATCCGCTTCGACTACACAGAACCCCGCGTTGTGGTTTTGAAACCTCAGGAACAGGCTGTGGTAAACAGCAGCATGCAGCCCAGAACCATGAGCTCCCAGGAACGCAACCAAACGGGCTTGATCCTGCTTTTCCTGATTCTGGGAATTGCCTTCGTGCTCATCTACGACCAGGTGATCAAACCCAGGCTGGACAAAGCCAGAGCGATTGTGGAACTTTCCGAACTGGAAAAAGCACGCCGCATCGAAGCAGACAAAAGCCTTGTGGATCCTTCCAAAGCGACAACCGCGGAGCAGCTGGAACAGCAACAAACTGATGCCACTACTGGCGAAGAACCCAAAAAGACTGCCACCAGCAAATCCAAGACCGTGCCCAAAGGCACCGGAACACCCGGAGCTAAAGGCACTGGCACCACGGATGTGGGCAAGGTCTTTGGCAAACCCAGCAGCATTCCCGGAACTGGACATACAAGCTCGGGACCCCACTATAGCGTCACGAGCCTGCAGTCCTTTGTCACCGCAAACCCCGGAGTTCGTTCCGGAGATGGAATTGGTGGAATTGGCGGACCTGGCAGCTTCAATCCCAAGGCTTCCTCAGGTTTTGCCGGCACCTACGACCCGGGCAACATTCAGGGCTATGACCCCTCCGGTACCGGCGTTGGCAGGGTTGCAGACAAGCTTCCCCAGCAGGCTGGTTCGCTGTTGCCCCCCGGTGTTCCCACCCAAACCTTCACCGGCGATGCTTCCAAGCTGAGACCCTCCAGTTCCAGCCCAACGCAGTCCATTCCTTCGGCTCAGGAACAAGCCAAAAAAGTGACCCAGACAGTCACCACGCCGAAAGACGTGAGCAAACTGGCTGAGCCGGAGGTCAAGATTCCCAAGCCTGCCTACACTGGCTCGGATGCCAACGTGATCTACAGTCAGGTTTCAGGCCGCAAAGGCCAGATCGAGCAGGCATATCGCCGCCACACTGCCATCAAAAGGCAGACCGGATCCATCACCGTTGTGATGAACATCGCTGATGATGGTGCGGTGAATGCTCAGGTCACTTCCAGCAGCAGCTCCTTTACCCCGGCGTTTCTGAACGAAGTGAAACAGATTGTGGAATCCTGGCGTTTCAACGTTTCTCAAGCAACCAAATATCAATTTAGAGTGACTCTTACAGCCTAATATCAATCACGAGAAAATGGGCCCTGCAAAAAAATTGCGGGGCCTCTTTTTTTGCCTACAAAATTCTGCCTGCGCGGCATGAGCCAGCCCCCTTCCTCCTTGGCTCCAGCCTGAAGCTTATTGCATGGCTACCCGTATGCCTCGCCAAAAAGATTTGGGAGGCATTTAGGGAATGTATGGGAAGTGTTTAGGATGGGACCAAGGGCGGGGCAGACCGCAGGGAATGAGTTGAGTCTGAACAATTCGGCAGATTTTAATTGACACAAAAGGGCATACCTGCAGGCTTTCACCATGCTCTATCACGCTGTCCACCTGCCCCTGGCCTTGAGCCGGGATTTTCATTACAGCTCCCCGGAACCCCTGCTTCCCGGGGTGCGCGTTTTGGTATCCTTCAAAGGCAGGGACATGATTGGCATCTGCGGAGAAGCTTTACGTGAAGCCCCTTCGGATAAAATCAGTTATCGCCCTATCCTGGAGGTTTTGGATGAAAAACCCGTTTTGTCACCCAAGCTGATGGAACTGGCGCGCTTCATGGCAGACTACTATCATTGCTCCATGGGCAGCGCCTGCTTTGCCATGCTCCCCGCTTGGTTGATCCCGGATGTGGATGCCGAGGTCAATTGGCTTGCAGACGGCATTCCCGCCGGCTATGAAGAACTGGCTGCCTTATTGAAAGATGATGGACCCAAGCGCCTCTCCGAGCTTCGCAAACAGTTGCGGGGCAAGCCGGTTCTGCGTTTGGTGGAAGAGGGCGCAGAAGCTGGAATCTTGGAACTGAAACGCAAGCTCAGCTCCAAAGACAAACCCAAAATCCTGAATTATGTCCGCCTGTTGGAACGAAATCCGGATCTTGATGTCTTTCCTGTGCGTCAGCGGGAACTGCTGCAAATGCTGTTGGAGATGCCGGATGAGGAGTTTCCTCTGGCGCGCATTGCCGATGTGGTTTCCTATTCCGTGGTTAATGCCCTGCAAAAGAAGGGCATGCTTTCCATCGCACCGAAAGAGGTGGAAAGGGAGTTTTTCAGCTATGAAGGGGGACGGGAACCCAAGACCGTGGTTTTGAACGAAGAGCAGCTTCAAGCCGTGAAAGACATTTTCGAAGGTGACGGTTCTGCCAGTGCCGACCTGCTTTTTGGCATCACAGGCAGCGGCAAGACCGAGGTCTATATTCCCCTGATTCGTGAGTGTCTGAAAAAGGGAAGCGGTGTGATTTTCCTGATTCCCGAGATTGCCCTCACACCGCAGATGGTGGAACGCTTTCAGGGTGAATTCGGCTCCATTTTGGCAATCAGCCACAGCCAACTCAGCAATCGTCAGCGCTTGGATCAATGGCGCAAAATTGCATCCGGGCAGTGCCGCATCGTGATTGGCGCCCGCAGTGCCGTGTTTTCCCCGCTGCCGGATTTGGGACTCATCATTGTGGATGAGGAGCACGAGCAATCCTACAAACAGGATTCCAGCCCGCGCTACAACGGACGCGACCTGGCTGTGATGCGCGCCAAGATCGAGGGTGCCCGCATCGTTTTGGGCAGCGCCACTCCATCCTTGGAATCCTGGCAAAACCAAACGATCGGGAAATATGCCCTGCACACCCTTGCCAGCCGGCCCCTGGATGTGCAACTGCCGGAAGTGGAAGTGATTTCTCTGCGTGAAGACTATGACCAGCAGCTATTGTCGAACGAACTCATCGCCGCCATCGGCTCGCGCTTGGAAAAACAGGAGCAGGTGATTCTGTTTCAGAACCGGCGCGGCTTTTCCTCGTTCATGCAATGCCTGAAATGCGGTGAACTGATCAAGTGTTCAAATTGCGAGATCAGCATGTATTATCACCGCGACCGCGAGGAAATGCAGTGTCACTACTGCGGAAACAGCCATCCCAGCCCGCGCAAATGCCCGCACTGCGGTTCGTTCAGCTTTTCCTACGGCTCTCCGGGAACCCAGAAAGTGGAGCAGATCCTGCACATTCTCTTTCCCCAGGCGCGGATTTTGCGCTTGGATTCGGATTCTGCCCGCCGTCAGGAAAGCCACAAATCCATGTATCGACGCATGAAAGACCACGAGGTGGACATCCTGCTGGGCACGCAGATGATCTCCAAGGGCTTGGATTTCCCCAACGTGACCCTGGTGGGCATTGTGAATGCGGACATCAGCCTGAACGTGCCGGATTTCCGCTCTGCTGAACGCACTTTCCAGCTTTGCACCCAGGTGGCGGGACGCGCCGGCAGAGCCGATAAACGCGGCGAAGTGATCATCCAAACCCACAACCCTGATCACTATGCTATCGTTCATGCCGCCGCACAGGATTATCGCGCTTTTGCCCGGGAGGAGCTTTCCCACCGCAGGCAGCTCAACTATCCGCCTTTCTATCGACTGGGCAGGATTCTTTTTCAAAGCAATGACTGCGCCCAGCTTGAGCGGGAGATGGAAATTCTGGCGGATGTGGTTCATAAAATCAGCGCTTCATTCCATCCGGATGAACTGTTTTTGCTCGGTCCAGCCCCGGCACCCATGGCTGTGATCAACAATCAGCACCGCTGGCACCTGATCTTGAAAGCGCTCACCCCCGCCATCCTGAAACGTGCCGTGGCAAAGGTTTTTGCCGTTTATTCGCCTTCCCGCGTGCTGAGGGCATACATTGATATTGACCCTTTGAACCTGATGTGAAACGTGTTTCAAACTTTTTACTTGCCAAAAAACTCAGCAGGATAAACTTGCCAAAAAATAAGGAGAATCTCATGACAGATCTCGAGAAGAAAGATTGCGACTGCGGTGCAGATTGCGGATGCAACGAACACGAACACCACCACCATCACCACGCCGAAGGGCATGATGAGAACCCGGAAGTGGAACACTTCCACGATGAAGAAGACGAAAACATCATCCAGCTTGAAATGGATGACGGAACCATACAGGATTTTTATGTGCTGGGAACCTTGGACCACAACGGCAAGCAATATATGGCGTTGGCAGAGGTTGGCAGCTATGAATATGATATCCTGAACTTTGAGGTGAAGGAAGATCATGTGAGCCTGAACGTGATCGAGGACGAGGATGAATTCAACGAAGTTGCAGACCTTTTCCACGAAAATCTGCAAAACGATTATGAGGATGAAGAAGACGAGGATTGAGCATTTTCGCTCCATGCCATAAACCCAGATTGTTCAAGATTTGGAGGTTGAAATATGCGGGCTGACATGATTGTCAGAAACTGCCGGCAGTTGGTGACTTTGCAGGGTCCTCCCGGTCCCAGAACCGGTGCGGCGATGAACGACCCCGGCATCATCGAAGACGGTGCTTTTGCCGTTAAGGACGGTCGTATTCTGGCTGTGGGAACCAGCGTTGAGATCTTGGCGCAATACACCGCTGATCAGGTGATTTCCGCCGAAGGGAAGCTGGTTTTGCCGGGTTTTGTGGACAGCCACACCCATCCGGTTTTTGTCCACACCCGCGAGGATGAATTTGCCATGCGCCTGGCGGGGAAAAGCTATGTGGAGATTTCCCAGGCGGGAGGCGGCATTCGCGGCACGATCAAAACCACGCGTGATGCCTCTGAAGAGTTGCTTTACGATCTGGCAGCCAAGCGCTTACGTAAAATGATTTCCCTGGGAACCACCACCGTGGAAGCCAAAAGCGGCTACGGGTTGGACACCCCCAGCGAACTTAAACAGATGCGCGTGATTGGCAGATTGGCGGATGAACTGCCGATTACGGTGGTGCCAAGCTTCATGGGAGCGCACGAATTTCCAGCAGAATACAAGGACGACCACGACACTTATATCAAAATCCTCTGCGAAGAGATGATTCCTGCAGTTGCGGATCAGGGTATAGCAAAGTTTTGCGACATTTTCACCGAAGCCCATGTGTATGGCATTCAGGAATCCCGCAGGGTGCTTAACTGTGCAAAAGAGCACGGCTTGAAGCTGAAAATGCACGCCGATGAGATTGAACCCATTGGTGGGGCGGAATTGGCGGCGGGATTGGGCTGCGTTTCCGCCGACCACCTGGGAGCGGCATCGGATGAGGGAATCCGGGCGCTGAAGGAAGCCGGGGTGATCCCAGTTTTGCTTCCCGCCACGCTCTATTCCCTGGGTAGCAAAAACTATGCACGGGGACGCTTCATGATCGACAGCAGCTTGCCCGTGGCAATCGCAACAGACTATAACCCAGGCAGTTGCAACTGTGACTCCCTGCCCTTCACGATGAGCCTGGCCTGCCTGATGATGGGCTTGAGCCCTGCGGAAGCGCTCTGCGCCAGCACCGTGAACGCCGCGTATGCCCTCGATCTGGGCGCAGAGGTGGGTTCACTGGAAGTGGGCAAAAGGGCGGACTTTGTGTTTTGGGACATCCCCTCCATCAATTTCATTCCCTATCATCTTGGATCCAGCCACGCAACAAGGGTTTACAGTGGCGGAGAGCTGGTTTTTTCGAACTGAACCATGAACGCTAATCAGGGCGAAAACGCTTACACGATCATAGAAACGCTGCACCGCTCGCAGCAATTCCGGGTCTATAAAGCGCGAAACTACTTCAGCGGGCGGATTGTGACGATCAAAACCAACGAGCGCAGCTTCCAGGGTACGCAAACTTTGGTGGAGCAGCTGCGCAACGAAGCGGAAACCGGACGGCGTCTGAAACATCCAAACATCAGGGAAACCATTGGCCTCTTTGAAGATGGCGGCTCCGCCTACATGGTTTGCGAATATCTGGAAGGCGATCCGCTGGACCACATTTTGGCAATCCCGAAGGTGGACATCAGTTACAGCCAGGCTTTGAAATGGACCCTGCAGATCTTGGATGCGCTGCAGCACGCACACCAACGCCTGATTCTGCATCTGAACCTGCACCCTTCAAAGATGATCATCACCACGGATTATGAGCTGAAGATATTCGGCTTTGGCAGGCCACCCCACGCCTGGAAAAATGCGAAACCCGGCGGACAGGAATACCATCCGGTCATCTTCACCGCGCCGGAGATCTTTTTGGAGCAAAACCCAGATCAGCGCTCGGACATCTATTCCGTTGGCGTGCTGGCACATCTGCTTTTCACCGGCAGACTGCCCTGGGAAGTGGACAAGGCTCAGCCGCCTTCCTCGCAAAAGCAGAATCTCTTGACCCAACCTCCCGTATCGCAAAGCGCTGGTGGAAAACAGATTCCCGCCTGGCTGCGGAGCATTTTGGGCAAGGCTTTGCAGCTTGATCCCCAAAAGCGCTTCAGCTCTGCGGAGGATATGCGTGCAGCCATTGTTGGGCAAAAAGAAGTGGTGTTTGACGCGGCTCCTGGAGAGCCGGCGAGGTATCAAGCTCCTGAGACCCAGAAGTTTACCCCTGACGAAGCCGTCACCCAGCCGGGCCTGCCCAAATCGAAAGTGGTTCCCACGACCCAGATTCCGGTTCAGCGGGAATCCGGGTTCAAAAAGCCGCTCAAACCAAGAAAGGAAAAGAGCCCCAAAAAGCCCGTGGAGCTTTCCCCGGAGATGTTGAAACTGCGGAAGACCTTCAAGGTGATGGCGGTGATTTCCGCCCTGATCTTGGTTTATATTCTGTTCAAATATGTGATTTTCAACGAAAAGTCGTTTTTCAAGGGCTTCATCCAAAATGCGGTGAGAAAGGAGGCTCAAGCCGTTGCAAACCGAGCCATTGAGATGATACCGGTGAACGGCGGCACTGCGCTTCTGGGGAACGTTGTCCAGGGCGCTGGTGCGGACGAATATCCAGTTCTGCAGCTTGAGCTGAAGCCGTTTATGATTGGCGTCACGGAAGTTACGCGTGAAGAGTGGGCGATGGTCTTCCCCAGCACCGACTACCGGGAATCGGGAAAAGATCTGCCCATCACGGGGATCACCTTCGATGATGTCCTGATCTGGTGCAACAAAAAAAGCCTGCTTGACGGGCTGGACCCCTGCTATGAGATCTATGACAACGGGGTGAATTGCGACTTCAGCGCCAACGGCTATCGCCTGCCCACTGAGGCGGAATGGGAATTTGCGGCAAAAGCGGGCAAAAAGAGCAACTATTTTGTGTTCAGCGGGGCAAACTCAGCCGAACCGGTTGCTTGGTTCTTTGGCAACAGCGGTGGGAAACTGCAGGAGGTCAAGCAAAAGCAGCCCAATCAGTTTGGGATTCATGACCTCAGCGGAAATGCGGCGGAATGGGTCTGGAACTGGTATGCGCCCTACGGCTCAAGCGAGGAATCGGCCTTTGCCGGGCCGGATTATGGCTCGGACAAGGTGGTGCGCGGAGGCTCCTTCAAAAGCCAGCCCGAAGAGTTGAGAGTAACCCGGCGCGACTATGCAAAACCCTATGCACAAGAGGCAAACATCGGCTTCCGCGTGGTTCGCAAAAGATAGGCCTCAAACCCTCAAATAACCAAGCTCTCATACCTGCCCTGCGTGATCCCTGCAAGGCAGGCAAACTCCTCAAATCATCTGCTTTTCAGCCTGTTCAGAAAGTGACGGGGGTTTTTCTGCTTTGGTAAAAGTCTCCCAAACGCTGCCAAAGCAGGCTGTCGGGGTGCAACACGTTGTCACGCAGGGTCTTGAGATCCACAAGCCGGGGGTCATACTTTTCTGCGGGAGCCTGCGGTGCGGTCATCAAAAGACGCTTAACCTCTGCGTTCCAGTGGTTTATATCCGCAGTTGCCGGGGATATCCAGCCCAGGCTGTAAAAGAGACGCAAGAGCTCACCCATCAGCAGGGATTTGGCGGGGTTTTTAAACTCTGCCACGCCGCCGTCATCCGCCAGGGCGCTGCCTTCAATCTCCAAGAACGAGGGTGATGGTAAAACCAAGTCCGCCTGAGACTTGGGATCGTGGAAATGGCGGATTTCCAGCTTGAAGGCATCCTTGTCCGCAGGCTGGGCATCGCAGCCCCAAGCCGCCACAAATCCCGCTTTTTCAGGCTCGCCAAAGTTCGGTGACACCAGCTGCAAGCCATTGTAGTTCACAAAATCAGAGGTTTCCAACACGTTGCCCAAACCGGGGACGATCCCGTGGGCTGTGTTCAAAACCAAGGCAATGGCGCGCTCGCTGATGCGGTTCAGGTTATAGATGAAAAGCTGTTCCGGTCTCAGTTCCAGCGTATCCAGCGAGGAGTGCCGTTCGTCGGCAAAGCGCAGGGGCTTGGAACCGCCGCTGCTCACGCTGGTCAGCTTTTTGCCGGTGCGCTGTTTCAGGCGCAGCATGGTGCGCAGGGTGTGGCTCACTTCGCCGATCACCACATATTCATCGAACCAATCCAAAACCGTGAAGGGCTTGGGGTTCGGATTCTGCGGCAGATATTTGCTGCTGAAAACCCGGTGACGCGGGTCTGAATGTAGGGTTGCGCCAACGTTTTGCGCGGCTCGGCGGAAGATGAGCATTTCCTCCAGAGTGATGCTGGGGGAGATGTGGAAGCGCTTTTTCCTGGCGGCTCCAGCTCCGGCGGCGATCAGGTTCAGCGCCTCGTCCCAGCCGATGGTCTTCCAGGTTTTTCCTTCCCGGCGCATGGGCTCTTGCAGGCGTTCTTTGCCAAACAGGATCTGCCAGCCAAAGCGTCCGTCAAAGCAGAGGTTGCGGTCGTTGAAGCCGGGGTTTTCCTCGTCGGTGGTCATCAAAACGGGCAAACCGCTCTGGGTTTCGCAAACCAGATGACAGCCTACTCCGCAGAGGCCGCAATTTTGCGCTGTGCTATCCCGCAAAAGCGGGTTCAGCTTGTAGTTAACGTTCTTTTCCACCAACGCGCCAACGGGGCAGACGGCGATGCATTTGCCGCAGCTTTCACAGGTGGTTTGAGTGAGCGATTCATCGTATTCGGGAACCACCACGGCGGTGTAGCCCCGATACACATAGCCCAAAACCGCCGGGCCCTGGATTTCGGCGCAGGTTCTCACACAGCGTCCGCAGTTGATGCATTTGTTTGTGTCGCGCAGGATGAAGGGATGGCTGTGGTCGATGGGGTGTTTGTTGATGCTGCCGGGGAAGTGGAGTGCGTCCACTTTGAAATCGGTGCAATAGTCCCTTAGCAGGCAGCTTTCGTTCACCTGACAGCCGCATTCAAGGCAGCGTTTTGCCTCGTCTTGAGCATCGCTTTCGCTGTAGCCTTTCTCCACTTCCTTGAAGGTTTTGATCGCTTCTTCCAGAGTGATTTCCGGCATTTCAAAGCGCTCGATGTGCTCATATTGCTCATACTCTTGTGGGTCGATTTCCTGCACGTTATAGCCTTTTTTGGAATCGAAGCGGTAGTGGTCTTTGAAAATGGCTTTTGCGTTCAGGAGGCGGTGGATGGCTTCGGCGGCCAAGCGTCCGTCGGCAATGGCTTCGATGGCGGTGGCTGGACCGCGGCGGAAATCTCCGCCTGCAAAAACGTTTTCCAAGCCGGTGTGCATGGTGCTTTCGTCCACCACTGCGGTTTGCCAGCGGCTGAGCGGAAGCTCCTTTCCCGCAATGTGGTTTTTGGGGTCGGCAAAGATTTCCACATCCGGGATCTGGGAGATGGCGGCGATGATGGAATCAAAGCTTTCGGTGAAAAATTCGCCGGTGGGTTCGGGGCGGCGTCTGCCGCTGGAATCCGGCTCGCCCAGCTTCATCTTTTCGATGGTGACCTTGTTCAGTTTGCCGTTTTTTCCGTGATATTCCACGGGGTTGCACAGGTAGTGGAAAACCACGCCTTCATGCGCAGCGGCTTCAATTTCAAAGGCTTCGGCGGGCATTTCGTCCTTGGTGCGGCGATAGATGACGCTCACTTCGCAGCCCAGGCGGATGGCGGTGCGGGCACAGTCGATGGCTGTGTTTCCACCGCCCACGATCGCCACTCTTTTGCCCAGAGATGGCGTGTTTCCCAAGCTGTGAGCCTTCAAAAAGTCCACTCCCAGGTGGCAGCCCTTCAGGTCTGAACCTTTGACCGGCATCGGAACCGCCTTTTGCGCACCGATGGCCAGGTAAACCGCGTCATACTTTGTGCGCAGCTCATCCAGCGTGAAATCCCTGCCCAGGCTCACGCCATATTCGATCTTCATGCCGTTGGCGCACATCAGTTCTATCTCGCTGTCCAGTATATCTTTGGGAAGCCGGTATTCCGGAATGCCATAGCGCAGCCAGCCTCCCGCTTGGGGAGCGGCTTCAAAAACGCTGACTTCGTGACCCAGATTTGAAAGATAGTATCCGCAGGTGAGCCCGGAGGGTCCGGCTCCCACAATCGCCACTCTTTTGCCCGAGGCGGCGGCTTTTTCGGGGATGTAGCTCCAAAAGTCGTTCAAGTCCTCATCGGCGGCATAACGCTTTAACTGCCTGATGGCTATGGGGTCGTCCACGATCTGACGCCGGCATTCCCTTTCGCAAAAAGCGGGGCAAACGCGTCCGATGGAAAGCGGCATGGGCAGGGTGTCTTTGATCACCTTCACCGCGTCGTGATATTGGCCGTTTGCAATCAGCGAAACGTAGCTTTGCACGTCCACATGGTCCGGGCACGCCAGCTTGCAGGGGGCTTCACAGTCGGCATAATGGTCTGAGATCAAGAGTTCCAGCGCCATCTTGCGTGCCGCGTGGATGTCCTCGGAATCGGTCACAATCTCCATTCCGGGGGTGATGATGGTTCCGCAAGAGGTCACAAAACCGCGGCGGCCTTTCACTTCAACCGCGCAAACCCAGCAGGAACCGTATGGATTCAGCTCTTTATCGTTGCAAAGGGTGGGAATTTCAATGCCGTGGCGCCGGGCAAGCTCCAAAACCGTGATCCCAGCTTCTGCTTTAACTTGTTTTCCGTTCAGGGTTACCGTGATCATTGCTTCATCCTTTGGTGATGGCATCAAACTTGCAGACTTTGTAGCACTGTCCGCATTGGATGCACTGGCTTTGGTCGATGAGATGGGGTTTTTTCACATATCCGGAAATGCAATTCACCGGGCAGGCACGCGCACAGGCTGTGCAGCCGATGCATTTATCCGGGTTGATTTCAAAGCGCAAAAGAACGGTGCAAACCCCTGCGGGACAGCGTTTATCGTTGATATGCGCCAGATACTCATCTCTGAAATATTTCAAAGTGGTCAAAACCGGATTCGGTGCGGATTGACCCAGACCGCACAGGGAACCCTTGATGATGTTTTTTGCCAAATCTTCAAGTTTGTCAAGGTCTTCCGGCACTCCTCTGCCCTCGGTGATGCGGGTGAGAATCTCCAGCATACGCCGCGTTCCGATGCGGCAGAAGGTGCATTTCCCACAGGATTCGTTTTGGGTGAAATTCAAAAAATAGCGAGCCACGTCCACCATGCAGGTGCCGGTGTCCATCACGACCATGCCTCCGGAACCCATGATGGCGCCGGTGGCGGTGATGCTGTCATAATCCACAATGGTATCAAGCAGATCCGCCGGCACGCATCCGCCGGAAGGGCCGCCGATCTGCAGCGCTTTGAAGGGCTTGTCCGTCTTCATGCCTCCGCCAACCTTGTAGATGATATCGCCCAGCGTCATTCCCATGGGGATCTCGATCAAGCCGCTGCCGGCGATCATTCCCGCCAGTGCAAACACCTTGGTGCCCGGCGATCTCTGTGTTCCCATCTGTCTGAAAGCCTTGGCGCCGTTTTGGATGATCCAGGCGATGTTCGCCCAGGTTTCCACGTTGTTGATGTTTGTGGGTTTGTCCCAAAGTCCCCTTTCCGCGGGGAAGGGCGGCCTGATGGTGGGCATGCCGCGTTTTCCTTCGATGGAGTGGATGAGCGCGGTTTCTTCGCCGCAAACGAAGGCTCCCGCCCCTTCCTTGATGTGGAGCTTGAAGCTGAAGCCGGTACCCAGGATGTTGTTGCCCAGATAGTTACGCTCCTGAGCGGCTTTGATGGCGGCGTTCAGATGTTTGATGGCAAGCGGATATTCCGCCCGGCAATAGATATAGCCTTCGTCCGAACCCATCGCATAGGCGCCGATGATCATGCCTTCCAGCACCTTGTGGGGGTCGCCTTCCAGCATGCTGCGGTCCATGAACGCGCCGGGATCGCCTTCGTCAGCGTTGCAGATCACATATTTTTTATCGCTTTTGGAAGCCGCGCAGAGCGCCCATTTCAAACCGGTGGAAAATCCCGCGCCTCCGCGTCCGCGCAAGCCGGAATTTTGGATCTCGTCAATGATGGCCTGGGGCGAAAGCTTCAAAGCTTTGCGCAGGGCTGCATAGCCACCGCGTTCTTCATAGTCCCCGATAGAGAGCGGGTCGATGATGCCGCAGTTTTGCAGCACAATCCGCTTTTGGTTTGCCATAAGTTCATTGCGGACAGCGGGATGCCGTTCCGCCAAAATGATGTTTGAAGAAGGCAGTTTCCCGCTTTTATATTCCTGAACCAGGGGCAGGATGTTTTCGGGATTCACGCGCCCCAGGGTAACCTTGCCCAGGTCCAAGCCGCAAAGCTCCACCACCGGCTCTTCAAAACACATGCCGTTGCAGGCGGTTTCCGCAAGCCGGAAGGCTCCTGGGTTTTCGCCAAGATATTCCCGCAGTTTGAGATACACGTCTTCGGCGCCAGCTGCAAGGCCGCAACTGGCAAGCCCAACTTTCACGATCATCTGTTCCATCTCAAACCTCCGCATCCCTGAAGCGATCCAAAATGCCGGCGATCATCTGGGGTTTCAGCTTGCCGAAGGTTTGGTCGTCCACCATGATGACAGGCGCCAGCGAACAGCAGCCCAGGCAGGCCACTTCCACCACGGTGAACTGCATGTCCGGGGTGGTGGTTTCGCCGGCTTCCAAGCCCAGGTTTTCCAGAAGCGCAGCCTTGATCCCATTGGCGTCCGAAACATGGCAGGCGGTGCCTTTGCAGATGCGGACGATGTGCTTTCCCTGGGGCTGCAGCCGAAAGATCGAATAAAAGGTCGCCACACCGTAAATCTCGGCGGCGGGGATGCCCAGTTCATCGGAAATATATTGCAGAACAGGGCGGGAAAGATAGCCGTCAAGTTCTTGCACAGCCTGTAAAAGCGGTATCAGCGCTCCCTCTTTTTCCCGGTGGACCGAAATCAGGTGATCCAGCCTGCTGAAATCCTGTTCCATCAAGGCTCCTTGTGAGTTTAACTGTCACGCTGCAAGAAGTTACGCCTCTTTTCAAGCGTGAAAGAACATAATTTTTGCCCTGTGCTCTTTGTCAAACAAAATGTGGCTGAGCGGTGTTTGGCTAAAATTGACTGCTCAAACTAGAGTGAGAATATGTCTGCCAAAATGCAATCTTGAAGGCAAAAAATATCTGTGCTACCGATAAAAATACTTGACTTGAAAAGCAAACTTGAAAGCATGTTAAAAAATGTGTTAGACGTATTTGAAGCAATGGAAAAGACGACAATTGACATGGTTAACAATATGCACTGTACTAAATTGCAACTTTTTATCAAAACAGATATCTAAAAATGAGCGCAATAGAAAAACAGAACAAAGCAAGGCAAAAATAGTTTGGAACACTCATGAATATCGAACTAAGTAGGGAAGCAGCAGAGAAGCTGTTAAAACAAAAATTCGGTTTGGACAATTTCTATGACGATCAATGGGAAGCCATTTCCCGGATTTTGAAGGGCGAAAGACTGCTGCTGATTCAAAGAACAGGCTACGGAAAGTCCCTGTGTTTTCAATTTCCTGCAATTTTGTTTGAGGGCTTGACCGTGGTTTTCTCCCCCCTCATCGCATTGATGCGAGACCAAGTTAACAAACTGCAATCATTGGGCATACCCGCTAAAAGCATACACAGCAATCAGGGTGAAGAAGAGAATCTCAAAGCGATTGAGGAAGCCAAACAAGGGTTGCTGAAAATCCTTTATATTGCGCCGGAGAGACAAGATAACATGATTTGGCTGGAAGAGGTGCGGCAGATGAAGCTTTCCATGGTGGTGGTGGACGAAGCGCACTGCATTTCAATGTGGGGACATGATTTTCGACCCGCATACAGGAGGATCATCAATCTCGTAAACCTGTTGGCTGACAGTTTGCCGGTGCTTGCAACCACTGCAACTGCCACAACAAGGGTTGAGCAGGATGTTGCTTCCCAGATAGCTGGAGATCTGAAAGTGATCCGTGGAAATATGCTCAGGGAGAATCTGCGCTTATATGTCGTCAAAGTCAGGTCGGAAAAGCAAAAACTGATTTGGCTCGCCCGGAATATCAAGCAACTGCCAGGAACTGGTATCATATACACAGGAACGGTGGTTGAAACCGAAATGATAAGCAGGTGGTTTGATTTTCTTAACGTTTCTTCCAGATTCTACAATGGCAAGCTGGACAAAGATACCAGAACTGAGGTTGAACAAGGCCTGCTCAACAACTCATGGAAGTGCGTGGTTTCAACAAACGCGCTGGGCATGGGCATCGATAAACCGGATCTCAGATTCATCATTCACACTCAGTTTCCTCCGTCTCCGGTTCACTATTATCAGGAAATAGGTCGTGCCGGCAGAGATGGCTTGCCCACTGATATCATTTTATTATACAATCCCAAAGATAAAGACCTGCCGGAAGCATTTATTGAAGGAGCCAAAGCTTCCCCGGAAAAATACCGCAGACTGATAGGTGAAATAAAATATAAATCGCTTGGTGAGAGAGAGTTAATTAAAATTACAAATTTCAGACAAAAAGAAATCGATAATATCTGTGCAGACCTGATCGACCAAGGTGTCATCAGGGAAGTGCACTCCTACAAATATAGGAAATATGAGTTCATTCCAAATTCCAAGCCGTTTGACCCCGGTTTTTACGATCGGATACGTTCGGCAAAAACTGAGGAACTGGATGCGATGATAGAATATGCAAAAACCAGGCAGTCGCGCATGTCTTTTCTGTGTGAGCATCTGGGAGACCCAACGCAAAGAGAATTCACCAATTGTGACAATACCGGTTTGAAAAAACGGCGGTACAAGCCTAGTTGGGAATTGTCAAAAAAGTTGAAAAGATTTCAGTTCAGCTACTTTCCTGAACTCAAGGTACAATCTGCGGAATCAAATCTCGTCGATGGAGTTGCCGGGTCATATTATGGCGTCTCACATGTCGGTTCAGCAATTCACAGATGCAAGTATGCAAATGGTGGGGATTTCCCGGATTTTCTCATCTCTCTCATGGTCAAGGCTTTCAATTCCAAATTCCGGAAAAATATGTTTGACCTCATTCTATACGTTCCTCCCACCATATCCGGGGACTTAGTTCGCAACTTGGCGCTCAAAGTGTCAAAGATTTTAAAAATCCCCATTTCTCATGATCTGATAAAAACCCGTCACACGCAAAAGCAAAAGATATTTGAAAACACTCTGCTCAAATCAGAAAATGTTTCCGGTGCATTTTCAGTTAAGGATCCACAATCAATCGAAGGGAAAAGGATTTTGTTGATCGACGATATCTTTGACAGTGGATGCACCATACAGGAAATTGGCAAATATCTGTCTCGTCAAGGGGCATCAAAAATTGCGCCGCTTGTGTTGGCTAAAACAGTGGGCGGAGATAAGTTATGATACAGACGAAGGTAAAAAAGGATTGAGAAAATGCTACACGATGCCGCATATTTCATCACAATTTCTCACTTAAACCAGTGGACCAATGCTCAAATTAACGACCTGATCACTCAAATATACCATGAAAACAAATCAGATCTTCGAGAGTTTTTCAGCCTCAGCGAAGATGATTGGAAAAACCTCTATAACATCGATGAAAAGAAATTGGCTTCCCTGCGCGAAGCAAAGGAGCAAATCGTAAACAATTCACTCCTGGCTGAAACCCTTATGAAACAAGGTTTTGAGCTGATTCCACTTTTATCGCCAGATTATTCTGAAACCTTGAAAGACAACCTGAAAAGCAACACACCACCGTTGCTATACGTCAAGGGCAATAAACAGCTTCTATTGGATGATTCCGTTGCCATCGTCGGTTCCAGGGATGCCAGCGCTAATGGCTTGAAGTTCACCGAAAACGTGGCAAAAAAAGCCACTGAAAACTATCAAGCCATCGTGAGCGGTTTTGCCAAGGGCATCGACAGGGCGGCTCTGGATTTCACCTTGAAATACATTGGACACAGCATCATTGTCCTTCCTCAGGGCGTTTTGACATTTGCTTCGGGTTACAAGACCTATTATAGTCAAATAGTTGAAGGAGATGTGCTTGTGCTGAGCACCTTCCATCCCCAAGCACCCTGGAACGTGAAACTGGCGATGGCGAGAAACCCGATTATCTATGGCTTGGCAAAGGAAATATACGTTGCAGATTCGGCAGAAAAGGGAGGGACTTGGAATGGTGTGAAAGATGGTCTTCGCAAGGGGCGTACAATTTTTGTGCGAAGACCTGAAGAACATGAAATCAATGCAAACAATCTGTTGATCGATATGGGCGCTCAGGCAGTTGATATATTTGGAAATCCAGAAAGCCTGCAAGTGCCGGAAAGCTTGGCTGAACCTCTGCCCAACAAGGAAGAACTCAAGGATAAGATTCTGAAACTGCTGAAAAATTCTGCTCTCACAGCTAAGGACGTATGCGAGCAGCTTGGGTCGGAGATGACTCCACAGATGATGGGCAAAATGCTCAGCAATATGAAGGACGTGGAGAAAAAGAAAACTGGAAAAGTTGTAAAATACAGCGTTAAACAGCGACACGAATTATTTGATATGTCATGATGGTAACCGAATAGCTCAATCTGGCTCCATTTACATTGTGAACCATTTGTCAGCGATAATGTGCCGATCCATTTTTGACTTTCATTTTCATAATGAATGCCCCCTTATATTAACGTAGGAGGCTTCCTTGATCTGCTCAGATTTTGTCCAATATCCGTCGTCATAAGGCACCCCAGAAAAAGGCGGGTATTCCACGAGTATCAGACAGGTAATTGGTTGGAGAGACTCAAGGGTGAAGGGAAAGCACGCAGCCCAAGCCTGAGAGTTGGAAAGTTAAGCAGATAGGAAGTGACAAAGTAACAGAGTGATGGGATTAGTAAAAACTAAAACACAACAAAGCCAAAACCGATATTTTGCTTGACACAAAAACGATAGGCATCACGATGTCTACATTATTTTTGCAATAGATACCAAATCAAAGAATAATAATGGGGGATGAATGAAAAAACTTGCATTGGTTTTCGTTGGCGTCCTGCTTCTGGGCATGGTCGTTCCCGCGATGGCGGAAACACTCCATGTCGGAGCGGGCACCGGCACACAGAGTTTTCCTCTGGGGAATACCTTCGTCTATCAAAAAGGCCAAACTCCGGTGTACTACACCTACAGCCTGCATCTGAACGCCAGCGACGGCGGGTCCTACGTCTTCACCGGACCCATGGATGGCAGCACCGGAATTCCCATGAGCACTGGACCGCTGGAGGAAGACTTCAACCCCTTCATCGGCACCTACACCATTGCGGAAGAAGCCCCTGAGGGCTTTTTCTGGGTGAATGAGACCGTGGAAATCGGCGCTGATGATTTTGAAGAAGACCCAGCTGCCGCCAACTGCTTCAGTGCCAGTGGCGTGTTTGAACTCCAGCAAATCTTTACCTGGCCTCTGAAGGCTGTGATAATGCAAATGCCCGTGGAGCTGTGGCAGAAAAATTCTCAGATACAAAACCAGAGAAAGTCCTCACATACTCCCCTCGCAGGCGCCACGGTTTGGTTTGACGATGGCAGCGGCCCCGTGGAAGTTGGCAGCACCGATGCTGAAGGCAGATATGTTTTCACCAGCCAGCCTGGCAACAATCTCTATCCCGGTGCGGGTTTCTATTTTATGACCGAACCCGGATTTTTTTTCTGGAACCCAGAATATTTGGTAATGAGCGTCATGTATCTGAATGAAGATCTCGACGAAAGCATTTTCGTGGCTTGGAGCCCCACTCCGCCGTTTTTGCTCTCCTTCACCGCGCTCAGCGGCGAAAACCATGTGCAAATCAAGTGGGCTACCCTCTACGAAAACGACCTCTTGGGCTGGTGCGTCCATCGTTCGGAACAAAACAACCATCTGGATGCGCAAAACATTACCCCAGATATGATTCCGGCTACAAACAGCAGCCAAATGCAGTTTTACAGCCTCACAGATACAGAGATTGAGCCCGGCGGCATCTACTATTACTGGTTGGAATGCGTGGAAGCCGCTTCCAGCAACTTCTATGGGCCGGTCAGCGTCACAGTGGAAGGCGAAGTCCCCGGGATTTATCCCAGCCTCAGCCAGCTTAAAAACGCCTGGCCCAATCCCTTCAAATCCCAGACCGGCACCACCATCGGCGTGGATATTAAGGAAGGCGAAACCGGAAGCCTCACCATCTATAATGTCCAGGGACAAGCGCTGAAAACATACGAACTTGCCGCCGGCAGCCATGAGCTTGTTTGGAACGGATTGGATGGCAATGGCAAAGCCTGTGGCAGCGGCGTGTATTTCTATAAACTCATCACGCCCAGCCTCAATCAAAGCAAAAAGATGGTCATCATCAAATAGGATGTCTGACCTTTAATCCATAGAGCCCTGGATTTCCCCGGGGCTTTTTTTTGGTTCACACAAGTGGTTTGACAAAAAAGCGCCACTGAAAAAGCTTGAACAAAATTTGGCTCGAGATTTCAGGCTGCTTTTGGCCTTTACGAGCCCACCAAGAGGAAACACATGCAAAAGATCATGATCGACGGCAACAGCCTGACTTTGCAGCAGATTGAAGATATTGCCCTGAACGGGGCGCAGATCGAGCTGACCCCCCGGTGCATTGAAAAGGTGCAAAAATGCAGGGACTATGTGGACAAGGTGATCCAGCGCGGAGACGTTGTTTATGGGCTCACCACCGGTTTTGGCAAGTTCAGCACGGTGACGGTTCCGCCCGAACACATTGCCGAACTGCAGCTTAACCTGATCCGCAGTCATGCCACAAACGTGGGTCCGCTTTTCAGCACAGCTCAGGTGAGGGCGATCATGCTTTTGCGCATCAATGTGCTTGCCAAAGGACATTCCGGAATCCGCTTGCAGACCCTGCAAACCCTGGTGGAAATGCTGAACCGTGGCGTTCATCCGCTGATTCCCATGCGCGGCTCGGTTGGCGCCAGTGGCGATCTTTCCCCGCTTTCACATCTGGCTTTGCCGCTTTTGGGTGAAGGCGAGGCGGAATATGCAGGAAAACACACCAGCGGGGCTGAAGCCATGCGGGAAGCGGGCTTGGAACCCATCAAGCTTGAAGCCAAGGAAGGCTTGGCGCTGAACAACGGCACCCAGGTGATGGCTGCTTTGGGGGTTTTGAGCCTTTTGGAAGCGCAAAGGCTTTGCCAGCAGGCGGATGTGGCGGCGGCTTGCAGCATCGACGCCCTCATGGGCACTCCGCAGGCTTTTGACCCTCTTGTTCATAATTTACGACCCCATCCCGGACAGAAAAAAAGCGCATCAAACCTGCGCAAGCTGCTGAAAAACAGTGACCTGCGGGAATCTCACGTCGATTGTGACAATGTCCAGGACGCTTACAGCCTGCGTTGCACTCCGCAGGTTCATGGAGCCGTGAGGGATGCCCTGAAATATGCGCGTGGTGTGCTTGAGATTGAAATAAATTCCGCCACGGATAATCCGCTGATTTTTCCGGATGAAGAAATGGTGATTTCCGGCGGCAACTTCCATGGCGAACCGCTGGCTGTGGCTTTGGACAGCCTGGCAATCGCCGTTTCCGAACTGGCTTCCATTTCCGAACGCCGGGTGGAGCAAATGCTGAATCCCGCCCTCAGCCGCGGGCTCAGTCCTTTTTTGGCAAAACGTCCCGGCATCGATTCCGGCTTCATGATTGTGCAGCTCACCGCCGCTGCCTTGATTTCCGAAAACAAGGTTTTGGCTCATCCCGCCAGCGTGGACAGCATTCCCACCTCCGCAAACCAGGAGGACCATGTTTCCATGGGTTCGGTTTCTGCGAACAAGCTTTTGCAGGTGGTTCAAAACGTGAAAACGGTTTTGGCGATCGAACTGATGATTGCCTGCCAGGCCTTGGACCAGCGTGGGATCCCCAGTTCTCCTGCTTTGGAGCGTGTGAAGGCTCTTTTGAGGAAAAGCGTCCCCCATCTCGAGGAAGATAGAGTGATGTATCCGGATGTGGACGCAGCCACAGATCTGGTGGGTTCCAGCGGGATATTGGAAGAAATTCGCCAGGCGGGGATAGATTTAGATTGACAGAATTTCCCCCGTGTGTGTGCCTGAAAATATGAGAAAGATTTTCGCACTTCTGGTGCTGGCCATGGCGCTGGCTTCCTGTTCGCAGGTGAATACGCTATACAATGCACGCAAATATTTCAAGGCGGCTCAGGCGCGTCCGCTCAATGCAAATGGACGTCCGAACAACCAGGCCGTTGAGGAATACACCAAAGCCATCCAAAAATGTGGCATCATCCTGAGCAACGAAAAACGGGACAGACGCACCGATGATGCGCTTTTCCTGATGGCAAGGGCGCTGTATTACAAGGGAAACAGCGCTTTTCAAGCCAAGGACCAGTTTGAATCCCTGCTCAAGGGCTTTGGGGACAGCCCCTTCGTGGGCGAATCGCACATCTATCTTGCCAAGGTGATGCGCGAAATCAATCAGAAAGAACAGTCCTACAAGGTGATGCAGGAATTTGTGTTGGATTCCCAGCACAAAAAGCTGCACCCCAGAGCTTTGATGACTCTGGCGCAATTCAGCATCGCGGACAAGGACTATCTGCAGGCGCAGTTTTGGCTGCAAAAGATTTTGACGGAATATCCCAAGTCGGAGGAGTATCGCGAAGCCTTTTTCATCTTTGGGCAAAACTACTATATTGAAAAGGATTACGGGGCTTCGCTGGCGGAGTTCAACAAAATTTCCAAAGACCGGCGCATTCCTCAGCAGATGAAGCTGGATGCGCGCTATTACATTGCCATGAACCAGTTTATGCTGGGTGAATATGAGCAGAGTAAAAAGACCTTGAAAAAGCTGCTGAAAGACGAGGTTCGCCCGGAAAAACAATCCCTGGCCAGGGTCTTGCAGGCACGGCTTTTCCTTGCCGAAGGCGAAGCGGACAAGGGTTTGGCAGAGATTGAGAGCATCGGCAAGACCTATCCCCGCACCCAGAGTTCCGCAGAAGCACAATATCATTTGGCTGAATACTATTTCTATGAGGCGCAGGACTTGGAAAAAGCGGGAACCGCCTATGGGCGCGTGCGCACGGAGTTTGCAAATTCGGAACTTGCCGAGCCGGGACAGCAGAGATCCACCGCGGTCAACCAGCTTAAAAACAAGGTGAAGCTCAATCCAGAGAGCAACCTGCAGGCGTATGTGGACTACTGTATCAGCGGCGCCGAAAACTATTTCAACGTTTTTTCCCTGCCGGATTCGGCCTTGGTTTTATATGACCGTTTGATTTCTTCCCGCGAGATCGCGGTGACGGTGCGGGACAGCGTGATGCTGGAATTTGATGCCAAGCAGGCGGTTGTGGATTCCCTTGAGCTTGCTTTGCAGGCTTTGCCAGAGCCCGAACCGGAGCCGGAACCCGCTGTGCAGGAGAGTCTTGAGACCTCTGAAGATTCTGATGATGAAGATGTCAACTTGGATGAGCTTGAAGCTGAATCTGAACCTGAAGAGCATGAACTCGAGACGATAACAGACCTTGAGGGTGGTGCAGTTACTTTGGAAACTGAGCCCAAAGGAGATGATACAAAAGCTTCCAAACCGAAGCCGGATGAGTTGGAATCGGGCTCCGAAGACGATGGATCTTTGGAAAGCGAGGAACCGCCGGGTCTGGATGAAGAACCTGAAGAGCTCGACTCTGAAGTGAATCCAGATGTGGAGGATGAGGCAACTCCTTCTGAATCCGAAACTTCGGACACGGATCCTGATGAGGCTGATCCTGATACAGAAGAACTTTTGGGGGATCAGGAAGAAAATGATCCTGAGCCTGTGCCTGTTTCAAATGAAGCTGATGAAAGCGATGCTGAAGATGTCGAGGAGCCGGAACAGGAAGAAGTTGAGCCGGAACCCAGCCTTGATGAGACAGAGCTTGACTCCGAACCCGAAATAGAGAAGGAAATTCCCCAGGACCAGGAAGAGCTGACCGCGGAAACTGAAAGAATTGACATTCCAGCCGAGCCTTCTTTGCCGGACCTGCAGATCAAAGACTTGCCGGGGTTTGACCTGAACAAGCCTGAAAGTCCCGCATCCGACAGCCTCGATTTTGAGCTTCAGGATGAGGAATCGCAAAAGGAAGCAGAGGAAGAAAAACCCGTCATCGACGAAGAAGCCGAAGCCAGGCGCCAGATTGAGTCGCAAAGAAAGGAATTGCAGAGAAATCTGACCTCGGCGAAAAATGATCTCGACCGGGCGCAGAAGCGCCTTGATGCCCTGGATGCAGTTTTGCTGCGCTACGACAGGGAACTGGTGCCTTTGGCATTGTTTTCCAAAGCCACCATCCTTAATAAGATTGGCCCGGATCGGGAACAGATGGAAGCAATTTATGCGGATATGCTGGAGGAATTTCCCAGCAATAAATACACCAACGCCTTGGAAGATATGCTGGCAGGCGAGCCTGTGCGCTTGATCGACCCCGAGGAGGAAGCCCAGGAAATCCTTATGGAGGAAGCACTTGGCTTGGCAGATAGCGACCCTGCTGCCATGATCTCGCGCTTGGAGGAACTGGCTGCTTCGGAATATCCGCCGATCAGCCTGAAGGCAACTTTCCGTCTGGCTTGGTATTACAGTTTTGAACTTCCGGATACCACCGCCGCCAAACCCTATCTTTCCAAAGTTTTGGAAATGGACCGCACCGGCGAATATGGCAGCCTCACAGCCAGGTTTTTTGACGGCACCAAGTTTAAGTTTCCCAAGGACGAACCCGCGGATTCTTTGGCTCAAAGCGACAGTTTGGCAACTGATATTGAAAAGCCGGATCAGGATGAAGCACAGGATCTTGCCGAGCCGGAAATGGATTCTGAAAAGGATGATGAGGCTCCGGATGCCCAGGCAGTCGATTTGGACGGTGAGCAGAATGAAGAGCCTCCTCCGCAGTGGCCTGAAGAAGTGAGCGAAGCTGAACTGCCGCAGGAGGATGTGAGCCTGGTATCGGAAAGTGACGGAGAGCCTCCTCCAGAGCAGGAGACGGAATCATCTGAAAATCCGGAAATAAAAACCCCGGATGAAGACAGCCCCGAAGCTGCTGATCCTCAGGAGCTTACGGAGCCGGAAACTGAAACCCAAACCGAGCTTGAGGAAGAGATCGAGGAAGTTCCCGAGGACGTCGAGCCTGAAAACGAAGGCGAAGACCAGATAGATCAAGAGGATGGCCAAGCTGAGTGAGGGAAAGACTTCAGTGCTCAGCGGACAAAACCTTTGGCTGAGGCTGCTGATTTTGGTGATGGCGCTTTTCTCTGCGCTGGACGCTTCCTGGCGGCAGATCATCCTCCTCATGCTGCTTTATTTAATCTTTATGCTGCTTGAACTTGACCTGTACCCCAAGCTGTGGAGGGGTTTGCGCTTTTCCCTGCCTTTTCTGGCAGCCTACTGGGTTTTTGGCACCCTTTTTGGCAGAGCTTTCCCCGATCTCGTGTTGTTTTCGCTCAAACTGATCTTTTTGATCGAAACCAGCGTCTGGTGTTTTGCAAACCTCTATATCAAGGATATTTTGCGCGACACCCGGGGTTTACAAAAGCGCAAATGGGGGAAGAAATTACTCCGTTTTGCCTTGGCAACGGGCTTGTATATCCGGGCTTATTTCAAAATGTTTGAGCGTGACAAGATCAAGGGACACAACAGCATAGGAGCGGTTTTGGACAGCATGGTGGGCGTGGGCACCCGGGTTTATCAATCCTCTGGGATCATTGAAGCGCAGCTTGAGCATATTTTAAAAACGCCTTTGGAACAAAGGGTCAATACCCTGCCCAACCTTCTTGGCATGAGCCTTTTGGCTGTGATGGTGCTGATCAGCGCGGTTTGAAGCTATGGCACGCTATTTGATGCGGATGATGTTCGACGGCACGGATTTCCGGGGCTGGCAGACGCAGTGTGCCGGACGCAGCGTGCAGGGAGATTTGATTTCCGCTTTTCACCGCATGGGAATCAGGCATCCAAATGTGACCGGAGCTGGCAGAACCGATGCCGGAGTGCATGCCCTGGCACATTTTGCCCATTTTGACTACCGTGGCAGGATGAGGCCTGAGCAGTTGATTTTGTCTTTGAACAACAAATTTCATGGAGATCTGCAGGTTACAGGCATCTGGTCTGTGCCCGAAGATTTTCATGCGCGCTACAAGGCTTTTCAGCGTGACTACACGTATCTTTTGGCTCGGGAAAAAACACCGCTCAACAGGCTGCACACCGGTTTCATGCTTCGCAGCAGGATCAGCCCGGAAGGTCTGTCCCGTTTGGGCGAAAAACTGCTGGGCAGTCACGATTTCAGTTCCTTGAGCCGGGATAATCCCCTGGTGCCAAATCACATCTGCAATATCAAGAGGCTGGAGATCTCCGAAACCCAGGGCATCATCCGCTTCGACATCAGCGCCGACCGCTTTTTGCACCACATGGTGCGCCGCATCGTGGGAACCTTGGTGAACCTGGAGCATTCCGGCCTGGACGGCGAAGATTTGGAAAAGATCCTGGCAGAAAAAAATCCGCGTCAAAAGCTGGTGACAACCGCCCCGGCTTCAGGTTTATACATCACCGGGGTGCACTACCCGGATTTGCAGCTTGACAGCGATGCCATCGGCCAGAAAATGTTTTTCTTTATGAGGTGAAAATGCGATATAAGATTCCCCGCGGGACCTATGACATCCTGCCCCAACAAAGCTACAAATGGCAAAAGCTGTTCGCAGATTTTCGAAAGCTTGCCGCCGCTTATGGCTATGCCGAGATTAGCACGCCCATGTTTGAACAGGCTGGACTTTTTGAACGCAGTTCCGGCGAAAGTTCAGACGTGGTGAAAAAAGAGATGTACCGCTTTACAGACCAAAAAGGGCGTGTTTTTGCCCTCAGACCGGAAGGAACCGCCCCCGTGGCGCGTGCCTACGTGGAAAACCGCATGGATATTGGTGCCGCAGTGAAAAAGCTTTACTACATCGGGCCCATGTTTCGCTATGATCGTCCGCAGGCTGGACGCTACCGCCAGTTTCAACAGTATGGCATTGAACTGATCGGCAGCGACAATCCCTTTTACGACGCCGAAGTGATTTCCATCCTCTGGTTCTTCCTGAGCGGTTTGGGGCTGAAGAATCTGAGGCTTGAGATCAACAGCGTTGGCTGTCCGAACTGTTCCCAAGCCTACGACAAGGCGCTACAGGAATATTTTAGACCGCATTTTTCGGACTTATGTCCGGATTGCCAGGTGAGAATCGAGCAAAACCCGCGCCGGCTTCTGGATTGCAAAGTGCCAAGCTGCAAAGAGATCGCCAGTGGGGCGCCAGTGCAACTGGACTATCTGGATGAAGACTGCCGCATCCAGTTTGCCGCGGTGCAAAAGCATCTGGAACTGATGGAAATCCCTTTCACGATCAATCCGCGCATCGTTCGCGGTTTGGATTATTACACCCACACCGCCTTTGAGGTGGTTGGCGGAAGCCTTGGCGCCCAAAACTCCCTTGCCGGTGGGGGTCGTTACAACGGCCTTCTGGAGCAAATCGGAGGCAAAAGCACCCCTGCCATCGGTTTTGCCGGCGGTTTTGAAAGGCTGCTTTTGGCTTTGGAGGAAGAAGGCATCAGCCTGGGTGATGTTCCTGCACCGGATGCTTTTGCCATCCTGATTGGCGAAGCAGCTCGGGATGCATTTACGCCATATCTGAACGCTCTGCGCCTCAAGGGGATTTTCGTGGAATTTGACCCCGATAAAAGCTCCTTCAAGGCACAGCTCAAGGCTGCCGACAATCGCCAGGCGCGCTTTGCCTTGATTTTCGGTGAAGACGAATTGGCTGCCAACAGCGTCACCCTGAGAGACTTGCAGAGCGGTGAACAGAAAAACTATTCATTGGAAAACTTGGATTTGTTGGCGGAGGCCATCCGCGGCTAAAAATCTGGATTAATACAAAAAGCAATAATAAACGGGGATCCACATTTTGGGATCCCCGTTCTCATATCAGGTAGATTCTGTATTTACAGATATTTGTTGATCTTGCCTTCCACCAGTTCGCGGATTTCGTTCATGCGCGTTTCCGATTCCGCTTCAAAGCGGGTCACCAGAACCGGGGTGGTGTTTGAGGCGCGCACCAATCCCCAGCCATCGGCAAAGGTGATGCGGGCGCCGTCGATGTCGTTGACGTCATAGCCTTCCGCTTTGAATTCATCGCAAACCTTTGCCACAATCTCGAATTTGCGAGCATCGGGACAGGGGATGTGCAGTTCCGGAGTGTTGAACATCTTGGGCTGGTCTGCCAGGAAGCTGCTCACCGGGTTTGTGGTGTGGGAAACAATCTCAATCATGCGGCAGCTGGCATAGATGGCGTCGTCAAAGCCCAGATAGCGGTCTCCCAAAAACACGTGACCGCTCATCTCGCCGGCAAATTCCACCCCGATTTCCTTCATCTTCATCTTGATGTTGGCATGTCCGGTTTTATACATCATGGGCACGCCGCCATGTTTTTTAATGTCGTCAAAGAGGTTTTTGGAGCATTTCACGTCGGCGATGACGGTTTTTCCGGGTTTGTTTTTCAGATAATCACGTGCCAAAATGTTCAGGATCTGATCGCCAAAAAGCATTTTGCCTTTTTCATCCACAACCCCGATGCGGTCTGCATCTCCATCCAAGCCAACGCCGATTTCATATTCCGCCGCCACCACAGCACGGGAAAGGTCCACCATGTTTTTTTCCACGGTGGGGTCGGGGTGGTGGTTTGGGAAGGTTCCGTCCGGATCGCAATACATTTCAATCAGTTCGCAACCCAGGCGGTCAAGGATTTCCGGCAAATAGGGTCCGCCCATACCGTTGCCTCCGTCGATGGCAACCTTCACAGGCCGGTCCAGCTTGATGTTTGTGCTTATATAGTTGATATAGTCTTCATCCATGGAGGTTTCGCGGAGATACTGGCCGTTGCCGGTGGCAAATTTTTCCGCTTGGATGATGCCCAGCAGCTTTTGCAATTCCTCGGCATACACGGAACCCAGACCCAGATTCAGCTTGCAGCCGTTGTATTGGGAGGGGTTGTGGCTGGCGGTGATCATGGCTCCGCCATCGGTTTTCAGCTTCCAGATGGCATAGTAGAGCACGGGAGTGGCTGCGATGCCGATGTCAATGATGTCGCAGCCGGTTTCCAGCGCTCCTTTGGTGAAGGCATCCATAAATTTCGGCGTGGTGAGCCGCGCGTCGCCACCCAAGGCGATACTTTTTAAGCCGCGTTCACGCAGATAGCTGCCAAAGCCTTTGCCGATCAGGTAATAGCTTTCTTCGTTCAGCTCTTCGTCCACGATGCCGCGGATGTCATATTGACGAAATACTTGGGGTTTAATCATTTTTTCCTCTTTATTCAATCTCAATTATTTCTTTCAAAGTGGGCAGAATTGCCTGCAGTGCCCTTGCCCGGTGGGAAAGCGAATTCTTTTCGGCATCGCTCATCTGGGCATAGCTGCGTCCGCCGGGGTCAGGCTCGAAAATATTGTCGTAGCCAAAGCCGTTTTCCCCTTTTTCCTCGTGGGACATCACTCCGGAAACGATGCCTTCCGAAATTGCCACCACTCCGTCCGGAGCAGCCAAAACAGCACAGGTTTTAAAATGGGCACGGCGGTTGCTTTCCCCCAAAAGCAGACGTAACGCCTTATCCCGGTTGTCCTTATAGCTGCAGTGCTCCCCGGCAAAACGGGCGGAGTGAACTCCCGGCTGCCCATCCAGGGCTTCGATGAAAAGCCCCGTATCGTCCGCCAAACTCAGCAACCCCGTTCCGCGAGCCGCTTCCAGGGCTTTCTTGGCGGCGTTTTCGCGAATTCCGGGCTGGTCCTCATCGGTGGGCGGCAGTTCAGGAAAGTCCAGCAGTGAAAAGAGTTCCACTTCCAGGCCATGCAAAAGCTCGCGCAGTTCCAGCAGCTTGTCCGGATTTCTGGAGGCAATGAGCAGCTTTTTCATTGTTTGTTGCGGTTGAACCAACGCTTGATGCGGCGCATGATGTTGCGATCCAAAAACTGTTCGGCAGTGGCGGTGATCTTTTGCAAAAGATGCAGGATGTTGCCTTCGCCGCTCCAGTTGTCTTCCAGGATGTGCTGGTCGATGTCGTTCAGCAGCATGTTCAAGCCCATCACAACCATCACCAGGTCGTCCACATAGCCCAAAACCGGGATGAAGTCCGGAATGATGTCCAGCGGCAGGACCACATAGGCTATCACACCAGCCAGCATCATTTTACGCTTCACGGGCACGCGCTTGTCCACGGCAACCCTGCTCAGCAGAATAAATAAATCCGGCAGCAAAAACAGGTATTCCGCCACCTTGTTGCCGGTTTTTCCGGTCTTTTCCTTGGTCCAATCCTTGGCTTTGCTGCGCAGTTTTTCATAGAACTGCATATTTTGCGGACCGATATCCACAATGCGTTCGCGCATCTCTTCCCGCTCGGAATCGGGAATCTCTTGTCCTTCAAAAATATCGTCTTCGTGCATGTTTACCTCACAAATCCAGTATTTCAGCCGTCACTAAAACAGTCAATGTTTTTTTCATGATCCGCCCTCGGCGCTGACGGAAGAGTATCTCCAGTTTTTCCTGAAAACATCCTAAAGCGGCTTTGGAAAGTGTTTTGGTTGACTTTAGGTTGTGTTTGACTTGTAGCCCGGTGCAATTTGAATGGCAGGCCTCAAATGAAATAAAAAAAGCCGGGACCACGAGGATCCCGGCTGGTTTATATCTTGTTGTTATGTCTTAACTTAGCGCAGGGCAGCCATTGCGGCGGCAAGCCTGGCAATCGGCACGCGGTAGGGTGAGCAGCTCACGTAGTTCATGCCCACACGGTGGCAGAATTCCACAGAACTGGGCTCTCCGCCGTGTTCACCGCAGATGCCAACCTTGAGATTGGGTCTGCCCTGGCGTCCACGCTGAACAGCCAGATCAACCAACTGTCCCACACCTTCTTGATCCAAAATCTCGAAGGGGTCGTGTTTCAGGATGCCCTTTGCTTTATAGATGGGCAGGAACACTCCGGCGTCGTCGCGGGAATAGCCAAAGGTCATCTGGGTCAGGTCGTTTGTGCCAAAGCTGAAGAATTCGGCACTTAGGGCAACCCTGTCTGCCATCAGGCAGGCGCGGGGAATTTCGATCATGGTGCCAACCAGGTAGTCCAGTCTGTCACCTTTTTCGGCGAACACTTTTTCCGCGGTGTTGCGGATGATCTCTTCCTGCAGCTTGAATTCAGCTTCGGTGCCGATCAGCGGAACCATGATTTCGGGAAGCACGTTAATGCCTTTCGCTTTCATGTTCAGCGCTGCTTCGATGATGGCGCGGGCCTGCATTTCGGTGATTTCGGGATAGGTGTTGCCCAGGCGGCAGCCGCGATGTCCCAGCATGGGGTTGAGTTCATGCAGGGAAGCCACGCGTTCCTTCACGTGTTGCAGGGTGATGCCAAGTTCCTGGGCCAGTTCCTGTTGCTGGGCTTCTTCCTGGGGCACAAATTCATGGAGCGGCGGATCCAAAAGTCTGATAGTGACGGGGAGGCCGTCCATGGCTTCAAAGATGCCTTCAAAGTCTGAACGCTGAATGGGCATCAGCTTGTCCAAGGCTTTGCGGCGTCCTGCTTCGGTTTCCGCCAGGATCATTTCGCGCATGGCTTTGATGCGGTCGCCTTCAAAGAACATGTGTTCGGTGCGGCAGAGTCCGATTCCCTTGGCGCCAAAGTTGCGTGCAATGGTGGCATCCTTGGGGGTGTCGGCGTTAGTGCGCACATCCATGCGGGTATATTTTTCCGCCAAATCCATGATCTGGGCAAAGTCGCCGCTCAGTTCGGGATCCTGGGTGTCGATGGCACCTTCCAAAACCTGGCCGGTGCTGCCGTTGAGGGAGATCCAGTCTCCTTCCTTATATGCTTTTCCATCCACGTTCATCACGCGGTTTTTATAGTCGATGTTAATGCTTCCCGCGCCGGAAACGCAGCATTTACCCATTCCGCGGGCAACCACCGCAGCGTGGGAGGTCATGCCGCCCTTTGCAGTGAGGATACCCTTGGAAACCGTCATTCCGCGCAGGTCTTCCGGTGAGGTTTCCACACGACAGAGCACCACTTTCTTGCCTTCTGCCGCCCATTTTTCGGCATCTTCAGCAAAGAAAACGATCTGTCCGGTGGCGGCGCCTGGTGAGGCGGGAAGGCCTTTGGCGATCACTTTTGCGCCAGCCAAGCCCTTCTGGGTGAAAACGGGGTGCAAAAGTTCGTTGAGCTTGTTCGGCTCCATGCGCAGCAGGGCTGTCTTTTCATCGATCAAGCCTTCGCGCACCATGTCCATGGCAACCTTCACCATGGCAAATCCGGTGCGTTTGCCGCTGCGGGTTTGCAGCATCCAGAGCTTGCCGTCCTGGATGGTGAATTCCACGTCCTGCATGTCCTTGGTGTGGGTTTCCAGCTTTTTTTGAATGTCGAAAAGCTCCTGGTAAGCGGCGGGCATGGCTTCTTCCAGGGAAGGATAGTTCGCGGCGCGATCTTCCTCGGAAACGTTGGCGAGCTTTGCCCAGCGCTGGGAACCGATCTTGGTGATTTGCTGCGGGGTGCGGATGCCTGCCACAACGTCTTCGCCCTGGGCGTTGATCAGGTATTCACCGTTGAAAAGGTTTTCTCCGGTGGCGGCGTCGCGGGTGAAAGCCACGCCGGTGGCGCTTGATTCGCCCATGTTTCCAAACACCATAGCCTGGACGTTGACGGCGGTGCCCCAGTCATCCGGGATGTCGTTCAATTGGCGATAGTAAACGGCACGGTCGTTGCCCCAGCTGTCAAACACGGCAAAGATTGAACCCCAAAGCTGTTCCCAGGGATCATCCGGAAAGTCGTGTCCGGTGCTGTCTTTCACGGCTTTTTTGAAGCGACGGACCAATTCCTTCAGGTCGTCGGCGGTCAAATCAAGGTCGTTTTCCACGCCCTTTTCTTCTTTCATCTCGTCGATGATCACTTCAAAGGGGTCGCGCTCTTCTTTGCTGGCGGGCTTGAGCCCCAACACAACGTCGCCATACATCTGCACAAAGCGGCGATAGCTGTCCCAGGCAAAGCGGGCATTTGCTGTGCGGGCAATCAGGCCCTGCACGGCGTTGTCGTTCATGCCCAGGTTCAGGATGGTGTCCATCATGCCGGGCATGGAGGCGCGGGAACCGCTGCGCACGGAGAGCAGGAGCGGGTTTTCGTTTGAGCCAAAGCTCGTTCCCATCAGCTTTTCCACATACTGGACAGCTTTTTTTACTTCGTCCAGCAGGCGCTCGCGGACTTTGTCTTCTCCGTCGCGCGTGTATTCATTACAAGTATCTGCGGTAATTGTGAATCCAGGGGGGACCGGCACTCCGATCAGGTTCATTTCGGCCAGGTTGGCCCCTTTGCCGCCAAGGATGGCTTTCATGTCGGCATTGCCTTCGGCGCTTCCGTTGCCGAAGAGGTAAACACGTTTTGTTTCTGGCATTTATCCTCCATAGGTAGGGATTTTATTGTTTCCATCACTCAAAAATTTTGAGGGAGTTTTTGTCAACTACAAAAGCGGGAGGGTGTTTTTTGCGCATCACCTTGAAAAATCTAAATTTGCCTCCATCGGCTGGAGCTTTTTTTCAGTTTGCCGAACCATGTTTTTCGTCGTGGTTTAGCGCTTCTCGGCTGGCTTGAATAAAAAAAGCTTTACAGATTGACAGCAGTCCACAGAATGTATTCTCAGTGAAAAAGCAATGATTTTCAAATGTATAAAGCATAGTAAGGAAAAGCGATGAAAAAGTTATTTGCCATCCTCTTTGCCCTCTTTTGCCTGGGCTTCCTGGCCGCGAAGGTGGATCTGAACACCGCCGGCTACGAGGAATTGCTGCAGCTGCCCATCTCGGCAAAGCAGGCTCGGGACATCCTGGACTACCGAACCTACATCAGCGTTTTCTCGGATATCTATCAGCTTCGGGAAATCCCGTCCATCGACCAGAAGACACTGCTCCGGATCAAGGATCTGGCTGTGGTTTCCCTCTGGCTGGAAGAAGACGAGGTTGCAGCCCGGCGCGCCGAAATCCGGGACCTGCTGGAACGCCTGGACAGCAATGAAGGAGCCTCGGAAGGGATGTCCGACGTTTGGGAAGATTATCTGATGACGCCGCAAAATGTGAACAAAATGCTTTTTGACGACTTCATCAGCCTGCCAAACGTCTCCGCCATCGACGCCGTGGGCATTTTGAAAAGAACCGCCAGAGGAGACACCATCTCCGACATGCGGGACCTGCGCAACTCTCCCGGACTCAGCTACTACGGCTACACAAACCTGCGCAGCTACGTCTATTACAGGGAACCCCCGGTGAAAAACCGTTTCATGTGGGAAGCCCAGATGCAATACTTCACCAGCTATTACCAGGAAGGCGTGCACGACATGTATCACGAGCCCTTCCTGCGCAGCAGCTATGGAAACGCCAGCGTCGTGATCCCAAACCGCAAGGACCTCTCCTACTGGGGCTACTTCGACCTGGGCAAGCTTGATCCGGACTACATGCTGAAGCTGCGCGCCCGCTATGGAAATCACGTGAAAGTTGGCTGGATGTACAATAGCCCCAAGGGTGAAACAGACATGTGGGAAAAGGATCCCGGCGAGTTTGTGGCGGATTCAAAATTTTATGCCGGCTATGAGACCGGCTCGCTGCCGCTGTTGAAAAACACACGCCTGAAAACTTATTTGGGACACTACCGCGCCACCTTCGGCGAAGGCCTGGTGATGGAAAACACGGATTTCTACAACGCCCGCAAAACCGGATACGGCTTCAGCAAGCGCATCCTGGGCATCACGCCGGATCTTTCCAGAACTCAGGAATTTGCCTTGCGCGGAGCGGCGCTGGAAGTCACCAATCCTTGGTTTGGCGCAGCCGCCTGGGTTTCCCGGGATAAGAAGGATGCGATCGCCTATCTGGACCGGGACGGCAACATCGTTCAGGAAAGCGGACGCAACAAGCTGTTCAGCTATGTGATTCCCACCACGCGTTTCGACAATGAAGAACTACGCGAAGCCGAAGCCTATTTCAACACGGAGATACAGAGCGGAAGCCCCTATGCCACAGACTACGTGAACCTTGCCTATCGCAAGGACGTTTTGAACGAAACGCTGTGGGGCATGCATTTGCAGGCCAACCCCTTCCTGGGCACAAAGCTGGGCTTCACCACCTACACTGCGCTGTATGACAATGCCTTCTTTGCCGTGCCAGACTGGAACAACCTGAATATGCTCCTGGTGCGCGACTCCTATTACTATCCAAAATTCAAGATGCTGGATGCCGAAATCGCCGGACTCTACAGCACTCTCACAGACAGCTATGCCCGCGACTACCGCCGTGTTTTGGGCTTCGACGCCCAAACCACCATCAGCAACGTTTCCGTGCAGGGCGAATATGCAGAGCTCACGGTTGACGGCTCGGACTTCAAGCTGGGAGACGACCCAAAAGCTTATCTGGTGAGCGCTTACACGCAATATGACAACCTCTATTTCCTGGCGCTCTATCGCCATTACGACATCGGTTTCGACAACCCTTACAGCAACTCCTTCTCCGAGCACGAGCGCTTCACCGGCACCATTTTGGAAAAAAACATCTATGCACTCACCAACCCCACGCTCTCCGACCTTTTCCAAAACAGCCCCCACTCTCAGCCTGAAAAGGGTGTTTATTTTGAGACCCGCTACAAATTCGACACATTATTCACCCTGGGACGCAGCTATCTGGATATGTGGGAACGCCTGGCTGATGGCCGCCGCTCCGTGAGGCTGCAAACCGAACTGGAGTTCCGTCCGCTGTTCCAGCTTGCCCTGCGCGCCCGTTATAAGAATCAGGTGAACCGCTACAGCGACTTTGCCGACCGCGGCGTCTCCAAAACGGACGAATACACCTTCAGCGTTCGCACCTTCCTTTCAAACCGGGATTTCCTGGAATTTGAATATCGCTACAACACGGTTTTGAGCCCGCCCTACACCTCGCTCACAAACCCGGCTCAGCCCGGTGACAACAGCATTGCGGGCGCCATGACCCTGATGACCGGAGACTACATCGGCGTGAACTACACCCACAATTTCAACGCCAACCTGAAGCTGCAGGGCTCGGTGATCTACTGGTTTGGGCATGGCATTTCCCACTGGGATTGGGAAGATATGGAAATCGACTTTATGGGCGACAAAGGCATGAAAGCCTGGGTGAACCTGCATTCCCGCATCTCCAAAAATATGTACCTTTCCCTGAAATTCCGTCATAAAGCCTATGAAACACAGGATCTCAGCATCCGTAAATATAACGTGCCAGTGGATGGCGAAAACCTTTTCCGGAGGGTGGAACGCAAGGAAAACACCGTCCGTCTCAGCCTTGAATACCGCTACTAATGTGGAGGAACAATGATTAAAAAACAATTTATCCTGATATACGCTTTGCTCTTGATCGCAGCCACGCTCAGCGCTTGGTCGCTCACCGATGACTATTTTGGAAACCGTTTTGGCAGCCTGAACGCACGCAGCCAAGCCATGGGCGGAACCGGCCTTTTTGAAGATACCCGCGTGGGCGGAATTGCACTGAATCCCGCCAATATCACCCTCATGGAAAAATGGGTGGGACTGGAAGTCGCCGGATTTGTGAACCGCAACGAAGACCACCGCGCCCTGCCGTTGTACAACTCTTTCGACAACTACATCGACGACGCGGTCTATGCCTCAAGCATCAATTTCAATGACGACTTTGCCGGCGCGGCTTTTGGCGCAGTGAAGTTTGGCTCGGCAAAGCTGGGACTCGGCTTGAGCTACAGACCCATTTTGAGCTTCGACAGCAGCTATTTGGAGCAGATCCGCAACAACCGCAACACCGACAACGACACCTATCCCGAGCTCGTTGCCGTCAACCGCATCGAAAACGAAGGCAAGCTGATGCAGGCCTCCGCGCTTGCCAGCCTGGGATTTCGCCTGGGCGAATATGCCGACCTGAACCTCGGCTTTGAATTTGGCAAGCTCATGGGCGGCAGCACCAGCTTGAAAACCATCCGCTGGAGCCAGTGGGCTGTGGAAACCGTTGGTGAAAACGTTTTGCCGGAATATACCTACGACGGGAAAGTGGATCTGGATGGCATGCTGCTGAAAAGCGGCTTCGCCGTCAGGCTGAACGAACGCTTTGGCTTGGCGGGAACCTGGCAGCTCAAGTCAACCCTCGACCGCGCAGTGGATTACAGCATCCACAAAGACGCCTACAGAGGCCACGCCGCCATCGATTCCACCGCTTCCTTCACCGAGGATTTCATCCTCCCCAGCCAATTTAATATCGGGCTTAACTATCAGCCCCGCAATATCATGCGCACTCGCTTCAACCTTGAGGCAGAGTGGGTGAGACATTCCGAGATCTCCAGCCACTACGACGATTGCCTGAACTTCTACACCGGAGTGGAACACCACGTTAATAACCGTCTGCCCCTGCGTTTGGGCTTCCAAGCCGTGAACAGCTATTTGCGCGACGTGGAAGACGACGGTGCCATCATCGTGAAAAAAGTGCTGACCCCCATGATCACCGGCGGCAGCAGCATTCCGCTCAGCGACAATCTGCATCTGGATTTGGGCTTGGGCTATTCCTGGCGCGAATATGAAGCGCTCGACCTTTTTGGCGATACCTACTACAACGACAAACAATACACCGGGCTTGGCAGCTACAAGCTTTGGCCAAACCAACACATTGTTCTGTCCGACCGCGGCTGGGACAACCCGGACAAGGTGCGCGAGAGCAATGTTAGCCTGAGCGCCAGCCTGGGCTTCACATGGTGATACAAATGAAAAGAATATTGATACTTACGGCGATCTGCCTGGCTTTGACGGTCGGGCTTTTTGCCGAAGATCTGCGCCTGGACATTGTTTTCTCAAACGACATCCATGGCGGCATCGACCGTGCGGAAGCCACGTTCATGAACCCTGACTTTCCGCCTCAACTGGGTGGAGGGGCTTCCGCAGCCACTCTCATCAATCATGTGCGCTCGCTTGCCGGAAAAAAACGCGACATGCTGCTTCTGGATGCGGGTGATTTTTTCCAGGGACGCCCTGTGGGAACCGTTACCAAGGGCCGCGCCGTGATTGAATATATGAACGCGATCGGCTATGATGCCATGACCATTGGAAACCATGAATATGACATCGTGGAAGAAGAACTTACGGAAACCCTCAAAGCGGCAAATTTCCCCATCCTGAGCTGCAATATCCAGGATAAACGCACTGGGGAGCTGCCCTGGTATGTGGTGCCCTATCGCATTGTAAACCGCATGGGCCTGCGCATCGGCATCATCGGTTTCACCACCACGGACACCGAGAAAATGAGCTTTCCCGACCACATCAAAAATATCCGCTTTCTGGACGAAAAGGAAAGCGTAGGCAAATATGTGGACATCGTTCGCAATCAGGAAAAAGCCGATATCGTGATCGTTTTGGGTCACGCCGGTTTGCCTTACGACAACGAGGAAACCTACCTGACGCGCTACAACACCAAGGGCGAAAGGCTTTCTGAAGAACGCTACGCCGCCTGGGGTTGGGACGCTCAGGAAGTTGCCCGCGAGGTGCCTGGCATCGATCTTTTCATCGGTGGCCACATCCACAAAGGCATTGCCAAACCTTGGATCGACCCTTACACCCACACCATGGTGATCCAGGGCTACGCCTATGGCAGCAACCTTGGCTGGATGACGCTCACCATCGATCCTGAGACCAAATCCGTGAGCGGATACGAACTGCCCGCCCTGCGCGAGGGCTTGATGATCACGCTCTTTGAAGACCAGTTCATCCCCGATCCCGATATTTCCAAAACCATCGAAGCCCAGGTTGCCATTGCCGAGAAAGGCATGGACGAGATCATCGGAAGCGCCGCAGTCCATCTTTCGCGCACCAACGTGGACGCTCAAAGCCTGATGGGAAATACCATCACGGACGCCATGCGCAACGAGGTGAACGCCGACTTTGCCTTTTTGAACCTGGGCGGAGTGCGTGCCGAAATCAAAAGCGGCCCCGTGACCTATCGCGATATCTTCCAGGTGATGCCTTTCGACAATATGCTGGTCAGCTTCCGCTGCACCGGTGAGTTTTTGCGCCGCATCATCGAAACCCGCGTGGAAGGCGGACGCCACGGCTTGGTGGTTTCCGGTGTGAACGTGGTTTATTCCAAGAAACGCCCCAACTTCGACAGGGTTACCACCCTCAAAATTGGCGGCGAACCCTGGGACAAAAACAAGATTTACACCTGCGCCACCACGGACTTCCTGTTGCAGGGAAATGCAGGACTCACCCTGCTGACCCAGGTGCCTCAGGAAGACATTTTCCAGCATCAAATCAACCTGCGTGACGCCATCGTGAACTATTTCAGGCAGAAAAGCCCCATTCGCACGAAGATTGACGACCGCTGGAAACGTGATGACAGCGCCAAACAAAGTCTGGAAATGATGCAATAAACGCTGTCACCATAGAACTTATGCCGCCCTTGGGATCGTTTCCGGGGCGGTTTTTTTGCTTTGAACCCTGCCTCGTCCCCAGGCCCCAGGCAAGTTCCCAGCCGTTTCCCCCTGGTGACCCACCCGCCTTTTTTACGGGAGAGACACAGGGACGAAGGCTGGACGCTTAAAGCTGGAGCCAAGGAGGAAGGCGGTCTGGCGCTTTCACAAGCTCCTGTAATAGCGATGGTTTGCCATCAGATCCGCCAGGGGAAGCTTTCCCAGTTCCGGTTTAAAAACCGCCAGGTTTTGGATCAAGGTTTGGTCTTCCGCTTCATTTTTGCATTGTGCTGCCAGACGTGCAGCGTGTATGCTTTGAAGGCTGCGTCCCAAAACCAATGCCGCGCAAAGCTGGTAGCGTCCAAGGCTTTCCACCCAGTTGCGACCTTCGCTCAGCATGGAATCCGGATTGCCAAAAAGATTTTGGCGGCGTTCCTCCATGTTGGGGTCATTGACTGGGCGCAGGGTCCAGTCGTGATATGGATCCAAATCCAGCACCATTTTCATCACCACCGCCTGCTTAGGATAGTGATCCACAAAGTCCAGCAGGGGATAGTGGAAGTGCAAAATGGAATGCAGTTTGTCGCCGGTGGGGCCATAGGTGTTGAAATCCTGAACCAGGCGGGCTGCCAAACCTTCATTTTCGGTGAGAACCGCGTTCCCAGCCGGGGTGTGCACCACGCTGCCATCCTTCACAATAAGATGGATGCCATTTTCATTGATTTTTTCATACATAGTTTTCTCCCGTGAGTTGAGTCTTGGTGTTTGTCTTGTTTCCCTGTGTTTACAGAGTTCCATAGAATCAGATAAGTTGCCGCCTTAGCCAGAAACTGGCACAAAATTGCCGCGCTGTTTTGTGTGATTTTTGAGGACCTGAGGTCCGCCGGGAATCCGCACATAGAACGATTCCTCCTTTTCATGTTGTCTTTGCCTTTTTCCGAGACAAATCATCTTTTACGGGGGTGGGGAAATATGTCAAGCGAAAATTCGATGTTTGGGGCAGGCTTGAGCTTTGCAGGGCTTAAACGGCTTGACAAATAGTTGCCCTTTCTTTTGTGGTCACTTAAACTTGAAACTTGGTTAAGTGTAAGGAAAGACATGAAGTTCGAACGTGAAATTAAGATTATAAAAAGAGCCGTGGATGAGATTATTCCGCTGGAAGGCTTGATCGCAAAACTGGATAAAAGCCAGAAAACCGGAAAGCCTCTGCGGGTGAAATTTGGCATCGATCCCACCGGCTATGATGTGCATTTGGGGCATCTGGTCCCCATCCGTAAAATGCGCGAATTTCAAGACCTTGGGCACACCGGTGTGATCATCATTGGAGATTTCACCGCCCAGATCGGTGACCCCACCGGGCGCGATGAATCTCGCCCGCCCCTCACGCATGAAGAAATTTTGTCAAATAGCGAAAAGTATATGGAGCAGCTCTATACGGTGCTGAAACCCGAGCAAACCGAGGTGCGCTGGCAGAGCGAATGGTTCAGTTCCCTGCATTTGGCGGATGTGCTCAAGCTTTTGGGTCGCTTCACTTTGGCACAGTTTATGGCGCACGACACCTTCCGTTCGCGCTATGAACAGGGGCAGTCGCTTGGCATGCACGAGATCATGTATCCGGTTTTGCAAGCCTATGACTCCGTTGCCATCCAGAGCGACATCGAGCTGGGTGCCACCGAGCAGAAATTCAACATTCTCTGCGGACGCGACATGCAGCGCCACTTTGGTCAGGAAGAGCAGGTGGCGGTGCTTTCGCCCATCCTCACCGGCACGGACGGAGTGAACAAGATGGGAAAATCGCTGAACAACTACATCGCCGTTTTCGACCCGCCTGCCGAGAAATTTGGCAAGGTGATGTCCATTCCAGACAGCTTGATCATCAACTATTTCACCTATGCGGCAAATGCCGATGAAAATACTCTGGAAGAGGTGAAAGCCGAGCTTGACGGTGGCGTGAACCCCATGCTTCTGAAAAAGAGGCTGGCGCGCGAGATCGTGGGTTTTTACCATGGGGAAGAGGAAGCTTTGAAGGCGCAGGAAGGCTTTGAACAGCTTTTCTCCCGCCGAGAGGTTCCGGACGAAATGCCCGAATACGAAGTTTCCGAAGCCAGCGTTCGGGTGACCAAACTGCTCACAGACAGCGGATTATGCGCCAGCGGCGGAGAGGCAAAAAGGCTGATCCAAGGCGGCGGCGTGAGCGTTGATGACGAAAAAGTCGGCTCCGTGGATGCCGAGCTGGAAGTGAAGGACGGCATGGTATTGCGTGCCGGGAAACGTAAATTCCTGCGCTTGAGGAGAAAATGAATTTTACCCAAATCCCCGACAGTGTGATTCGCCACAGCCTGACTGCCATCATCATCGTGATGGTGTTCTATTCCATCATTTTGCATGAAGTCAGCCATGCGCTGGTTTCATTTTGGCTGGGCGACGACACCGCCAAACGCATGGGCAGGCTTAGTTTGAATCCCCTGAAACACATCGACTGGTTTGGCACGGTGATTTTGCCCTTGATGATGTATTTCACCATGGGTGTGATCTGGGGTTATGCCAAGCCGGTGCCGTTGAACCCATATAACTACAAGGATTACAAGCTTGGTACCGGGCTTTCCGCGCTGGCTGGTCCGGTTACGAACATCCTGATCGCCATCGTTTTTGCCATTTTGTACCACTTGATGCCCGCAAATATGCTTTGGGCATACATTTGCCAGATGGTGATCTTTTTCAACCTGCTGCTGGCTTTTTTCAATTTGATTCCGATTCCCCCGCTGGATGGAAGCAAGGTCTTGGGCATGGTGCTGTCCGACGACGCCTATCACAGATGGACAGCACAGGAAAGAATGGGTATGTATGTGCTTTTCGGCATTCTGATCGTGTCAAGACTGTTTGGGCTGAACATCATCGGCAAAATCGTGATGCCGCCCATAACCCTTTTCATGAACCTGCTGGGGGTTCTCTAAACACCTGATTTTATAAACAAATATAAAAATACACACAAGGAAGTGAACATGGACACAAGTAAAGTGAAAGAACTGATCAAGAAGCACGGCGTGAAGGCTGTGGACTTGAAATACACCGGCCTTGACGGGCGCTGGTATCACATCACATTTCCCACCAGAGGTTTGGATGAAGTGATTGACCTGGGCATCCCTTTTGATGGATCCTCCATTCCGGGCATGACCTCTGTGGAATCCGGAGACATGGTATTGATGCCGGATCTCTCCACCGCCCAGATCGACCCGTTCTATGAAACTCCCACCCTGCGTCTGATTTGCAGCATCTGCGAAGCCGATACCCGCATCGGGGTGAAAAAAGACCCGCGCAGCGTGGCTTTGAGAGCCCAGGATTTTCTGAAATCCACCGGCATTGCCGAGATCAGCACCTGGATTCCCGAGCTGGAATTCCACCTTCTGGACACCGTTGAATATAACAGCGATGAGTTTTCAAACGGCTACACCGTGACTTCGGCTCAGGATAAGGCTGCTCTGCCTTTTGACTTTGAAGACGACGACGCTGTCGCCCAGCAGGGCCGCAAAGGCTATCACATGGATACGCCTTTCGACCGCTACTATGAGATTCGCCAGGAAATGGTGAACCGCATTGAAGATATGGGCATCAAAGTCCGCTATCACCACCACGAAGTGGGACTTCACGCCCAGCAGGAAATCGAGCCGGAACTACTTGAATTTCCAAAGATTTGCGACGACACCATGGTGATGAAGGACATCATCCGCCGCACCGCCCTGGAATTTGGCCTCACCGCCACCTTCATGCCCAAACCCATTTACAATCAGGCTGGAAACGGCATGCACTTCCACATGATGCTGCACAAAAACGGCAAAAACCTTTTCTATAAAAAAGGCGGCTATGCCGATCTTTCCGATGAGGCCATCTGGTACATCGGCGGCATTCTGAAACATGGACGCGCCTTGGTTGCCCTCACAAACCCCAGCACAAACAGCTTCAAACGCCTGCTGCCCGGTTTCGAAGCCCCGGTGAAGCTTTTCTATGGCTTGGCAAACCGCAGCGCCGCCATCCGCATTCCCAAATATGTGAACACCCCGGAAACCAAGCGCTTTGAATTCCGCACCGGCGACGGCACCTGCAACCCCTATTTTGCAATGAGTGCACTGCTATTGGCAGGCCTGGACGGCATCATCAACAAGATCGATCCTGCAAAATACAACCTCGGCCCGTTTGACGACAACGTTTTTGCCTGGAGCGAAGAGAAAAAAGCCAACTTGCTCTCCATTCCTGCGAACCTGGCGGAAGCCATGCGCGCTTTGGAGGAAGATCATGAATTCCTGCTGGCTGGAAACGTGTTCAACGAAGAATTGATCGAGTCTCACATCAAGCTGAAAATGGCTGAACACCAGGCGATCATGAATCGTGTTCATCCTCATGAGTTTGAACTGTATTACAATCTTTAAAAATTGGAACATTGATTGCATCACCTCTTGGGTGAAACTCTATTTTGCTCAAGAAGGTGGTTGATGAAAAAACATATCTTACTGCTATTTGCGGCGCTTTGCGTGGCAGTTGTCTTTGCCGGTGTGGCTGAGTTTGAGCCCACCCAGGCAAGCCAGGCCTTCAAGGTGACCGCGAAGGCATCAAACCATACTGACATTCGTTTCGAGCTTCCCGCTTGGGACATTGAACTTGTTGAAGCGGGAGGCTCGTCCTTTCAAAAGATCATTTTGCCCGGGGCTGGGAACACCCTGGAAAGCGGGCTGCCTGAATTGCCCACCCTTTCCATGAATCTTGCCATCCCACGCCAGGGCGGAGTTCAGCTCAGCGTTTTGGGACGGCAGCACAGCGTTGTTCCCGAATTTATGGCATACCCCGTGCAGCAGGGCTTGCAGGAAGAGTATCCCAAAAGCTTTGTGATCAATCAGGATTTCTATGTTGCCGGGGTTCAATATCCTTCCGAACTTGTTCAACACAGCGATCCCATGATCCTGCGCGATTTCAGGATTGTGAACGTGGTGGTGAATCCCTTCAGCTGGGATCCGCAAACCAAAACTCTGCAAGTGAATCAGCAGATCGATCTGCGGATCAGCTATACGGATGAACCCGGAGTCAATGAAATGGAGGGTGAGCTGCTTTCAGTTTCGCCGTCCTTTGAAAAAATTTATGAGGCGATGATCCTCAACTTTGACGACTATCGCTATCTGATGTTTGCAGACCAGCCGCCCCGCTATCTGATCATCCATGGAAACAGCAGTGATGCAAACTTCCTGACAGCTTTAAATGAATTTGTGCTGTGGAAAAAGCAAAAGGGCGCGGATGTGGACCTGGCAAGCACAGCACCCAGCGAAGCCGGCTCCAGTTCTTCCTCCATCAAAACTTATATTCAAACAGCCTACAACAATCCCGCCACGCGGCCGGATTATGTGGTCCTTTTGGGCGACACTGTCGGAAGCTATCCGATTCCAACCTTTACGGTTAGCGGTGGAGAAGGAGATTATCCTTACACCCATTTGGAAGGCAACGATATTTTGGGCGATTGCTTCATTGGTCGCATCTCGGTGGAAAACCTTGTCCAACTGCAAAACCTGCTTTCAAAAATCTACCTTTATGAGCGTGACATAAATCTGAACTTGGCACAGTGGCTGAACAGAATGCTGCTGGTGGGAGACTGGAGCCCTTCTGGAATTTCCACGATGTATATCAGTAAATACATCAAGGAACGGGCTCTTTACGTTAACCCAAACTACACGTTCACAGAGATTTACAATGACTCTCCTTCCGCTGCGGATATCAACTCCGCCATCAACCAAGGCGTGGGTTTTTACAGCTACCGCGGTTATATCGACTTTGCACCGCCTGCGGAATCGGCTTTGACCAATCTCTACCGCATGCCGCATTGCGTGAATATCACATGTGGGTCAAACAATTTTGCAAGTTCTTATGCTTCAGAGATGGAGCAGTTTGTGCGCTATGGCACAACAGCCATGCCCAAAGGCGCCATCACCGGCATCGGAATGAGCACTTCCAGCACCCACACCGGTTTCAACAACGTTTTGCACGGCGGAATTTTTGGAGGAATCCTGCAACACGGGATGCGCACCATGGGCGAAGCACTGCTCTGCGGAAGGCTGTATATGTCTTCCATCTATGGAGTTACAGCTCCGAGTTATACCACCAGTTTCACCCACTGGTGCAACCTGATTGGCGACCCCACCATGGAGGTTTTCACAGGAATACCAGACCGCTTTGAGGTGGAAACCCTGCAGAGCATCCCACTGGGCTTGAGCCTCATGGATATGCATGTGGCAAACGGAAGCGGGGAAGCGGTTGCAAATGCATCGGTTACCCTGAGTCAGGGCGCCTCCATCATCAGCCGCGGCTATACGGATGTGGAGGGAAACCTGATCCTCACCCTGCCTCAATCCATGACGGTAAACCCCTGTGTGTTAACCGTTTCCAAGCACGATTTCAAGCCTTTGCAAATGAGCATTCAGGTTGATAATAGCGGAACTTTGGTTCCGGGCAGCATCGTGATCGACGACGACAATGTTGGCGCCTCAAGCGGTAACAGTGACGGCTTGGCTCAGGGCGGCGAGACCTTGGAAATTCTGTTTGGCCTCACCAACACAAGCACCGAGACCATTTCCGGTCTCAGCGGTTCGGTTCAAACCGACAATCCCTGGGTGAGCTTTGTGGATTCCCTGGTGGTGTATCCAAACGTTCAAGCCAGCCAGATGGCTTTCAACGCCAACCCTGTGGTGATACAGGTTGCATCAGATGCACCGCATGGTTCGATGCTGCGTTTACACGTTTTGCTTACCGACAGCCAGGGCAATGAATATGATATTTCGGAATTCATTCCTCTCCACAATGCAAAAATGCTGTATATTGGAAATCTGGTCACCAACGGCGGCAACCAGGTTTTGGATCCCGGTGAAACCGCCGGATTCACGGTCACCGTGGCAAACACCACACCCAATGGCGTCTCCGAAGTTTGGGGCAAGCTATACAGCCACAACGACTTGGTGAGCGTTACCGACAACACGGCCTGGTATGGGGACCTGCTGCAAAACGTGCAGGTGACTCCCGCGGCCGATATGTTCGAGCTTTTTGGGCGTCCCATGCTTCTGCCGGGAATGGTGATCCCGATGAGCCTGAAGCTCTACAACGACGCCGGTTTTGAACAGTGGCTCGGTTTTTCCCTCACCGTGGGTCAGGTTTCAGTGAATGATCCCCTAGGTCCGGACGCCTACGGCTATGTGATTTATGACGATCAGGACTATGCTTACGAAGAGTGTCCGGTTTATGATTGGATCGGGATCTCACCTTCCGAGGGAGGTTCCGGAACCCTGCTGACAATTTCGGACGGTTGGGTGAACGGCAACGAAGGCGACCAGGTGGCAGCCAACTCCCTGGCAGTGGTGGACTTACCCTTCCCTTTCCAGTTTTACGGCCTGCTTTACGATCAGATCACGGTTTGCTCGAACGGCTTCATTGCCATGGGCGTGACCGAAAATGCGGAATTCAGGAACTACCGTCTGCCCGGACCGATGGGCCCAAACCCGATGATCGCACCGTTTTGGGATGACCTCACCACCCACAACGGCGGTGCGATTTACACTTGGTTCGATCGCAACAACCATGCTTTCATCATACAATGGAACAACATGAAAAACGGCTGCAACGGCAGCAGCCCGGAAACCTTCCAGGTCATTTTGTATGATCAATCCATGTATCCAACTTCCATGGGCGACGGCCCCATCAAAATCCAATATCACACCTTCAACAACGTTGATGCCACCACGGACACCAAAAAACACGGAAACTATTGCACCATCGGGATCGAAGACCACAGCGGCGAGATCGGCTTGGAATACAGCTATTCAAACACCTGGCCCACAGCGGCTTCACCCCTTGGAAACCAGCGTGCCATCTATATCACAAACATTCCCATCTACCACTATGAGCCTCATGTGATCCTGGGCGAAACCTATATCAACGACCAAAATGGCAACGGCGTTTGCGAGCCCGGCGAGACTGTGGAACTGGGCATACAGCTCAGAAACATTGGAAACCAAGCCGCTGAAAATATCACCGCCACCCTGAGCACCACAAACAGTTACGTGACCATCAGCACCCCCAGTGCGGAATACTTTCCCCTGCACGGTGACGCTGCCGGAGTGAACCGCAATCCCTTTGTGTTTGAGGTGAGCCCGGATTGTCCCAACGGCACGGTGGTGAACTTTGTGCTCAATGTCGAATCCGGTGAAACAGTCTGGGAAAGGAATTTCAGCCTGCGGGTGGAAGCTTCCGTGCTGACCTATGAATCATTTTTGATCAACGATGCGGAAGCCGAATACAACGGAGTGATCGATCTTTTGGAGACCGTGAAGCTGGTGGTGAACATTAAAAACCGGGCGGATGTGCAGTCGCGCGATGTGCAGGCCACCCTTTCCACTTCCAGCGCGGATGTGATTATCGCTGACCCGATCATCATCCTGCCCATCATCGAGGCCAACGCTGTGATGCAGTTTGTGTTCGAACTCCAGTTTGTGGGCGTGGGTTCCCAAGGCGGCTACATTCCCTTCCAGTTCAATGTTTCCCTCTCAAACGGAAACCCGCTGAATTCGAACCTGATGATTCCATATAATATGCCCAACATTTTCAACGATTTTGAAACCAACTCCGGCGGATTCATCTCTGAAAATGGCTGGACTTGGGGCACACCAACCCAGGTGTCGCCCTATTCCGGAACCAAGCTTTGGGCCACCGGCCTCACCGGAAACTATCCCGACCTGGTGAACTATCTCCTTGTGACTCCGGCCTTTACGCTTTCTCAGGGAAGCGTGCTCAGCCTGCAGCATCGCTATGGCTTTGAAAACAATTACGACGGCGGAAACGTGAGCATCTCCACCAACGACGGAGCCAGTTGGACTGTGATCTCTCCTCTGGGAGGATATACCCACAACAACCTTTCCGGGCTTGGCGGCGAACCGGGTTTCTCCGGCTCCATCCCGAACTGGCAGTCTCTGCAGTTCAATTTGAGCCAATATGGCGGACAGACGGTACGTTTCCGGTTCCGCATGGGCTCGGATAGTTCGACGACCGGCATCGGCTGGTTCCTCGACAACTTTGAGCTGAGCGGGGTGGACCAAAAAACCGGATATATGCACGGCACAGTGATTCCCATTTCCGATACACCCGCCAGCGAAGCCCTGGTGAAGGCAAACATCGGCTATTCGACTCATCCGGATGAAGATGGAAACTACCGTCTCTATCTGCCCTTTGGAACCTTCAATACCACAGTGTCTTTGTTGCACCATCAATCCTCGAGTTTGAACAACGTCACCATCAGCCCTTCCAATCCGATCCGCCAGGCAGATTTTACTCTGATCAGCCTGCCCGCTCCGGAAAATGCAGCGTTTACGGTTGACAACGTCACCGGAACCGTGGTTCTGTTTTGGGATGAGCCAAACGATCCTGTGCTGCCGGTGATGAGCTACCGCGTTTATAAAAAGTTCGATACCGGAAGCTTTGAATTGATCCAAACAACCACGGGATTCAGCCACACCGACCAGATATCATTGTACGGAAATTACGCCTACTACGTCTGCGCAGTGTATATGAACAACGAAGGCAGCCCGTCCAGAACCATGGCGTTTGAATATCCTTATGTTTCAAATGATGACGATGGCGCGCCCGGACTGGTGACCCGACTGCAGAGCAACTATCCCAACCCCTTCAATCCCAGCACCACCATCGCCTTTGAGCTTGCCCAGGGTGGAGCCACCAAACTTGACATTTACAACGTCAAGGGTCAACTGGTGAAAACCCTGGCCAGAGGAGACTTCAAGCCCGGCAGCCATCGCGCAGTTTGGGATGGCAAAGATGAAAGCGGACGCGAAGTGTCTTCCGGCGTCTATTTCTATCGCTTGGAAGCTCCGGGATATGTCTCCACGCGCAAGATGCTGATGCTAAAATAGTTATGAAAAAAGCCCTTTGGCTTTGATGCCAACGGAGCTTTCGAAATCAATCAGACCCCGGACTCTGTGCCGGGGTTTTTTCATGCCGGAGCTTTGAGCAGGGAAATCTACTGCGAAATTCAGGCTCAAATGGAGATCCATATTTAAGTCATAATCCGGGAATGTAATTCTATCAAGCTTGCATTATATCCTGAGAAACCTATTATATGGATGAGGTAAGAAAAATGAAAAAGCTTATCATATTCGTCCTGCCCTTGCTGCTGCTTTCAGCTTGTTCCATCATGGATATCAGTCTGCAGGAAACCGCCATGCCGCTTCCTGGGGGAACGGTGGATGTTGCCGTGTATGAGGGTCTTGGCATCGAGCTTTCCACCATGCTGAGGGAAGGCGATGCTGATGAAGGAATCTTTATGCCAGGCTGGTTCGTCAGCGGCTTCAAGCTTGGCGTTCCTCTTGCTTACAACCTCGATTTAAACAGCCGTATCTATCTTTCGAGCAATACGATGGGCACTAAAATCGGCCCCAAAATTGTTATCAGTGAAAGAAACGAACACTATCTTGCTGCCATTCCTGCATTTACAGCAATGATAAGTCGCAATGTGGAGCAGGATTATGATAAATATGCGTCTTTGGGAGCCGAGCTTACTCTGGTGTCCACTTGGGCAGGGAACCCTGTGGTGTTACCTTCCGTGAGTGCGCGTTTCAGCTACGATCGCCTTTTTGAGGAAGACCGCTGGCGGGATCCGCCACTTCGGGCCTATGATTTGATGCATGGCGGACTGGGCACCAGCCTGAGAATTTCACTGGGTTCCCTGTATCTGCATCCCGAACTTGGCGTTGAACTTGTGCCCATGCTGGATGGCGCGATCAAGCTTCTTCCCAACGGTTCTTTGGGGCTCGGTTTGGAATTATGATTGTTTGCTTGGATCGGGCAGGGATTTGGGTTTGATTTGATCTCAATTCATTGGCAGGAGGGCAGTCAGGCATCGGCAGCTGTTTTTCCCTGCCCAGGGGCGGAGTTGCGGATTACAGCGATGGAGCCTTGATTTCAGCTTGCTTAAATTAGGCAGGATTGTGTTCAAATTCGGTAAACATGACAGGACCCAAACCTCAAGGGGTGATTGTTATGAAAATTGTTATGAAAATTGTTCTTGACATAAAAATGAAAACTTAAGATCATGCATTCGGTCGTTTGATCTGACATAGTGTGTACACAACGAGGGCAGTCAAGCGCCCTCTGCCAGCCTGAAAAACTAAGAATCGAATTTTTACATAAACGTTTGGACCCCAATTTTTTATCCCTGATAAAAGAATATATGGATGAGGTAAGAAACATGAAAATGCTTAGCGTTTGTATCCTTCCCCTGCTGCTGCTTTCAGCTTGTGCAGTCTTGGATGTCACCATTCAGGAAACCGCAGTTCCGCTTCCCGAGGGGAAAGTGGAAGTTGTCGCTTACACAGGTTCGGGAATAGAGCTTTACGATTTGAACCCGGAAAACCCCCCGGAAGGTAATGTGGATACAGGTTGGTATCTTGCGGGCATAAAATTTGGGATTCCCCTCTGCGAAAGAATGGATCTAAATAGCCGCATCTATTCCACAGGCAGCATCACTGGTGTCAAGATCGGGCCAAAGCTTGTGTTCGGCGGAAAAAAAGGGCACTACCTTGCCGCAATTCCCGCAGTTTCAGGGTTGGTATCTCACCACAGGGGTTCAAGTAGCAGGCGCTACTCGTCCCTGGGTGGCGATTTGACTTTGGCCTCGTCCTGGGCCAAAAACCCCAGGGTCGTTCCCACTCTGAGCGCCCACGTTAGCTACGATCACATTTTTGAGGATATTTCCAGCCCCATACCCTCCAAAACAAATTATGATCTGTTGCGTACCGGATTTGCCACAAACCTCATGCTTTCATACAAATCTATTTTCCTGCGTCCCGAGCTCGGCATCGAATATATGCCCCTGCGGGATGACGGATTAAAGTTTTTCCCCACCTTTTCTTTGGGTCTTGGTTTCCAACAATAGATTGCTTTACTCGGCCAAGCTTGGCTTGGGCTTTTTTTATCGGTTTATAGGTAACTAGTTCCTGTCAGCCAGATCGTTGTCCGGAATCGCGGTTCCGCGCATGATCTATGATATGGACGCCGAACCGCTGATCCCATAATAACGTGCAGCTTGTGCAACCGTCATTGTTCCCATTTCAATTTCTTCCACTACCATAGGTTTAAATTCTTCGCTATAGCGAACTTGCGGACGTGTCTTCTTCAAAGTTTCTCTCTTTAATCTGGGTTTTCGGTCAACCTGGGTCAGGATGGGTCAACCTTGTCTCACGGCGTCAATCACTTCTTAATCAAGCCTTAATCAAGTCTTAATAATTAACGCTTGATTAAGGCTTGATTACCACTTGATTAAGGCTTTGGCTCAAGAGTGGGAACGGCTTGAAATTGTGAGAGATAGAGCAATTATTGGTAATTTTGCCAAGGTTGTCGCTCCTCACAAAAAAACGGGATTTGGTCTTTTTCAAGCTCTTTTAGGAGCTGTGGTAACGATTTTGCTTGACATTTTGGAAAAAGGAGAATCTGTGGTAAAAAAAAGATTTTTACGGTGAGCTGCGCATGATCTCGATTTTTATAGACTACAAGCTGGCAAGGTTTCAGCACGAGATAAAATATGCTTTCAGCTTCATATTCCAGACCCTGGGATACGGTTTCTGCTTCATTTCAGACACCGGGCAGCTGAAAGACAACGATATTCTCATCATCTACACCTATTCCGAACCCACGGTGGAAGAGCTGAAGGGGATTGCGCGCCATTTCATCACAATTTTCATACAAAGTGAACCGGACCTTTTCGACCCGAGCACCCAGGATCCGGAAAAGCTTCGCAAGAGCTTTAAAACCATTAAGTTACTTTCCAAAACCCCGGTGCTTTGTGCCCGCAATTTCTCCTACCCGGCAGAAAACTATTCCGAAAGCGAGGTGCATGCCGGCAAGATCAATTTTGACCTGGTGGGCAACATCTTTTTCCATTTGGCTGGTTTGGAGCCGCAGATTGACCCGACGCGCGATGCGGAAGGCTGCTACCCGGAATCTGCCGGCGTTTTTTATGAGCATCGCGACACTCCTTTTGTGGATAATCTGCTTTGGCTGATCGACAGCATGATCAAGGAACACAGCCGCGCCAAGGGCATCCGTCTGGCGCAAAAACAGTATTGGCCGCAGGCTCAGGAAGGGGCAGCGCTGCTTTCCCACAGTGTGGATTCTTTGCAAAAATGGAACTATGCCAATTTTTTCCTTTCCATTGGCAGCGATCTGGCCATGCTTTTTTCCCTGAACTTGCGTCAGTATTTTCATAGCATTGGCAGCAAAATCCGATATATGCTCACGAATGTGGAGTTTTATTGGAATTTTGAGGAATATCGGCAGTTGGAGCAGGACGCCGGCTTTCGCAGCACCTTTTACATCGCTCCGGAAAAGAACGAATATATAAACTACAGTCTGGACGAAACCGATCTGCAGGACGAAATTCGCCAGCTTGGCAGGGCAGGACACGAGGTGGGCCTGCTGCTTTCTCCGGACAAAGCCACACGTGACAGCTTTGTATCACGCAAGCAGATCATGCTGCATCAACTGCGCAAGGACCAGATTGGGATCCGCCAGCTTGACTTTAAGGTGAACGACACCCTGCGCGACCTGCACAACAGGATGGGTCCCTCCTACAGCCAAAGCACCTCACGCAAGGATGAGCCCGGCTTCATCAGCGGGGTCAGTGTTCCCTACCAACCTTGGATTGGCGGCTTGAAAAGCGACTGGTGGGAGCTTCCCACCACCTATCGCAATTCGCATCTCCGCGTGGGACGCTATAAAACCCTGCAACTGGAACAGGCCAAACAGATCTTGAAAAAAAACCTGCAAACTGCTCTGCGCGCCCGAGGAGTTTTCAGCCTGGAACTCGACATGGCCTCCTATGCGGACATCCCCTACGTGAAAAAACTTTATACCTATGCACTTGCGCTCTTGAAAGCAGGACGGATTTGGGTGCCCACAGCTTCCGAGCTTGCAGCCTGGTGGGACAAACGCACCCGGGTCACCATCGAGGAAAGCGAACACGAGATCAGTGTCTATTTTCCCGATGAGATGGAGCATTTCGCGCTTCAGATCCTGAATGAGGATAAGATCCGCGAGGTGGACGGACTGCCCGCCCGGGTGGAGGGGAACATGGTCTATTTCAGCGATGTCCCCGCCGATGCGATTGCAGTGATCAGGCTGAATCGGGAACCGTGACCAAGCTTTTGCATCTCCAGCTTTTGCCGCTGCTTACCGGCGTGCAAAACTTCAGCCTCCATCTTTTGGATGGCCTGCCCCGTGATGAATTTGATATTTATGTGGCAAGCGCACCCGGTGGAGACCTCGTTCAGGCGGTTGAAGAGCGTGGCTTCACCCATATTCCTTTGAAACGCATGGTGCATCAGCTTACGCCGATGGACAGCCTGGCATACACGGAGCTTTTGGGCGTCATGCGCAGGCATCGCTTTGATATTGTGCACACAAATTCTTCCAAGCCAGGCCTTTTGGGACGCATGGCAGCCAGGCAGTTGGGGGTTCCGCTGATTTTGCACACAGCTCACGGCACTTCCTTTCAGCAGGATCAGCCCCGGGCTCAGCAGCTTATGTTACAGAAACTGGAAAAACTGGGCAACGCCCTGGGGCACAAGACGATATTTGTAAATAATTCCGATCGGGAAAACTGCGTTTCCCTGGGCCTTTTGCCTGCCGAAAAAGCGGTGACCATCTACAATGCCGTGCCCTCTGAACAGGCGGAAAAGCTGGAAAAGATCGCTTCCGAGCGTCGCTTTGATCCAGACAAGGAAGATTTTGTGATTGGCAGTACGCTCAGGTTTTCCATGCAAAAGAACGTGCTGAATGTGATCGGTGCCGCCTGCCAAGCCTGCCGTCTGGAGCCCAGTCTGCGCTTCATTTTGCTCGGAGAGGGCGAATATCTGGAGCTCTGCCGCCAGATTGTGAAATCCCACATGCTGAACCACAGAATAATCCTGCCGGGATGGGATAGCGACATCGCTTCCTGGCTGCCCGTTTTCGATGCCTTCATCCTCTATTCACGCTGGGAGGCGCAGCCCTTCAGCATTATCGAAGCCATGCACGCCGGCCTGCCAATTTTGGGTTCAGATATTCCTTCCATCCGCGAATTGGTGGATGCTGAAACCGGTTGGCTGGTTCCGTTGGATGAACAGGAAGAGCTGATTCAATGCCTTGTTTCCGCTGCGAACCCGACAGAAAAAACCTTTGAAATGGGACAAAATGCTGCTGCAAAGATCAGGCGGATATGCTCTTACGACGTGATGGTTGAATCGTACCTAAAACTCTACATGGAAGGCGCGTGAACATGGAAATGGCGCTGCCCGTGGTCTTGCTTGGAATCGGCATTCATCTGCTCACCCATCTTTTGGTGCCTCTGAACATGAGGTTTTCCACAAGGCTGGGCATTTTGGCGCAACCGGGTGAACGCAAAATCCACAATGGCAGCATTCCCGAAGCGGGAGGATTGTCTTTTGCCCTGCCCATCATCCTGTCCCAAATCGTTTTAGCACTGTTTTTACCCCAGCCTGAGCGCGGAAGAATGTTTTGGCTGGCGGGAGTGGAAGTGGCTACCCTCATCCTGGGTTTTATGGACGACCGTCACGACACCCGCGCCTGGCTTAAGTTTTTGTTGCAGATAGGGATAGGCGTGGCGATGTATCTGATCGGATTCCGGGTGGAATCGCTCACCAATCCCTTCGGCTCGGAAATCATGCTCGGTTGGGCATCTTTTCCGGTCACCCTGCTTTGGTATTTGGTGGTGATGAACGCCATCAATTTGATCGATGGCATCGATGGCCTCGCCAGCGGAATTTGCGTTATCGTCTGCGCGGTGCTGCTGATCGTGGGCATCAAGGGACAAAACTTGATTGCTGCGGCACTTTCAGCATTTCTGATGGCGGGGAACCTGGCCTTTTTGCGCTTTAATTTCCATCCTGCCAAAATCTTTTTGGGAGATACCGGCGCGCTGTTTAACGGTTTGGTCATCGCGGCAATTGCCACAACTGGAACCCAGCAATACAAAGGAATTACCACCATGACGCTGATCATCCCGCTTTCGGTGCTGGCAATTCCGCTCATCGACATCAGCCTGGCGGTGTTGCGCCGCCTGAGATTTGGCAATATATTTGTGGCGGACAAGGCTCATTTGCACCATGCCATGCTGGGGCTGGGACTTTCGCAGAAAGCGATTTCGCTCATCGCCTGGGTGGTCACGCTGCTTTTCGGGCTGATCGCCATCGGTTTTTCTTTTTCCACCAAACGCATTCTCTTTTTGGTGCTGTGGGGGCTTTTGGCTTTGGGCGTGATTATGGCGTATGTGGTGATGCAACACGGGAGAAAAAAATGAAACGGACTTTTTTGACGCTGCTTCTGGTTTTAAGCTGCATGTTTTTGACTGCGGCAACCTGGCAGACCATCACAAACCGCAGCCACGTATATGATATGGCGAGTCACAGTTCCGGAATATATTTTGCCACTTGGGGCGGAGTTGAAATCTCTCTTCCGGATGGGGTGGACAGCGTAAAATCCGGATTCCCATCGGTTTTGACCACCGCCGACGGTTTGGTTTCAAACGATATCCGCACCCTGGAATATATTCAGATGAACAACAGTCTTTGGATGGGAACCGCGAACGATGGCATCACGATTTACACACCGCTGGGGGTACAGCAGCTCAACACCTCGCTGGGTCTGCTTTCAAACCGTGTGGTGCGAATTTTGGAACACGATGCCCAGGTTTTGGTTGCCACCAAAGGCGGCTTGGCTTCCTACTACTATTTGGAAGGCGTGAACTTTCCGCTTTTGATGCATAAATATACCACGCAAACCACTGCGGGCATGCTTTCCAATTCCATCGACGCCATGGAACTGGCTGAAAACGGTTATCTCTTTTTAGGCAGCGCACAGGGCATCAATTTTGTCCACTTGGACTCCCTGGACATTGATTCTGCCTGGCACAGTTTTGACAACTTTCCCGGTTCCAGCGAAGAAAACCGCAAAATGGCTTTGCGCCCGGGATATTTGACCGTGAACGGGACCAGCACAGTTTATGTTCATTCAGACGACCCCTGGAGCGGGATTTGGCGCAGCTACGGTGCAAACGATGGACTGCTGGCGGAGCCAATTTCAAGTGCGGCAATGGATTCCAGAGGAGCGCTCTGGGTTTCTTACGGCTCTTGGGATGAAAACAATATGCTTTACAAGCGGAATACGGATGTGCTGCTGAGCAGGGTGGACGCCCAGGGCAACGTTGAGCACCGGCGCGAACAGGAGGAAGGGCTGGGATCCAAAAGCATAAGCAGGATCATTTCCCAGTATAACTCGATTTTTCTTTGCAGTTGGGGCGACGGTGTTTTTTTCCAAACTGACAGTGCAGACAATCTTTGGTCCCAATTTCAGGCGGGCGGGCTCGGTTTTCCCAAAATAAGCTGCATCACCACCGATCACAACAATGCGGCGTGGTTTGGCAGCGGGGGTTTGAGCCCTGTTCCCATGCCACAGGGCACCTTGGGCGCCAGCCGCTATCTGGATGGATATTGGAAAAATTATACCATAGCAAACAGCCCCATCCACACGGACAACATCGTGAGCATCGCAGTGGACAGCCGCAACCGCAAGTGGTTCGGAAGTTATAATACAAACCAAAACAGTCCTGCCGGCTGGAAATATGCCGTCACCATCTTTGACGAAGAAGAAAACATTTGGAAATATCTGGAACGTGACGGGATAAAGGTTTGGGACGAGGAAAGCCAGAGTTGGGGCGCGGTGGTGCCGGGTTCACCCCAGCTGCTGGGAAACACTGATGTGCATGTTGCCAAAGACTTATATGGCAATATGTTCATTTCCTGCTATGACGACGGTTTCACGGTGCTTAACCCCAACGACGAGCTTTTGGCGGAATTTCGCATTCCCAATAGCATCCATCAGCGTTCCATCTATAGCTATCACAATGGCAGACAATATTTTATCGGCACAAACAACGACCGCGGCCTGGTGATCTGGAACCATGATTCCATGCCCGAAACGGATGGGGCGCACTGGCTGATCCCGGAACCCGCCGAACTGAGCAACTGCGTGATTTACGGCGTGGTGAGCCTGCAAAACCCATATGAGGGCATCCAACACTGGGTGGCTGCCAGCACAGGGCTTTTCATGTGGAACGAAAATGATTGGTTCCGCTGGGATACCGCCATCAAGCGTTATAAATACAATAAAACAACCCGGACCTGGACGAACGACATCCTTTACTATGAGGATGAGGAACGGCTTTACGGCTCGGTGCGCACCACGCCCACAGCCATTTATCTGGATCCTTTCAACCGGGTTTGGATTGGCAGTTTGGAAAACGGCATCAGCATGTATGACCCTGTTATAGAGAGGTTTACAAACTATTTTCAGGATAATTCGCCACTGCTTTCAAATCACATCACCGCGCTGGGCTATCTGCCCCAGGAAGGAGTTTTGCTGATTGGCACTCCGGAGGGGTTAAATACGCTCAGGATAGGAATCTCTGAAAAGCCGGATACCGAATTGCGGCAGTTGGTGGTCTTTCCCAATCCCTTCCATCCGGAAGAGGGTGAAAAAGCCATCATCAGCAACCATCCTGCCGAAACCATGCCTCCGGGGTTGAATCAATGCAGGATCTACGATGCTGCCGGTGCATTGGTGAGAATCCTGGAGGAAAACGAATTTGCCCGTTTTTCATGGGATGGAAAAAATGAGGCGGGAAAAGCCTGTGCCAATGGGGTTTATTTTGTGGTGGTGAGTTCTGAAAAGGGGCAGAGGCGGACGGCGAAGATAGCGCTGTTGCGCTAATCCGCTTGGATCAAGGCTTCAAAGACCTGCATGCCCACTTCGATGCAGGCTTCGTTTGGCAAAAACTTTGAGGAATGCAGTGGCTCGGAGCATCCCGAGCCCAGCCAAAACAGCAGACCGGGATAAATCGAGGTGAAAAAGCCGAAATCCTCGCCGGTGAGCACGATTTCAGCTTCCTGGAAGCTGATGCCGGTCTGAGCGCAGGCGTCTTTTAATCTTTCTACCAGATCAGTGGCATTGACCACGGGATCGTAGCTGCTCAGCAGCTCAAACTCAAAATCAGCACCGTGTTTTTGGGCAGCCTGTGTGGCATTGTGTTTGATAAGTTGGTTGATCTGATCGCTCAGCGCTTTTTCCAGACTGCGTTGCGTGCCCTGCAAAACACAGCGTTCGGGCACCACATTGCGCACGGTGCCTGCCTCCAGTTTGCCCACATGGAAGATAAGCCTGTGATCAGCAGAGAGTTTTGCCATATCCTGATCCATCAGATCCAAAAAATCCCTGGCAGCGGAAAGGGCGTTCACACCCTCTTCGGGGAAGGCTGCGTGGGCGGATTTGCCGATGAAGGTAACGTCAAACTCCTGGGGAATGCCGAAAAAAATGCCGGCACGGCTGGAAACCGTCCCCACAGGCAGGCCGAAAGCTACGTGCAGGGCGAAAGCTGCCTTCACATCGTATTCCTGGATAAGCCCTTCCGCCAGAACGCTTTGTGCGCCACCCTGACCTTCTTCGGCGGGCTGGAACAGGAAAAGCAGATTGCGCTCAGTGGCTTGGGAAACCACACGTTCGATGAGACCCAAAAGCACCGTCATGTGGATATCGTGACCGCAGGCATGCATCAGTCCCGGATGCTGTGAAGCAAAATCACAGCCAGAGTTTTCCGACACGGGCAGGGCATCCATATCTGCGCGGAAAAGCATGTAGGGACCGGCGCCATGGCTGTATTCCACCAGAATGCCGGTGTTTGAGGAAAATTCGCGGATGCGGATGCCGGGCAGCTTTTTCAGATGGCTTAAAAGCAGCTTTTTGGTCTGGTTTTCCTGGAACGCCAGTTCAGGGATGCGATGTAGTTCGCGACGGATGTGTTGGAGGTTCAGGCTCATGAAATTCCTGCCAGTTCGGCGTGTTTCAACATGATGCGCACGGCATTGGACGCAGCTCCCAGGCGAATGTTGTGTCCCAGATTCCAAAAGCTGAGGCTGTTTTTGTTGGCACCCTGACGCAGTCGGCACACGTGGGAGGCATTTGAATTGCCCAGTTCGCGCGGCGTGATGTAGCTATTTTCTTCAAACACAATGGATTCGGCATCCTTGAGCGCTTCGGCGGCGAGGGCGGGGTCCGTCTGGGTTTCAAACTCCGCGTGTATGCTTTCGCTGTGGCCGTAATACACTGGCACGCGCACGGTTGTGGCGCTGATTTCCAGTTCGGGAATTTCCAGAATGCGGCGGGTTTCAAAGTGCATTTTTTCTTCTTCCTGGGAATAGCCGTCGTCGTTGAATGCACCGATTTGGGGGATCAGATTCAGGTCGATCAGCTTGGGATAGATGCCGTTGTCGCCGCTGCCGGCGCGTTGGGCTTCCAGAGTTAGAATCCCTTGGTGTCCGCTTCCGGAAACGGATTGATAGGTGCTGACCACCACTTTGCGCAAGCCGAACAGCCGGTTCAAAACAGCCAGCGGCAAAACCATCTGGATGGTGCTGCAGTTTGGGTTTGAGATGATGCCACGGTAGTTTTCCAGCAGCCGTCCGTTTATTTCTGGAACCACCAGCGGGATCAGCGCATCCTGGCGAAATCCGGAGGAATTGTCGATCACAACCGAACCCGCGGCGGTTGCCAAGGGTGCAAAACTGCGTGCGACACCTGCGCCGGCGGAATAGAGCACATAGTCGAACGGATCCTGCAACGAACTGTCTGTCAGTTCTTTAACCACGAGGGCGGTATCCTGAAAATAGAGGGTGCTTCCTGCCGAACGCGCGGAGGCGAAAAGCTCCAGGCGTTCAACCGGGACGTCAAATTCCTCCAAGCAGCTTATCATCATGCGGCCCACTTCACCGGTGGCACCAACAATTGCAATTTTCATGGGAAAAATCCTTGATTTTTGAATTAATATTTGCCAAACCAAATACAGCGGGGTGCATCATTTGTCAATGCAAAACTTGACAAAAAGCGGCGGGCGGGGATTTATGTACGCAAATCGCGCCCCAGTAGCTCAGGGGATAGAGCAGCGGTTTCCTAAACCGTTGGTCGGATGTTCGAATCATCCTTGGGGCGCCATTTTTAAAGGATTTTATGGCCAGATACGCAGAGGGAACCGCCGTCCTTTTTTACCAAAAGGCGGAGCTTAGATTGGGGATGATTGCCGCCATGGGGGCACGCGGCTGCGGGGTTTTGGATTTGGATGGCGTCACTATTGAACTTACTGAGAAACGCTTTGTGCTTAGTTCGCAAACCCCCTTGCTGCCAGCATCTGGCGAGGCTTTGCATCATTTTGCCCAAGAGGTGGAAGCTGCCGGCAAAGCTTTTGCCTCTGAACATATTCAGGAGCTTTTGGGAGCCTTGAACAAGGCATTCAGCTTTGAGGAAGCCTGTGCCGTCCTTAACTTAAACTCGGACGCCCAACGCTTTGCCTTCTTTTTATATCTGAAGCAGAAAGAGGAGATTTTTGCCCCCAAAAAAGGCCTGTATCAGATCCGAAATGCAGAGGAGCGGCAGGCATTTCTGAACCAACGCGAGCAAAGCCGTCAGCGGGAACATTATCTGGCTGAGGTGGCGGAATATTTGGAAAGCTTTGGCAAGGGAGAAAGTCCACACTTGGAAGAAGGAATGAGGGAAAGGCTGAAGCTGGAGCTGCGTGGCCTGCAATTGCAAAATGGGTCAAAAGATTTGGCAAGGATTTTGCGAGCGGGCTTGGAAGGAATGGAGGCTTATGAAGGCAGACTCAAGGAGCTGCGCCTGGCTTTGGGCGATGTTTTCACTGATACTGACCCCATGGCAGCGGAAAGCGGGATCCCAGTTGCCTTTAAGCCGGGTTTGGAAAAAAAGATCCTGGATGCAGAGCTTGTTGTGCAAAATCCTGCAAAAACAGCTTCAGGCAAAAGTCCCGAAGCTTTTTCCATCGACATTGCCGGCACGCTGGATTTTGACGATGCCATTTCGCTGACACCGGGGGAAAATGGCTGGACCCTGGGCATACACATCAGCGACGTGGCGGGTAGAATTCCCGCACAGAGCCAGCTTTTTGTCGAAGCCAGACAGAGGGCGGCATCGCTGTATCTGCCCGGGGAAAGCATTTCCCTGTTGCCGGAAACACTTACCCGGAGCGAGTTTCCGCTCCTGGCAGGAACGGAAAAGCCGGCGCTTTCGCTGTATGTGGAACTGGATAGGGAACTACGCCTGGGAAATTTTGAGTTCCGGCTGGATAGAGTAAAGATAAAGAGGAATTACAGTTACCAGGAATTCGATGCGGAACTGAGCGATCCAGACTTCGCACCCTTATACAGGCTTGCCCAAAAACTGGCGCGAGAACGCGACGATGATGAAAAATCCGAAATTTCGCGTTTTTACTGGCAATTGAAGGTGCAAAACGGCGAGATTACCATGATTAAAACAGACAATCTCAGCCCTTCACGCAGCATTGTGGAAGAGCTGATGATACTGTATAACAGGCTGTTCGCAAAACGCGCCACCGAAAGCGGGCTGCCCTTTCTGTATCGCAATGTGGCGGGCTTTGAAGAAAACGAAGAGACTGAACCGAGGGCGCAAATCCAAGCCTATCTTTCCACCGAGGCCAGGTTTCATCCCGGAGTGGGCTCGGAAGCCTATCTGCATGCCAGCTCACCCATCCGCAGATTTGCCGACATCGTGAACCAGATGCAGTTTCAGGCTTTTCTGCAGGGGCAAGCCCCAGCCTTGGGCAAAGATGAACTGGAAAACCTGATACCCGAGTTGGAAAAAAGATTGCTGCTCTTGAGGCAGGTGGCACGGCGCAGCGAAAGCTATTGGCTGCTGCGTTTTTTACAGCAGAAGCATCTGGGCGAGCCGCTGGACCTGATTTTGCTGAAACGCCTGCGCCAAGGCTATCTGGCGGAACTGACCCGCTGGGAAAAGCGGCTGGTGGTACATTGTGACAGTCTGCCGCCTTTGCAGACCCCCGTGAAGGCTGTGTTCAGTTCTGTAGATCTGCGGGAACTGAGCGCAGAAGCAGAAATCAGTTATTAGTCCGTCCTGTTGATAACGACAGCCTCCAAAAGCGAGCCACGAGGAGGAATTCCCGTGCCTGAGGAGATCCGGAAAAACTTTCGCGATTCCAAGTTCAGGCTTATGCCATTGAAAGCGGCAGGCACATAACCCAGGCAGCTCCAATCTCCATAAGGGTCATCGGCGGCATGGATGCAATACCATTCCGCACCAATTTGAGGCATCCAATACAGGGTGATTCTATTGTTATCCAAGATCATTTCCGGAGCAGCCGGAGGTGCCAAAAAATCCACGAATACGGGGTAGGGTTCATTTATCAAGCCCAAGCCATCGGAGAAAACACCTTGAACCGCGTAGTTATGCCATCCGTATGGGACCCCGTAGTCGAGATAGCTTTCTGCAAAACCAAAAGAATGAGGTATCTGTTGCAGGAAGAGCCCATCCCGGAAAATATTGATGGCCTGAACCGCAGCTCTGGATTCTTTGGCAAGAGCTGTATAATAATCGATGATTATAGACAAAGTTACAGTATTTTGCGATACAGAGGCGTTCTGAATCCATAAGACTGCTCCATAGTTGTTGTCGCACACACCGGAGAACCGATATTCATGAAGGCTGCGCCCAAGATCGTCTTCCACGGTCAAAGTGGCTCTTTGAGGCAGTGAATCTTCAACCTGGGGATGGAAGATAACCGAAAATGTGTAGGGGTGATCAGCAGTAATTTGAACAGGCAGATCCGGAGCATTCAAACTATATGCTTCATAAGCATCGCAAATCAGCTGAATATCATCGTGACCAATTTCCATGGTCCCCCCGCCAAGGTTGTAGATGGTAAATTCCCGGCTCGGTTCATGACCAACCGGCAGATAGCCGAACCAGAAGTCTTCATCATCGGGATCAATTGAATAGATCGGCGGATTCTCCACATTAACATAATAGGGCTGGGAGAGATGGCTGCTAACTCCTTGAACCTGATAGTAATGCAAGCCTTCGGGGACACAGTAATGCGTATATTCATACCACCATACAGAATCATCAAATTCAATTGTATCCAGCAAGTCTCCATCAAAATATATGTCAAAGAGACCGAATATGCCTTTGGGGATTTCAGCATTACGTCCAATGGGGCAGGCTTCCTCCCAATGGATGGTAACGTTGTTTCCATCTACGGTGACGTTAGTTATCCAAACAAAACAGTAAATGGGTGGTCCGGTAACGAAGGCTTCAAGCAGGTATGAATACTCCTCCAATTCATCCGAGCCTATTCTTAGCACCAAATTCGCGGATACGTACACATCCTCAAGATCCCTGGGCCATAACTCCACATATAATTCGAACGATTCATGAGGTTCAAGCAGCCCAGAGTTTTCACAATTTTCTCCCAAAACCATAAAAGATTGAGTGTAGTCATTACCAATTGACAGCTCAAACTGGAGGGTTTCATTGCCAAGGTTGGTGAGAGTAAAATACTGAACTAAAGGCAAGCCAGGATTTACCTCACCCCAGTTGTAGCCTTCCGGCTCCAAACTGAAATGAACAGAATTCTGCGTTTTCAGGGGCTGACCCAAACCGGCAGCCAAAGGAAACGCAACAAGCAGCACCGACAAAAAAATAAGAGCAGTTCTCATGATCTTTCCTCCTTGATCATGCGGGTTGAAGGTGGAGTTTATATACATAACCAAAAATTGGATATTTAAATTATCTGTCAAGAGATTTCTGACAAATATTTTAATGATTCTCAAACCTTGAACTAGCGAGGGCGAAGAGAAAAAAAGGCTGGACAGAAAAAGGGTTCTTGTAGATTTTGAATTTTATGTTTGTTTTTGGGGACATGTTTTGGATGTCTCCGCATATCCGAAAACCCCCAAAAGCTGATAACGCCATGATAATTAATAAGATAGGACGCTGCAATTGTGTAAGCGACCCGGCGGAAGCGTGATTTGGCAAATGATTGATTTCTATCGTTGTATTCCCAAACCAAGAGATAGAGAATAATAAAACTGATATTTGCTGCCATATATGATCAATCCATTGAGGAGGAAAAAATGACAAAGTATGTGAAACCAACGGCTCTGGCATCGTTGCTGTTTTTCTTTTTTATTTGTGCAATTTATGGAAGTAGCAGCACCATGCCGATTTTGTCCAACAGGGCGATTTACGGAGTATGCATCAACGAGTTGATGGGGTCAAACGAGACCATCATTGCAGACAATGATGGCGATTATGAAGATTGGGTGGAGTTGTGGAACCATGGCGAGGAAGCTGTGAGCCTGGAAGGCTGGGGTTTGTCCGACAAAGCTTCCGAGCCCTTCCGCTGGGTTTTTCCCGCGGTGGTTCTGCAGCCAGACCAGTTTATGCTCGTTTGGTGTTCCAAAAAAGACAGAGCTGTGGCAGGTGCACCCCTGCACACCAATTTTGGGATCAGCTCCAGTGGGGAAGAGATATTCCTGACACATCCTTCCGGGACTTTGGCAGATTTGGCCCCAGCCATAGCATCACAAGCTGATATTTCCGTGGGACGATTTCCGGACGGGACCGGTCCCTGGTTTTTCTTTGACCAGCCCACACCTCTGGCGCCAAACACATCCCCCTATTACACGGAGATTTTGGCTCCTCCAGTTTTTTCAATGCCCGGCGGTTTTTATTCGGAAGGTTTCGATTTGTTGCTCACCCATCCTGATCCGGAGGTGACCGTTGTGTACAGTCTGGACGGCTCCGAACCCGATCTTGGCAATCTCAACGGAACAGTCTATCAATACAAAAACAGCTACAGGGCCAGTCCCTCCAATCCGGAGGCTCCCATGCTGGAAAATAGTTACCAATCGCATCTTTATCAGGCTCCCCTTCTGATTCATGATCGTTCTCCTGAAGCGGATAAGATGAGCCAAATGTCTTCCACCTACGATTATATTCCCGCCTATTTTCCATCGAACCCGGTAACAAAAGGGACGGTGGTGCGAGCCAAGGCCTTCAAGCCCAATGCTTTGGCCAGTGAAACAATTACGAACACATATTTCGTGTTTGCCGAAGGGCGGGGCAGATACCAGCTTCCAGTTGTGTCCTTCAGCGTGCAGGAAGATCTGTTCTTTGATTATCAGAATGGAATCTATACGGCTGGCGTGGACTTTGATACCTGGCGGGCAAGCAATCCAAATTCCACTGCGATGGGAAGCATTGGAAACTGGACCCGCAGTGGTGAAGAGTGGGAATACCCGGCGCATTTCGAATTGTTTGAAACCGAGAGCAATAACGCGGCGTTAAGCCAAAGAGTAGGTTTTCGCCTTCATGGCGGATGGAGCACCCTGTATTCCAGAAAATCACTGCGCCTCTACGCGCGTGATATCTATGGTACCAGCAGTTTTGACCACAACATTTTTAAAGATCAACCCTACAGCTCCTACAAGCGTATTATTCTAAGGAATTCCGGTAACGACTATCACAGAACCCAGCTCAAAGACGCCACCATTCAAGAAATTTGTAAAAACTTGCATTTTGACACCCAAGCCAGTCAACCCTCTGTGCTTTTTGTGAACGGAGAATATTGGGGCATACATAATATACGTGAAAGATATGATAAACACTATCTTGCCCGTGTGTATGGAGTGGATTCCGAAAACCTGGACCTTTTGGAAACCTATTCAGACATCAACGAAGGTGACCGCGTTCATTTCAATGCGATGATGACATATATCCGCAACCACAATCTGAGCAACCCAACCTACTTTGAGCATGTATCCACTTTAATGGATATCGAAAACTTCATGGATTACCAGATTGCCGAAATCTTCATCCGCAACCACGATTGGCCCGGCAACAACGTCAAATATTGGAGATTGAGGACCAATGCCTACCTGCCCGATGCCCCCTATGGGCATGATGGTCGTTGGCGCTGGCTGATGTATGACACAGATTTGGGGTTTCTCAATGCTGCTGAAAGCGCGGACAACACTTTGATCTGGGCAACCACCCACGGGAGCGCGCATTCCACCAAGATTCTAAACGGCCTGCTTAAAAACCAGGGTTTTAAAACCGCTTTCATCAATCGTTTTGCCGACCTGATGAACAGCCACTTCGCCCCTGCGCACATGATTGAGATAATTCAAAAGAATAAAGCCGTCATTGCCCCGGAGATCCCGGAGCAGATCGTGCGTTGGAAAGTTCCCACAACCCAGGCTCAATGGAATAATTTTGTAAATTGGATGATCGCCTTTGCAAACAACAGGCCTGCGCATCAACGCCAACATTTAAGGGATTTCTTTGATATCCCCGGCGATATTCTGGTAACTCTGGATGTGAACGACAACCAGCAGGGGCTGCTGCGCATCAACAGCATAGATGTTTCTGACGGCACCCCCGGCATAAACGAAGCGCCCTATCCTTGGGACGGCATCTATTTCCACGGCATCCCCATCGAGGTGGAAGCCAAAGCCTTGCCCGGTTATGTATTCAGCCATTGGGAAGGCGATGCCCAAGGGACGGAACCCATATTAACTCTGACTCCGGATGGTGACTTATATTTGAAAGCCGTGTTCACCCAGAGCGGCCTGAGCGACGCCGAAATCATCCACTATTGGCATTTCAATTCCCTTCCCGATGGAACCCTCATTTCGGTCGCATCAGACTATTCCGTGTTGGGAACCGCCACCATCACCTATCCCGGCACGGGTGACGGCTATATGGACAGACGCACCCACCGTGCCGCCGATCCCGTTTCAAACCTGAACCTGCTGATGGGTCAGGAACCTAATCAAGGCGCTGTCCTGCGTTTGCGCAACCCCTCGGACACGAGGGAACTGATTGTGGAAGCTCCCAGCACAGGCTTCCAAACCATCAGCGGAGCCTATGCCACATCCCGCACCAGCAACGGCGCCACCCAGCAGGAACTGTATTATTCCACAGATGGCGGTGCAAGCTGGACCCAGATCGGCTCCACCTACAGCCTCCCTGAGCTTCCTGACTGGATTTTGAGGACATTTGACATTTCCAGCGATGAAGCTGCCAACAACAACGAAAACCTGATGTTCCGGATTCATTTTACGGGAGAGAATACTGACAACGCATCTGGAAACGACAGGCTCGACAACTTCAGCCTGCACGGGATTCCCTTGCCCGAGGTGAATCTGCCGCCTCTGGTGATTGAGATTCCCGCGCTCCAAAAAGCCATTGAAGAAGGTGACGCTCTGCAGATTGAGCTGGGCAATCTTTTCCAGGACCCGGAAAATGATTTCCTGAGCTTCACGGTCGGTTCATCCCGTCCGGATTTTGTTCAGGCTCAATTGCTTGGCGATGTTTTGAGCCTCACACCCCTCAGAAGAGGAGACGCCCTCATCACAGTTTCTGCCAACGACGGCTTCAATGAAGATGTCAACATCGAGTTCAAGGTTTTGGTCTATCCCAAAGCCTACAGCTTCAGCGATTCCGGCTACAGCTTCAATGCCTGGGATGCCGGCACCCCGGAATTGGTCTATCCTCAGCACATGCTGTTCCTGCAATCCGACGTGGATGACCCCGGCTTGGCCCAGCCATTGGAACATGCCTATCACATCGAACACGATGACTATCACGCAAGCGACTCCGGCAGTATCGGTTATCCCTATCAGCTCACAGGCCGCAGCCGCCTCAACGGTTTGGGCGAGGATGGCATATCCTTTATCAACACCGGCCGCGGCCGCGATCTGGGCGGCGCCTTGCTGGCCTTGAACACCGTTGGCGAAGAGGAACTGGAGCTAAGCTGGCTGGGTGGCACGCTTTTGCGCAACAATCGGGTGTATGCCATCCGCCTGCAATATCGCATCGGCATCGATGGTGATTTCAGTGACTTTCTGATGGATGGCAGTCCGGTGGAATACCTCGCCGCCAACGATGGTGACAGCCAGGTTTTCAGCGGTTTGCAGCTTCCCGCCGAGCTTTTGGGACAGGAATATCTGCAGCTGCTGTGGAAATATTACCACGTCAGCGGCGGCAGCGGTTCCCGTGCCCAGTTGCGTCTGGACGAGATCAGCATTCGGCGCCCGGATGCAGGACTTCCCCCGGTGGAAGAGCTGAGGATCAGCCACGTTCCAGAAAGCGAGGGGATCCTGCTTGAGTGGAACCATCCCGGCACCGTGAGCAGATTCCTGATCTACAGCAGTGATATGCCATATTTCAGCCCGGATGCCGAAAACTTCCTGACCGCGGTGGACTATCCTCAAACCCAATACCTCGATCCCGAGCCTCAGGACAGAAGGTTTTACATTGTGATCGCGGAACGGGATGCAAACGCCGCAGCCGGCACAGGAAGACGTCAGATCCATAAAAATACAAAATAAAGGCAAGCTATTGAAAGCGATAATTCTTTCAGGTGGATTGGGAACCAGATTAAAACCCTTCACCGAAGTGATTCCAAAGCCGCTTTTACCCATCGGGGAGAAAGCGGTTTTGGAAATCCAAATCGAACACTTGCGTGAACACGGGTTCACGGACATTTATCTGGCAACGAACTACAAGTCGTCCTACATTGAAAACTTCTTTGGCGATGGCAGCAAATATGGAGTCCATCTGCAGATCAGCAAGGAAGACAAACCCCTGGGCACGGTGGGTCCGGTCAAACTCTTGGAAGATAAACTGGACGATGCCTTCCTGGTGATGAATGGAGATATCCTCACCCTTTTGGACTATGGAAAAATGTACAGTTTTGCCAGCAGCCAGGAATCGCTGCTCACGATTGGGACCAAGGAAATCATCACCCCCTTCCAGTTTGGAAACATCTACACGGAAGGGGATTTTGTGACGGGTATAGACGAAAAACCGGATATCCGAACCACAATTCTGGCGGGGATTTACATCTTCAAGCCCGCAGCCTTGGATCTGATTCCCGCGGATACATATTATGGCATGGACACGTTCATCAAGGACATGATCGCGCACTCACGCCCCATAACCCACTATCCCATAAAAGAATACTGGCTGGATATCGGCCGGATAGACGATTATGAGAAGGCCCAGGAAATCTATAAGGAACGCTTTGCGACCTAAGCAATGGAACAGGTTAAAACGCTTGTAATCGGGGCGGGAGCAGTGGGTTTGGCAGTTGCACGCGAACTTGCCCAGGATGATCCCGATCTGGTGCTTGTGGACAAGGAACCCAGTTTTGGCCGCCACACCAGCAGCAGAAACAGCGAAGTGATACACGCCGGTCATTATTATCAGCCGGGCTCGCTGAAGGCCAGGCTCTGCGCGGAAGGAAATTCGCTGCTCTATAACTTCCTGGAAAGCAACGCCCTTCCCCACAAAAAAACGGGTAAAATCATCGTTGCCACCAATGAAGCCGAGATCTCCGTGCTAAACAAATATATGGAACTGGGAACGATAAACGGCGTCCCAGACATGCGCATGATGAGCAAGGCTGAAACCCAAGCCCTGGAACCGCGGGTGAAATGCGTTGCCGGGCTACATCTCCCCAGCACCGGCATCTTCGACACCCATGCCTTCATGCAGTGTTTGGAACAGCAGGCGGAAAAACTGGGCGCCTTTGTGGTTTACGGCATGGAAGTGACACAGATCCAAAAGCAGGCGGATCGCTATCTGGTAAGTTTTACCAACGGCGATGTGTTTGAATGTGAGCAGGTGCTAAACTGTGCCGGACTTTGGGCGGATCAAGTTGCACAAATGGCTGGCATCGATCTGCAAAGCTCCTCCCTGAAACAGCATTGGTGCAAGGGCGAATACTATAAAAGCACCAAAATCAAGGATATCAAGCATTTGATCTATCCGGTTGCGGATCCCGCCGGCATTTTTCTGGGCATCCATCTCACCCTGAACCTGAATGGTGAGGTGAGATTTGGCCCCAACGCCTTCTATGTGGACCGCATCGACTACCAGTTCGAGGACAAATATTTGGAAGATTTCCATGTGTCCGTGAACCGCTATCTGGATGTGCCGCTTGTGGATTTGGAACCGGACGACACCGGCATCCGTGCCAAATTGCAGGGTCCCGAGGATGGCTTCCGGGATTTTTATATTCAGGAGGAATCATCCCACGGACTTTGTGGCTTGGTGAATTTGATTGGCATCGAATCCCCCGGCTTGACTGCCAGCCTGGCGATCGCGCGCCATGTGGCGGCTTTGTTGAAACTCAAGCGGGATTAGCTTAAGATATTTTAATTATATACAGATAAGAAGGAGACTACATGAAAGTTCTGGTCACCGGAGCAGCCGGATACATTGGATCGGTTCTGGTTCGCCAGCTTCTGAAGCAAGGAAAAGAAGTTTTGGCGGTGGACAAGTTGATGTTTGGAGGCGAAAGCCTGATTGGAGTTTACAACGACCCGCTATTCAGCTTTGTGAAAGCGGACATCACCGATGTGCAAAGCATGAAACCATTGCTGGAAGCCGCGGACGCGGTGGTCCATTTGGCAGCGATCGTGGGCGACCCCGCCTGTGCCCAGCAGCCGGAATTGGCGAATACCATAAATTGGGAGGGCAGCAAAAAGCTGCTGGAGCTTTGTTCGCAAACCCCGGGCGTGAAACGCTTTATCTTTGCCTCCACCTGCAGCAACTATGGCAAAATGGAAGGAGATGATTTTATCACCGAAGAATCTCCCATGCGACCGGTTTCGCTTTATGCGGAACTGAAAGTGAAGTTTGAAAACCATCTGCTGAATACTGAATTTCGGGACGACCTCTGCGTCACAGCCCTGCGTTTTGCCACCGTTTATGGCCTTTCTCCGCGCATCCGTTTTGACCTGACCGTGAACGAATTTACCCGTGATGTGGCTTTGGGCAGAGAATTGGTGATTTTTGGGGAGCAATTCTGGCGTCCTTATTGCCACGTGGAAGACCTCGCCCGTGCCTGTATCCATGTCTTGGATGCCGAGCCTTCGCAGGTAAACAAAAACGTGTTCAATGTGGGAGACACCCAGGAAAACTACCAGAAAAAGATGCTGGCGGAAGAACTGGCGAAGTTGATTCCCAGCATGAAGGTCAAATATGTACAAAAAAACGAAGACCCCAGAGATTACCGGGTCGCGTTTGAAAAGATCAAGAACACGCTTGGCTTCCAGATCAGTAAAAAAGTGCCGGATGGAATGCGGGAGATCATCAGCATTCTGGGTGACGGCATTATTGCCGACCCCGACAGCCCCAAATATAAAAACACTTAAGAGGAATCTGTATGCCCGGCTGCCTGGAACTTTGAAAAATGATTTATCAGCCCAGAACCAAATTGATTAGTCGAGATCAATGTTCTGCGTCCTGATGACGAACTTCCCAAAGTGTAAGAGCTTACGATCAGCCCTGTTTCAGAGGGTATGAAAACTCATCAAAAACCCCCTCGTCTGCCAGACTTTCCGATAAATACAGTAATCGATAGTGTCCTTTGCGTGGATAATGCCCTGCCATGGAGACTTTTTTATACAGAATTCCCTTTTGGAAAAAGCTCAAACAAGCTTAGAAACCAAAATTTTGAATCTACACTGACATTTGGGACCAGCTTAGAAAATTCATTTTGGAGACAAGAAAATGCCATTGGTAAGAGATATAACTCAAAAACTCTATTTTTATGCCATTAATTTCAACAGAGCCTTATGTTATCATAGTATATTTCGCAAGATTTTGAAGGGTAAGCAGTTGCCGGATGTTAAGCCAGAGATAAGAAAGGACTACAAGACTTTATGGAAATCTATTGGAAGGAATCCCGGATCTTTGTTTCTCAAGTGTATGATTAGTATATCCGGGGTTGAATCTCCTTATTATGTGACAGACTATATATATTATACAGCCATAGAACCTATCCTTAACTACACATTATTTAGCTATCCTTATAACGACAAGAATTTTTATGAGCGCTATCTGAGCGAATATGCCGATCTGTTTCCACGTGTTTACCTTAGAGGGATGAACAGTTCTTTTTATGACAAAGACTACAAATGGTTAACTGACAAGGAAGCTGAAAAGATTATTTTGAATTTGAATCCTGATTACGAATACATTCTGAAACCGGCAACAGAATCGGGAGCCGGGAAAAACGTAAGTTTGCTCAAATTCAAGAACAACCTGGCTTACATTGATGGGGAAGAGATCAAGGTTTCGGATCTTCTAAATGGTTTACGACAGGGGATATACCATAATTTTGTGCTGCAAGAAAGGATTAAACAAAGCGATTGGTTTGGACATATTGGCTCTGATGCAACCAATATTATAAGAATTTTTACCTATAGATCGGTTAAGACGAACGAAGTCCACATACTACACTCATATTTCAGGTATGCATATAAAAACGAAAAGTTTTTGCACTATTTAAAACACGGAGGTTTACGACAGGGAATCAGTCCCGAGGGTTTTCTGGATGATTTCGCGATGGATTATTACGGGAACAAATTCAGCGCCACAGAACATGTGGATTTTTACAAGACTGCCAAAGTTCCCCACTATGAAAAGATGGTTGCATTAGCCAGGGAAATTGGCAGCAAATATACATATCATCGCCTATTGGGGTTCGATTTTATTGTGGATTCAAACGAAGAGGTTAGGGTGCTGGAATTGAATACGCGTCAAATTGGCAGGCTTCACCACCAAATGATAGCCGGTCCCTTATTCGGCGAATTTACAAACGAGGTGGTCGAATATTGCCGTAACAACAAAAAATCCCCATTTCTATACCCTTACTATAAATGACGTTGTCATAAGCAGGAATATATTATGATTAGTATAAATCAGGTTGACACACTTGAGAGTCTTGAACGTTTCGTTGATCGCAGTGCTGTGGAATTATTCATTCACAATGAGATGAAACCGTTTCATGATCCGGTCTCGGCGATAAGCAAATCTTTGGACTACGCTTTTTCCAAAGACGAGGGGAAGGGTGGATATGTTCTTGTTGCCTTGGAAAACAATGTTTTGGTAGGCATCACAGTTGTAAACCAAAGTGGAATGGATGAATACATTCCCAGTGTTTTTTTGGTTTATATTGCCGTGAAGGAATCCCACAGGGGAAAAGGCTTAGGCAAGAGTATGATCAAGCGGGTGATTAAGAATTCGCCAAGCTCTATCGCCCTACATGTGGAATATGATAATCCTGCTAAAAAACTGTATGAGAATATTGGTTTTGTGTCAAAATATGCTGAAATGCGCTACGAAGGGGAGTTGGAAAATGGCAACAGTAAAAATCCATATTGACAGAATATATGATAATATCGAGAAAATCCACGCTTTGATGGCAAAAAACGATAAAGAATGGTCGTTGGTAATAAAATGTCTGGGCGGAGAGCGCGAGATAATTGCAATGGTGTTGGAACACCCGCTGATAAACAAAATCCACTCCATTTCGTCGACCCAGTGGCAAGAATTGAAGCTGGTCAAGGAACTGCACAATAATTTGAGAACAATTGTGATCAGGCCAACCTTCGACAAATATGGCGGGGAAATCGTTGCAAACAGTGATATCTCTTTGGAAACCTCGCTTGCCACCATACAAAGCTTAAATTTCGATGCCAAAAAAGCAGAGAAAATTCACAATATCATTGTCATGATTGAAATGGGAGACCTGAGAGAAGGCATTAAAAGAGAGGGTTTGATCCCATTTTATAATAATATCTTTGAACTTGAAAACATCAAGATTGTAGGCATTGGAGCCAATCTTGGTTGTATGTTTGGAGATTTACCCACTTACGATAAATTGTTGCATTTGGTGCTCTACGGTCAGCTCCTTGAGGCAAAATACAATCATAAAATGGAGCTGATTTCTGGAGGAACCTCCATAACACTTCCTCTCTTGGACACTGGAGAAGTGCCTCTTGGGGTCAATCATTTTCGGATTGGTGAAGCGGTGTTTTTGGGAACCACACCCTATACCGACAAAAGATATGCCAATCTTAATACAGATTGTTTTGAGTTTGAAGCCAATATACTGGAACTATACAGGAAAGAGAGCCTGCCAGAAAAAAATTTGCGGCTAAGCGCCAATAATGTCGCTGGTTCAGCTTCAACTGAACACGGCAGCTATAAGGCTCTTGTTGATTTTGGGAAAATTGACGTTGATCCCAGAAACCTTATCTCAACTGATAAGAAAGTAAAGTTTTTTGGCAATAGTTCCGACCTGTCTGTTTACGACTTGGGAGAAAACACCCGGGGATATAATGTGGGGGATGTGTTGACATTTAAATTGAAATATATGGGGCTTACCCGGTTAATGAACTCTAAATACATTGAAAAAACAATGCTATAACCAAATTAGGTAAATGTTCAGAGCAAGGTTCCAAAATAGTGTTGTACCCCAAAATGATGTCTGCCTAACACAAATCAATACAGCGCATTAGCCAAGCCTGGACGCTGCCTCTTTGCAAGCAACCCGGCGAAAGCGTGGGGTGAAAGCTTCCATAAAGCTATCAATTTCCTTATGTGACAAAAATAAGAAAACCAAAACCGATTTAACCTTTTAGCCTCCAAACCCTGTTAAGGAGTTCCGATGAAAGGAATCATTCTCGCCGGCGGCTCCGGAACCCGCCTGCACCCTTTAACCATTTCCGTCAGCAAACAATTGATGCCGGTTTACGACAAACCGATGATCTACTATCCGCTTTCCACCCTGATGCTCACCGGCATCCGGGAGGTTTTGATCATCACCACCCCTGAAGACCAAGCCAGTTTCCAAAAGCTTTTGGGCGACGGAAGCCAACTGGGCATGCGCTTTGCATATCAGGTGCAGGCGGTTCCCAACGGCCTGGCCCAGGCTTTTGTGATTGGTGCCGATTTTGTGGGTTCAGACAAAGTCTGCCTGATTTTGGGCGACAATATCTTCTACGGTGCTGATCTCGCCAAACGTTTGGATAAATGCACCGACCCCGATGGCGCAATCGTTACAGCCTACCCTGTGAAAGACCCCCAACGCTATGGAGTGGTGGAATTTGACCACAAAAACCAAGCCATCAGTCTGGAAGAAAAACCTGCCCAGCCAAAATCCAATTTCGCCGTCCCCGGACTCTATTTTTACGACAACAGCGTCTTGGAAGTGGCGGCAAAGCTCAAGCCCTCAGCCCGGGGCGAATATGAGATTACGGATGTGAACAAGACCTATCTGGCGCAGGGAAAGCTGGATGTGATTGCCTTTGGACGTGGCACAGCCTGGCTGGATACGGGAACCTTTGAAACGCTCTTGCAGGCTTCGCAGTTTGTGGAAATCATCGAACACCGCCAGGGCTTCAAAATCAGTTGCATCGAAGAAATCGCCTACCGCAAGGGCTTCATCGACAAAGAGCAGTTGCTCAAGCTCGCCGAACCCATCAAAAAAAGCGGTTATGGCGAATATCTCATCAGCTTGGTTGGGGAATAAATCAAATTAATGTCTTGAATGTTTTCCCAGGACTGCGCTCGAAGAGGATGAAGAACCGAATTCTTTGGATTGGATAAGAATTTTTGAACAACGGAAAGGATAAGAATATTTTGCAAACAGATAAATGTAACAATCACGTAAATGGCAACTTAAAAGACATTGGATCGGCAAACTTGTTGGGCTTGATTGCCAGGGAAGGAGATCGATAATGCCGGCAGTAAACAACCAATACATCAAGAATATCGGCATTATCTCGCTGGGCCCCTTGGTTTCCACAATAATCGGTTTTTTTGCGGAGCCTTGGATTTCACGTATGTGGGGGCCCATTCCCTGGGGTGTTGGCGCATATTACACATCGGTGATGAACATCTTGTCGGGCTTGATGTTTTTGCGTTACAATTTTGCCATTGTGCAAGCCAGCACCAAGGAAAAGGCATACAACCTTGTGGCACTGTCTCTGCTGATAATGACTTTGATGCTGGTGATAGTTGCGCCCTTTTACAAGCAGATCAGCCAATATGGAAAGGCGGACTTTCCCTTTGAGAAATATGGGGCGGTCATGTTTCTTTCTGCCGCCATAACTTCCCTGGCAATTCTGTTGAGGTTTTGGTTTTCAGGGCAGAAGAAGTTTGTTGCCATCTCCGGCTCCATGATTTTGAGTTCCATTTCCAACACCGCCTTGCTGCTCATTTTCGGTGCTTTGGGCAAGGTGAGCGAAGGTAACATGATCTTCATCAGGGTGTTGTCCAATGTGCTGGTGACGGGGGTGCTGCTAATATCCTTTATCCGCAGAGATTTTTGGGAGATGCTGCGCAGCGTTAGTCTGAAAGGCATTGTTTCCGTGGCAAAGGAATTCAAGCGCTATCCTCTTTATGAGTATTGGGGTTTCGCGGCGAATGCAGTTTCTGTGGGCGTCCCGATCTTTCTGATCACCCGCTATTGGGGTCAGGAAGCCACTGGACTTTATGCCAAAGCCAACAATATCCTGGCCATGATGCTAAGCTTCGCGGGAAGCTCGGTGAATCAGGTTTTGCACAAGGAGGCTGCCGACATTGTGAACCGCGGCGAGAGCCCTGCCACACTTCTGATGCAGACCAGCGCCGGCGTGTCCAGATACATGATTTTTCCCTCTGTGTTTTTAATCCTGCTGGCTCCGGAATTTTTTGGAGTGCTGCTGGGCAGCCGCTGGCATATTTCCGGAGTTTTTACCCAATACATGACAATCTGGACATTCACTGCCATTTTATCAACCTCAGTATTGCCCATGTTTGGGATTCTTAACAAACAGCTTCAGCTTTCGGTGTTCACCATCACAACCTTGGTTCTGCGGGTCTTAATCCTGATGGGCATGGGCAGGAGGGGCGCGGATATTGTGTTTGCCACCGCGGTTTTCGCGTTTGCCAATGCTTTGGTTTTAGTGATTAAAACGATGTACATCATGTTCCAAAGTGGGGTCAATTTGGGTAAGTTTGGGGCGATACTCGGAAAATATCTGCTTGTGCTGCTTCCTTATATTGCTGCGGTGTTGATTATGAAGCATCTATTAAATCTCAGCGACCTGCTTCTGGTGATCATCAGCGTGGCGCTCGCCCTGCCCTATGTTTACTATTTTTACCTCTATAAATCTGAATTGGCTGACATGGTGCTTGCCAAGGGAAAAAACATGCTGCCCCTAAATGGGAGGTTTGCAAATCGTCACCTTGAAGAGATGCAAGATCCGGGGGATAAAGATATATGACATCAAGGAGCCTGAGTACGTTTTATGAATAATAAACCGGCAAGTTCGATATTTAATAATAGTGTTTATGATAGATTACTCTATGCTGTTCGAAAGTATACAGTGGGAAAATGGATAGCTGACTTTGTTTCTCTGCCTTTGATATTTTTTTCACAGGATTGGAAAAATGCCAAAAGATTTTCCCGGTACTGAGCCCAAAATGGATACAAAAACACTCTCTGGGACGCGATTCGGTCTCGTTTCAAGTATGGAAGCAGCTTGGAAAATTATTATAATTACAGGTTTTACGAACAAAAAGAAGTGGAGAGAGCTGCTTGGATAACCTACAGACACAGGATTTGTTTTTTCAGAAAGGTAAACCCTGCAAAATATAAGCATTTGGTAGACGACAAGGTCCAAGCCTCTCAATTTATGGCGGAATTTATCAAAAGGGACTTTTTTCCACTTTCCGATATTTCCGAGCTGGACGATGCCGTAGATTGGATTCTACAACGTGACGAGGTGGTAGTCAAACCACGATTTGGAATGGATGGCAAGGGAGTTAGATTCATCAAATCCAGCCTGGGCAGGGACGCTTTGCGGCAATTTCTGAAAGATAGCTTGCAGACGGGCGCACAGACAATTGAAGAATTGATTGAACAGCATCCCCAAATGAGTGCCTTGCATGCTGATTCTGTCAACACTTTGAGGATTCAAACCGTGTTGCACAACGATGAGGTGCACATTTTGGGAGCCGTGTTGCGCATTGGTAATGGAAGCAGGATTGACAACATGGTTTCAGGCGGCCTGGCTGCGGCGGTGGACATTGCCAGCGGTAAGGTGATGAGCGCCGGTTATTTTATGGATATCACAAAAGGATCCAGCCTCACAGAGCATCCGATTACGGGGATCAGGATTCCCGGCTTTGAAATACCTTTCTGGCAGGAGACTTTGGATTTTGTGAGGCAGATGGCAACGCGTTTGCATATGTTAAAAGCATTAGGCTGGGATATTGCCATTTCATCCAAGGGTCCGGTATTGGTGGAATATAACCGTATATGGGGAACCACCACATTTCAGGTACCTTATAAAAAGGGGCGCCTGCAGGAATTGGCTCCCTTCATGGATCCCAACTGCCTTTACCCTGTACAGCGCAAACATCTTTCCGGATTAAAGAAGTGAGATTATGTATAGATCTTTCGGTGTTATCGTTCCCAATATGGCTTATACGTTCATTATCAAAATAAAGAATGAGATCGATAAACAGAGTTACTGTATCCATGGAATCTGCCAAGCTAACCATGGCCAATATAACTTGTAGGAGGTTAATATGCAAGCCAGCCCAATAGGACACTATTTTGAGGAATTTCAAGCTGGTGATGTGATCAGGCATTCCGCCAGCAAGACCATTTTTGAAAGCGATAACAATCTCTTCAGTTTGCTCACCATGAACCATCATCCCTTGCACACGAACAAGGATTTTGCCGAAAAAAGCCAACATGGGCAGATTTTGGTGGTGGGAACCTTGGTTTTCAGCATTGTGGTGGGAATGACGGTACCGGATATCAGTGGCAAGGCCATTGCCAATCTGGAATATGAGAAAGTGGAGCACCTGGGACCGGTGTTTATCAACGACACGCTCTGGGCTCAGACCGAGATTTTGGAAGCGAGACCGTCAAAATCCAAAGCTGACCGCGGCATCATCCATGTGGAAACCACAGCCTTCAATCAGCATGACAAACCGGTGCTGAGATATCGTCGTCACGTGCTGATTGCCAGAAAAGGAGAATGAGATGAACGAAATCATCATGCGCAGCCTGATGTTTGTGCCGGGACACAACGAAAAACTGCTTGCCAGCGCTTCCAGATCCGACGCGGATGTGCTGCTGTTGGATCTCGAAGATTCCGTGCAGCCGGAAGCAAACAAACCCCTGGCACGCAAGACCATTGCGGAATGGGTCAGTTCCGGCAGGTTGAAAAACTATTATATCTTTCCCCGGGTGAACGACCGCGAGAGCGGCCACCTGATCAAAGATGTGCAGGCTCTCACCATACCAGGCATACACGGTTTCATGTATCCCAAATCCCGCACCGGCAAAGACATATATTTTTTTGATAAACTGTTGGAAACAATTGAATATGAAAAAAAGATTCCGGTGGGCACGTTCAAGATCATCCCTTTGATCGAAACCAGCGGCGCGGTGTTGAACGCCCAGGATATCTGCCAGGCCTCAAAACGTGTGGTGGCAATTGCCTTTGGCTGTGAAGATTTTGTCAGCGATTTGCAGGGCATACACGATCACGCAGGACAAAGCATCTTCACCCCCCGAGCCTTGATTGCGCTGGCTGCACGTGCCAACAACGTGATACCCATAGATACCGTCCATATCAACGTCCACGATTTGGAAGACTTGGAACAAAACCTGATAATTGCCAAAAATATGGGCTTTGAAGGCATGCTGGTATTGCATCCCAAGGAACTGCCCCTGGTGCATCAATATTTTTCACCCACCCAGCAGGAATATGACGACGCGGTGGATATGTTGCGGCTCTATGATGAATCGCAAAAAGAAGGAAAAGGTGTGGCTGTGAAAAACGGAAAATTCATCGGACCGCCCATGGTGATTGCAGCGAAAAAGATTTTGCAAAGGCATGATATGATTGACGCCAGGCAAAAAGCGCTTGGGCGCGAGCGGGAATGAAACAGATGAAGTTGCCCAGCCACATCACACAGGCACCGGAAATCCTCCGCCAATTTATGTTTTACCAAAAGAGCCAACACTGGAGCCGGCAGCAGATTTTAGACTATCAAAATTCCAAACTCAAGGAAATAGTGGCTTATGCCGGAAAATATGTTCCCTATTACCGTAAACTGTTCCAGGACATAGAGCTGGATACAAGCTCCTTCAGGGGCATTGAAGATTTGGATAATATCCCGTTTTTGGACAAGGAAACGCTGCGCAGCAGACAGGAAGAATTCATCGCGGATACGGTTCACGATTTGGACGCACGCGTGGAAAAAACCAGCGGTTCCACAGGCACACCTCTGCGTCTGATGATAGACAAACACAGCCGTGCAAATAAATATGCCGCCTACGCGCGCGCCTATCGTTGGGCAGGTTATAGCCCCGGTGCTCTGCGCTTTGTGGTCAAAGGGTTTTCCGAATCCAAATCCAAGGATTGGGGCTACGATGTTTTGCGGAATATGATTTACCTGAATTCAAGCAGGATGAATAAAGAGAACTGCCTGGAGGTGGCAAAGCTGGTGAGCAAGCTCAAACCATCGATATATGAAGGTTATGCTCGAAGCTTCATCGATTTACACAACCAGATCAAAGATGAATGCAAGCTCTCTTCCCCCAGGGGAATTTTTGTGTATGGGGAAACGGTGACCCCGGGCATCAGGGATCATGTGCAAAAGGTCTTCGGATCCCATCTCTTCGATTTTTACAGCCACGCCGAAAACTCCGTCATGATCTGTGAAAAACCGGATGGGCGCAGATATTTGATGGAGGATTTCTTCTATCCTGAGCTTATCTGCGCAGAAGCAAAACCCGCGGAAGAAGGCTATGGTGAATTGGTGGGAACCAGTTTCTACAACTATGCCATGCCTTTTATCCGCTACAAAACAAGGGATTATGTGAGGCTTGCCCCAGATCAGAGTAAAAACTTCCGGGAAGTGTTGAGTATCGAGGGCAGGATGGATGATTATATTTTAATGCCCGACGGCAGAAAAATTTACTTTGCGGAAGGGGCACTTGGTTATGCTGAAGGGATTGTTGCGGCGCAATATATACAGGATGAGACGGATCATCTGACTGTGAATCTGATTGTGGAAGAAGGTTTTTCCGCAAACAGCTATCCCCTGATCACGCAGGGCTTGGTTAAGAGACTGGGACCCAGTCTCAGATTCAGTTTTAAGATTGTTTCCGAATTGGAAAGGAAAGATTCCGGAAAAACACCCTTTATCATCAGAAAAATTTGAGCTCTCTTGATATGAAACGAACCCTAACAGACGCCAGGCTATATGCTTACTGCTACTTATTTTACAAAAAGAGCATCCATTGGAGCCGTCAACAGGTAATCGACTACCACGACAAAAAACTCAAGGAAATGGTGCTCCATGCAGGCAGACATGTTCCCTATTACCGCAAGCTTTTTTCCGAGGCAGGCATAGACCCCGAGCGTTTCCGGGGTTTGGCAGACCTGGATAGGATACCTCTGTTGGACAAGGAAACCCTGCGCACCCGCCACAAAGAATTTGTGGCAGACAATGCGGATAAATATTATCCATTTTGGAGCAAGACCAGCGGTTCCACCGGCACCCCTCTGAATATCATGCTTGACCTGAGCAGCAAAAGGCACAAGCAGCGGGTGATAGCCCGTGCGGTTTACTGGGCAGGGGCAAAAAGAGGCGGCTGCATGTTCAAGCTCAAGGGATTGAGCGAATCCAAACCCAAGGATTACGATTATGAACCCAAGGAAAACCTTGTTTATTTGAATTCCAGCCGTTTGACCAAAGAAAATTGTCTCGCAGCGGCAAAACTTATCCAACTTCATCAACCCCGCTTCTTTATTGGCTATGCCCGGTCTTTTGTTGACTTCCATAAAACCATTACCGAAGCCGGTTTAAGCATCCCCAATCCGGTGGGCATATTGTGTGAGGGAGAAACTATAACGCCCGCCATCAGGGCCTACGTTGAAGAAGCCTATCAGACCCATATTTTTGATCAGTATGGAAACATTGAAGGTTCGGCGATGGCTTGCGAAATGCCTGACCACAAGCGCTATTTGATGGAGGACTTTTTTCTGCCGGAATTGATTGACGCGGATGGCAAGGCAAGCGCAAACGGTTATGGAGAATTGGTGGGAACCAGTTTCCATAACTATGCCATGCCTTTTATTCGTTACAAAACAAGGGATTACGTGAAACTTGCCCCGGCTCAGGATAAAAACTTCCGGGAAGTGCTGGAAATCGAAGGCAGAATGGATGATTGTCTTTTAATGCCCGATGGCAGGAAAATATACTTTGCGGAAGGGGCGCTTGGTTATGCAGATGGGATTGTTGCGGCGCAATATATACAGGATGAGATAGACCACCTGACCGTGAATCTGATTGTGGATAGCCACTTTCAAAAGGATAGTTTCCAGCAGATTGAGGAAGGTCTTCGCAAAAGGATTGGAAACCAGATGCGCTTCAGTTTCAAGGTGGTGCCAGAGCTTGAGAAGAAAGGATCGGGGAAAACGGCTTTTATAATCAACAGGATACAACATAGCGACCTATGAAAAGAACACCAAAAAAATGGCAAGCCAGGGTTTGGCTGCTCCAAACTCAAGATGCGCACTTTCAATTTTTTTTTAACGAGACGCAGCAATCCTTTTTCTGCCATTGATGATGACAGCTATTTAGATAACGAAATAAAACACAATAATTCAAGGAGAAAATGATGCCCAGGACGTTAGGATTCCTTTCGATGCGCTTCGAAGAAGAAGAAAAAAGAGATTTTCGCCCCGGGTTTTTTGCTAAATTACGAGATTTACCAAATCCTGTTTTTTTAGAAGAGACTTATGGAAAAAAACTTGGCTATATTCCTGAAGACTATCTACAGGTAAACTCAAAAATACAATTTCTTCCACGCGATGAGGTCTGGAAGTCGGACATCGTGATTAGCGTGCGCACACCACCAGAAGATGAACTGAAGGCTTTAAAACGAGGGTCAATCTTTTTTTCAATGTTGCATTATCCAACTCGCAGGAAAAGGACGACCATGCTTGCGGATATGGGGGTAAGGCTATATTCAATGGATGCGGTTACAGACGAATTTGGTCACAGGATGATCCAAGACTTTTCGGGAACGGTGAATAACGCATTGGTCAAAGGCATGGAGGTTCTTGACAGGCAAAAACCCCATCTTGAAAAAATCAGGGTGCTGATTCTGGGTTCTGGAGAGCTGGGCAAACTGGCTGTCGACCATGCTATTCACGCTTCACAAAAACCCGTGATAGCTGTGTCGGTGGGCAGAAAGATCACTGGTAATCAAGCCCTGATAAAAGAATTGCTCCAAGAATCAGACATTTTGATAGATGCAACTTTCAGGAATGACCCAAGACAGCATATTTTGGAAAATGAGCAAATTGGTCATTTGCCCCCTGACTCCATAATAATTGACATTAGCGCTGATGACTACGATGTTAATATGGACCCCATTCAAGTGAAAGCTATTGAGGGAATACCCACTGGAAACTTGGGTAGATATATTCTTGCACCAGACGATGTCTCTTATGAGAAAATTCCTCCACAAGTGTGCAGCAAAGAGAGAAGAACGGTGGTTAGCTGTAATGCTTGGCCTGGCGTTAATCCCCATGCCTGTTTGGACAGATATGAGATTCAAGTGGAACACTTTATCAGAATTATGGCGGTCAAGGCTTACGACCTGGATCCAAGTTCCAGCGACCCTTATGAAAGAGCCCTGCACAGAGCCAAAAATAATGAGAAACATCGATTATAAATGGAATGAGCGCGGTTTTGGGGTCAATCCCTTGCTGCCTCGGCTCTTTGTTCCAGCAGATAATCCTCTGCAATCTTCCTCGTGTCACCCCCGATTTTTTATCGGGGGCCTGTCGGTGATTTCCAATCTGACATTTTTGCGGGAAGCAAGCGTGTACAGGGCGCATCCAAGGAAAATGAATTTATTGGATTCTTACACTTATAAGAGGAATGATTTGAACCTCAATGGAATCCGCTACCGGCGTAAACCTTCGTTTGAACTATAAACTAAATTGGAGAAAGCTTTGTGAGTAAATTATATGATGGTCTGGGTCTATCTGTTGTAATCCCTGTTTACAATGATGAAACAGTGCTCCCTGAGCTTTTTAACCGTTTGCTGCCAGCTTTGGAAAAAATCACCAATAAATTTGAAGTAATCCTGGTGGATGACGGAAGCAGAGACAACTCATATCAGGTCATGAGGGAGTTGAAGCAAGTTCATGAGCAACTGGTTTTGATCAAGCTAACCCGCAATTTTGGCCAGTCCAATGCCATAACAGCAGGATTGGACAACGCCTCAAACGAGTATATAGCAATAATGGACTCTGATTTGCAAGATCCGCCGGAGTTTTTGCAAGACCTTCTGCATGCATGCATAAGCAGTGGCAAAGATATGGCAATTGCCAGACGGATCACCAGAAAGGACAGTTGGTTCAAAAAGACCGCATCCAAGATTTTCAATAAGATTTCTTTTTGGGCAACCACAATCAGCATAGAGCCCGGCATGGGGGTGTATCGAGTTATGACCAAAAAATCGTTTGACAAGATCAAAGACGTGCAGGAAATAACCGGAACAACATTAAGTCTCATGTATTGGAGTGGGTTCAGTTATGAGGCTGTTGACATGAACCGGGATCAAAGATTTGCCGGCAAAAGCGGTTATACAACCCGAAAAATGTTCCGCCTGGCCATGGATCGGATTTTCTCTTACTCTCTATGGCCTTTACGATTTGCCACCATGTTGGGATTTGTAGTGGCATTACTGAGTTTTATTGCCGGTTTGATGATCATCATCAGAAGGCTTTTCTTTTTTGTATCGGTTCCAGGTTGGGCATCCAGCATGGTTTTGATTCTGTTTATGTTTGGCCTGAACTTCATCATTATGGGCATGATGGGCGAGTATCTTGGAAGAATATACCTGGAAACAAAACAAAGGCCCAAATATGTCATTGAGGAGAAGATATGAAGGAAAAAATCATCATCATAGGTGGCAAAGGCTCGGCAGTGGTGCTGGCTGAGCAGATCCTCCATGCTGTTCAGAATTTCAACGCCGATTATGAGTTGCTGGGTTTTTGCATTGATGATCCACTGTTGGGAAGCGAGATCGCCGGTTTCCCCATATTATGCAAACGTGATGAACTGACCCAACGGTATAACGCATATTCAGACGTAAAGTATTTCTTTGCCCTTTATAAACCGACCTGCATGGAAGAGAGAGTTCAGTTGTTTCAGGATATGGAGCTTCCCAGAGATAAATTCACCAATTTCATACACCCCCTCTCCTATGTGGCCCGAAGTGTGAAAATGGGTGTGGGCAATGTGATTTGTTCAAACGTTACCGTTAATTGCAATGCTACAATGGGAGACTACAATACTTTAAACGGCAATGTGCTCTTTGGCCATGATTCAAGCTTGGGAAATTGCAATATATTGGCAGGAAGCGTCACCATCAGCTCGGAAATTGAAATAGGCAATGGGAATTTTATCGGGTTGAATTCCACTATTCGAGACAGGGTAAAGATCGGGGATTTTTCAATCATCGGAATGGCCTCAACAGTTCTTCACGACGTGGCTTCCCGCACAACTGTAGTCGGTTCCCCTGCCAAACAGGTAATAAAATGATCATTGCTCAAAGAGCAAGCGCGATTCTTTATCGGTATCTGAGATCATATCCGGATGGATGTTTTATCCTGCCCGCAAATATCTGCCCGATCGTTCCCCTGACCTTTCATAAAGCGGGAGTTCAATTCGAATTTTTCGATATCAGCCAGGAAGACCTGTGCCTTGACGAAACAGCCGTCCTGGATGCTATAAATGCGAGGCCGGGACACTACACAGGAGTGCTGTTCAATCATAGCTATGGTGTGCAAATAGACAAGGCGCCGTTTTTTTCCAGGATTGCATCGTTGGATCCAAGCATCAGCATCATAGCGGATCGCTGCCTTTGCTACCCAGATTTTGGACCTCCTGCCCCAAATGTGAGCATGGAACTATACAGCAGCGGAGCCAAGAAGGCAGTGGATATAGGCTGGGGCGGTTACGCCAAGACTGCCGATCATGTTCTTTTGGATATCCCTGCCACTCACTTTGATCCAGTTTCCGAAAAAAAAATAGAAGCTCAAATCAGGATTGCAGTCGAGCAAAAGATGCCGCTTGAGATTGATGATGAAAATTGGCTGAATACCGACATTCCTGATTGCAGGTTTGCGGATTATCAAGCTCAAATCGAGGCATCGATGCAGACCGCCATTTCACATCGGAGCATAATTAATAAAATCTATGATGAGTATTTACCCGACCACATTAAAATGGCTGTCGGATACCAAAATTGGCGATACAACATCGTAACAGAAGTTAAAGACAAGATATTGCAAACACTTTTTGGCAATCGCCTCTTTGCAAGTTCACATTATCTGTCTGCCAACGTACTTTTTAGGGATCAGAAGGAATTTCCGAACACAACAAATCTCAGTAAGCAAGTGATAAACCTGTTCAATGATTTTCATATAACAGAGCATCAGGCTAAACTTGCATGCAAACTAATTTTGGAATTGCTTTGAATAATCAGATAGAGTGGCCTGACAACAAGGCCAAATTCTTAAGGAAGGCGAAATGAAGACCGTGGACGAACTTGATTTTTCTGCTGAAACCCAGAAACTTTTTGAAATTAAAGCAGGGGCTATCAAGCGTACATTTGAGCAGCGCCGGATACAAACCCAATTGCTTGATGATGAAGAGGCTGTAAAGGCTTTCATCACAGAGTTTATTGCCAAGCGCCCAGAGATAAAAAGCATTGCATTCAGCGATGGCGTAACTTTGTATCAGTTGGACCTGTTCAATTGGATCCAAAAACAGTATGGCCCCAAAGGATTCATGATAAACCAACCATTGGAAAGGTCTGAAACCGGCCAATATGCCATATTTGGTGAGCAGCCACCGGGCAGGATGAATATCCCTTATAATGAGTGGAAGATACTATATGACAAATGGTATGACAATCTGAGGATGTCTTTGCTGAGCGATTTGTTGATCGTAAGCGCTAATGCGGTTACCATGAACGGAGAGATAATTTCAGTGGATGGGCTTGGCAACAGGGTGTCCGGCATGATTTTTGGTCCCCGTCATGTGCTTTGCATCGTTGGGCGCAACAAGATCGTGAATGACCAGGCAAGTGCTTTGGACAGGATCCACAATCATGTGGTTCCGCTCACTTATCTGAGGCACAACCTTAAGCACTGGTGCAAATTTGAGGATGTGCCTTGCCTTAAGATTGGCAAATGCGTAAAATGCAGCCATCCTGAGAGCTCATGCCTCAACACCGTGGTAGTCAGGGGTCAGGTTAAGCAGCATCAAGATAGATTGCACCTGATCATAGTCAACCAGGATTTGGGTTTTTGAGAAAATTGTTTTTATGATGAAAGAAAAACTCGCCATCCTGGGAGCCAGCTATCTGCAGAGACCGCTGGTGGAAAAAGCCAGGGAAATGGGAGTTGAAACACATGTGTTTGCCTGGCGTGAAGGCTGCGTGGTGGAAGATATCGCGGATCATTTTTATCCGGTTTCCATCCTTGATCAGGAAGAAATACTGCGGATTTGTGAGAAAATACAAGTTGCCGGCATCACTTCCATCGGTTCCGACATTGCCATGCCCACGGTGAGCTATGTGGCAGAAAAACTGGGGCTGAAAGCAAACAGTACCCATGCCACGCGGATTTCCACAGACAAATATGAGATGAGGAAGGCGCTTTCTGCGGCTGGGATAAAATGCCCCGGATTTCAGCAAGTGGAGATGGGTTCGGGAATCCGGGAAATCTCCTTTGGCTTTCCCATGATGGTAAAACCGGTGGACCGATCCGGATCCTTGGCGGTGACCAAGGTGAAAAACCAGCAGGAACTTGGGCAAGCCATAGAAAAGGCCGGGAAGGTTTCGCTGTCGGACAGGGTGATTGTGGAAGAATTTGTGGAAGGTCGTGAGTTTTCCGTGGAGATGATTTCCTATGAAGGCAAGCATCATCCGATTACGATTACGGATAAAATCACCAGCGGCGACCCCTATTATGTGGAACTGGAACAACACCAGCCGGCAGCGCTGGATGAAGTGACTGCGGGCAGGATAAATGATTTGGTCATCAAGACTTTGGATGCCTTGGAGCTTAAAAATGGAGCCAGCCACACGGAAGTTTTGCTTACCAAAGAAGGTGAACTGGTGGTGGTGGAAGCTGCCGGCAGGATGGGAGGTGATTTCATTGGCTCGCACATGGTACCGCTTTCCACCGGTTATGATTTTCTGAAAGCTGTGATCGAAGTTGCGCTGGACCGCTTTTCCGGGATTGAGCCTTCACAGTTTAAGATGGCTCACAGCGGTGTTTTTTATGTACTCCCCAATCCTGGCGTCATCAAGAAAATTGTAGATCACTCTCAAAGATTTGAGCATGTGCGCCTGGCTGTGCCCATTTTGAAGGTGGGGGACAGGGTCGATGAGATTGTGGACGGCTCCGGCAAGCGGGCCGGGATTGTTTTGTATGCGCATCCTTCGCAGAGGCTCTTTTTGAATCCGGGAAAGGTGCTGGTTTTTGAAACTGAGCGGCTTTCCAAACAAGAGGGAGATTAAAACCACTGTGAAAATGAACTGATTATGAACATACCTTTTAATATACCCTACGCTACCGAACAGGAAATCCGGTATGCCACCCAAGCCTTGAAATCCGGACGCCTGTGTGGCAACAATCAATTTGCCAAGCGGGTTCAGGCGCACTTGGCAGAGAAACATGGCTTGCAGAATGCGTTTTTAGTTCCGTCCGGGACAGCCGCGCTTGAAATGGGAGCCTGGCTTGCAGGTTTGCAGCCCGGCGACGAGGTGATCCTGCCTTCCTACACTTTCAGTTCCACAGCCAATGCGGTGGTGCTGACCGGAGCCAAACCGGTTTTTTGCGAGATTGACCCCAAAACCATGAATGCGGATCCTGAGCATATCCGGGAGCTCATTACCCCAAAAACCAGGATGCTTTTGCCCATCGACTATGCCGGTATTCCCTGCGACATGGAAAGTATTGTATCCATCGCGCAGGAGCATGGATTGATCGTGATGGTGGACGCCGCGCAATCTTATGGCAGCCGTTATCAGGGAAAGGCTTGCGGGAGCCTGGGCGACCTTGCCACCTTCAGTTTCCACGAGACCAAGAATATCAGTTGCGGAGAAGGCGGAGCCTTGATGGTGAACCGTGAAGACTGGCTGCAGCGGGCAAGTTTTCTGCAGGAAAAGGGAACAGACCGCAGCTTGGTGCTGTATGGTCAAAAAACGAAGTATCACTGGGTGGATATCGGCTCCAGCTATCTTCTTTCCGACATTTTGGCTGGCGTGCTGCTGGCGCAGTTGGAATGTGAAGACCGGATTTTGGAGCTGCGCGGCAAAGTGACTGCCGCTTATCTGGAATTTTGGAAGCCCTACGCGGAAAAGGGCATGGTTCAAATTGCTCCTTACGGGCAATATGAGAAACTGAACAGCCATGCTTTCTGGGTGGTGTTCGATTCTGAAACAAACAAGGAAAAATTCCTGTTGGGCCTCAAGGAAAGGGGGGTGTATGCCTATATAGGCTATATGCCTCTGCACTCGGCTCCCATGGGTCAGAAACTGGGTTACAAGCCTCAGGATCTGCCCCGTACCCAGGAGATTGCCGCCAGAATCGTGAGACTGCCGCTGTATGCGGAATTGGCAAACGACGGTTTGGATTACGCTCTGGGAAGCATGGAACTGGTATTGGAAACCATATACGGTGACAAAAGATAAGATTCTAAAGTTCAAAAAAAGCCTGAGCCGGGTGTGTGGTGACTATGCCCAAACCCTGGAGTTCGAGCTGTTTTTTTCCGCGCTGATAGATTTTAACCCCTTTGGCGATACAAGCCAGGTCTTGGAATGGCTTTCAGGGCTGAACAGCAGGCAGTATTTTGAGGTGGAGGAAGTTCCCTTTGCGAACTTGCAACAGTGGCATTTCAGCCCCCAGACAGGTGATCTTCAGCACCACAGCGGCAAGTTTTTCAGCATCCGGGGCTGCAGGGTGCTTGATGTGAAGACGGGGGAAACCCTTTGGGACCAACCGATCATCGATCAGCCAGAGGTTGGCATCCTGGGCATCCTGTGCAAAAAGATGGATGGGGTGCTCTATTTTTTGATGCAGGCGAAGGCGGAGCCGGGGAACATCAACACCTATCAGCTTTCACCCACGGTGCAAGCCACACGCAGCAATTTTTTACAGGTACACGGTGGAAAAAAGACCAGGTATCTGGATTATTTCAGCGGTGAGCGCAAATGCAGGGTTGTGATTGACAGATACCAATCCGAGCAGGGCGCGCGGTTTTTGGGCAAGCGTAACCGCAATCTGCTGGTGCTGGATGAAAGCGGCTCCGATGTGGAATTGGGCGAAAATTTCAGATGGCTGACCCTGGGGCAAATCAAAAGCCTGATGGAGCGCGACAACACCGTGAACATGGACACCCGCTCGGTGATTTCGCAGATCCACTATTGGGGCTACCATCCGGACCTTGACCATGAGGCGCTTGCCAAAGTGATATCCGAACACAGGGACTTGGTGGCGCGCAGCGATTTTTGGCTACTGGCTGTGCTGGGAGGCTGGGACAATTTTGGCAACTTGGATCAGACAGATAAAATCTTGAACAAACTGGCGTGGACACGTCACTATTCTTTTAAAGACAAGGCTGCCGTGCCCTTGAATTCCGTGCAGGAATGGAAAATCGGCGAACAGATGATCGAACATCGGGAAGGCAGGTTTTTCCAGGTGCTGGCTGTGAGTGTGCGGGCAAATAACCGGGAAGTTGGACACTGGGATCAACCCGTGATCAAACAAAGGCATGAAGGGAAAATAGGTCTGCTCGCGGCTCCCCAATACGGCGCCATTCATTTTTTAACGCAGATCAAAATGGAGCCCGGGCTCTACGATATGTTTGAATTGGCGCCCACGGTCCAGTGTATTGTGCAAAACCGTGTTTTCCACAATCAGCCCGCGTATCTGGAGCATTTTGAAAACGGAACCAATGTTTACGCGGCCCGGCAATCAGAGGAAGGTGGCAGGTTTTACCGAGAGTGCAGCCTGAACATGATTCGGGTGCTGGATGGCTTCAATGATCTGGAACCTGTGGAAGGCTTTGTGTGGATTCCCCTGCGCCAATTGAAAGAGCTGCTGCGTCACCAGCAGGTCGTTAATGTGGAGCTGCGCAGTCTTTTGGCATATTTTTAAAGGAATATTATGAATAAAACAGCGTTCGGCATTGTGGGATGTGGCTATCAGACTGTGAGGAATATGGCGCCCGCCATGGCCAAATGTGAACAGGTATATATGGCGGGTTGTTACGACAACGACCCCGCCAAGGCGAAGGCTTTGGCGCAAAACCATGGCATCAGGGCTTATGACAGCCTCACGCAGCTTCTTGAGGATACAAGCATTGATGCCATCTATGTGGCCACACCCACTGTGTCCCATCAGGAAATCTGTCTTGCCGCTGCCGCCGCCGGCAAACATATCCTTTGCGAAAAATCTTTGGCCATGGACCTTGGGCAGGCTCAAAACATGGTTGATGCCTGCAAAGCCCGGGGTTTGAGCCTGGTGGAGGGTTTCATGTACCGGCACCATGCTCAGCATAAATATGTGCAGGAACAGATCTGTGGGGGAGAACTTGGCAAACCATGGCTGTTTGAGGCTTGGTTCGGTTTTCCCGCCCTTCCTCAAACAGATTTTCGCAGGAACAAAAACTTGGGCGGCGGGGTGATTTTGGATGCGGGTGCCTATACCGTGCATGCTGCCAGGAATTTTTTTGGCAGAGAACCCAGGCGGATAGTCAGCGTTATCCACCACGACGAAAATGGCTTGGACATACAGGGCAGGGTCCTGATGGATTTTGGGGATCAGCAATCCGCGCAGTTGGCATTTGGCATGGACAATGGCTATAAAAACAGCTACTCGATTTGGTGCGAAAAAGGTGAAATCTGGCTGAAACGGGCTTTTTCCATGCCCGCTTCGGAACTGCCGGTCTGTTTTGTCAAAACCCAAGGCCTGCTGCGTGAACACCAACTGGCGCCATGTGACCATTTTTTGGAGGAATTGAAAGCCTTTTGCGGCTTGGACGACGCCGGCAGGGAAGCCCATTACCTCGATATCATTGGCCAGGCTGAGGCCATGTCCCAGATTGCCGCTGCGGGCTCAAGCAACACTGGCACGCTAACATAAATCAAGCTCATTAAAACAAAATCCGGTACAAAACATTATGGTTTCAAACCCGAAGGACAAAAGATTGTGAAAACAAAGAACACACATTATTGGCTGTTTTGGCTGCTCTGCCTGGGAATCATCCTTGTTTCCTATTCCTCCTATTTTATTTGGGGTAGCAAATCCTTTTTATCGGTTGGGGATGGGCTGGATAGCAATCATGTCCAAAATTTGATGTCCGCTGAAAAGTCCTGGCGCTTCGGGGAGGGTGAACCCAGCGAATCCATCAAGGTTGCCGCCGATCCCGGTGTGGTGGGCTTTGTTAAAAAAATACCGGGTCCCCAAAAAGCTCTCTATATTTTTTTCCAACCCTATTATGCCGACGTGATCAATCGCGTCTTAATCAGCCTGATTGGCTTTTTGGGAATGTTGCTTCTATTGAGCGCAATGTACCCCCGAAGCAGGTATCCCGGTCTGGAATTTGAGGTCATCAGGTTTGGGGTCGCGCTGGCATTTGGGCTGCTAAAATTCTGGCCTTACGCGGGCATTAGCGTTTCCGGACTCCCTTTGATCTTTTGGGCATATTTGAGCGTCGATCGCCATAAGCTTTGGGCTTTCCTCACAGCGGTTGTTTATGCCTATTATTCTTCCCTGGCGCTGGTGGGTGTCTTCCTTCTTATCGCCTTGGGAATCTCTGAACTTTGGCTTTGGATTAAAAAAAGGGGAAGCTGGAGGCGGGTGCTTTGGATTGCTTTCCTCACCTTGGTATACGTGCTGGCAAATATCAGTTTGGTGATGAGCGCCCTGGCGCCTAAGGTGGCCAGCCATCGCAGTGGCTTCAGCGCGGTGGGCTTTTTTGCGGATAACCAGCAAACCGTCCTGAATTTTTTGCGCATGTTTTTTTCAAACTATGGACACAACGCCAGCTATCCCTGGCTCATCATTCCCTTGGGTTTATTGGCACTCTTGCTGGCTTTCAAGGGTAAGTCTCCTGAAAAACGCAAGCATTTGATCCTGCTTGGAGCATATACGATTTTGGCTTTGGCTGGCGCGATATTTGGCAACAGATACATTTACTCCCTGCAGAGCAGGATACCGCTGTTGAAAATGTTTCAGCTTCAACGTTTCTTCTGGCTGCTGCCCTTGCTGCAATACCTGATCTTCGCGAGTTCTCTGGTGATAGTTGCCAAAACCAGGCTCAAAAAAGCGATTTATCCTCTCCTGCTGGTGCAGATCGGAATTTTGGCGTTTTATGTGAATTATAACACCAAGCAATGTGTGAAGAGCTATGTATTGAACAAACCGGTTTCCCCGCCAAGTTATGAGGAGTTCTACAGCCCTGCGCTTTACCGGGGAATTCAGCGACAGATCGGTCGACCCACCACTGAATACAGGGTGGCATCTCTGGGCTTGAATCCAGCGGCAGCATTGTACAACGGTTTCTACACTGTGGATGGATATTTTTCCGGTGGTTACCCTTTGGAGCACAAACAGAACTTTGGCAAAGCCATCGAGGGTGAACTTGAAAAGAATGAACATTTGGCAACTCTATTTTATAACTGGGGCAGCACCTGCTATCTGTTTTCAGATGAGATTGACCGTTATTATGGATATAATGGAAATGGTATCCCCATGATTGATAAACACGAGGAAAGGAGCATCGAATATCTCGCCATTGATACTGCCAGTCTGAGGGACATGGATTGCGAGTATATCTTTTCCGCCCTGCCAATCTCCCAAGCCGGTGAATTGGGACTTAACTATGTTGCCAGCTATGAACATAGCTCTTCTCCCTACAGAATCTATCTGTATTCGATTGAATAAATGTCCTGCGCGACACTGCACTCTGCCAAAAAACCTGTAACTGACATTGATGGACCAAAATGAATAATATGATCTCGAAAGTGCTCAAGCTGATTTCTGTCAATTTGGGCGGGCTTCCCAAAAAGCTCGCAAATGCTTCCATGTATTTTTCCGCGTCTTTGGTGCAGGTGGTGGTGGGGCTGATTCTTTCCCCCATCCTGTCCATGCATCTGGGGCACAGGGATTTTGCCATTGTGGGATACTTTAATTCCTTCAATGCCTTGTTTGTGCCCCTCACAAGTTTTACGCTTAGCTCCTTCTATGGCAAGCATTATTTTGTGGTGAACCAGGCCCAGCGGGAAAACATGAGGAAAACCATTGCCTCCACACTCTTGGTTTTCGGTTTGGCGTCAACCGTGGTGATCTTGGCGATTTTCTGGGTTTACACCCGGCTCTATGATACCGGCTACGGCTTTTTCCCCTACGCGCTGCTTTGCTATTCGAACCTCGTGTTCAGCAATATCTATGCCTTCTATCTACTCAACTTGAGACTGTCAAAAAAAGCGACTAACTTTTTGTGGGTGAATATCGCCCACCATGGCGCCTATCTGTTGGCGATGATTTTGCTGTGCGCGGTGTTGAAATTTGGTGCGGCGGGAAGCTTGGCAGGCACTTCCGTGGTTTCGCTTGTGTTTGGTTTGTTTTTCTTTTTCAAACTCACAGACAGAATCAGACTGGACAAAAAGATATTGAAGGACGCGCTCCGTTTTTGCTGGCCGCTGATCCTCGCCGGGTGCATCGATTATTTTACCAATGGCGTGGACAGGGCCATGCTGGCAGGCTTCAAAGATGATGTGAACCTGGGGTTATACAGCATCGCGCTCAGGTTTTCCGGCTATATCTATATGTTCTATGCCGCCATTTCCATGACTTTGGAGCCGGATTTTTTCCAAGCGCTTTCCACGAAAAGATACGGCAGGATGGTCAAAATATCCCTGGGCCTGATTTTGATGAATCTGTTGGTGGTGGGAGCCTTCGTTGTTGCCGCCCCCCTGATTCTGAAAATACTCACTGTGGGCAGATACACTGCCGCCAGCAGGCTGGCACGCATCATGGCCTTAAAAAATATCAGCGCTTCGGTGTTCTTTATCATCTCCACTGTCATCATCATCAAGGGTTACACCAAAGTGGCTCTGATCAACAAGATTGTGGCGGCAGTGTTCGTGAGCTCGCTTTTCCGTTTTCTGATCAGCAAGTACCAGTTTGAGGGTGCCGCCTGGGGCCAGGTGTTATCCTACGTGGTCTTTACCCTGGTGAGCGGCTTGTTCCTGGTGTATAAGCTGGCTCAGAAAAAAAGGCTCAAAAGCGCGTGAGGATGATTCAAAAATGAAAATTGCCTGGATCTGTCATTTTAGCAACGCTGAGGTTCGTAAAGCCCTGAAACTGTCTGACCAGGTCCATTCCTTCGCGCCTTGGATCACCAATACCATCAAGGTGTTCGAAAACAATCCCGAACATGAGCTGCATGTCATTGCTCCGCATAGATTTTTGAAACGGAGCACCAGTTTTGAAACAGAAGGAGTGCACTACCATTTTTTCAATCCTGGCATTCCCTTTTGGGGGAGGCAGTGGCCGTCTTTTTTTCGCTGGGATTTATGGACCGGGTTCAAGAAAAATAACAAAAAGGTGGGGAACTGGGTGAATGCCATCAAGCCTGTTGTGATCCATCTTCAGGGAGCTGAAAACGCATATTATTCATCTTCCATCTTTCAGTTTCAAGGGCGCTACCCCATTGTGGTGAACCTGCAGAGGATGGATCCCAGTTTTTACTATGATCTTTCCCGGGAAGCAAAAACGCGGCGGGCTGTGGAAGAAAAGATTTTAAAAAATTTTCCTCATTTTTCAATCCGCACCCAGACCATGGAGCAGGACCTGCTTTCCGTAAATCCAAATGCCCAAACCCACTGGGTGCGCTACAACATTCCCCAACCCCGTGCCTGTGAGACGGGCCCCAAGCAGTACGATCTGGTCTTTTTTGCCCGGGTGAGCCCCAGCAAGGGAATCGAAGATTTGCTGCGGGCTGCGGGAACGCTCACGGGTGAAATTCCCGGTCTTTCGCTATGTATAATTGGTGGAGTAAGCTCTTCATACAGGGAATATCTGAACGAAATGGCGGCACCAAGCGGACTGCGCCTCGTGTGGAAAGGCCTCCTGCCCGAGATTGACGATGTGCACAAAGAGGCATGCAAGGCGCGGGTGTCTGTATTGCCCACCCATCAGGATATCATTCCGGGCACGATAGTTGAAAGTATGCAGCTCGGTATTCCCGTGGTGAGTTACAAGGTTGGCAGCATACCGGAATTGAACGCTGAAAATGAATCGCTGCTCTTGGTGGAAAAAGGAGATATTCAGGGCCTGGCTGTTCAGATAAAAAAACTGCTGACGGATGAGGAATACGCTGCCCAATTGGCGCAACAAGCCCAAAGGACCATCAATAAGTTTATTGTTAGCGAGGATGTGTTGGGGCAGCATATTGCCTGTTACACCCGTGTGATGGAAGATTTCCATAAATAAACGAATTAATTGCACCCTGGACAAGACTCAAAACATCCAGGATGCGCGGCCATGAATAATTGGCAAATAATATGATAAAACGGGAAAACGAGATGAAACCTGAACTTTTGGTGGATTTTATCCGGGAGCTGTATGCTAGCACGGAATTCATCCCTCTGCACGAACCCTTCTTTGGCGATGGCGAAAACAAATATGTAAACGATTGCCTTGCGAGCAGGTTCGTATCCAGCGTTGGAAAATATGTGGATCTTTTTGAGGAAAGGATTTGTGCCTACACGGGAGCCACCAGCGCTGTGGCTACGGTAAATGGAACCGCCGCTTTGCACATCGCTCTTCTTTTGGCTGGAACAGGTCCCGGGGACCTGGTTATAACCCAGCCCCTCACCTTCGTGGCCACCTGCAATGCCATCAGCTATTTGGGTGCCCAGCCGGTTTTCGTGGATATTGATCAAAAAACCCTGGGCATGAGCCCAGATGCGCTTCAACTTTGGCTTGAAGAGAACGTGGATGTCGTTGTGGATAAATCTGCCACATCTTCAGAATCTCAATTCAAAGCGGTTCATAAACAAACCGGAAAACGGGTGGCAGCCTGTGTACCCATGCACAGTTTTGGTCACCCCTGCCAAATTGATAAAATCATTTCCATTTGCGATACTTACGGCATACCGGTCGTGGAAGATTCCGCGGAATCCCTTGGCAGCTACTACAAGGGGCAACACACCGGCACTTTTGGCAAGCTGGGCATCCTGAGTTTTAACGGGAATAAAACCATCACCACCGGAGGCGGGGGCATGATTTTAACAAACGACGAGCATCTGGGCAAACTGGCAAAACATATCACCACAACGGCAAAAAAGCCCCATCCTTGGGACTATGAACACGATATGGTGGCCTATAATTACCGGATGCCAAACATAAATGCCGCCCTTGGCTGCGGCCAGATGGAGCTGCTGGACGGGTTTTTGGAAGATAAAAGAGAAACCGCCTCGCGCTACCGTGATTTTTTCGCTAAGCAAAATGGGCATTGTTTTGTTGATGAACCCCGGGACGGCAAGTCCAATTTTTGGCTGAACGCCGTTCTTGCCTCCAGCCCCGAAGATCGTGACCTCCTGCTTAAGGTCACCAACGGGGCTGGAGTGATGACACGCCCCGCCTGGATTTTGATGAATCGGCTGGAAATGTTCAAAGATTCCGCCTGCGGAGACTTGAGTAATGCCAGCCACATAGCCAGTCGTCTGGTAAATTTGCCAAGCAGTGTGAGGAATACATGAAAAAGAAATTCAGAGTGTATCTAAGATCATTTGAACCCGGAGACCATCTTTTATTGCATAAATGGCGCAGTGACCCGGAGATTGCGATTCCGTTCAGTGCCACAATGCGCTTCACATCCACACTCAACGAACAAAAATGGCTGGAGGACAGGGTTTTTGACAAAAACAGCGTTAGCTGCGCCATTTGTCTTAAGGAAACCGACGAATTCATCGGGTGCATCTTTATCAGCAAAATTGATATGCTGCATAAAAATGGCGTTGCCGGTTGGTTTGTGGGAGAAAAAAAACACTGGGGCAAAGGCTACGCGACTGATGCCCTGGTTTTGATGTTGCGACACGCTTTTTACGATAAAGGTCTAGAAAGGGTTTGGTCTGGTGTGTTTGAAGACAACATGGGCTCCTTGAAAATGGCGGAGAAATGTGGCTTCAAAGTGGAAGGGCTGATGCGCAAAGCCTATTATGTGGACGGCAGCTTTAAAAACAGTGTGGTGGTGGGGGTGTTGAGGGAGGATTTTGAAGCAGTGCTGGCTGATTATGAGGATATCGTATGACAATGAACTCCAAAACTGGAATATGCACGCTCGCCGATGCTCAGGCATGGGAAGCTCTGCATTCCCGGTTGGGTCGGCAAGCCCCGCCCTTTTTTGGCCCTAATTATCATCGTGTAGTGGATCCAGCGGGAACAGAAACAGAGTGTTTTTGGAGTTCCAAGGACGAAAACAACTTTCTCTACTATCCATATTTGAAGAAAAGCCTTAACGGTCTTGGTTACAATCTGGATGATGAATATTGCGACATCAGCGGGGCTTACGGCTATAATGGACCCCTTGGCAGGGTGAAGGATCCGGGCTTTGTTGAGTCTTTTAACCATGCGCTGCTGGATTATTTTGCCCAAGTCAGGGTTGTGACGGAATTTGTGCGCTACTGCCCACTTTCAAACAACAGACGCTTTCATCTTTACACTCAGCAAATAGATGTGTTGGACAACGTTTACATCGATCTCTCCCAGGGGCAGGACTGGGTATGGAAACATTCCTTTGAACACCGGGCACGCAAAGCCATCCGCAATGGCGAGGGTCATGGTCTGAAAACTGTGATTCACCGGGGAAGCGAGATTGTGGCTGAAGAGATTGAAGTTTTACATGAAATCTACACCAGCACCATGCAGCGTAATGAGGCGGATGAATTCTATTTTTTTGACAGAAGTTTTTTTGAAGGACTGGTTGCCAATCTGGGCCATCAGAGCCTGCTGGCACTTAGCTATTATGAGGACAAGGCCATTTCGGCGGAATTGCTGCTTTTGGGTGGAACCCTGGCCTACGGCTTTTTGGGCGGAACTCTAAGTGAATATTATCAATACAAGGCCAACAGCTTCCAGCGCTGGGAACTGGTTAAATATCTCTGCGCACATGGCTTTGAAAAATATTCCCTGGGCGCCAGCAGCGCGCGGGGCGATGGGATCCATAAGTTTAAGATGAGTTTTGCCCGGGGCTGTGCGAATCTATTTTATATTGGAACCAAGGTGCATTTGCCAGAAGTGTATGTCCAGCTACAAACGCAATGGAGCGAAATGTATCCCGAAGCCGCCAAAATGCATGCCAACAAGATTCAAGGTTACAGGATCAGATTTTGAACCTTTGACTGTCCATGCAACGTTTTAAGATACCTGCCGCACCATCGCGGCAGCAGTTGAAGCCGGATATATGGAAAAAGTGCCGGGATATGAGGCCTTGACAAATGCGCTGTAGCAAAAGAATTGAATAAACCAAAAAATTGAGAGGTAATCATGAAAGAGTCAGCAGTGTTGTTAATCACATTTAACCGCCCCGAGAGTACGCGCGAGGTCTTGAAAGCCCTCCAAAAAGCAAAGCCCAAGCGTCTTTATGTCTTTTCAGACGGAGCCCGCAACGAAGAGGAGCAAAAGATTTGCCAGCAAGTTAGAGATATGGTAATTGAAATGGTTAACTGGGATTGCGATCTAAGGCGCAAAGTGATGGAATATAACCTTGGCTGCGGCCCGGGACCCTTCGCCGCCATGAATTGGGCTGTGGAAGAAGAAGACCGCATCATCATTCTGGAGGATGACTGCGTCCCCTCTCCCGCTTTTTTCCCATATTGTGACTATCTTTTGGACAAGTTCCTGGACGACCGGCGTATCTGGCTGTTGAGCGGAAACAACTACTGTCCGGAGTTTCCGCTTCCGGCGGATTACGCGTTCACGCGCTACGCGCATAGCTGGGGCTGGGCAACCTGGCGCCGCTGCGTCAAGCAGGTGGATTTGGAAATGCGGGATTACCCTGAATTCAGGGATAGAAAGCTGCTCTATTCGCTCTTGCCGCGTAAAGAGGCGGACTATTTCATGAGGTCTTTAGAGCGTACCTACACGGATAAAAGCAGGATGGGGCATATCTGGGATATTCAATTTGGTTTTTGCGTGCGCAAAAACTCCGGCATGGGCATCATGCCCAGGGCGAACTTGGTAAGCAACATTGGCTACGTGGGCACCCACAGCGAACAAAGGAACCGTTTTCACGACCATCCTGTAGATGATAGCTTCAAGATTGTTCAGGAGCCTGTTTGCGTGGCGCCTGACTATCTGCACGACAGATATCACTTTAAACATCATTGGCTGGGTGGATCCGGACTGCAAAGATCACTAAATAAAGCCAAACGTAAAGCAAGAAAACTATTAAAGGCAAAACCTTGACAAAAACCAAACTACTGTTCTATTTGGCGGGCTTGGTGCTGACCCTGATTGTTCTCAGGCTGATTCCCGCGAATCTGGATTGGCGGATAGCCAACGTCAGGATCTTAAGTCTGGAGCTGTGGATAGCCATTTTTTTGTTTTTCGTGGCCATCTACAAGCCGAATTCTTTTTTCAGCAGGGATATGATTTGGGCATATGTGTACGCGCTGATGGTTCTTGTGATGGACATCCTGGGGCATTTGAAGTTTTCGTCGTCAACTTGGATGACTGCTCAGGTGCGGCCCTTCCTTGTGGCACTCATCTTGTATCAGGTGTTTCTGGTCGGGCCAGACCCCAAGCAGATGCAAAAAATGGTGCTCTTTATAGTTGCCATTATTGGCATCTCATGTTTGATTAACATTGTGGGTTTAATGCGCAACCCCTTGGCGGTGAGGTTTGTAGTGGGTGGTGCGGAAGGCGCGGAAGGAAGAGATCGTTTCACCAGAATGGGTATTTCGAACTATGGATTTTTTTCGGGGCTCCCAACTTTGTTACCGGTCTTGTTCTACTCCTTCAGAAAAACGGCCCAAAAAAAGTTCAAATGGCTTTTTGGAATTGTAATATTCCTGGTGGTTTGGGCGGTTTTTCTCAGCGCGTTTACAGCCCCATTGCTGATTGCCTTGATGGCACTCGTATTGTCAATTTTTGGCAATGTTCGAAGCAGGAGGGCCTATACCTTTGTGTTGGTCGCGGTGGTGGGCTTGATCTCTTTAATATATCCTCCCCAACTTGCCTTCAATCATGCCATCGATGGTTTGATCAGCATCACTCCCACGGAAGCCGTCAGACGACGCCTCAACGATATTAAGCTGGCATCCCAGGAAGGCATTGAGGTTACATCCACCGGCAGAACAGAAACTTCGGTGGAACAGCGTTTGCAAAGGGTGTTTTGGAATGTTGAAACCGTTGCCAGGTATCCATTGTTCGGTTCTTCGAAAAACACCAACCCTGAGGCTTTTCATCTCTTCTGGTTATATTTCCTGGCTTCTTTCGGTTTTTTGGGATTTCTTCCCTTTTTCTTGTCGTGGTTAACACATATTCGGAGAAACAAAAGGGTTTTCGATCAAGATTTTTGGTTCTACTACGTTTTGTCCTTGTTGACGTTCTTCACTATGGGATTGATTAAAAGCATCACCGGATGGTTCATGTATTTGGCGCCCTTGTTCATCGTTCCCGCCATGTACTATCTCACCTATGAAATTCCTGAACCCGGCTTGGAAGCAACAGGCGAATCTGCTGTTCAAGCCTCCAAGGGAGCCTTGCAATGAGCCTGCTTTTTTTCAGCGACCTGTTCAGTGGTAAAACGGTTCGAAAACATTACCGATTTTACTCGCAAACCCAATGGTATGATCAGGAGCAAATGCGAGGCTTTCAAAAGGCCAAACTTGTGCGCTTGTTGAAACACTGCCGGCAAAACCTGCCCTATTATGCCAATGTTATGAAAAACCTGGGCATGGAACCGGAAGACATCAAGGAGCCCGGGGATATTGTTTGTTTTCCTGTGTTGACCAAAGAGCTTATCCTCGAACACAAGGATGAATTTGTGCCCCATAACCTTAAAGATATCAAAGGCGTTAAGAGCGGCTTCACCGGCGGAACCACCGGAGGCGCGTTTCCCAAGCGTAACGATGCTGCCACCCGCAGTTCCAGTTGGGGTGCCTACCAACGTTTTTACGATTGGATGGGAATTGGTCGCAATGATGAGAAAGTTGACCTGATGGGCGGATATGCTCAGAGCAAGAAATTGCTCGTCCGCCTGAAGGGACAGATGTTGGACAAAGTTCATCACAGCCATTCCTTCGACACCTACGAGACCTTTGAACGCAATTTTTCGCGGCTTGTGCAGCTGTTGCAAACGCGGGATATCAAGCTGATTAGAGCTTATACACAATATCTGCACAACATGGCTGTAGAGATGAGGAACCGTGGCTTGAAGTTTCAGCTTAAAGCCATCATGACCACCGCGGAGCCACTGTTTGAAGAACACCGTGCCCTGTTCAGGGAAGTGTTTGCTTGTGAAACATTCGATCAATACGGTTGCGGTGAAATTGGCAGCATAGCGTTTGAATGTGAGCATCACAATGGCCTGCATGTTACTGAGGAACGTGTTTTCCTGGAAGTGGGAAAAAATAAGGAATTGATTCTTACAGATTTGGATAATTTTGCCATGCCCCTCATCCGCTACATGAATGGCGACGAAGCGGAACTGGATGAACAAGCCTGCACTTGCGGTCGAAAGAGCCCGCTGATAAAATGGATTAAGGGACGGACCATTGATTATCTGACTGGTCCGGAAGGTCAATCGCTTCATAGCTCCTATCTTTGGAAGATCATATATGAGTCCGGTATCGCTCCGCGACGTAATCTGCAAAAATTCCAAGCCCTGCAAACCAGCAGCGAACACATCAAGTTTAGATATGTGGGCCAAAAATTCGACGCGGATGAGGAAGCCTTGTTAGAAAAGTTGATCCGGGAAAAATTGGGAATGGTAACCCTTGTTTTTTCCAACGAGAGCGACATAGAAAATTCGTCCTCAGGAAAATACATGCCAGTGGTGAACCAAACCCTGCAGTCATCTTTCAAACCTGAGCCTGAGACAGATATTGGCAAGAAATCGGAGCTGTGAATGAATCGGACTGATCTTACATTTTACCTGATGGGCAAAAAATATGGCTTCGATCTGAAAAAAATGGTGGATTTCACCATGCAAAGCCAGTATTGGTCTGCGGATGAGATTCACAAGTATCAGCTTGAAAAGCTGCAAAAGATGATCCACCACGCCTATGCCAAGGTTCCATATTACACCAAGCTGATGCGGGAAATGGGCATGGAGCCCGGCGATTTTAAAGCCATTGATGATCTTGCCGCTTTTCCCATTTTGCGCAAAGAGACAATCCAGGCAAATCCTGAAAGTTTTCTGGCTTCAGACTGGAAGCGCCACCACCCCCTGCAAAGATCAACCGGCGGCACCACAGGAATTCCTTTTGCCTACTATAACGATGTGCTGAGTTGGGGATTGAATTGGGCAACGAAAATCAGGACCTTCGCCTGGGGCGGCTATCAGCTCGGTCGGGACAGGATTGCCGTTATGAAGGGTGGATCCATGATGAGAGAAGGTAAGCTGTCCCTGCGGGCAAAACTGTGGAGATTTTTGCAGCGAAACTATTCCATCCCCATTGCGCGGATGAACTCTGAGGAGATGGAACAGGGCATCCAGGACATCCAAAGATACAAGATCCGGTTTTTACGTGGATATCCCTCGGCATTGCTGGCTTTGGCAAAACACTTGAGCCAAACAAATAGGACCATACCGATGAAGGGAATATTTACCACGGCGGAAATGCTGTTCCCTGAACACCGGGAAGAAATTGAAAAGGTCTTTATGTGCCCCATCAATGATGCCTATGGCTGTGGAGAAGGCATGGTTGGTGCCAGCCAATGCGAAATGCACAGTTCCTATCACATTCATGTCGAAACATCTTATCTTGAGCTTGTGGATCAAGACGGTCAAGCCGTTCCGGCAGGGGTGGAAGGAGAAATCATTGCCAGCTCCCTGCATGATTTTGCCATGCCCTTTATCCGCTATGCGCCAGGCGACCGCGCCGTATTCGGGGAAGGAAAATGTGCTTGTGGGAGGAGCTTGCCACTGTTTGATGCCATCAAAGGCAGGGCCTCGGACTTGATTTATCTGCCAAACGGAAATGTCATCAACGGCTTATCCCTGCCTTTTGAAATGCTGGGAAAGATTTTAAAACAATTTCAGCTTGTCCAGGCGGAAGATGATAGATTGCTGTTGAATGTTGTTCCCCAGCCTGGTTTTACTGCCAAAGATCGGGCCTGGCTGCAGGACTATCTCACAAGTGTGGCTGGCGATGGCGTGCGTGTGGAAGTTAAGGAATTACAGGAGATAGCGAAAACGGAAGCGGGAAAATTCCGCTATGTGATCGCCAAAAAAAATGTCTAAACCTCTCACCTTGGTTTGTTCCTGCCGGATGGGACCGGGAACCTTGGAAGCCAAACTGGTTCCGCTTGGCAGGGTGGAAAAAGTGGATAGGATAATCGTCTTGCGCAAGACCGCGGGTCCACCCATTCCCAAAGTGGAGTATCGGATCTTGCCAAAGCTTTGCCGCCATCCACTGTTGAACATCATGATTACGCCCATCTTGATGGCGCGCATCGGTTTCCGGCAAAAAGCGGACTATTTTTTAGCCTATCACTATAAGCCGCATTTCTTTTTTGCGGGCTTTGCGTCCTTATTGACCGGGATTCCCTATATTTTGGGTCAAACCGGACAGGATATCCAAAAAGCTGCCAACAAAAAGATGATGGGGCCCATTCTGATCGCCGTGCTTCGGCGCGCCGCGGTTCTAAATGTGCCCGGGAACAAATCACTCTCCTTTTGGAAAGAAAAGGGAGTGAAAAAAGTGCAGCAGCTTCACAGTACGGTGGATACAGATTACTATCACCCATCGGATCAAGCCAAGGAATTCGATTTTATCTATACGGGCAGGATGGAAGACTACAAGGGTGTGGATTTGATTTTGCAAGCCTTTGCCAAGGTTCAAAGAAAACATCCCGAAACAAAGCTTGCCATCGTTGGTTATGGTTCCCGGGAAGCCGCTTTGAAAAAACTGGCACTTGAGCTGGGATTGGCTTCCAATGTGGTTTTTGCAGGTTTCCAATCCGATGTCCGGTCTTGGCTCCAGCGTTCCCGCGTTTTTGTGATGGCATCATATACGGAAGGTTTGCCCTGCGCGTTGATGGAGGCGATGAGCTGTGCCATGATTTGCATCAGCTCCCATGCCGGCAATATACTAGACATCCTGCGCTCCGGAGAAACAGGGTTTGGCTTCGATTGTGGTAAGCTCGAGGCTCTTTCCAACCACATGGAATTCGTGCTTTCAGCAAATGAAGGCCTGGATGCCATCGCCAAAGCCGCTCGTGCACAGATAGTTCAAAAACATTCCCATGCTTCCGCTGTTGAGAAGTGGAATTCACTGTTCGAAGATATGGAGGCCAAACGCTCATGAGAAGAAAAAGAAGCGCTCTGGCAGTGTTGCGAGGGCTTTGGGTGAGGTTTTTACATCATTTGGCAAGACACTGTTTCCCCAGCGTCATACGGGTTTTTTTACATCGTCTCCGTGGTGTCAGCATCGGCAAAAATGTTTTTATTGGACTGGATGTTGCCATCGATGATGACGGACCCCAAAGGGTTAAAATTGAGGATAATGTTTTCATCACCGCGGGCTGCATGTTGTTGACCCATCAACGTGACCTTCGTAAATACCGCAGAAACACCTGGGTGGGGGCTCAGCCTTTCATCCAAGCGGATATACGCATCCGGGAAGGCGCCCATATTGGCATTGGCTCCATTGTTATGCCCGGTGTGACCATTGGCAGGGGCGCTGTGATTGGAGCTGGTTCAGTGGTAACCAAAGACGTGCCGGATTATTGTTTGGCATTGGGAGTTCCGGCAAAGGTAATCAAGGAGTTTGAACCATGAAATCTTTTAACAAATCGCAAAAACAAAGGTGGATGACAGTAGTCTTTGTTGCCCTGTTGCTTGTTTTGGGAGCCTGTAACTGTTTTAAACCCAAAACATTCAAGATTCAAGGCAGAGTGTATGGAATCACAGAACAGGGGGGAGAGGCCTTGGCCAACGCCACCATCATGCTTTTCGAGCCGGATGAAGTGGATGCCTCCGTGCAACAGCTTCAAATGGATTATGCCGGCATCGGCGCCTCAAATTCTTGGCAGGAGCTGTTTGATCACAGAACCCGGGAACCCTTGCTCAAAACCGTGGCCGACGCTGAAGGGAATTTTACCCTGGAAGGCTTGGAGAAAGGCAACTATGTGTTGGTGACCTTTTTGGATGCCTGGGGCTTTCGATATCAAACGGTTAGTATTGTTAAGGAAGATGTTACTGGCGTGCAGCTCGATCTCTATCCGGTAACGAGCTTGCCGACTGTGTTAAATGAGGATTTTTCGATGCTGGAAGGCAGGGTGTACCAGGCTCCCCCGGGCTTGATCCAATTGGCTGGCTCCACCCTGAAGTGTAAAGGCAACGCGGTTTTGCTCATGGAAGAAGGCGGCGAGGCAAGCTTTCATGGCGATCTCAGCATAGAGGAGGGGGCTTCATTAAGGATCATGTCCAAGGATAGGATTTATTCCAGTTCATATTCCGAACAAGCTCCCAAACGCTATAACCAGATAAGCCTCCACGGAAACCATGATTCAGAGATCAGAAAGCTCCTGCTTCAGGATTGCGTCTACGGTTTGCGTGTGCTGGGAGTTAACGGACTTACTCTGGTGGATTCACGCGTTCGTCCACTTTATACCGCCTTGGTTGTCTCCAATTCCAATAATGTTTCGATTCTCAACTGCACTGTCACCGGATCGCGGGAATCGTCCCTGGCGGCGCTATATGGGGAAAACAGCAACCATGTTTCAATAAGCAAATGCCATTTTTACCTCAATCGAAACGCCATATTTCTCAGCAATTGCGCGGAATCTGAAGTCAGGGAAACCTTTTTTGATCAAAACAGTGCAATGGATGTTCACTTTGGGGAAAACAGCACCGGCAAGCTTGAGTATTGTTCTTTCCCAAATTCAAATCTGGCGGTTTACAACTACAAGGGACAGATCCAAGTGCACAGAAACGAGATCACGGCAAAAACCGGGATTTACAACTATCAGCTAAGAGCATCATTCTCGGCAAATTATAACAATTTCGATTGCAGCGTCTATGCTGTCAAATCCAAGGGCATCTTCTACAATTCACCTATTTTACATATGGACGCAACGCAAAACTATTGGGGCACGACAGACACCGCCAGGATTGACGAGTTGATTTACGATAGAAACGACGAAGATCCGCAGGACGTAAATTATAGCCTGCTGAAAACAGTCGTTGATTACAGACCCTTCAAAAGCCAAAAAAACACTGCGGGTATCCCCAAATAGGCATAGTGTTTAAATGAATATTCTGATTGATATAAACCATCCTGCCCAGGTTCATTATTTTAGAAACCTTTATCATATCCTGAAGGACAGGCACAATTTAGTGGTGACCACCAAGGATGTGGAACTGCAAACCCGTTTGCTGAAGGCTCACGATATCCCCTATATTTCCTTTGGTAAAAAAAGCGATTCTCTGATGGGTAAGTTTTTTCGGCAAACCGGATACAGTCTCAGAAGTCTCAAAATCATGAAGGAACACGACATCGATGTGGCGTTCGGATCTTCCGTGTCAAACGTGCACGCGGCAAAGTTTTGCAAAGCCATATCCATCGCCACCACGGATAGCGATTTGTCTGTATTGCCTCTTTCCGCCAAATTTGTCTATCCCTTGGCAAACTTTTTGATGACACCTGACGCGCTTGCTTTTCAAAAAGTTAAAAACCAAATTTGCTATCCGGGCTTTCAGGAACTTGCCTATCTGCATCCGCAGAGATTCACACCTGACCAATCGGTTTTGGCGGAAAACGATTTATCAGAACACGAACCGTTTTTCGTACTTCGTTTCACAGCCTTCAAGGCTCACCATGACGTTGGCATGTATGGATTGTCTTTAGACCAAAAACAAAAATTGGTGTTACTGCTTGAGAAACACGGACGGGTGATAATTACAACGGAAACAAAGCACACTCAGTTTGAAAAATATGCTGCCAAATCCAGTCCAGAAAAAATTCATTCACTGCTGTATTATGCCAAAATGCTGATCTGTGACAGCCAGACCATGACCACGGAGGCGGCGGTTTTGGGCACGCCTGCCTTTAGGTGCAACACCTTTGCGGGCAAATTAAGCGTAATTGAAGAAATAGAAAAAAAATATGATTTGGCATACAGTTATCATCCACGTCACTTCGACTGGATGTATGAAAGGATCAAAATTTTACTGGCAGACCCTGATCTCAAAGAAAAATGGAACCTTAAGCGACAAAGAATGCTTAGGCAAAAAATCGATGTAACTGCATTTTGGGCATGGCTGCTGGACAATCATCCCCGCTCTGAAATGCAGGTGATTAAGGGAGAATGTGATTTTGAGCAATTCAAACAAAAGACCTGGGTTGAGTAGACTTCTTAAAATAAAGGACATTCTAAACCGCAGGCTCACCATTGCGATTTGCGGAATCCGTTTTCGCTTTCGCAAACGCCTGGGTTTATTGGGAAGGATGCAGGCCGGCTCTGGTTTTGTTCTAAACGGAATTCCGTGGGTGAGAAACTATGGGAAGATTATCATTGGGGACGGGTTTGTTTGCAATTCTGGTAAAAAGCAAAATCCAATTGGAGGCGATACCGTTTTGCGGCTTGCAGTCTATGAAAACGCCATTGTAAGAATTGGCAATCAGGTTGGCATCTCAAACAGCACGCTGGTGTGTAAAGAATCCATCACAATTGGCGACAAAGTCCTGATCGGAGGCGGGTGCAAAATATGGGACACGAATTTTCATTCACTGGATTTTGAATCCCGCACTTCATCCAAAGATACAAATGTGAAATCGGCGCCCATTGTGATTGAAGATGGAGCTTTTGTTGGAGGAAGCAGCTTGATTATGAAGGGAGTCACCATTGGTCGCCACTCGATTGTGGCAGCTGGGAGCGTTGTTACAAAAGATATACCGCCTAACGAGATTTGGGGCGGCAACCCCGCCAAATTCATCCGAAAGCTCGAAAATTAGATAAAATCAATTAAAAACCACCATAAGGAAAATAAACAAATGAAAAAGGCTCTAATCACAGGAATAACGGGGCAGGATGGGTCTTATCTCGCTGAATTTTTGCTGGATAAAGGTTATGAAGTCCATGGCATGATTCGCAGATCATCATCATTCAACACACAGAGAATAGATCACATCTACCAGGATCCTCACAATAAAGACGTAAGACTTTTTTTACACTACGGAGATCTGTGCGATTCCAGCAATCTAAATCGTTTGCTGGAAAAAATTGCACCAAACGAAATCTATAACCTTGGTGCCCAATCCCATGTGAAGGTTTCTTTTGAAGTGCCGGAGTATTCTGCCGAGGTTGATGCGCTTGGCACGCTCAGGTTGCTGGATGCCATCAAGGATACAAAAATCCAAGCCAAGTTCTATCAAGCCTCAACCTCTGAATTGTTTGGAAAAGTGCAGGAAATTCCCCAAAAAGAAAGCACCCCCTTCTATCCCAGAAGTCCCTATGCTGCAGCCAAACTCTATGCATACTGGATTGTGCGAAACTATCGCGAGGCGTATAAGCTTTTCGCCAGCAATGGAATCCTGTTCAACCATGAATCTCCCAGGCGCGGGGAAACATTTGTTACCCGCAAGATTGTGATTGCGGCCGTTAACATCAGCCTGGGCTTGCAGGAGTGCTTGTATCTGGGAAATATCGATGCGAAAAGGGATTGGGGTTATGCTCCGGAATATGTGGAGGGAATGTGGAGGATTTTACAAGCCGACGGTCCGGATGACTTTGTGCTTGCCACAAACAAGACGAATACCGTTAGAAGCTTCGTGGAAGCCGTTTTTGCAGAGTTGGGAATCACTTTGGACTGGCAGGGTGCCGGTGTTGATGAGGTGGGTATCGATACCAAAACAGGTAAAACGGTTGTGCGCATTGATCCCAAATATTTCCGTCCCACCGAAGTGGAGATTTTGGTTGGTGATTATTCCAAGGCAAAAGAAGTATTGGGCTGGGAGCCCAAGGTTATGATGCCGGAATTGGTGCAAATAATGGTGGAGGCAGATCTCAAAAGGATAAAAGCCAGAATCGGAAGAAATAATGAATAAGCAGGACAAAATATATGTGGCTGGGCACAATGGATTGGTGGGCTCTGCCATAGTTCGCAAACTGAAAGAACAAGGTTTTAACAACCTTATCTATGGAAGTTTTGATAATCTTGACCTAAGAGATCAGGCTGCCGTTGAGCATTTTTTTCAAACCAACAAACCCGACTTTGTTTTTCTGGCGGCTGCAAAAGTTGGAGGCATTCACGCCAACAGCCATTATCCTGCTGAGTTTATCTATGATAACTTGATGATCGAAGCCAATGTGGTCCATGCCGCTCATCAAACAGGCGTGCAGAAGCTTCTTTTTTTGGGAAGTTCATGCATCTATCCTCGCTTGAGCCCACAGCCCATCAAGGAAGAATATCTCCTCACAGGGGAACTGGAGCCAACAAATGAGCCCTATGCAATTGCCAAAATTGCCGGGATTAAGCTTTGCGAATACTATAATAAGCAGTATGGGGACAACTTTATTTCAGCCATGCCAACAAATCTTTTTGGCCCCGGAGACAACTACCATTTGGAAAATTCTCATGTTTTGCCAGCAATGATCAGGAAAACCTATCTGGCCAAACTTCTGCAAAGAAATGACTTTGCTGCGATAGAAAAAAATATCAGGCTTCATGAGGGCTTGAACCTGACTGAACCTGAACTGGTCTCTTTTTTGGAAAGGTATGGCGTCAAACGTGAAGCGAAGCAGGTTAGCCTGGCTTTGTGGGGAACAGGAACACCTCGCAGAGAGTTTCTTTATGTTGACGATTTGGCTGAAGCGCTTCTATTTTTGATGGAAAATTATAACGGGACACAACACGTAAATGTGGGAACCGGAGAGGATGTTACCATTAAAGAAGCTGCACAAATGATTAAAGAAAAGATCAATTTTGATGGTGAACTTAAGTGGGATTCAAGCAAACCTGATGGAACTCCGCAAAAGCTTCTTAATATCAAAAAAATCAAGGACTTGGGCTGGAAGCCCAAGCATACATTTGCGCAAGCGCTCCAATTGACGATAGATGGTTATTTGTCCCTGTTTGATCCAAACACGCATCCATGAATATTGTAGTAATCACAGACGCGAATTTTACCAAACAAACTGCTGTGGTTAACAGGCTTAATGCCTATAGCCGGGGGTTGGGCGAACTGGGCAACCAAGTCTATATCTTGGCTTTGGATAATGATCAAAATTCGCTTGAGCAAACGATTGAAGCTTACCCGGCGATTAACTATATTGGTTTTGGTAAAAAAACTTCCACAAATGGAATTTCACGATACAAAAATCTGTTTTTATCAGGTAAGGCTGCCGCCGGATGGCTTAAAAACAAGCACGCAAAAGAAAAGATCTCCGCTCTCATCTATTATGGAATGTTGGCTCCCGTAAGGCCATCGGTCAGTCCAATATGCGTCAAACACGGTATTCCAACTTATGATGAGATTACCGAATATCCATTCCTGGGAAGGCAAAAGAAGCTTTATCGAAGACTGGAATATTGGTTTTTCATGAATCATTTCGTTCTGAAAAACAGCGGGATACTATGCATTTCCACAGGCCTTAAACGCTTTATGGAAGAACATCTGAGAGCAAAAAAGTCTGAGATTCCCGTAAAGTTGTTTGGCATCATGGTGGAAACGGATAAGTTTGAATGTCCAAATGATTACGCGGCTCAAAACAGTGATTTTTTTGATGGCGACCCTTTTTTGGTCTATTGCGGCAGTATGTATGGTGAGAAGGATGGAGTGCCAGACCTGATCAAAGCTTTTTCGATGGCTGCCGAAAAAAATGACAAAGTGAGACTTGTAATTATTGGCGATAACTCCAACAGGCAAAAGATGAAGCAGATCAACCAGGCCATGGCGGAAGTGAACTGCAGTGACAGAATTATCTTTACAGGCAGGATTGATTGGAGCGAAATGCACAGATATATGTGCGGGGCAACGGCACTTGTATTGGCCAAACCTGCCAATCAACAAAACGAAGGAGCATTTCCCACCAAGCTGGGAGAGTACCTGGCTTGTGGAAAACCGATTATTTGTACCGCGGTGGGAGATATTCCCTTGTTTTTAAAACACGAAAAAAATGCCTTGCTTGCAAAGCCCGGAGTTCCCGGCGACTTTGCGCAGCAAATTCTGCGTTGCGTGGAAGATTCGAGATTGAGGGAACAATTATCCCAAAGCGCACTCTTGCTTGCTCACGAAACCTTTTCTCACTTGCATCAAGCTCAAGATTTAATTGATTTGTTCAAACTTGAAGCCCAGGGATAACCAAAACTGCGTTTTGTGACTAAAGGCTATACCTGATGGTGTTTAAATTAGTTTTTTGGGGTTGGTTTATGCTTATTTTGGCATTGAACGTTATCCCCTTGGGGGACGCTGCCAACCAAACCCTCCACAACACTCTGTTTGAAGATTTCAGTTTCTTGCGCTTGGACTATCTTGTCCATTTTTTTGCATTTTTGTTTTTTATGGTGCCCATACTGCTTGGAGCAATGCTCGATAAGCCGGTCTTCAAGGAGAAGGCTCCCTTGAAATACGCCCTGCTCATCATCCCTTCTGCCATTGTGTTTGAGGCCCTGCAGTTTTTTGTGCCTTTCAGGAAGTTCAATCCCATCGATATGATTTACAATCTGGCGGGAGCATTGTTGGGATGTCTGATCGTTTTTATTTTCCTCAAATTCAGCCGGAGCGCCCAAAAATGAGAGACTTTACACTATCCATCTACATCAAACTTTTAAAGACTATGCAAGATGCGGGCTACACTGCCCAAACCTTCCAGGATTTTTTACAAAATCCCCTGCCAAAGGCTGTGATCTTGCGGCACGACGTGGATAGAACACCAAAAAATGCCCTAGCTTTCGCGCAAGCTGAGAGTAAAATGGGATTACAGGCGAGCTATTATTTTAGGATTGTCCCAGTAACCTTCAAACCCGACATCATCAAAGAAATTGCCGCCCTGGGTCATGAAATCGGTTACCACTACGAAGATATGGATCTCTGCCGAGGCGAGATACAATGCGCCCACAAATCTTTCACGGAAAACCTGGCTCGGCTGAGGGAATTGGTGTCTGTCAATACAATCTGCATGCATGGTAGCCCTCTTTCTAAATGGGACAACAAGGTTTTATGGAAATATTTCAATTATCATGATTTGAGTATTGTTGGAGAGCCTTACTTTGATGTTGATTATCATAAAGTTTTCTATCTAAGTGATACTGGGAGGAAATGGAATAATATTGGAGCAAGCATAAGAGATAAAGTTGATACTGGCTTCGATATAAATGTTGACAGCTCCTTCCACATGATTGACCTATTCAAAGAAGGTATGCTTCCTGATCAGATAATGATCAATAGTCATCCACACAGATGGCACAACGGATATTTGCGCTGGTTCGGTGAATTTACTCAACAGGGAATCAAAAACATCGTAAAGAGGCATATAATAAGGATTAACGGATAGACAATATGAAACGATATGCATTATGGACCAATGACGTCGAAACAACTTCAATTTGGTACAATGAATTGAGAGATGAGACAGGACGAAAAGTGATGGATGTTGGTTTGCCACTGTTGCTTGATCTTTACGATAAATATTCGATACGAACAACTTTCTTTGTTACAGGTTACATAGCCAAATTGATTCCTGGATTGACAAAAGAGTTGGCAAACCGAGGTCATGAAATTGGGTCTCATGGGTTATCTCATACAAAAAATAACGGTTTTGACGTGATGCCCTACAGTAAACAAATACAGCATCTGTCTGATAGCAAAAAATTACTTGAAGATCAATGCGGGAAGAAGGTTATTTCCTTTAGGGCGCCAGCTCTGCGAGTTAGCCCAAAGACTGCTTCAGCACTTATAGAAACAGGATTTTTAATAGATAGTTCAGTAGCATCGCAACGATTTGATTTGTTTCTATCATATGGGGCAAAAACAAAACTGAAGTGGTTTTACGCACCAAGAAGACCATATAGGGTTGATGCTAACAACATTTTTTCAGCCGGATCAAGCAACTTAATAGAAGTACCCTTGTCTGCTATGATTATTCCATATGTTGGGACTCTTATGCGAATATCACCCACAACCACTAACATAATACGAAGCCTTCTTAATTATGAATCCGGTTTCACTGGGAAACCGATAGTTTTTGATATACACCCAAACGAATTCATTGATGAATCTGAAGAGCCAAGAACTATATCAAGAAGATCAAAATCTCGGTTATCATATTTATTCAGAGATCAACTTCGGGCGAAAATGAAAACAAAAAATCTAGGATTACCGGCGATTGAATTGTACGAAAGACAATTGGCATATTTCGACAGTAGAGGTTATCTTAGCTGTTCCTTAAGTAATTACTGCGCAGAAGAAGGTCTGATATGAAAATATGGATAATAACCATGGAAGACCCGGTATATACTGTAGATTTTATTAAGACAATCATTTCGGAATGCAAGTATGATGTGTTGGGGCTAACGATTACTCGTGGAAATAGATTCAAGATTGGAAAAGGCAAATCAAAAGTACTATATGCTCTCAGTTTATTTATTATTATGGGAATACCGTTTTCTGCAAAATTGTTGTTGAAGAAAATAAGATATTCATTTACTAAGAAATTTTTTCCATCATCACCTCTTACATTGTCGGGGTTTGCAAAGAAAAATGGTCTGATTGTTAATTATGTGGCTAATCCCAATTCTAAGAGCTTTTTGGAAAAACTCAATGATTACGATATAGACGTTATTATTAGTCAGAGTCAACATATACTTAAACGCAGATTGTTATCCATACCTTCAATAGGCGTGCTAAACAGGCATAATGCATTGTTGCCAAAAAATCGTGGTAGACTTACACCATTTTGGGTTTTGTATAAGAAAGAAAAAGAAACTGGGGTTTCTATTCACTTTGTTGACGAAAAAATTGATTCCGGTAGCATTGTGCGGCAAGTGAAATATGATGTGCCGCCTAATGCAACATTTGGCAAAATCGTCAATGAAAACTATCAACGAGCAGCACACGCAATGTTAGATGCGCTTGATATAATTAAACAGGGCGAAATAAATCTAATACGTAATGATGATGAACATAGTACATACAATTCGATTCCAACCTTTAGACAAGCGCTCGTATTTCGCCTAAGAGACCCAATTGGCATATTTAGGATGTAGATAAAAATAAACAGATTGCCGATTCAAATTCAGCAATGGTAACCCAAGTAAATCAAGATCAATTTAAGCCATCGACGCACTTTCCCGCCTGCACCACAAGCAAATTCTAACCTATCTGAGGCTGACTGGCTTGAAACTTGGCTACTTGGTTAATTTCAATACTGATACCATCAAGGACAACATCAAACGATTTGTGAATAATTTATAGATCCTGCGATAATCTGCGTTTTTTTCAGCGCCCATCCGCGGGAACCTGAGGCAACATGAAATACTTAGTCACTGGCGGAGCCGGCTTCATCGGCTCAAACATCGTTCAAGAGCTCCTGCGTCAAGGCAAGGAAGTGCGGGTTTTGGACAACTTTGCCACCGGCAAACGCGAAAACATCCTGCCACTGCTCAAAAATCCACAGCTCAGCCTGTTTGAGGGCGACCTGCGCTCCTTCCATATCGTGCGCGCCGCTGTGAAGGGCGTGGACTACATTCTGCACCAAGGCGCACTGCCCTCTGTGCCGCGTTCCATCACGGACCCCATCACTTCAAACGATGTGAATATCCTGGGCACCCTGAACCTTTTGGAAGCGGCTCGCGAATTTGGCGTAAAACGCGTGGTATGTGCCTCTTCCTCATCCATTTACGGCAACAGCGAAAGCCTGCCCAAGGTGGAGGAAATGCCCGTGAATCCCATGTCACCCTATGCGCTCACAAAATATGCCCAGGAACGCTATTGCCAGGTGTTTTACCAGCTCTATGGCCTGGAAACCGTTTCCCTGCGCTATTTCAACGTGTTCGGTCCCAACCAGGATCCCAGTTCCCAATACAGTGCGGTGATCCCCAAATTCATCCGTCTCATCCAGCAGGACAGGGAGCCCGTGATCTACGGCGATGGCAGCCAAAGCCGCGACTTCACCTATGTGGAAAACAACGTTTGGGCAAACCTCCAGGCCTGCACAGCCCCCAAAGCCGCGGGCGAAGTGATCAATGTTGCCTGCGGAGAGCGTTACACCCTGCTGGACCTGGTGCAAATGATCAACAGCATCCTGGGGAAAGACATCCAGCCGCGCTTTGAGCCGGAACGTCCCGGAGATGTGAAACATTCGCTGGCGGGGATTGAAAAAGCGCGGGAGCTGCTGGATTATGAGGTGCGGGTGGATTTCCGTGAAGGCCTTGCACGCACAATTGATTATTTCAGTTAAGGTTCACGCAGATTACGCCGATACCGCAGATTTTAAAAAGATAAGTTAATGAAGATCAACGACATCAGCTATCAAATCAGAGGCGCCATATTTGATGTCTATAACGAGCTTGGACCAGGCTTGTTGGAAAATGTTTATGAAAAAGCCATGGTGCACGAACTTCAAACCAGAGGCTTGAACGTGCAATGCCAAGTTCCCATCGAAATTTTGTACAAGGGCAAGCCCTTGGGAATGCACTACAAACTTGACATGCTGGTGGAAAATACCGTGGTGGTTGAACTGAAATCTGTGGAAACCCTGCTGCCGCTGTTTAAAAAGCAGCTTGAGACCTATCTCAAACTATCCGGAAAACCTTTGGGAATTCTGGTGAATTTCAATACCAACAACCTGAACAACAACATCATACGTATAGCCAATTGCCCAGACAATCAGGAATTAAAATAAAAAAATCAGCGTAATCGGCGCAATCTGCGTGCAAACATGAAAAATAAAAACCTCCGCATCTTCCTCCTCATCCTCCTCGACGTTCTCATCGTCCTTTTTTCCTTCCTCGTGATGGCAAAATTGCGCACCGGCACCCGACGCATGTTGGCGGATTTCGTTTGGTGGCGAGCATTTTTCGCCTTTGTGGGCATCTGGATCGTGGGCGGTCTTTTTGGCGGAAAATACCATCTGGAAAAGGTTTCCCGGGGCAAAAACATGCTGCGCCAGATCATCCAAAGCGACTTGGCCGCCGTCGCCATGATCTTCGGTTTGATCTACGTTTTCGGCCAATTCCGCTTTTCCCGCAAGATCGTTTTGGGCACCATGCTGGGCACTTTCGGTTTGGAACTCTTCATTTTCATGGGCATCTATTATGCGCTCAGTTTCCGCCGCGAAAACCGCAATTATGCCTCGACACCCATCACCACCAAATCTCCAGCCCTGGAGGAAGCGCAAAGCCCCATCGACATTCTGCAAATCCCCAAAACCATCCCCGCCATCAGCCACAATGTTTATTCCCCCATCTTTTCCGAAAAGGGCATTGAAGCCAGCTTGAGCCAGCCCCTGCGCCAAAACTATCTGCGTCAATTTGAAGAACTCTGCGATTTTTTGGAGGAATATCTGGATCTAAACCGCTTTGCGGACGCCGAAACCCTGATCCTGAATTCCGAAGTTCTCTTCAACGTCGAAAAAGAACTTCCCTCCTCGCGGCAGATGTTTATCAACCTGCATCGCATCAACGACTTGCGCCGTCTGAACGTCTATCTCATCAAGGTGAGCGAACTCCTCAAAGACGGCGGTGTCTTCATCTGTCACGGACAAACCATCACCGAACGGCGCACTCACTTCAACCGAAAATACAGCCCCATCCTCGGTCCGCCGCTCTATTTCCTGGATTTCCTTTTGCGCCGCGTGATGCCCAAACTTCCCATCTTCCAAGGCTGGTATTTCGCACTCACCCGGGGCCAAAACCGCGCCCTCTCTGAAACCGAGATGCTGGGGCGTTTCTATTTCTGCGGTTTCGAACTGGTCCACAAGCGCGAAATCGACGGCCTCATGCACTTCATCCTGAAAAAAACCAATCCTCCCCGCACAGACCAAAACCCAAGCTACGGCCCGCTGATCCGCCTCAAACGCCTGGGCCAAAACCGCAAGGTGATCTATCTGCGCAAATTCCGCACCATGCACCCCTACAGCGAATATCTGCAGGATTACGTTTTCCAAACCAACGCCCTGCAGGAGGGCGGAAAATTCAAAAACGACTTTCGCGTGACCTCCTGGGGTAAAGTTATGCGCAGCTTGTGGATAGACGAATTGCCCCAATTCTACAATTTCTTCCGCGGCGAACTGGCATTGGTGGGTGTGCGTGCCCTCAGCGAACACTATTTTTCCCTGTATCCCCCTGAGATGCAGGAACTTCGCCTCACGCTCAAACCCGGCCTTATCCCGCCTTTTTACGCCGACCTGCCCCAAACCTTTGAGGAAATTGTGGAATCCGAACGCCGCTATATTTTGGCAAAACACAAAAAACCCTTCGCCACAGATTGGAAATATTTCTGGACCGGGCTGTGGAACATCATCTTTGCCCGGGCACGCAGTAAGTGAAAACACTTGGACAGCATTAGCTCATACGGATCAAACGGATATAACGGATCAAACGGATGAGGTTGATATATCAGGAGTTAACGCAGGAGATTCTGGGCGCTTGCATGGAAGTTTACAACCAGCTTGGAAGTGGATTTTTGGAAGCAGTCTATTGCGATGCTCTGGAATACGAATTTTCCCTGAGGGGCATCCCTGCCAAGCGCGAAAAAGTATTTTATATCTCATATAAAGACAAACAGTTAAGTAAATACTACAAGGCGGACTTCCTCTGCTTTGATAAAATCATCCTGGAGATCAAGGCAGTTGACAAGATCCTGCCCGTGCACAAGCAACAGTTGTTTAACTATCTGAAACTCTCAGACTTAAAACTCGGCTATGTCATCAATTTTGGTGGCATCAAACTGGAATGGGAGCGCATACCCAATCTCTATTCCAAGCCACAAACCAACTAAAACCATCCGTTCAATCAGTTTTATCAGTTTTATCCGTATAAAATTAATACTACCGAGGCCAAACCCATGAAACGTCTTCTCTTCCTTTTGATTTTGATTATTTCCGCCGCTCTCTTGCCCGCCCAAAGTCTGGCAACTCAGCCCACACCCCAGCCCCTGCCATACTTTCAAGATTTTGTAACCCTTATCTGGGGCTCGGGTATTTATCCTGAAGGAATGCAGGGTTGGAGGATTGGAGGAATGTCGGACGCATATAATCTCTCGGAACCCGTGAGTAATAGACCCATGGAAGCTGGGGCGGACGCTTCTACAACCCGGGCAAACCTGCAAAATTATAAAGGAAAAATCGGCTTCATCTGCAGCGATATTGCAGACATAAGCCTGGTCTTCGCAATTCAAACCACCGGACAAAGAAATATTTCGCTTTCCTACGACATCATGACCATCCGTAATCCCTACGGTTACCTGGGTAGCAACCGCATCAATGAAGCCACCATGCTCTACAGGGTGGGCAATTCGGGTCCCTTCACCATGCTTGATGGGCTTGAATATGTGAACAACAGTATCCTCAAGACTTCAGCGGGCGACACCAGCCCTCAAAAATTGGAATCCAGGTCCATTGTTCTGCCTGCTGAATGCGAAAACCAGCCTGAAGTCCAATTGCGTCTGGCTTCAAGGTATGTCAGTGGTTCCGGGGGCTCACCCGGTTTTACCATCGACAACATCGTTGTGACCGGCGAAGAGATGCCAACCGTGCCAGTGATCCTCTCATCCTTCACTGCCACAGCGCTTTCCACGGCTGCGGTGCGTTTGGATTGGTGCACCCAGTCCGAAACCGGAGTTTTGGGTTTCTACCTGCTGCGCGGCAAGCATGATCCCGCCTCCGCAGAGTTGATCTCGGCGCTGATTCCTGCCACAAACAGCTCTCAAACCCAAAACTATTCCCACACGGATTCAAGCCTCACCGAACCGGGTTTGTATCACTATTGGCTGCAAATTCTGGATCTGGATGGCAGCCAAGCCTGGCACGGCCCCGTCTCCGTTATCTTGCAAAGCGCCTCCGATTCCCAAACTCCGCAAATTCCCCTGCAAACCGGCATCACCTCCGTTTTTCCCAATCCCTTCAATCCCGACGCCTTTATTGAATATCATCTGGAAAAGGCAAGCCCCGTCAGCTTCAGCATTTACGACAAGCGCGGCAGGTTGATCCGCCGCCTCGAGCCCGCCCCGCAAAACGCCGGCAGCCACCGGCTCTATTGGGATGGACTGGATGGCAGTGGAAGCCCCTGTCCCACAGGCATATATCATATCCGCATGGACGCCGGCAGCCAAAAATATTTTGCCCGCGCCGCGCTCATCAAATGATGTCGAAGCACCTGAGACCAAAAAGATTAGAAACCTAACACCCATTTTACATGCTTTTCCAAGCCCCAAACCGGTCAAAAAAAGCTTGCCAAAACACACATGTTTTTTAAACTTGTTCCAAGAGACTGGAATTTTATCCAAACAATTCATAACACACTCGTAATTCAGGGAGGAATTATGAAAAAGATATTTTTTGTTTTTGCCCTGCTGTTGATGGCAGGATTGGTTTTTGCGCAGACTCCGTTTACAGCAACCTACACATTTGGCAATGACGGTAACGTTGCCAGCTTTGCCTACAATGGTACCTCATACCCTGGATTTGCTATGGGTAATATTGACAAAGTCGGCGTTACCTCCACATCAAGCAATGGAAATTTTAGAGCTAATAACTGGCCATTAGACACGGTAGGTGGCGTTGATACGGGAAAGTATATTGGCTTCACAATTTCTGCTGAGCCTGGCTACGTGTTCACTGTCACATCGATTACTTTTGGCATTGGCCGCAGTGCGGCAGGAACAAGAAACACGCAATGGAGAGGTAGTGCCGATAGTTATGCCGCGTTGATTAATAACTATACAAGCATTAACCCAGGCCTAACCAACACCAATGGTGTATTGGAGAATCCTGATTCAAACGGAAATTGGACTGGCAACGTATTGTCTCTGGGAGCCAGTTATCAAAATATCAGCACATCCTGTGGATTTAGAATTTATTTATATAATTCTGAAGTAACAAGTGGAACGGCTGGCCTACAGGGTACTATTTCTATATCAGGAACCTATGAATCGACTTCTGCCCAACCCTCGATTACAGTCAATCCTTCATCTCTATCCGGCTTTTCTTATGTCGAAGGAAGCGGTCCCTCCACGACCCAAACATTCACCGTCAGCGGTAGTAACCTGACAGCCAACATCAGCGTTTCCGCTCCGACCAATTACGAGATTTCGTTTACATCAGGAAGTGGTTACACATCTCCTCTTACCCTTACCCAAAGCGGAGGAACTGTAGCCGCGACAACGATTTACGCGCGCCTGAAAGCCGGACTTGCAGTTGGTAATTACAACAGCGAAAACATAACAGCATCTTCCACTGGGGCGGACGATAAGACCGTCACCTGCAGCGGTTCCGTCACATCACCTCCTCCGCCGGTTGCGCCGCTTGCAACAGCAGCCACAAACGTTGGTAACAATAGCTTTACAGCGAACTGGAATTCCGTTAGCGGAGCCACTGGCTATAGCATTGATGTATATACAGGAACTTACACAGAACTCATCAATACAAGCTTTGAGGGCTCTACTCAATTCCCATCAGGTTGGACCCAATACAGCTCCTATGTTCAGAATAACAGCGCTGGCGCTTATACTGGAACAAATTACGCGGGAATGAATGCTGCAAACGATTATTTTTATACTCCCGCATTGTCATCTCCAACAACAATTTCTTTCTGGACTCTCGCTTCAAGTGCTACTGCAAATAATACGACGATTGTTCAATATTCTTCAGATGCCAACACATGGATAGACTTGGCAACTTATAGTGCTGATGGAGCTGATACAGGAGATATTACAACGACCTTTTCTCAAAAAGTTATCAATGCTAATTTGACAGGCAGCTATTATATTCGTTGGTTTATGTCCCATAGGTCGGGCGGCAGTGCATATTTTGACGATGTTTTGATCGTCAGTGGTTCAAACACTTATGTAATCCAAAACCTTAACGTGAGCAATGTCACCTCCCACAACGTAACAGGCTTAACTCCCGGAACCACTTACTATTATGTGGTGCGTGCCTACAATAGCTATGGCACCAGTGACGATTCCAACGTAATCGAAGTCACCACCACCAGCACCTCTCCGCTGATAACTCTCAGTACTGCCAGCCTCAGCGGCTTCTCATATGTTGAAGGGGAAGGTCCTTCCGCTGAGCAAAGCTTTACGGTTAGTGGCAACAACCTAACAGCCGATATCGACATTTCTGCACCAAGCAATTATGAAATTGCCCTTGTTTCCGGCGGACCTTTCTCAAGCAGTATTGAATTGACCGAAAACAATGGTGTAGTTGAAGACACAGATATCTATGTACGCCTGAAAGCCGGACTGGCGGTTGGCACTTATAATGGAGAAATCATCGAAATAAGCTCTGATGATGCAGACTCCAAAATAGTTACTTGTAACGGTGAAGTGATAGCTCCACCTCCCGCTGAAAAAGATTTGATCCATTACTGGAACTTCAATGATGATACGCCTGCTGATGATTCAACGAATTGGGATGATCCAATTGACGCGACAATAGGATCGGGCTACTTGGAATACGAATTTTCAGAAGCATATTCTTTTGGTGGCACAACGATTAATGGAATTGGTGATGAAGAAAATGGTGGCAGTTTCTCCCCTCGAGGCGGACCAAATAACGAAAACAACGGCGAATACTTCGACCTGATCGCTCCAACCACCGGTTATAACAACATTGTTATGACATATCCAACACGCAGAACTTCTACAGGGTTTTCAACACAAACAATCTATTATACCGCTAATGGAGTTGATTGGATTTTTAAGGAAACCCTCGACATTTCATCTTATGAGAATAATTGGAAAGCCAGCCAACTGATCACAGTTGATTTTTCTGGAATACCAGAAGCTTCAAACAACGCCTTGTTCGCGATTAGAATATATCTTGATGGAGCAGCTTCAGCTTCTGGAAATAATCGTTTTGATAATATCCGGATCATGGGTGAGCGTACCAACCCCGTGGAGCTTTCCTCCTTCACCGCCACCATCTCGGCTCAAAACTATATCACCCTGACCTGGGTCACCCAGACCGAGACCGGCATGCGCGGCTATTACGTCTATCGCGCACCTATCAACGACCTTGCCAGCGCGCAGATCGTGAGCCCGATGATTGCATCCGTAAACAGCTCGCAGCAGCAGACTTATATTTATCAAGACACCGAGCTTTACGACTCCGGAATCTATTACTACTGGCTGCAGGCCAACGATCTGGACGGCAGTTCCGCCTTCCACGGTCCCGTCAGCGTGGTTTACAGCGCCACAGGCGACAACCCCACTCCGGAGATTCCCTTGGTCACCAAGCTGCACAGCGCCTACCCCAACCCCTTCAACCCGACTGTGTTCATTCCTTTCAGCCTGGCTGAAGACGGCGCCGTGAGCTTCAAGATCTACAACAGCCGCGGCCAGATGGTCAAACACTTCGACCTGGGCGCCAAAATCGCCGGACACCATCGCATCACCTGGGATGGCACCGACTACGACGGCAAAGCCCTGGCAAACGGTGTGTATCAGATCATGATGAGCACCAAAAACCAGACCTATCAGAGCAAGGCGACCTTGCTGAAATAAATCAATTTCTCCCTGATATTGATAAAAGAGCCCGGTTTCAAAGCCGGGCTTTTTTTACGCCCTCTATAAACCCATCTGCAGCGTAAACTTCTTGTCTGGCTGTGAACCTTGAAGGCAAGCGCTTTTCTTTGCAGCTTTCAAATCAAAACATCAGCCCAGATCACAGGGCTTGATTCCAACTGCTTGACCGTCAGACTGCATCGCTGCCTTTGGCATGGGCTCTTTAGCAGCAAAAAGATCAGATCCAGGAAACTTGTCACATTCATCCGGATCTGCTTCCAAAATTATCTGCTGCCGGTGTTGCGATTTTTCAACAGAAGTTAACTATCCAATGGGTTTGAGGATAGGGCACATGGAAGCCTGATTACTTAAAAAATTTTGAATTAACAGCTACAAAAACGCAAAAAAATGCTTGACAAATTAAGACCTCGTGATTAGCTTATTCTAGATTGAAATTGCTGCGTTGAAAACGTGGCTAAAATATATCGTGTATAAGAGAGCATACGTGCAGTATGTTTTCAGTTGAGTGCAGATAAAGATAATCGGTTGTGCTTTGCGCTCGGCACAGTTTTAGACAACCTAATAAGGAGAAAAAAGGTATGAAAAAATTTGTATTACTAGCAGTAATTACAGTGTTGGCCTGTGGGGGCTTATTTGGAGCCTATATTATTAGAGTGTCGGCTCTCAGTTTGGATTCATATACAGTATGGCAAAACGGCAATGCCGTAGGGCAAACTATTTCAATAATAGATTCTCCAGGCTATGTGGAGTTCACCAGTCCAACCAAAGCTGGTCTATATGGAGAATGGTGGCTTGATCCACATTACTCGCCAGGTTTAGCTTGGGAGCCTTCAAGCTACACTATTGACAGTAGTACCAGTTTCAATCGACAGCCTAATGGCGACTATTTGCGTCTTATGCATTTTGGACTGACTGAGCTCCCCACACCTGTAGAACTCAGCAGTTTTACCGCCACAATCTCGGCTTATAACTATATCAGACTCACCTGGGTCACCCAGACCGAGACCGGTATGCGTGGTTACTACGTCTTCCGCGCTCCCGCCAATGACCTTGCCAACGCGCAGGTCGTGAGTCCGATGATTGAATCCATGAACAGTTCCGAACAGCAGAGCTACATCTATGAAGACCGGGAGCTTTTCGAATCTGGAACCTACTACTACTGGCTGCAAGCCAACGATCTGGACGGCAGCTCCAACTTCCACGGTCCTGTGAGCGTGGTTTACAACGCCATAGGCGATGGACCCGCCCCGGAGATTCCCTTTGTAACCCAGCTTCACAGCGTCTATCCCAACCCCTTCAGCCCGACTGTCTTCATCCCCTTCAGCCTGGCAAAAGACGGCGCCGTGAGCATCAAGATCTACAACAGCCGCGGCCAGATGGTCAAAGATTTCGACCTGGGAGCCAAATCCGTGGGACAGTACCGGATCAGTTGGGACGGCACAGATCACACCGGCAAAAGCCTTGCCAACGGAGTTTATCACATCACGATGAGCACCGATGACCAAGTCTATCGAGCCAAGGCAGTTTTGCTGCGATAACAGATCAATTTCTCCCTGAATTGATAAAGCCCGGTTTAACCGGGCTTTTTTTGCGCCTTGAAAAGACGGTATGCCGGCTGCCGCTGCCTCTTCTGGGTTTGGGTGTGTTTTTCCTCGTGGTTGGCGGCGGGATGGAGCACAGGCCTTAGCCGGTCGTTGGTGCCAGATTCATCTGGCACATTCAGCAAAACCACAGCCCTTTCCCAGCGGATAAATCCGGGGGCTCCGGTCGGTTGAAAACCAGTGTTCCGGCTGTCGCCACTTCGTTCAGAATGACGTGATTTACGACAGACTCGTTCTATATATGGAGGGGGATATATTACGCAGCGGGCTTTGGGATGAAAGCCCTGCCGTTTTTGACAGTAAACAAACAGGCTCTCCCTTGAGCCCATCCCGGGAACTGCTGCAAGGATCCTCATAAGCCTCCCCAATTTTTATGGGGAGGCCTATGGGAGGTGTTTAGGTTGAGTATTGGATGGAACCAAGGGAGAAGGCTGAAAGATGGTGGCGGGATGTGGGGAAAGTCCTTCCGAACCGCTTCCTGCGATCAGGGGACACGAGTTCGGGATTGTGAGCTTGGCTGCTGGCGCAGAGTCGATTTTCAGCCACAAAAAAAAGCCGGGATCGAGGGTCCCGGCAAGGTAAGGTTGCGTGACTAAACCTGTTTGTTATTTAAAGTAGTAGTAGATACCGATTTGGGGGGTGTAGGAAATGCGGTTGTCCCAGTTGTAGGTGATGGGGACTTCCAGGGCGCCGCGGAAGTTTTTGCTGATGGCGATATCCACTCCCAAGCCGATTCCGGCGGTCCATCTGTGTTCAATTTTGGATTCTTCGGTGGGAGGAGCATTGTTTACGGGCTCATAATGCGCATAGTCCAATGAGTCAGCGGCTGATACCCAGCGGTATTGTTTGGAGAACTCGGTTTGGCGGTGGAATTCGTAACTGCCACCGGTCATCATATAAAGACGTCCGTGGTCTTGTAAGCCAAAAACATCGAAGGTATCCAAAACCCAGATGTGGTTCAAACCCAAGCTGGCTTTTAAGGTACGGCCCACCTCGGTGAAAGTTACCAAGGTATCTTGCGGTGCTTGCTCGGGATACCAGCTCATGCCGGTTTTATCATTGTACCAATAGTATTGTCTGTCTGGGAAATAGGGATCGTCGCTGCCCCAGGTGAGGGCACCAAGGGTCACTTGCAGACCGTGTTGGGGTCCAAAAAAACGCATGCTGTAGCCGCTGCCGCTCTGGGCTCCCAGATGCAGTCCCACAGCAGTATTGGAAAGAGGAACCTGCGCGAAAAGGGAAAGGCTGAATCCCAGGATGGCGCAGATGATCAGTATATGCTTTTTGTTCATGTTCTACCTCTAATGGAAAATATATCCCATTCATTCATGATGGGCAAGGATGTCAAGCTGTTTTTGACAGCTTGGAAAAAAAATTCAGTTTATCCCGGTTTGAGCGGGTTTAAGGGTGAGCCTGTCCAGCTTCAGGATATAATATAGCAGGGCGCAGCTCAGCCAAACCAAGCCGCCAGACCAAAGCACGTCCGACACAAAATGCCCGCCCTGAGCCATGCGCACCAAGCCCATGCCCCAGCCAAAGACGAGACTGAAAACCAGGCTGATGATCGACAGGCGTTTTTTGCGTCCGCGAAAGATGAAATGGAGGGCAAAAAAGTAGAAAACCATGGAGGCATGCCCGCTGGGAAAGGATTCGCCCGGGCTGACGGGATCCATGGTGAGCGGAGCTTCATAGGCGTAAATGCCGCCAAATTCGATCAATTGGTTTGGGCGCGGTCTGCCCCAGTTTTCCTTCAGGATGGCGTTCACCAAAAGCACCGGACCCAGAAGCATCACCAAAGCCAAAAACAGACCGGAACGGCGCCAGCGAGCCAGATTCTTGGTAAAGAAGCCGGTGATAAAAACCGCCAGCCCTGCCAGGGATACGATCAAGGCGGGCAGGGGGCCATATTTATAGATGAAGTTGAAGCCCGGGGCGTTGCTGCCCATCCAGATTCCATTTCCCCGATAGAAGTGGTTTTGATATTTCAAATCCAAGCCTCGGGAGCGGATGAGCCAGGTTCCCCAAGCCAAGATCAGGATGGGGATGAGAAAATCCAGGATGAAAAGGATATGGCGGCTCAAAGGAACCGCCATATCTCTGGATTCTGTAACCGGGTCGCGGGGAAGCTTGATCAAGCTTGGGTTCTCCGCAGTTTCCGGGATTTATTCATTATTTTCAACGGGCTCGGGAGCCGCTTCAGCGGGAGTTTCCTCAACGGGAACTTCCTCTGCCGGAACTTCTTCCACAGGGGCTTCCTCTACAGGAGTTTCTTCCATCGGGGCTTCTTCAGTAGGAACTTCCTCTACGGGAATCTCTTCCACTGGAGTTTCTTCTGCCGGAACCTCTTCAGCGGGGATTTCCTCAACCGGAGTTTCTTCCACAGAGGTTTCCTCTACAGGGCTCTGCTCTGCAGGAGCTTCCACCGGGGTTTCCTCAGCAGGAAGCTCTTCAGCGGGGCTTTCCTCGGCTTTGGCTTCAGCATCGGCGTGGGTGTGCTGCTTATCTTCCTCACGCTGTTTATCACGAGCCTGGCGTTCGGCGCGTTTCTTTTGCAGTCTGGCAAAGCGGTCGCGCATATACTGTTCGTGGATGGCGATATATTCTTCCTGCAGTTTGGGTTCGCGGGAGAAGAAGAACGCCTTCACGCTCAGGATGAGGCGGCGGTTTTCCATATCCAGTTCAATCACCTTGAGGGGCAGCTCTTCGCCAACGTGGAAGGCTTCCTCGGGGTGGTCGAGCTTTGGAATGGCGAGGTGGGAGATGGGGATGAAGCCTTCAACGATGTCTTCACCCACCTGGATATCCACCAGGGCGCCTTTATTGATCAGCTTTCCGATCTTTCCTTTCACTTCGGAGTTCACGGGCAGAGATTCGGTGAGATGCTCCCACGGATCGGGGTGCAACTGCTTCACTCCCAGAGCGATGCGGTGCAGGGCGCGGTCCACGGAAAGAATCACGGCTTCCACATCCTGACCTTTGTGATACACTTCGCGGGGATGGTAAACGCGCTTGGTCCAACTGATGTCGGAAATGTGGATCAGGCCGTCGATGCCGTCTTCCACTTCCACAAAAGCGCCAAAGGCGGTGAGGCTTTTCACCGGACGCGTGATCACGCTGCCCATGGGGAAACGGTCTTCAATGGAAAGCCAGGGGTTGGCTTCCATCTGCTTCATTCCCAGGGACATGCGGCGATTTTCCTTGTCCAGTTCCAGCACGATGGCGTTCACGGTGTCGCCAACTTTCACGATCCGACGTGCGTCGGTGATTTTTCTGGTCCAGCTCATTTCAGAGATGTGCACCAAGCCTTCCACACCGGGCTCGATTTCCACGAACGCGCCAAAGGATTTCACGCTGACCACTTTGCCGGTCACGCGGACGCCTTCGGGATATTTGATTTCGATGGTTTCCCAAGGGTGGGGGACAAGCTGCTTCATGCCCAGGGAGATTTTGTTTGTGTCAGGATCAAACTTGATCACTTTCACTTTCACCTTGTCTCCGATGCTGAGCATGTCGGTGGGATGGTTGATCTTTCCCCAGCTCATGTCTGTGAGGTGCAAAAGACCGTCGATTCCACCCAGATCAATGAATGCGCCATATTGAGTTATATTTTTCACTTCTCCGTCCAGTTCATTGCCCACTTCGATGCGTTCGAGCAAATCCTGGCGTTTGATGGCAACTTCTTCTTCCTGTACCATCTTGCGGGAAAGGACGATATTTCGTTTATCCTCGTCCAGGCTCATCACTTTGAACTGCAGTTCTCTGCCGATGAATTGATCGAGGTTTGGAACCGGCTTGATGGACATGTGCGATCCCGGCAGGAAGGCTTCCACGCCCATCACGTTTACAATCAAGCCACCTTTCACGCGGCGGCGGATGATGCCGCTCAGCACGGTGCCGTCTTCGGAGGCTTGCTTGATCAGTTCGATGTTTTTGATGTAGTCGGCTTTACGCTTGGAAAGCGAAATCCTGCCTTCACCGTCGTCCAGATCATTGATGAAGACCAGGATGCTGGAATTGAGCTCCGGAACTCCGGAATATTCGAATTCGGTGAGGGGGATGGCCCCATCGCTCTTGAATCCGATATCCACCACCACGTCTTTTTCTGTGACGCTGACTATGATGCCTTCCTTCACCTCTCCGCGCCGGAAGCTGGAATCATAGCCTTCCAAAAGGCTGAGCAGTTCGTCGTCTGAGTCTTGTTTCTCAGATTTGACCAGCTCGGGCTGGGCTGCGGGGGGTTCCTGGGTTTTGGGTTTGACAGGTGTTTCGGCCGTTTCGGGGGCCGGGCTTTGAGGCTCTTCCGCTTCCTGCGGTACAGCCTCTGTGTCTGTAAGTTCTGTTGTTTCCTCGGCAGTAGGTTCCACTTCGGGTGCCGTTACTTCTTCCGTTGGTTGCGACGTCGTGCCTTCCCCTTCCTTCAGTTCTTCTTCCGGAACGGGCTGGTCTTGGTTTTGATCATGTTCTAACATGATTCCTCCTTATACGTGGGGATTTCCTGCGGGCTTTGAGCCGGTGCGGGCTTCCCCTTTAATTTATAGATATTTTGATAAACTTCCCAGATGTCTTCCTCCGGAGTGGAGGCACCGGCGGCGAGGCCGATCTTTTGTGCATCGCCCAGGCTTTCAAGCGTGAGCTCTGCCGCAGATTCCAGATGGATGCTGCGAGTTTGGGCGGAGCAAAGTTCGTGGAGCATCTTTGTGTTCGAGCTGTTTTTGCCGCCGATCACGATCATCAGGTCGGCAATTTTGGCAAGGGCCACGGTTGCTTCCTGACGCATGGAGGTGGCGGCGCAGATGGTGTTGAAAACCACAAGCTCCTGGCAATGGGGCAAAACAGTGCTCACCAGGTTTTGAAGCGAGCGCAGCTTTTGGGTGGTTTGCGAAACAATGGACAGCCTGGTCCAGGTTTGCAGCTCGGGGTCTTCACCGGGACGTACCACCCGCGTGAGCGAATTTCCCCAGGAAAGCATGCCTTGCACTTCGGGGTGTTCGGGGTCGCCCAAGATCAGGATGGGGTTTTCGGAATTTGAAGCCACCAGCTTTTGCGCTCTTTGCACGTAGGGACAGGTGGCGTCGATGATCTCGTTTTCATTGGCTTCCAGGGCGAGCCGCGCCTGTTTGGAAATGCCGTGGGAACGGATGACCACTTTTTTGTTTTTGACCGCCTCGGGGGAAGGAGCAATGGAAATGCCTTCGGCGGAAAGCTCGGAAACGATGCGAGGATTGTGGATAAGCTCGCCCAGGGTGCTCACTTCACCGCCTGAATCCTTGGCTTCGCGCGCCATGCGGATGGCCCGGCGCACGCCAAAGCAAAAGCCTGAGTTTTCCGCCAGCCAGACCTTCATTTGGCCTCCAGAGTCTGCAAAACCAAACCGTGCAGGCTTTCCACCTGCTGATCGATGGTGAGCTGGGAATTATCCAACACAATGGCGTCTTCCGCCACGGCGAGCGGAGCCAGGGAGCGGCTGGAGTCGTTGTGATCACGCTCTTTGATTTCCGCCAGGATGGCGTCCAAATCTTTTTCCACACCCTTGTTTTTCAGTTCCAGCCAACGGCGGTGGGCTCTGATTTCCGGGGCGGCGGTCAGGAAAATTTTGAGGTCGGCATTGGGAAAAACGTAGGTGCCAATGTCGCGCCCGTCCAGGATGAAACCGCCTGCGGATGCCATTTCGCGCTGCAGCTCCACCATGCGGTGGCGCACTGCGGGAAGCGCGGAAACGCTGGAGGCAAGCTGGGAAATTTCGTTGGCGCGGATGGCTTGGGAAACGTCCTCTGTGCCAAGCAGGATGCGGTTTTCCTCGCCGGAGATTTCCACACGGATGTCCAAATCCTTCAGCATGGCCTCGATGGCGGGGAGGTCTTCAAGGCTGATGCCATCACGAAGCAACTGCAGGGCACAGGCACGATACATGGCTCCCGTATCCAAATATACGTAGCCCAACCTGCGCGCCAAAAGGCGTGCTGTGGTGCTTTTGCCCGAAGCTGCGGGTCCGTCGATGGCGATGATCAGTCTCTTTTCCATGGTTAAAAAATTTCCTAATTAACCATGCTTTTCAGGACTGTATTTGCGTCAATCCTTTTTTGAGTGCATAAACACGGCAGTATTGACTTTTGTGCACACTTTCCTTCCCGGGCTTTGTGGAGCAAGTGCGCTTCCAAGGTTCAAAGAGCTTGATATATATGGCGTTACATCATTGACGTCCGTCAGGGTAAAGCGGTCACCCTGAAGAATTTTCTGGCTTGAGCGGTGTCAACTTCCATCTGCATATCCGGGGTTTCCAGTACATGGCTGAAGCTGCCGTAGGGGTTGTCGGAAGCTTCAATTCTGTATTTGGCGGCGTTTTCGCTTGGAGTCCATTTGAGCAGAAGGTTTTCGTTTTCCATGCTGAAGGAGGGAATTGGAGTGAAAAGCGAAGTTTCCACGCTGACCTCGTTTGATGAGCCAAAAACGCCGTAACCCACATCTGCACGTACCACGTAATAGTAGGTGTTGTTTGGAGCCAAGCCGCCCACTTCGCAGGATGTGGCAAGCCCCACGGGATGGTTTTCAAAGCCATCCACGTGGTTGAGGGTTTCATAAACGTGGTGACCAAGGTTTGAGCAGGTATCCACCAGGTAGCAATCCCACTCGGTGCCCAAAGTGGGGAAACCGCTGGCGGGGTTTTGAGTTACACCGCCGGTGACGCTGCTTTTACGGACCAGGGTGCGGTCGCGGGTGATGATGCTTCCGGAACTCCAGTATGTGCCGGGGTTTGATCCAATTCTGCCGAAGATATCCAGGATTTCTCCGTCGTTGTGTCTTAAAACCAGTTGATCGTTGCCATCAAACGCCATCACTCCTCCGCTGACAAGTTTGTGAGCACGTTGGGTGATGTTTTGTTTGGCGCTGCTGTGTGCGATGACGAAAACCTCATTGTTTGCCAGAGTTCCGGAAAGGTTAAGCGTGGATGTGGGACTTTGTGCGTTCGCTGAATAGTATTCAACCTTGTAGTCTCCCAAATCCACGGTCGAGCCGGTTCCGTTGAAGATTTCCAGGGCACGGTTGTAGCTGGTCCCCTCCAGATATTCCGAGAAGAACAGTCCGCTGGCGCGATCGCTGGGTTCCTTTTGATATACGTCCAGCCAGTAGTCCAGGGCGTTTGGCAGGGCTTCCCAGTTTGCGGTGAAGGATGTTGGTGAAACTGCAGTGGCTTGGGTGGCAAGCGGTATGGAATCGATTTCTTCGAGATCGGCAAAAATTGCGGCGCAGGCGACTGCAGAGCGGATCACCTCCGTGCAGTAGTCCACATCCAGGTTTTGCACGGTGTCGTGGATGGTGTGGTAGATGCTGGAATCCAGTTCCTTTTCAAAGAAATAGAGGATGTTGTAGCCTTTCAGCCAGTAGGGATAGGAGTCGCTGCGGGTGCAATTGAACCATTCGTCGTCTGCAAAACAGTTCAAACTGCTGTATTGCTGCATGATGGAGAGGGCGTAGTTTGTGTAATCCAAAGAACCATCATAAGGAATCTGGCGCACCGTCCACTGCGAGGGGTCGTCTGTGTTGTTTGCAATCATGTCGAAGTTTATCATCAGGCGCAGGTCCAGGCCTTGATTGTGGATGATTTCAGCATCGTGGTAGGAGCCCTTTAGACCCAGTTCTTCACAGCCAAAGGTCATGAAACGGATGGAAGCTTTGGGCTGGAAGTTGTTTGCCATCATCACGCGGGCGATTTCCATGACGGCGGTGGCGCCGCTGGCGTTGTCGTCCGCGCCCGGAGCTGTTACATAGGGGTCGCCGCTGCTGGTGGATACGATGGAATCGTGGTGTCCACCCAGGATCACATATTGATCCGGATACAGGGTTCCCGGCAGGGTGGCAATCACGTTGTATTGCGGGTAGCCCTGATAGACGAAGGGCTGCAGTTCCACATTGGCGAAGCCGTAGGATTCAAACTGCTGTTTGACCCATTGCGCCACTTGCAGTTGATTTCCGGCATAGGCATAGCGGGTGCCAAAATCCTGCAGGGATTGGATTTTGTATAAAACAGAATCTGCGCTCACGCTGGAAACAAGCTGGGCAAGGTCGGAACGATATCCCCGGCTGGGCGGAGCCAGCGGTTTGGACTGGGGAAAGATCATCGGTTTCAGGCTGAGGGGGGTGAATTTTGCAGCAAAGGATTGGCGAAGCTGGTGTTCATCCAGATGGCTGCGGATCAGGAAGGCGGAATCCAGTTCCAAAAGGATTTCCCCCTCATTTTGCAGGCCGAAGCGTTCCGGGAAGATTTTGTCCATCAGATACAGCGGCTGCCGTGGCGGGTATTCGCTCAGGATCGTTATACTTGGAAAAGTGGGGAAGGGTCGTGCGGCATCCACCGCAATGACCTGATGGGCATCGTAGTGCAAAACGTCCCACCCCGCAGCGTCAAGCTGGCTCATGCTTTCGCGCAGGCTGGAAGCGGGAAATGCGTCGCGCACGGCGGAACAGGGGATGGAAATAATCTGGGGCTGGGCGGCAAGGGCAACAGCCGTCAGCAGAAGGCAAAGAAGCAGAAAGCGTGGCATAATGAAACTCCCGGGCGGTTCCCACCCATTTTTGTTTATGGGTTAAAGGTTTATTCATGGCGATGGCTTGCCATGGACTTATCACGACATCAATTCATGATTGGAAAAACATTGATCCCTGTCAAGCAAAAAAACGTAACCAAGTCAGGATGAATTACAATATTTTTGCTACGTTTCGGATTAAGTTTTCACAAAACGAAATCCATGGCATTGTGGTGCGTAAAACAAAAGCTGGCAGGAATGTGAAAACCGGGATTAGTGAGGGTTTTGGTGGACGGGAGTTATATGCAGTTTTCTTTTCAGGCACAAAAAAACCCCGCCTTGGAGGACGGGGTTCATTGTATCATTCGCCGATGATTTTCACCAGCACACGCTTTCTGCGCATGCCGTCGTATTCACCGTAGAAGATTTGCTCCCAATGTCCGAGGTCCAGTTTTCCATCCGTGATGGCCACCACCACTTCGCGGCCCATGATCTGGCGTTTGAGGTGCGCATCAGCGTTGTCCTCAAAGCCATTGTGGGCATACTGCGAATGTGGTTTTTCCGGAGCCAGCTTTTCCAGCCAGCGCTCAAAATCCTGGTGCAGACCGCGTTCGTCGTCGTTGATGAACACCGAAGCGGTGATGTGCATGGCATTCACCAGGCAGAGCCCTTCCCGGATTCCGCTTTCACGCAGGCAATCCTGAACCTGAGGGGTGATATTCAGATATTCCCTGCGTTTGGAGGTGTTGAACCACAGCTCTTTGCGGAAGCTCTTCATCAGTTGATCGGCTTTTTTTCCATTTCGGTTGCAAGTTCGGCAGGGCTGTCGATCACATAGTCCGCGCCGGCTTTTTCAAGTGCTTCCCTGCCGCTGAAACCCCAGGCTGCGCCGATTGAGATCATGCCGGCGTTCTTAGCGGTTTCAATATCCACGGGGGAGTCTCCCAGAAGGGCGATGTTTTCCGGCTTGCATTTCAGACGCTCAGCCAGTTCCAACGCACGGGTGGGGTCGGGTTTGGCGGGTTTGTCCGGCTGTTCACCGCTGTAGATGCCAAAGGGGTTTTTCCCTTGGTTGATCATGGCGCCACGGAAATAGTGACGGATCATCTTTTTGGTGAAATAGTGGACTTTGTTCGAAAGGATGGCCACCTTGATCTTGTGGGACACACAGAGTTGGATCAGATAGAGGATGCCGGGGTAGGGTTTGGTGTTTAAAAACCAGCTTTCCTCATAGTGGACCCAAAACTTTTCCGCCATCTTTTCAATGTCTTTTTCGTTGCGACGGTTTTTGGGCAGTGCCCTTTCCGCCAGTTTAAATAGCCCATTTCCCACAAAATCCTTGTATGCCTCAACCGGATGCTCGGGCAGACCTTCTTCGGCCAAAGCCTTGTTCATGCTCTCGGCGATGTCTTGCAGGCTGTCGAGCAGGGTTCCATCTAGGTCGAAAATGATGGCTTTGATTTTGTGTTTCTTTTTCATTTGCTAGCACTTCCTTCGTTGGTAATTTTGATTGGTTTGGAATCTTCCCCGGCATACAGCGAAATATGCGGGAAGGGAATTTCGACGTTGTTTTTTGAAAAGCTTTCCTGGATGCGAACCATCAGGGAAGTCTTGAGTTTGACAAGATCTTTGGTGTGGCCCCAGACGCCGAAGAGAATATCGATGCCTGAGTCATCAAATTTATCTGCAACGATCAAAGGGGCGGGGTCTTTCAAAGCCAGGGGCTCGCTCTCGGCCACTTCCGCCAACAGCTTCAGCACCAGACTCAAGTTTTCCTTATATGCAATTTTTAATCCAATGTTGGCGCGGCGGGTCGGGTAGCGGGTCAGGTTTATCACCTGGGTTTTGATCATCGTTTCATTTGGCACCCGCACATAGCGGTTGTCTGAGGTTTTCATTTTCAAAGACAGCAGGTCGATGCTGTCCACCACACCCAGGGAGCCGTCCACTTCGATGAGATCACCCACCACAAAGGGTTTTTCGGAAATCAAAAAGATGCCGCTGATGATGTTTGAAACGCTGGTCTGGGAGGCAAAGCCAACGGCAATTCCCAGCACTCCAGCAGCACCCAGCAGGGCGGAGAGCTTGAAGCCCAGTTCGTTTAAAACGTTCACAACCAGGATGAGCACAGCAATGTAATAGGCGAAACGCGTCACAAGCTGTTCGCTTTGCGGCGAGAGCTTGTTGTGCAAAAGCTTTTTGATCAGCTTTTTGAAGAGAACGACCAAAGGGATACCAATTGCGAGAGTCAGCGCTATTCGTAGTATCACATTCAGTCTTTCCGGCGTGATATAATCGCCAAAGAAATTGCCGAAATTCATTGTTGGCTCAAATCTCCTATTTTGTGGATTGACCACCTGAGGGTCATTTTTTTTGAAACGCTATTATTTGTCTATACTTTTTTTTATAGGATACATCGAAGCAAAGAAAAAGCAAGGAAATCTTGACATATATTCCAGTTTATTAGCTTTGTCTTCATGACTAGCAGCAAGGAGTATCCATGAAAATTGCCCAGATTGTTGGAGCCAGACCCCAGTTTGTGAAGCTGGCACCGCTTTCCCACTTGGTTCGGAGCCGGCACAGCGAAGTGATCATTCACAGCGGACAGCACTATGATATTCAGATGAATGATGTTTTTTTCAGGGATATGCAGATTCCCCATCCGGATCATGACCTGAGAATTGGATCCGGGGGACAGGGAGTTCAAACCGGAGAGATCTTGGCGGCATTGGAGCCCATATTGATGGAGGAAAATCCCGACTGGGTGGTCATTTACGGAGATACCAACACTACCCTGGCAGGAGCCTTGGCGGCTTCGAAGCTGGGCTTGAAAACAGCGCACGTGGAAGCTGGTTTGCGCAGCTTCAACCGCAGCATGCCGGAAGAAATCAACCGGGTGGTGGCGGATCACGTTTCCGACCTGCTTTTGTGCCCCACAGCCGTTGCCATGGAAAACCTCAGGCGCGAAGGCTTGGCGGAAAAATCCAGGCTGGTGGGGGACATCATGACCGATGCCTTGAAGCTGGGACTGGAGATTGCCCAGGGCAGTTCGGATGCCTTGGAAGAACTGGCATTGCGGCCGGGCAGCTATTTTCTGCTAACCCTGCACAGGCCTTATAACGTTGACGATCCCCAAACTCTGGAGCTGATCCTCAAAGGTTTGGATGGCTTGGGCAAGACGGTGGTTTTCCCCGTGCATCCGCGCACCCGCAACGTTTTGGCAGAGCTTAGGATTGAAGATTTTAAAAACATCAGATTTGTGGAACCGCTTTCCTATCTGGACTTTCTGGGCTTGATGGGTTCGGCCCAAATGGTGCTTACCGACTCCGGCGGCATCCAAAAAGAAGCCTACATTTTGGGCAAACCCTGCGTGACCCTGCGCTCTGAAACGGAATGGGTGGAGACCTTGGAAAGCGGCTGGAACCTGCTTTTACCCGTGGACAGCGATGGCTTTCCCAATGCCATCATCGATTTTAAACCGCAGGGGACGCGTCCCGAACTGTTCGGAAACGACGTGGCTGCACGGATTTTGGAGATTTTGGAAAATGTCTGAACCATCTCGAAAAGCACATCTGGTTTTGATCGGCGGCGGCACTTGCAGCGGCAAGACCACCATCGCCAAAGCCATCGGACGGCGCATCGCCAAGCTGAAAACTGTGATCATTTCCCACGACAACTACTACCGCGATTTGGCACATTTGGATCTGAGCGAACGCGCCGAAGTGAACTTCGATCACCCGGATTCCATTGATCGGGAATATCTGGTGCAGGACCTCAAGAAAATGATGGCTGGAGAAGCGGTCAACGTTCCAGACTACGATTTTTCCACCCACAGCCGAAACGAGGGCAAGCTTTGCATCGCGGGCGCGGACGTGATCATCCTCGAAGGCATTTTTGCCCTTTTTTATCCGGACTTGCTGGAGCTATCCAATCTCAAGATATATTTGGATTCAGATTCGGACATCCGCCTGGCACGACGTTTGCAGCGGGACATCTTGGAACGCGGACGCAACGTTGAAAGCGTGCTGAACCAATATCTGGAAACGGTGAAGCCTTCGCATCAGGCCTTCATCGAACCCACCAAAAAGAATGCCGATATCATCGTTCCCGGTGAAAAGGAATTCGACCGCGTGCTCTATATGCTGAACGGATATCTGCAGCACGTGATCGGCTCAGGATAGATTGATTGTTTTTGGAAAATCCAGGTTGCGAAAGCGAAATATCCGCTTGACAGATATCTTTTGTCCCCAAATCTATTCCCTAAGTATGAATAACGATGAAAAATGCCGGGGACCAGGGTCCAATGAATTGAAAGAAGCCGCTTCAGAACAGCGGTTGGGGCACTTTGCGCTTTCAGAATGTGAACGGGGGGAAAGAAGATGTTGATCGCGTCTTTGGTGCTGTTGACCCTGGTTCTGATCGCCAGTATATTCCACAAAATCAATATCCCCGTCATTATTTTATCGCTGACCATCGGCATCATTTTCGGAAGTGACGTCACTGGGTTAATCTATTTTGACAACACTGTGTTTGCCAAGGAAGTGGCAAACATCGCGTTGATGTTCATCCTTTTTATTGGCGGCTTCGGCACTAAAAAACAGAGCTTTCGATCAGTTTTGCGTCCGGTGAGCCTCTTGGCAACGGTTGGCATCGTCACCACGGCTCTGATCACGGGATTTGTGTTTCACCTCCTCGTTCCCAAAGTGCCCTTGCTCTATGCGCTGTTGCTGGGTTCCATTTTGGCTTCAACAGACGCTGCGGCGGTTTTTTCCATCCTCAAGGGCAAAAATGTGGAACCCAAACTCAGGACTCTCACCGAACTGGAATCTGTGGCAAACGACCCCATGGCGATTGTTCTGACCCTGTTTGTGATCGGTCTCATCCAAGGTGCACAGAGCGGAATTCTGAGCTCCATTCTCAATTTTCTTTGGCAGCTTGCAGGCGGAATTGGAATCGGCATTGGAATCGGCTGGCTGGCGGTTTATGTCATGAAAAAGGTCCGCCAGAGCGAGGCGGAATATTTCATCATCTATATGATTGCCGTTGTGTTGTTTAGCTATAGCATTGCCAACGTCAGCCGCGCCAGCGGGATGCTTTCTGTGTTTTTCACGGGACTTGTGATGGGAAACCAAAATATTCCCTACAAAAAAGGGCTGCTGTCTTTCAACAATATCATTTCCTTTATCACAAACGTGGGGCTTTTTATTCTCTTGGGACTCTTGGTTTTCCCGCATAATTTTGCCAAAATCTGGGGCAACGGAATCCTGATCTTCCTCATTTTGAGCCTCGTTTCAAGACCCATCACCGTGTTTTTGCTCACCTGGTTTTGCGATATCGGCTTGAAGGAAAAAACCTTTCTGATTGCCGCCGGCATCAAGGGCTCCGTGCCCATCGTTTTGGCTACCTATCCTTCAGCTATGGGCTTGGATCCGGACCACGAAATCTTCAACATCGTCTTTTTCGTGGTTACCCTCTCTGTAGTTATTCAAGGCACTTCGCTGATTCCTTTGGCGCGAAAACTGAATCTCCTGGTGAAAGACAGGCGGAAAACATACAAGATTGTAGATCTGGTCACGGTTACAGACACCAATTTTGAACTGGTGGAAGTGTATATCGACGAGGATTTTTATGAGGGTTCCTGCCGCGTCGCAGATATGGAACTGCCACCGGGAACCTTGATCACGCTGGTGAAAAGAGAAGGGCAAGTGATTTCACCCCAAGGTTCCACAGAGGTTTTCCCGCGCGATATCCTCACCATCCTGGTGGATAAACAATATATTGAAATGATCCCCATCGATATTTTGCGGAGCTTTGTGATGAAACAGCTGGACAATGCGGACCGGGAAAGAGCGAGCGAGGCATGATTTTTCCAAATATTTTCGTTGACAATAATTTGGGAATTTAAATCGTATAATTCAGTTGGTATTCTAATGTAGGCTGACTCATTGGGAGTAGCTGGCATTAGAATAAATGGGAGCGGAGCATAGTTATGAAAAAGATCAAATACATTGTGGTCACTTTTTCGGATGTCCAGATCCGAGCTTCGGACATCCCGAAATTAAGGGGGTATTTTTCCAAAAAATACCCACAGGAACATTTGTTTCACAACCATCTTCCTGAGCAAGGTCATGATTTCAGAGCACCTCGAATCCAATACCGTGTCGTTAATCGCAACCCTGCTCTTTTGGCAATAGGGGAAGGGATGGATCTACTGAAAAAGGTGTTTATGGAGGTGAATGAGCTGGATATTAATGGTCAAAAGATCAGTTCCAATGAAAGAGAGGCAAGCCTGATGGAAGAGGATTTTGGCCATTGCCAGCAATACCAGAATTATCGATTCCAATCCCCTTGGATGGCACTTAACCAAGAAAATTTCAAACAGTATCTGGATATGGATAGATTCCAAAGAGCGCAACTGCTAAAAAGAATCTTAAAAAACAACTTGAAAACCCTTTCCAAGGCTTTTGATTATTGGATTCCTGATATGGACAACATAAATGTGGACGGTTGGTTCAAGCCGATGAAAGTGAATTTTCACAACCAAGTAATGCAGTGCTTTACTGGTGAATTCACCGCAAATTTCCAAATTCCAGACCTTTTTGGTTTGGGCAAACAAAGCGCCAGAGGGTTTGGCGTGGTGAACATCAAGAAAGGAGGATGAATGATCATTCAGTATCGCTCGATTGGCGAGCTCTTAATTGAAGAAAAAGGCATAGAAGACAAACAATCTCCAGCGTACAAGCGCTTTATATTGAGACAACTCTGTTCTGAATTGCATGAATACAAAACGCTAGATGATACTTACGGTCGATTGTTAGTGCTGAACTTGGACATGGCTTCCAAGCAGGCAAAGTTTAGACTTGAGGACGAATTGACCCATGAAAAAGCTGATAAAACCATGCTTTTTAGAAAACCAGCGCCAAACGATCCCAATATCTTTGCCACCACCAATGCCTTAGGTTCCATATTGGGGTTTTCCTTGTGGCACGCCTTGGACGACAAAGAGATGAAAAATATCGGCTGGTCCAGACCCGATAAGGCGGCAGTCTTCAAAGAGTTTCTGGACCAAATCCGGGACAGTTTTTTTATCAAGACAGAAACAGGTTTCCTTTTGAATCGGGAATGTTTGGAACCAGAACAAAGAGAAGGCTTTCCAGATGTCTCAGATGACGAATTGTTCCCTCCAGGGCTCAAAAGCAGTGATTACAACAAAATCCTGAAAAAGCAGTTGGATGACTACCATAAGAACGGCCTGAAAGATTTATACTCTGAAAAACAGGGTTTCGCTTTACATGTGGACGGCAAACCTCTTTTGGAGGGAGAATACGGTTTGGAATACTTGGATTATCTGTATTATAGGGTTGTAGAAAGCAGATATGCCAAGGAGATCAAAGGAATTTGTCATATCTGCACGAATGACGGCATCGTGGGCAGCGAAGTATCCTTGAAACAAAAATTCTACGGAACCACGAACCCTTTGTACTTTGATGGTGTATCGAAAAATAAAACCTACACATCCTTCGGTATTTGCCAGGATTGCGACAATCAGCTTTTAGTGGGCATGAGCCATGCCGCAACAAACCTCAAGTTTCGGATTATGAATCTGGATTGCATCATCATCCCCAATGTAAACAAACAAACCGGATTGGTGGAGCGCTCAGAGCTGGAGGCAATAGTCCGCTCATTGGGAAGATCCCAAAACAGAAAACAAACCATCAGGAATGACATCAACACGATGAAAAACCTTTCCAAACGATGCTCTGGGTTCAACCTGTTCTTTTTCTACAAAGAAGCAATGAAGCAGGAATTTAAGATTATCGGCTTGATTCGGGATATCAGTTTTACTGACCTCGCGCAAAAAACCGAGGCTCTGGAAAACATGACCTACGAAACGGAAATCTACAAGATTGGCGAATACTGGGATTTGAGTGTTGAAAAGCTTAGACACTTGATTTTGCCCCAAGTTAAATCCAAAAAGCAAGATGATTACAACCCCGTCTCCAAGCAGATCACGCAGCTTGTGAGCAGATACCTGAAGGGACAGGATTTCCATTATCCAGAGCTCATTCGGAGCTTTGTGAATATCTGGTCCCAAGCTGAGTATTCCAGCAAGGACAAATACTGGGAACATGATCTGGCGCCCTTTATGATGGGCTTATATTTCAAACACCTTCACGATTTTAATATGCTAAAAGGAGTAAAGGCAATGCAAAACCAAGATCCGGCAAGCGCACAGCTTGACCCAAAAAACCACGAAAAATACCTTGAGTATTTTCAAAACCATGCTTTTGTTTTCCAAGATGCCGCAAACAGCAAATTTTACAGGGGGCTGTTCCTACTGGGTGTCTTGATTGCCAGAATCGAAAACGCCGAATTTCAAAAAACCAAAAAGAAGACGTTTTCAAACCGGCTGAATTTCAAGGGAATATCCCCTCGTAAGATCAAATCAATCTACAACACTGTGGAGGAATACCTCAAAATCCGCGACGTCTGGCCAGATAACCAGGCGCTTGCGTATTGCAGTGAATCCATGATGGGGATGGAAGAATCGAATCTTATGCCTCAGGAAGTGGTCTATTACCTACTTGCAGGCAGAGCTTATGAAAACTATCTGGGCATTATGTTCAGCAAATCCAAACAAGAAGAAAAAGAGTCCGAGGAGGATAAAAATGATTGAGAGGAATTCTGAAATACTCTACCTTTATGATGCGCAAATGTGCAATCCCAATGGGGACATGGACAACGAGAACAAACCCCGCGAGGATTTCGACACGAAGACAAACCTTGTTTCAGACGTTAGGCTAAAACGCTATCTGAGAGACTATTTTGAACAGGGCCTGGGCAAGGAGATTTTCATCACTTCTTCCGCCAAAAAAGCTGAAGATCGGAACAAACAACTGAAGGAAAAGAAACTCACGCATTTCGACTTGATAGACGTAAGGCTTTTCGGTGCCGTTACTGCCGAAAAAGACACCACTGAAGGTCATTACACTGGACCTGTCCAATTTGCCTGGGGTTATTCCCTGCATCCGGTTGAGCTGGTGGATTCTTCCACCATCACGTCCAGTTTTTCCAGCGGAGAAGGCGTGGGTAAGGATTTCAGGCTCTACTATTCCCTGATTGCATTCTCAGGCAGCATCAATGCAAACGTGGCAGCGGGGACTCAAATGAAACTGGATGACCTCGCTTTTTTGGATGAAGCAATGTTAAAAGCCATTCCACTGGCGCGCACCCGCAGTAAAATTGGTCAATATCCCAGGCTTTACATGAGGGTGGAACTGAAGGACAAAACGTCTTTCCTGAAAGATTTGCGACCCATGCTGCAGTTTCGTCCAAAAGGAGCCGCAGAAGACAATCTGCATCTCATCAGGAAAATATCTGACTACAGCTTGGATATGAGCGCTTTGACGGCGTATTTGAACCAAAATGCAGGCAAAATCCACAAGATTTACCTCTGGATGGATGAAGAGCTGAAAGTGGAAAACCTGGATGGACTCGCAGTAGCGACAGATAAATTCACTCTTTCCCACTAATGGAGACAGAAATGAACGCCAGAGGCCACCCCGACAGAATCCTGGAATTGAGGCTGGGAGGCAGGTTCGCCCATTTCAGGAAATTCTATACAAATGCTTCCTCGCTTTCCTTCACTTTGCCGCCCAGAACGGCTTTAACGGGAATGTTCGCGTCCATATTGTTGAAAGACAGGGATTCGTATTACGACGACCTGAGTTCGCAAGAGCTGTATTTGGCGCTTGCCCTCGAATTTGACAGTCAGCCGCGAAAATTCATGCAGACCATGAACTATATGCCGGGAAATTCGGCAAGTGATCTTATCAATGATGCATCCAAGCACAAGCAATGCAGGTTTGAACTGCTCACAGGTCAGGGAACAGGTGGCATTTTCTACCGGATTTGGTTGGGCTATCACAGCACAAACGAATTGCTTGCATCGCTGGAGGGAAAAATCAGGGCACAGGATTTTGGATTTGGCATCTATCTTGGCCAACGACAATTTCCGGGACACCTGACCTTGTTGAGAAGCTACGATTCGCATCAATTCAAACACCTTCCAGCCGCTAAATATGTGGATAGCGCCATCCCGCTTTCCAAGGCCAAGCCAGCTTTGGAAGAGATGGGGTCTCTGCAAATCGAACGTATGCCCTTGGAACAAAAAAAAGAAGAGAGTAAGAAAAAGGTATCGCGACGCCTTGCTCGCATCGATGAGATTCTTTTTCATGCCAACGGGCTGAGGATGCAAGGTGAATTCAGTGATTGTTATTTGCTGGATTCGGAAACCCAAGACGTGATAAGTTTCCTTTAGTTATAATGGAACCAATATCTCATCCTGCTTCCAAGGGTTTTCAAAGCAAACTCTTGGCAGAGCATTTGGAAAATGTTGCACAAGCCGGCAAGGAAGGCATCGAGAGCTTGAACTTGAATCTGAGCTTGATCTCGAAGGAATCCCTTGCCGGTTTGGCACACAGGATCGGGCTTCTACACGATATCGGCAAGGCGTCTTCGTTTTTCCAAAAAAAAGTGAGCTCAAGCGGATATCACGACCCCAGAAGCAGGCACAGCCTTGTTTCGGCGGTAATCGCCGCCCAAAATCTGAACAGCCCAAAGCTGCCCAGCTTTGCCGCGCCCCTGGCATTTAAAGTGATTCAGCGTCACCATGGCAATCTCGATTCCTTTCAAAATCTGGAAGGCATGGCTGCTGCTACAATATTCCAAACCCTGGAAATCTATCAGGATATTGTTGATGGTATGAACCAGACTCCAGAATTCGAAGCATTTTTGGCAAAACACGGCATCAAGCTGATGCCTTTGAGCAAATCCGGGCTCAAGGATCTGTTGGAAGAGCTTGCCTACGTGGATTTTATCCAAGACAACACAGAAGGCTCCCTGGAACTTTTCCTAATCGCGAATTTACTGTTTTCCATTCTGATAGCCAGCGACAAGGCAGACGCAGCGCGCCTAGATCTGGCAGATTATCAAGAATCTGTGCTGGAACTGGATACGAACCCGAAATCCTTCAGGCTCTCAAGATTCAAAAACGCGCCCGACACTCAGATAAATATGTTGAGAGACCAGTTTTTCAGGCACGTAGCGACGGTGGAGGGCATAGCTGAAAACCAGTATCTTTACACTCTCACAGCGCCCACAGGAACGGGAAAAACCCTTGCCTGCATGAACTTTGTGGATGCCTTGCGTTTCAAAACCTCTAAAAAACCACGTGTGTTATACTGCCTTCCCTACACTTCCATTATAGACCAAAACTATGAAGTGTACCGTGAACTGATTCAACATAACCACCAGTTGGACGATCAGAAGCTGCATCAATTCATAATCCGTCACCACCATTTGCAAAACTACTATAAACTGACCCAGCAAAATGAAGATTATGACTATTGGGATTATCTGAACGATTTGCTTGTAGTTGGGTCATGGTCCAGCGCCATGGTCGTCTCCACCTTCGTGCAGTTGTTTCACAGTTTGGTGGGAAACCGCAATTCAATGCTGTTAAAGCTGCGGAACATCATCAACTCCGTGGTCATACTGGACGAGATTCAAAACGTTGACCCCCAATACCATGAGCTGTTGAGGCAATTATTCAAGGTATTGGCAACCCGGTTTTGCACCTACATCCTGCTTTGCACTGCCACCAAACCTGCTCTTGTGGATGCCAAAGACGCGGTGGAGCTTAGTCCACCTGATTTCAGCAGCCACCAGGTTTTTAACCGAGTGAAAATGACATATCATCCCCAGGAAGTCAAACTATCTGAATGCGTACAAAACCTTTGCCAACAAAACCATGAAAACCTGTTGTTGGTGCTTAATACCAAAAAGGCTGCCAAAAGCGCCTACCAGTATCTGAAGGAAAACCTGGATCCCGGCCACGAAGTTTTTTGCCTCACCACAGACCACATCCCGAACCACAGAAGCGCCCTCATAAAAAAGATTCTACGGCGCTTGAAAGAAGGCGCTCGCCTTGTTTTGGTATCCACCCAATTGCTTGAAGCGGGAGTGGATATCAGCTTCAATGTGGTTTACAGAGATTTTGCTCCGCTGGATAGCGTGGTGCAAAGCTCTGGAAGGTGTAACCGCCATGGCGAACTGGGTAGCCTGGGCGGAGAATTTCATCTTTGCCGTTTCACCGACGACGAGGGAAGGCCTTACGCAAATTGGGTTTACGATAAATATCTCCTGCAGCAGACCGCTGCCGCCCTGGAAGGTAAAACCGATTTTTGCAGCTTGGATTTTGAAGAACTCACCGAGTGCTATTTCAATTCTCTGGATTGCAAAGCTGCCAGCCTGTCAACCCTGAAAAGCATTAGAGAGCTGGATTATGACAGCGATGGCAGGAATTCTCACACCATCTCACAATTCAAGCTGATACAAGACAATTATGATGATGTAACGCTGTATCTGCTTGAAAATGAAGATATCGAGCAAGTTTTTCTGGAATATCAATCTATCCGCGCGGAGATGAAGACAAAACCCATGGAAAAGGAAGAAAACCAAGCCCTGCGCCTGCGTTTGATACAACTTTCAAACCAGCTAAAAGGCTATCGCTTGGGCTTAAACTCGCGCAAGCTTGAGCGTCACAAACAGGAAAACCCACACCTGGAACAGCTTTCCGAAAACGAATTTTACCTGAGGCCAGAACATGTCTCAAGCGCCTACTGCAAGGAAACTGGATTTTTGGATGAGATGGTGGACATCTATAACCAATGGCAGCTATGACATGGAACTGTATATAAATACCTACGGTAGCTACATTCGCAAAAAAGACGAAATGTTTGAAGTCTCGGTGGAGGGAAAGCGGCAGAAGCTGGCACCCAACAAAATATCTTCCATCGTGATCTCAAACGCTGCCACCATTAGTACAGACGCCATCCAATTGGCGATGGAACACAATATAGATATCGTTTTCCTTGATCAATATGGAGACCCATACGGTCGGATATGGTTTCCCAAAATTGGCAGCACTGTAACCATTCGCAGGCGTCAGCTTGAAATGCTGCAAAATGAACAGGGCCTCTCCTTCATCAAGGAAAGAATTGCGTTGAAAATCATGAACCAATACCGGTTGCTCAAAAAGCTAATCTCCAAACGCAGTATTCCAGACGGAAAATATGCCGGTTCCTTGGAACGAATGTGGGAATCAGCCCAAAATGTGATGAACGCGGAAGGAAGCCTGAAGGATATGGCGCCCAGCTTTATGGGTTGGGAGGGCAATGCCGGGAAAAATTATTATGCAGTGCTTGCAGATTTGCTGCCCGAAGCATACAGGTTCCAGGGGCGCAGCTCCAGACCAGCAAAAGACGCCTTCAATTTGTTTTTGAACTATGGGTATGGAATGCTCTATTCCAAAGTGGAACGGGCATTGATCATCGCCGGGCTGGATCCCTACATCGGATTGCTGCACAGTGACAACTACAATAAAAAATCATTTGTCTTCGATTTTATCGAGCCATACCGCATCATGGTGGATGAACCGGTCTTCTACATTTTTTCCCGCCACAAATTCAAACCAGAATTTCTGCAACCCGCGCACAATGGCGTGCTGCTCACCACTTTGGGAAAGAAGTTTTTGGCTCCCATTCTGTTGGAACATTTCGACTCCATAATCAGGCATCATAATAAAAACCGAAAACGAGTGGATGCCATCCAAGCTGATGCCCACGCATTTGCAAACGCTTTGGTTGGCAAAAGAAAAGATTATCTGGATGCTTCTGAAAATACACGCTTGCAAAACTTTTTGGCAAAAAAAGAGGACTCCGACCCTCAGGAGGAGCCATGTTAACTTGGGTGATGTATGATATTGTTAAAGATAAAACCCGCACCAAAGTGGGAAAATATTGTGAAAAAGCTGGAATCTACCGGGTTCAATACTCAGTCTTTTTGGGGGAACTAAATCCCACCCAAAGAAAAGAGTTAAAATGCCAAATCGAAGAATTGATAGATCCAGACTGCGACAGGGTATACATTTTTCCCATGTGCAGGGAGGATTTTAACAATTGCGAATTGATGGGGCAGGCATTTGATCCAAACTTGATAACCAACGAGATTAAAGCTTTGCTGCTATGAGCGATTTTCAGTATATAACTCCCAGCGAGGTGATGGAATACCTTTTTTGCCCACGCTTTGTCTATTACATGAATGTAGTAAAAGTGGGACAACGTGAACATCGGCGTGCCTTGGTCAACAAAGGGAGAACAATCCACGAAAGAAAGTTGGTGCAAAATAAAGACTATCTCAGAAAAAAAGCAGGTGCCGTTAACAAGCTCACAGACCTGTATCTATCCTCTCAAAACCTGAGATTGGTGGGCAGGATGGACGAGCTTTTATTTCTGGAGGATGGCAGCGCTGCTCCCCTGGATTATAAATATGCCTTTTGGGAGAATAAAATATTTGAAACCTATAGATATCAACAGGTTCTGTATGCCTTGCTGGTGATGGAAAGCTTTAAAACTGAAGTGAACAAAGCCTTTATTGTTTACATCAGATCCAGAAACCATCTGGAAGAAATCCAGATTACTCAAAAGAACTGTGATCATGCCAAGATTATCCTTGACGAGATCTTCGACATTATAAATAATGAAATTTATCCAAATGCTAAAATTAATAAACTTAAATGTGCGGATTGCACATACCGGAATCTCTGCGTTTCCTGAGCCCAATTTATCTGGAAAATTGCGGTGTAGAAGAGTTCTTTACAAGCGTATAGAGTGTTTGGTGCCATTCCTGAGACGAGGATTTGTGCGCTTTAATGCACAAAACCCGTCCCTGGCTAAGATTTTTCCCAAACTGGGATTCCAGCCTAACAGATTGAGTTTGAATGGCTTATCGATATACATGGATTTAGCCCCCCCTTCCTGAATAACAAGGATTGAAACATCCCGAAATGACACTCCGCCCAGCCCTGTGCCAGAATTTAGCCCCCCCTTCCTGAATAACAAGGATTGAAACTGAACTACAGCCCCACAGCGGACACGCTGTGGCATAATTTAGCCCCCCCTTCCTGAATAACAAGGATTGAAACTTATCATGAACCATCAGCTTATACCGGATTTTCACGATTTAGCCCCCCCTTCCTGAATAACAAGGATTGAAACTCCAGGTCAGGCGCCAGTTTGCCACGTCCTTCATCCAATTTAGCCCCCCCTTCCTGAATAACAAGGATTGAAACCGGCGCTCCAGTCGCTGCTCCCAACCCCTTCTATGGATTTAGCCCCCCCTTCCTGAATAACAAGGATTGAAACTACAGACAGTTCCGCTGTCCGCTCTCCAAAAATCCATATTTAGCCCCCCCTTCCTGAATAACAAGGATTGAAACCGCCGGCATGTGGTAGATTTCGCCAGGCGGCGTCTATTTAGCCCCCCCTTCCTGAATAACAAGGATTGAAACCTATCGCTTCCACCCGTGCTACCATTTCAGTTTGAGATTTAGCCCCCCCTTCCTGAATAACAAGGATTGAAACCGTGCCATACCATTGCCGCAGGTCAGCGGAGAGATTGATTTAGCCCCCCCTTCCTGAATAACAAGGATTGAAACTGCGCCTGGGATTTCAGAGGCATCAAACTTTTTAATTTAGCCCCCCCTTCCTGAATAACAAGGATTGAAACCTGCTCGATACATGAAATTAATTCCAATAGATTGGATTTAGCCCCCCCTTCCTGAATAACAAGGATTGAAACACTCCTCTTAATTGGTTATGAATGGCGTGTTGGACAATTTAGCCCCCCCTTCCTGAATAACAAGGATTGAAACGCCATTGGTAATGCTCCTTTTAATAAGTGTTTGCGCGGATTTAGCCCCCCCTTCCTGAATAACAAGGATTGAAACTGGGCAACTTCCCGGCGGGAACAGTGTTTACAGACTGATTTAGCCCCCCCTTCCTGAATAACAAGGATTGAAACGGGATGAGGTGATTAGGTGCTGATAATTGCAAGGAGCATTTAGCCCCCCCTTCCTGAATAACAAGGATTGAAACGGGATGAGGTGATTAGGTGCTGATAATTGCAAGGAGCATTTAGCCCCCCCTTCCTGAATAACAAGGATTGAAACATCATTCGGGGCGTGATTTCAGGGTATTGGATATATATTTAGCCCCCCCTTCCTGAATAACAAGGATTGAAACCCGGTGAGGGTGGCGAGCGGCTTTGTGCCGGTGACGATTTAGCCCCCCCTTCCTGAATAACAAGGATTGAAACTGACAAGTGACGCCAACCCTGCCGGTTTCAACCCCGCATTTAGCCCCCCCTTCCTGAATAACAAGGATTGAAACAAAAGAGAAAGGGAAGCGGAATTCCGGGCGGGATTATTTAGCCCCCCCTTCCTGAATAACAAGGATTGAAACAGCTGGTAAGCTTACTTTTTGACGAAATGACGCCCGATTTAGCCCCCCCTTCCTGAATAACAAGGATTGAAACATGATAAAAACCACGTCGATCCTGTCCTCTCGATACGATTTAGCCCCCCCTTCCTGAATAACAAGGATTGAAACAGCGTGAGCCCGGATGAGTATGAAGCGGGGACATTATTTAGCCCCCCCTTCCTGAATAACAAGGATTGAAACGCATTTCAAGATGGACAGTTTGCAGAGCTCCTTCTATTTAGCCCCCCCTTCCTGAATAACAAGGATTGAAACATGCTCTCGTAATGTTGCATTTATGGCACCTGCTAAAATTTAGCCCCCCCTTCCTGAATAACAAGGATTGAAACGGGCTGGATATTTCCTGAATCAATTGCAGCCTCGATATTTAGCCCCCCCTTCCTGAATAACAAGGATTGAAACCGTCAAAAGCGGCTATTAAAAGGTTTAACTGGTCTTATTTAGCCCCCCCTTCCTGAATAACAAGGATTGAAACTGGAGCCGATCACGCAGGTGCCGACGTTTTTGATGGTATTTAGCCCCCCCTTCCTGAATAACAAGGATTGAAACAGCATAGTCAAGCTTGACAGAGAGTCCAGCTAAGTATTTAGCCCCCCCTTCCTGAATAACAAGGATTGAAACGCAAGGAAAAAGCCCTTATTGAACCCTTGACTTGTATTTAGCCCCCCCTTCCTGAATAACAAGGATTGAAACTCGTATTTCTCTCGTAACTTGCAAACTCGGTCAATATTTAGCCCCCCCTTCCTGAATAACAAGGATTGAAACGAAGGTGTTGTTGGGATCATGCTCCTGATACATGGATTTAGCCCCCCCTTCCTGAATAACAAGGATTGAAACGAGGCATAGCATGAGTTTTTTCAGGCTCTACACAGCATTTAGCCCCCCCTTCCTGAATAACAAGGATTGAAACATATCATTAACCAGCCACTCGACAGCCCCAAACTATTTAGCCCCCCCTTCCTGAATAACAAGGATTGAAACGTAATACGCAATAGCATAACGCCAGATCACGTAACTATTTAGCCCCCCCCTTCCTGAAGACCAAGGATTGAAACTTACGCGTGACCCGCTCACTGCCCGATGCCTGATATATTTAGCCCCCCCTTCCTGAAGAACAAGGATTCATTGTAATTTCTGCATATTTCTCAAGCTTCTTGTCTATGCCAAAGAATTGTATGGGAACCTGCAATCGGGCGTCGAGCCGAAAAGGGCATCCTGATTTCCAGCTTTTCCTTGACAGTAACTTAGCACTCGAAAAAGAGGTTTGCTAATTGATCGATACAGCTTATATTGTTCACAGACTTTCAAAATACATTATGGAGGAACCCAAATGAAATTGAGACCCATTGAAGATCATCTGGTGGTGAAGCCTGAAACAGCGACGGAGGAAAAAACCGTTGGTGGCATCATCATTCCGGATACGGCCAAGGAAAAGCCCCAGATCGCTGAAGTGATCGCGGTTGGCACCGATGAAGACCTGAAAGAAATAGTCAAGGTTGGAGATAAAGTCCTGTTTGGAAAATATTCCGGAACGGAAGTGGAGATCGAGGGCGAAAAGCTGCTCATCCTTGCCAAAGATGACATTTTGGCCATTGTGGAGTAATCATGTTGGAAATCACAAGCCAAAATTTCGAAGCCGAGGTGATGCAGTCCGATCTACCGGTGTTGGTGGATTTTTGGGCACCCTGGTGTGGTCCCTGCAAGGCTCTTGGCCCCACGGTGGATAAGATCGCCAAGGAAACCGAAGGCAAAGTGAAGGTTGCCAAGTGCAACATCGATCTTTCCCCGGATATTGCCACGCGTCTTTCCATCATGTCCATTCCCACCCTGATGGTTTTTCACCAAGGTCAAGTGGTGGCGCAGGTTATCGGCCTGGTTCAAAAAGATAAGATCATGGACAAACTCCGCCCTTATCTCTAAAATAAATATTACTCAAACCACACCCCACGGCTTTGACTGTGGGGTTTTTTTGTGTTTGAAAAAATGTGGGATAAAAGGAGCTGTTCCCAGCCATGCGGTTTCATGATAATCACTCGGCTGAATTTTTCAAGTTTGATCCCTGACTCAGGTTCTCGATCAAGTGGTAATCAAGCCTTAATCAAGTCTTAATTATTAACGCTTGATTAAGGCTTGATTAAGAAGTGATAAACGCTTTGGGTCAAGATGGAATCCGGGAATTCTCAATTCACGCAGAGTGAAAAGCCCTTATAGAGAATATTTTCGGATTATTCGGCTTTCAGATCCCGAGTCATGAGTTCCAGAATGGCCTGACGGGGATCTTTGTCTTCATAGAGTGCTGCGTAAACCTGAGCGGTGATGGGCATTTCCACTTTCAGGGTTTGAGCCAGACCGTGCACGGATCTGGTGGTCGCGACGCCTTCCGCCACCATGTTCATTTCTGCCTTGATGTCGGCAAGCTTGCGTCCTTTACCAATTTCAAAGCCCACATAGCGGTTGCGGCTGTGAGTTGAGATGGCGGTGGTGATGAGGTCTCCGATGCCGGAAAGACCCAAAAAGGTTTCCGCCTGAGCGCCCAAGGCCAGACCCAATCTTTGGATTTCCACCTGACCGCGGGTGAGCAGAGCACCCATGGTGTTGTCTCCAAAGCCAAGCCCGGCAACGATTCCGGCGGCGATGGAGATTACGTTTTTCACCGCTCCGCCAATTTCCACTCCCATCACGTCTCTGCTGCTGTAAACCCGGAAAAAGCTGTTGCTGAAGGTTTTCTGCAGCTCTTGCAAAAGTGCGTCGTCTTCTCCGGCAACAACAACGGCGGTGGGAACCTGACGTGCCACCTCTTCAGCGTGGCTGGGTCCGGAAAGTGCGCAAACGCGGCTGTGCATGGGCGGGGGTAGAAGTTCCTTCAGGATGCCGCTGGGCGTGAGCAGGCTGCCCTGTTCAATGCCTTTGGCCACGTTCACGATGGCTGTCAAGGTGTCCCCATTCCAAAGTTCCGCAGGTGAGTTTTTCAAAGTGGAGCGGATGAACTGCGTGGGGGTCGCCAAAACGATGATCGAGGCAGAAAAGTCCGCCACATCTGCCAAATTTCCTGTGAAGGAAACCGAGGGGGGCAGAACAAGATCGGGCAAAAGCAGGGGATTGGAGCTATTTTTTTGAAGCGCAGCCAAAAAAGAGGGGTCGTGTTCCCAAACCAGAATCTGCAGACCGTTTGACGCCAAAAGATTGGCCAAAGCCAAGCCCCAACTGCCTCCTCCGATTACCGCGGCACGCATGGTGGTGTTTCTGATTACTTTTTTGACGATTTGGGGAGCTTCATTTCGCAAATCAGCTCCATGAAGTCATCATCATCGTCGTCGTCATCATCAAAGTCGTCTTCGTCCTCATCGAGGTCCATCCAGTCCGGACAAAAGAGCAGGTCTTCCTCAAAATCCCAGCCATCAACGTTTTGCAAGCCAAAGCGCTGGAGCAGGTCTTCTTCCCAGATGGTGTAGTAGGCAGTGCCATCTTCAACCGCCCAAACCAGGACGGGGTTTTTATAGTGACGGAGCTCAACCTTGTGGTTTTCTGCGAGTTCCAAAAGTTCCCGGATCTTTTTGACGTTGGTTTCTTGTCTGAATTCCATGATGCAAACCTAAAAGCTGTATTTGACTGTGGCAGAGATTCTGTTTTCGCTGTATTCCTTTGAGCGTCTCACACTTTCCACAGGCGATTCTATATTCCTGTAGGCGTGAGAGTAGTCAAGTTTTAATTTCCAATTTTTGCCAAAACCGAAATTTAAGGCGGCTTTTGTGTTGTAAATAAAGTCTGCGCGCCCGCCATACCAAGTGTCGTTGGATTGATAAAACCGTTCCTCGTAGGAAAGGCTAAATTCCGGATGGAAGGTTGGGCTGCCTGCCTTGCTGCTGAGGGGTGTGCTTTTCAGGCGAATGTCTCCCGCATAGCGGTTGCTGTTGTAGCTGGCGTCCCGTTCGCCGTGGCGATGGTTGTCGCTGCTTCGATAGCGGTAGCTGGCTCCCATGCTGAAGCTTGGGAAGGAATAGCGCGCCCCGATGCCGACGGTGGCGGCGTTGGCATCAAATTCGGTCCAATATTGATTGTAAAAATACTCTTCATAGCGCCCGTGCAGCTGCAGGGTCGTGTTTTTAATCGGCTTCAGGTTCAGGTCGGCGCGGTAAAGGTTGCGTGAATAGGTAAAATCCTCGAGTTCGCCGGTGCCGTCCCTATCAATGTAGCTGCGCACATAGTTGTCGGGATAGTAGCCGTAAAGGGCGGTGAGATTCCAATAGTAGCGCTCCGTGCGCAGACTGAAAACCGCATTCTGGCTGTGTTTTGCCGGGTTGGAAATATTTTGGCTGATGGTGGCGCTCACCGAAGGGACGAATTTCCACCACTGATAGCGGATGGGATAGGCAATATCGAAATTTGCGCCGATTTTCAGATCGTCCGTGGTGTTTACATAATCCAAGTTTTGATGAAAATGTGCCCAGCGGTCCAGATCATGTTCCGAGAGCTGAAAAACGTTGTCCGTATATGAAGTTTCCAGCGAAACGTCCACTTCCATTTGCGCAGAAAGCGGGCGGGGCGCCAAAAGCAGTGCCAGAGCCAAACACATGATGATGGGAACGATGTTCCGGGGAGGACGGACGGGCTTTTTGACCTTGCCGCGGCTTTCGTCTTCAGCGGGCTTGGGTTTTTCCTTGCTTGAACCGCTTTCAGCAGGACGTTCCATGCTTTGCAGAATCAAGGAATCAAGTTCAGTGTTCTTCATTGTTTTTTCTGAAGCACAGGCCGGGCAAAGAACATATGGTCGCTCTTGGCACGAAGTTCTATCTCGGCGGTTGAGGAATTTGGAGGCAGTTCCAGCTTCAAGCCCGTGGTGAGGTGATCCACTCCCACAGCCGTATATTTGGTGGTGCGGCGCAGGGTGAATTCATGGCTTTGCAAAAGCTCTCCATTCATGTATAAGTCAAATACGGGCAGGCTGCGATCCAGAAGCCTGGCGCGCACATAGATGATGGCGTTGCGGCCGTTGTTGAGCGTGAATTTCAGGCTTTGTGATTGGTTGAACACATAGTAGGAGCTGTCGGTGCCGTTGTGGCTGATGATGGTGCTGCCGCCGTGGGCTTTCACAACCATGTTCGCAGGCTTGGCAGGTTGTTTGTGGTTGGGAGCTTTTTTGGGCGTGTGGAAGGCACGGAAATAGAGGCTGCGGTCGTAGCAGAGGATTTCAATGCTTTTGGTGCCATCGGGGATGGGGATCGCCAGTTCATTGTAGAGATAGTATCCGTCCTGCAGTTCATTCAAGCTCAGGTCCCAAGCCGTTTTTTCCTTGTTTATGATCGTATAGACCTTTGGTTTGCGCAGGTTTTCCAAAGCGAAGCTGCGCAGCTGGATGGTGGAAACTCCCTCCACATTCAGGGTCAGGGATTTTTCCGGCAGAGAGCGGTAATACCAGTGATTTCCGGCTTCGGATTTCAAGAGGCGCCGGTTGCCGGGATTTTCGAAATTCAGGGATTTTGCCTTGGCGAAAGCACCGCTGAAAACTGCGACGATCACCAAAACGAGGATCAGACGTTTGCGCATTTATGCTCCAAAATCATAATTCTTCATCGGGGTCAACGATGTTGGCCATGAAATGGCGGTCCTGGCGGTCGAAAAAGATTACAGCCACGATTGCCGCCACCAGGATGGCAAGGCAGATGGCAGCAACGGTCACGTTGTGTTTTTTCACGCTGAAGGAGGGACCCACACCCGGTTTGGGAATGCTTCCGGAACCATCATCCAGCTTGTAATTGCGGATCCAGCGGCGGGGATGCTGCATGCTGAAAACAGGCACGCCTTCACGCGCCAGGATCATCATTACGCCTTCGGGTTCAAAAATCTCTTCAGCAAGCTTGGGGTTCATGCCTTCGCGGATTTGGTTTGCATTGGGAATGCTGCCCACGCTTGCCAGACCGCGCCCAATATTTACAAAGAGGCTGAAGCGTTTTCCGGCGGGAAGCTGTGAATTGTATGCATCAAGGCGTGCCTGGACGTTTTCTTCCAAGCTGGTGCCGATGATTTGCTTCACTTTGTTGCGAGACATGGCGTCGCGCAAAGCCGTGATGCCGCTTTCAGACAATCCTTCACCAAGGTCATCCTTGCCACCCAGCGAGGCATGGCTGCAGCCGAAGCTTAGCAGTCCTTTTTGCCGGAGGATGGATTCAATATCCAGCCAGGTATATTCTTCCAAGTTTGCACCGTAGGATGCGGAAGAAAGCGATACCACGATGGCGGGTTCCAGTTTCAAGACAGAGATGGCTGCGTAGAGAGCAAGGTTCACAGCGGGGTTCGAGCCTGTGATGGAAACGGCAATGCGGTCACCGGGCTTGAGACCGTGGCGGGAAAATTCCTCCACAAAAACTGCGGCGAGGTTTGGATTCAGGGCAGCCTGTTTTTCCGAGAGCAAACCGCGGTCTGTGGTGATGGTGGTTCGCGGGGTTCCAATCAAGCCGGTCGAGTTTGGATCGTTGATGGGATCAAAGGGTATGCCGAGCTTTTGCTGTTCGGCCTTCAAGGTTTCCATGAAACTTTCCATCAACTGGGCGGCTTCCACTTTTTGTTCAAAATAGTCGGCCTTGATGGTCACATAGCTGCGATGGGAAATCACAAACAGAATCACACTGAGAACGAGCAGCGCGATGAGGGACCAGGTGGATTTTAAGGAAGGACGGAACATATCAGACCTCCCCGCCGAAGATGACCATTAAAGCCAAACGCACCACGATGGCGGCGATGCCCATGGTGGCAATGGTCTTGAAGAAACCCTGGCGTTCAAACCAGTTTGCGATCAAGCCGGGAACGATGTAGCCAATGGATTGCATCTGGAAGGTGTAGACCGTGAGATTTTTGATCACAAGGACGCGAGTAGCCCAGCCTAAAATGAAGCCCACCAAAATGCTCAAAACCATGCGGCGCTTGCCAAAAAGCAGGGTGAACTGGCTGATGAAACGGATGATGCCCCAAGTGAGCAGGCTTACGAGCAGGGTTCCCAGAATCTGCATCGGTTTATCCAAATATAGCGCCAGATAGCCGGGGACAACAATGCCGCCGGCGGAGGCGCCCAAAAGTTCGCTAAAGATCAAACTGATGATCACACCCAGGCCAACCGCGGCCTGAATTACTGCTTCAACCACTTTAATTCCTCGTCTTGCTTTCTGGATTTATGTTTGAAATAGGCCACAATCTGTGCGCCATATTGGATGTTTCCGGCGATGTTGCCAATGCCCAAAACATGGGATTCGCCATCGGTGAGTTCCATCACTTTTTCGTAAATCTGTTCGGGAAGCGGCTCGCCCAACGCCACAATTTTCTTTCGGGGAATGCCAACCTGCAGGGCGTAAGCTTCAACCTTTTCAGGCACTTCGCCGGTGAGCAAAATATGTGTGAAATCCAACTTTGCCACCGCCTCCACCAGTTGTTTCGAGCGGAAAAGCCTGTCTGCACGGCTGTTCAGAATGATGATCTTGCTCACGTTTTTCAAGTGGCCGGTCACCATATTGATGATGTGTGCGGTGGATTGGGGATCGTTTGCGGCGAAAACATTATAGAATGTGATGGATTTGCGGCGATCATTGATCACATATTTGCGCAGGGCGCCGGGGTCGGGATTGGCGCTTTGCATGCCGCGCAGAGCCACGTCGCGGGGGACGCCTGCTTCGGCGCAGACCGCCAGCGCAAGCTGCACGTTTTCAGCGTGTTCGATATAGCGGAATTGTGCCAGTTCCTGTTGGCTGATATCTGTGGGACGGATTTGTTGGATTTTGCAATCGCGTTTTTCCGCCACCTTTTTAAGCAGCCCGAAATGGACATTTTCCGCAGTGTAGCAGATGCCGCCGCTGGGAATGGTGTTGCTGAGCGACATGGTCACGCTTTGCTCGGTGGAACCCATTTGGTCGAGATGGTCGGCACGACAGTTGGTGATCACACTGATGGTGCTGCGCACAAATTTGCGTTCGGTGATCCACTGGAAAACCGGATTCACCGCCATGCATTCGATCACGATCGCCTCTGGGTTTTCCTTTTTGGCATGGCGAAAGATGTATTTCTGTTCGATGATATTTGCCCCCATCAAGCGGATGATGGCGGCTTCCCTGCCGTCTGGAAGCACCACGCGCGGCAAGGTTCCGGTGATTTTTGCCACCGTTTTTTTGTTGCCGGCACGAAGCCCTGCGGCGATTAGCCGGGTCACGCTCGATTTTCCGCGGGTTCCGTTTACATGGATGCGGATCGGGATTGCTTTTACGTTGCGCTGATGCCGCCAGTATTCATGGATCCAAAATCCCACCAGCAGTATAGTCGCAACTATCAATACTGTCATCAATTTCCTCGTTGGGTTCTTGTGTGCACACAGGCATAAACGGTTTCCGCCGTTATGGCCATGCTGTCAATGATGCAAAATCCATTCCATGCAGATTATTTTTAATCCCAAATATTCAACCAGCTCTTTTAATCTTTTGTAAGTCCATATGTATCAGGTCGTAGCATTGATTGCTTGTCCTTTGTCCCAAGCAACTGCATAATGATAATGTTAGCGGAACAAGAGCTGCCGGTTTGCCAAATGGGGCGAAACTGAAACTTCTCAGACAGGTTTGTATCCTCGCTTTTGCTGAAGTTCCGTGATCACCTGGTTGTAGCTGCGGTAGCCGGGAATGTCACGCTGCGATTGAAGGTTCTGTTTCAGCTGTTCCTCAGTCTGGGTGATTCTAAGCTGTGGGTAGTCTTTCAATAAATCCCTATATTCTTCACTGCTGAGAACCAGATCCAAATACAAGCCCGGATGATAGGCGGCAATGTCCGCATCAGAGTTTTGAAAGCGGGTGAGGTCGTTGAGACTGGGATGGTCAATGCGTGCCACAAAGCGGCTGCCTGCGCCAAGAAAAACAACGCTCAGCAACAGGATGAAAACCAAAGTGATCTTTCTCATGAATACTCCAAATTTTGGGATAAAAAAAAACAGTGGGGAATGCCGGGCGGCATCCCCACTGCTCGGAGGGCATTCTATGTAGGGTCTGTAGGCTGTTTTTATAAATATAGGAGCCCGGTTTTTTGTCAAGACATTTTTTTCATTTTTTGCTGTGGAAATCATGCCACAATGATTTATTGAGTGATTAACACTTTGTGGTGCAGACGGTTAACACCATCATCAACTCGCAAAAAATAAATCCCAGCCGGTACTTTGTAGCCATTGCTGTTGATATAGTTCCACACAAAATAAACCTTGTCTGATTGTGAGTTTGGCTTGCGTTCTTGATGGATTAATTGCCCTCTGCTGTTGAATATATTCAACACAAGGTCATTTTTCGCAACACCGACGTATTCCACTGTCAAATGGTCAGATAGGGCAAATGAAATGGGGTTGGGAAAAACATTCAGGGTGGATTTTTGGACTTCCGGGATAAATTCATCAGATATGCTTGTAGGCTTGATGGGAACATTGATCCACTCATCTGGGAAAGGATATGTCGCCACGTTGTGTGGGGATGCATTATCCCAGGCTTCAATCTGGTAATAGAAATATTGGCCCTCGGGCGCAAACTGCAAATCGAGTTCCACCCAATAATAGTTTGGCGCTGCCTCGGAGTCGGTCATCATTGGGATGCTTTGAACTTCGCCATCATCGGTGCGGAAATGAAAAAAGACTGCGCTTATTCCGATATTGTCTGTGATTACGGCTGAAAAGAGGTGGTTACCGCTGATAATTGATGTGGGAGGGTTGTGAACAATGCTTGGGGCTTCGGTATCCGCCGCACAGAAAAAGATGTGGGGGTCAAGCTCTGCAAAGATGGGATGATCTGCATTGCGGCCGGATTGATCGGCTGCGTGGATGTAATAACGGATCGTGTCTCCCGGGGAAAATCCTGAAAATGAGCTGCCATATTCGTTGTCCCACAGGTATTCCAAAACCTGGGTTTGCCAGGTGCCCTGATTCACTTTATAGCGGATAAAAACCGAATCGGCATAAACCGGCTGACCGCTATGGGCTATGATCCTGGCATTCAATTCCCAGCGCTCTGAATAACTTTGTTCTCCATGCATGGGTTGATGGCTGATATGAAGCATCTGACGATCCGGGATTTCGTGGGTGCGGCAGTGCAGAGCGTCTGTGGATTCCCAGGGTTCAGATCCAGACGGCACTCCGATGACTTCGTATCCCGGCATGGCGTCACGATACACTTGAAGCGCCGCGTTATCATAAGTGCTGTTCATCACCGGAACGAACACTTTCTTGTTCAGGATCAACGAATTTGAATAAGGCTGATTTTGGGGAGTATTTACCCGATAAACCTTGTAAGGATACCCCCAAGCACAGTTTTGGGAAGCAAAATAAGCAGCGGTCTGCTCGAGCGCATTATATTGAGCATGGCTGCTGGGCACGCTGCGAATCAGGATTTTATCCTGAGCCAGAAACTTGCCCCAGCAGTCGATATGATCGATATAGGTATTGTTCGGATCGGGAACCACATAATAGTTTGCGATTCCCATATAGTCCATCATGGTTTGGTTTACTTGATTTTGTCCCAGAGAGCTGTTTTCAGTATATGCGATCGTGGTTTGCGCCGCAGTATTGATGCCATCGGTCATGTAGTTTCCACCGGTCTGGGTGATGTTCATTCCGTAATATGGCATATTCAGATGATTGGCAAGATTCTGGCCCACGTTATTGTCGTTGGGTCGTGGCCTGTTATAGCGAAAATCCACGGTTCCAAATTCTCCATTTCCATCAAAAATGAACCAGGGAGCATAGTCTCGCGTCCAATATGAATCTGTGGGAGTGATGAAAAAGGACAGATTGGCCATATTCACACCGGCATTGTTGAAGGCGTTTGTCGCGGTATTTTGCGTGGAACTGGATGAAACCAGACAAATTACGTGGGCGGTGTTTGAAAGCTGCGTCACCAGAGAAAGCGGGATGCCCAGAGGGTAGCGGATCAAAACATGGGAGGAGGGTTCAAATTCCGCGATGGGACGCACAGGCCCAGCAGGGGGCGGAGTAACGGAAAAGCGCGGCTGATTTTCCAAAAGATCGGCTGGAAGGATGTGATGAGCCGAAAGCAGGATCGGGGTGCAGATCAGCACCATAAATGCTGCTAAAAGGATAAGCTTTGATTTGGTTAATGTCAAAATTCTTTCTCCAAATGGTATTCCATAACATTATGCACGCAATTTTCAATCCCAAACTGAAGATTTCTTCTTCAGAAGGCCTAGTGACCATATTTATCAACTGCTTTCAGTGCTGATGGATGAGCGATAGCAAGCGAATGTGAATTTTGCAAATACTGCAGGCAACCAAAAGCATGTGACAGGCGCTCAGATAGTGCTTGACAGAATTATTTGGAAAAAATTAGGTAGTTTTAAAGGATGCCAATATGAAAAAGAAACGCTTCTTGATCGTTGAGGAGCTGGATCCTGCAAGCTTGACGGATGTCCCCGAGCTTCAAAAAAAGCACTACGAACAGCTGGGATACCGTCCTTACAGGATGGGGAATGGCAAGGTCAAATGGCTCACGGAAGTGGGAAAAGCCTACACGGAATCCAGAGGCGTGAGCCGAAGGAAATCGAGCCTGAAAAAAGTTCCGCAAACAAGCTATGGCAACGTGAAAAGGAAACGTCGCTACAGAAGGAATTTTGGTACTTTTTTAGCTGAATACTGGCCTTTCATTGTGATGGCCATCATAATTTTGATCGTATTATATATTTATATGCGATGATTCGCTGGAACACAAACTGGAGAACGATACATGAAAATAATGCTTACCAACGATGATGGAATCACCGCACTTGGAATCAAAACCCTGGCTGAACACCTGAGCAAAGCGGGGCATGAACTGATTACTGTGGCTCCGGACAGCGAGCGCAGTGCAGCTTCACATTCCATCACTTTGCGCAGAAACCTGCGCCTGAAAAAACTTTCGGAAAATGAATACTGCGTGGATGGCACCCCCGTGGACTGTGTGGTTTTGGCCACCCAAAAAATTCTGAAAGACCCGCCGGACTTGGTTATTTCCGGCATTAACCGCGGTCAGAACATGGGCGAGGATGTGCTATACTCCGGAACCGTGGCCGCCGCTTTGGAAGCCAGCCTTTTTGGCTATAAAGCGATTGCCGTTTCCATCAATTCCTATCAGGGGCAAAATTTTGAGACTGCCGCCAGCTGGATGGTGCGCCTGTTGGAACTGGGTGTGGATGAACTCATCCCCGAGCGCGGGATCTTGAACATCAACTTTCCAAACGCAAGCCTGGATGAGATCCGCGGCGTGAGGCTCACCACCACGGGACATCGCAAGTATTACAACTTTGTGAACGTGGTGGAGGAACTGGAAGACGGCTTCATCTATCGCATTGGTGGAGATCTGCCGGATTGGGAAATCCAAAAAGGCACCGATGCCGAAGCGATCGAAAACAACTATGTTTCCATCACGCCTTTGGGCATCACGCTCACAAATGGAGAGGCCTTCCCCGCCATTCTTGAATGGTTGGAAAGCAATTCTTTGTTGACTCTGGAGGCGCTGGATGCGGTTTGAGGACCAGCGCGAGCTTCTGGTGAAAGACCTCGCCAAGTCTGGAATAACCGACCAGCGGGTTTTGGCGGCATTTTCCAAAGTGCCCCGTGAAGCTTACGTTTTACCTCAATATGCAGACTACGCCTATCGCAACCAGCCACTGCCGATCGAACATGCCCAAACCATCTCGCAACCCCTGATGATTGCCATCATGCTCCAGTATATGGAACTGCAGGAAACCGACACCGTTTTGGAAATTGGTACGGGCAGCGGCTATCAAAGCGCCCTTTTGGCAGAACTTGCCCAAGAGGTTTGCAGCATCGAAAGGCTGGAGGAACTGTCTCTGAAAGCACAGGGCACCCTTCGCGAACAGGGCTACAAAAACATTCATTTTCGCATCGGAGACGGTGCTCAAGGCTGGCAAAAAGCATTTCCGCCTTTCACCGAATTTGATAAAATTGTCGTGAGTGCCGCCGCTTCTGAAATCCCGCTCCGATTGCAGGAACAGCTGAAGGAAGGCGGCATCCTGGTGATTCCTGTGGGGCAGGGACCCTATCAGGTTTTAAGCAAAGTGCAGCGCAAGGCAGATGGTTTTGAGATCACCCAGCATGGCGGCTGCACTTTTGTGCCGCTGATAACCCAATGAAGGAGAAACATTTGGCATCAATTGTACCCTCTTGGCTCAAAGCGTTTTTTGCGGCAAAAGACAGCCACAAAGAATTGCTGAACTACAGTTTGTTCAAAGATTTGGATACCCATCAAAGGCGCATGGTGGGTGAACTTTTGCACAGCCGCGAATACAAAGCTGGAGATCCCGTCTTTGAGGCTGGGCATCCGGTTGAAGTGATCTATTTCATCCAGTCTGGAGAGATGGAACTCACCTATCCGCAGACAGATTCAGATCCAAACCTATTTTCTCATCCCCAGTTCATTGGCGTCTTGGACCATTTCGACACCCAAAAACGCCACGCCAGTGCAAAAGCCATCACCGAACTCAAACTTTTAGCCTTGTCAGTGAGCGATTTGCACGATCTTTGCAATCGGGACACCGCGCTCGGCGTGAAAGTGCTGCAAGCTTGTTGCGAATATCTCGCTTCCCTTTGTGAGAAAAAAGAGGTCTTGCCTAAAAGATGAACTGGCCCAAGCTCATATTTAACATTTTAATTCTGGCAGTGATTGTCTTGGGACTGTTTTTCTACAGTTCTTTGATCACGCGTCTTCTGTTGGCGATGGTTTTGGCTTACTTGCTTGATCCAGCCGTCATTTGGATGGAATACAAAAAAGTTCCGCGCTGGTTGAGTGTGATCATTGTTTATATTGTGGTCGCAGGGTTATTGACCTTGGCGATAGGCGTTTACGCGCCCAAAGTCATCAAGGAAGGCAACCAGTTTTTGGCACTTTTGAGCCAAACAGACCAGGCGCCGCTGGAATTAATCCAAGATCTGCCCATTGTGAGACCGTTGCGGGATATTGTGACTAATTTAAACCACCGCATACCCCAGATTGGGCTTTCAGACAAATTTGACCATTTACTGGAGCAAATTGTTGCCCGAGTGGGGGATTTTCCCCAGATGCTTGTTTCAAACTACCAGCCCATTCTGGGAGCCATAGCGCTGATTTTTATGATCCCCATGTTCGGTTTTTTCCTGATTAGCGACAAAAATAGAATCCGGCGCGGCATGATGTCCCTCGTTCCAAACAAATATTTTGAGATCATCCTCATCCTGATGAGAAAAGTGGACGAAAGCGTGGGCAACTATCTGCGCGCCGTGCTCTTGGAAATGTTCGCGGTGGGGGTGATGTCTTCCGTTACACTCAGCATTCTGGGAGTTCCCTATGCCATTGTGGTTGGCATCATAGCCGGTCTCACAAATGTGATTCCCTACATCGGACCCTGGCTGGGCGGTATTATCGCAGCGCTGGTCATCATCGTGAGCGGGTTGCCACCTGTAAATATAATCTGGATGGCAATTGGGATGTTTGGAGTCCAGCTCGTGGATAACTATGTGGTCTATCCTGCCATCATCGGCAAAACCATGAAAATGCACCCCTTGGTTGTTATCTTGACAGTTTTGGCGGGGAGCTATTTTGGTGGTGTGATCTGGATGCTGATCTCAGTTCCTTTGGTACACATGGTTTACAGCCTGGTTTCAGCACTTCACAAAAACTTAAAAGAATTTCGCATAATCTGATCTGAGGTAATCAATGAGTCTTTTTGACAAATGTTACGCTTTCCAAGACGCCAAACGCGCGATTGCGTCTGGCTTTTACCCATATTTTAGGGAAATCTCCTCCGAGCAGGACACCGAGGTGATCTGCAACGGACAAAAGATGCTGATGATGGGCTCAAACAGCTATTTGGGGCTCACGAACCATCCCAAGGTGAAGGAAGCCGCGATGGAAGCGCTGAAAAAATATGGCACTGGCTGCGCTGGATCCCGGTTTTTGAATGGAACTTTGGATATCCATATCCAGCTGGAGGAAGAGCTCGCACGCTTGGTTGGCAAAGATGCCGCTCTGGCTTTCCCAACCGGCTACCAGGCAAACCTGGGCTGCATTTCCGCGATCGTGAACAAAGATGAATACATGATCACGGATAAGTTCGATCATGCCTCCATCATCGATGGCTGCCTGCTTTCACCGGGCACGATGCTGCGTTTTAACCACAACGACATGGCTTCCTTGGAGCGTGCGCTCCAAAAGATTGAAGGCAAAAACAGCCTGATCATCGTGGACGGCATCTTTTCCATGGAAGGCGACATAGCCAGGCTTCCCGAAATTGTGGAGCTTGCTGAAAAGTATAATGCCAGCCTGATGGTGGATGAAGCTCATTCCCTGGGTGTGATGGGCAAAAAAGGCGCTGGCTCTGCGGAGCATTTTGGGCTCACCAAGCAGACTGGTCTCATCATGGGAACCTTCAGCAAATCTCTTGCTTCCGTGGGCGGTTTCATTGCCGCTGATGAAGACATCATCCACTATCTCAAGCACAAATCCCGCGCACTGATCTTCTCGGCTTCCATGCCTCCGGCGTCCACTGCCAGCGTTTTGGCTGCGCTCAAGATTATGGAAGAAGAACCAGAGAGGCTAAAGCGGCTTTGGGAAATCACGCACTATATGTTGCGCGAATTCAAAAACATGGGCTATAACACCGGAGATTCCTGCACGCCTGTGATCCCGCTGCATGTGGGCGAAATGATGGTCGCTTTCAATATGTGGAAACGTCTGGGCGATGAAGGCGTCTTCATCAATCCTGTCATTCCACCAGCAGTGCCGCCAAATTCATGCCTCATCCGCTGTTCTTTCATGGCAACTCACACCGATGAACAACTGGACTTTGCCTTGGAAAAATTCCGCATGATCGGAAAAGAACTGGGAGTGATTTAAGCTCTTGCAATTGAATAGATTAAGAAACAAATAAAATATATGCCAAAATGGAGGAACCATGGCAAGCAAAAACAGTGCCGAGTATTACGGCAGTTTTAAGGAAATATCTCCCATCCGAGCGATTGCGGAGACTTTAATGAACACCCACAATGTTCGCAAAATCGACATTCGTGAAGCCTATGAAATGGCAAAAAAACAGCCCGGAGTGAATATTACGGACCTCCCCGTCTATCCCGAATTTGTGAAATTGCACAATCTCCCCGCCGATGCCAAAGTTTTGGACGATTGCCATGGCAACATTATCGGCCGCACAGCCAAAGCCCGTCGCTTCTACAATCGCCTGGATGCCAGCAAGAAAAACAAGGTTGAAGGCGACCTGCGCGAAGCCATCTGGCAGATGCAACACTATCCTCTGGTGAAGGCGGAAGCCATTTTGGGCATGGATCAAGACCTGATGATCAAAGCCACCTTCATCACCACCGAAAGCGACGTGAACAACGTCTATAACTGGCTTTTGAACTTTGCTCCCTACGAGCAGCTTCGCGAACAATATGAAAAAAGCCCCAAGCTGCCCATTCAGGATATCATCCTCATCGCCTTCAACGAATGGAGCAAGGAAGATGATCCCTTCTACAACAACGTTGGTGCCCCGCAGCTCGCGCTGGTGGATGAAAAACACAACGTGATCGTAAACCTGGGCATGCGCTATTTTGGCGAACGCAAAAAAGGCACGCTCACCCTGGCTTGGACCTCCGGCATCCGCATCGGCATGGCTGCCTGCCACGGCGGCATCAAGGAACTGGACTTCAGCACCTGCGAAGATCCCAAATATCACGGCCTTGGCAAGCGCTCCATCGCTTTCTACGGCCTTTCCGGAACTGGAAAATCTTCCCATACAAACAGCCATGACAACGCCGGAACCATGCCCAAGGGCGTTTCCAAAGTGGTTCTGCACGATGACGCCTTCCAGATCGACCTGGAGAACAAACTCTGCCGCGTTTGGGAGCCCACCCTGTTCGACAAAACCGACAGCCGTCCGCCTGATCATCCGGACTGGAAATATGCTCTGGCTGTGATGAATCACGCTGTGATAAACCTCGATGGCAAAAGGGTCCCGGTTGGTCAGGATGCCCGCAACCAGAATGGACGCGCCCTGCTGGATCGCTCTCTGCTGGGCAATTATGTGAACCGCTGCGCCTTCCCGAAAGCCTTGGTCTGGCTGATGAAGGACTCCGTCCTTCCGCCCGTGCTCAAGCTTGCGGACAAGCATCTTGCCATCGCCATGGGAGCCGCGCTCATGACTCAGCGCAACCGTGCTGAAAACGTCACCGAAGAAGAACTTAACAAGTTGGTCTTCGAGCCTTTTGCCAATCCTTTCCGAGTTTATGAACTCTATCGCGACGTGGAAGCCTTCATCAGCGTAGCAGACAACGGTGCAGACTTCTATTGCTTCAACTCCCGCGGCTACTGGAAAGAATCGGATGATGTCCTTGAAGCCATCCCGCTCAAGACCTCTCTCACCCTGCAAACCGCCATCCTGCTGGATCAATTGGAATGGGAACCCTGGGATGCCCTGCCCGGAGCTTTTATCCCCACCCGCGAAAGCATTGAAAAGATCCTGCCCGGATACTATGATCTCTATGATCCCGCCAAACGCGGCAACCTGGAACAATACCAGGCCCTGCTGAAAAACCGCTTCCAGCAGCGTCGTGAATACCTCCAGGAAAGTGACCTGAAGGAAAAACCCGAACTGCAAAAAGCCGTGGTGGATGCTTTGAACCTGAAAATCTAAGCCAACTACCAAAACAATCCAATATAAAAAGGAGCCCGCTAAAAGGGCTCCTTTTCTTTTTCCCTTCTTGGCTCTGGACAATAAACACCTACTAATCAACCTATAGTCATGCTATAGATTCTTTGGCTTGACTTTAGGTTGAGTATCAAGTAATTCTGGTTTGGGGTAAAAAGGATACCGAGACAAAATTGGAGACAACACCAATAATAGGGGTGCCGTCTCATAGGGTGGTGTAAATTGGCAGAGCCTAATGAGAAAATGATTGTTGTTCTGATATAGACATAAAATGCGAGATAGCCACCGGGATATCCCAGAATGCATAGGGGTTGACTTACCTATTCCTTAGCTACAGGATCTCCCAAACGAGAATAATTACAACCTCATTCGGAACAACCTATAGCTGCTTCCATGGGCTATCTTTATATTCATGCAGATATTTTTCTTGTAAGAACTAATGGCGCGCAAGAGTCTAAAAAATCGTGATTGGGTAACACTGGTTCGGTAATTTTCCAATTATGTTTCATGTCAGTTATTGTTCTCATGCCTACATTCTTATGAAATTTCACAATAAATTCAAAGTCTCGTATTTTTAATTGTACTGTATCTAATAAACCTTTATTTCTTAGTATCGCTATTGCTGCTGCAATACCTACAACTGCAACAAGCGCAATTGCTAAATACAACAGTACTGTCGACAATTCAAATGATTTTTTCACGGCTCGTTTAACTTCAGTATCAGTAATACTTATTTGGCTTCCTGAACTGTAGATAGCTTTTTTCAATTCCTCATATGTCCGAATATTTGACATCGTATCTCTCCTTAATTTTACAATATAGTGACAATAATTACTATAATATAGTATTACAATAGCTAATTAAGCTTATAAAGACCAGATTTCTATTTTATCACGTCATCATATTTATAGCACGATACTCTTCTGAAGCATGCACATAATTTGTCAACACATTTTTGTTTGATCACATCTCCCTTACGTTTTAATTATGACCTGTGTCTCATCTCACGATAATTGAACATGAACCAATAAAAGGCCCGGCAAAAACCGGGCCTGTATTATTAGAGTTAGTAGGTTTAGTTTTTGGCTGCAGGCAGCGTGGAGGAGCTTGAAGCATACACTTTGTAGAAGCGTCTTGCCAAGCCAAGGTTCATATCGTTGAAGTGGGTGTCTGTGGTTTCAGTCAGGAAGCTGTAGCCATCGTAGGGATTGTCGCTTGCCCACACCTGGTAGAAATTGGCGTTGGGCACAGCATTCCATTCAACTTTGATGTAGTCGTTGGCAGCATCCACATAGGTGATTGAGATGCCGGGTGTTGCCAGCCAATTCAGTATCACGCGCACTTCCACTGTGTCGCTGGCATTATCGGTTCCGTCGCTCACTGTAAAAGTGAGGTTTTCGGCTCCATACCAGTTTTCGGTGGCTGTGAAGGTCACGGTCAATCCGTTGATGGCAACGTTCACGTTGGTGTTTCCGCTGTAGTTGAGGGTGAGCGTATCGCCGTCTTCATCATGCACATATTGGGCAAAGTCAAGCACCAGGCTGCCGTTCATGTCAAATTCGAAATAAACGGGCAGATCGATGGTGGGAGCATTGTTTGCCGAAGGAATGTTGATCAGCAGGGCGAAGGGATCGCCGGCTCCACAGAGCGGCATAAGGGCACTGCGGCTGGTGTTGTCCGTCGCCAGAATGTAGTAGTAGAGCATCTGACCCAGGGCGGGAGTGGGAATTGAAGCCGTCCACTGCTTTCCTGAAACGTGGGTGAGCGTGACATATTGCCACTGTCCTGTGGCGCCGTGACGGTAGGCCACATAGGTGTTGGCAGGAGTCAGCGGGTTGTGGTGTGTGATTTGCACATCCACAACGATGCTGCTGTTTGCCATTGCCGAAGTGTGGGGCTGGTGCCAAAGGTGAATAAGCTGGCTGTCGTGAATGGTGTTTACACGGCAGTGCAGGGCATCGTCGGACAGCCAGGAGCTGTTGTAATAGCCTTGCACAGTGTAGCCTGGCATGGCGGCCTGATAGGCTGCGATGGCGGCGGTATCGTAGCTGGAGGCAGTGGAATTCCACTGGGGAACGTAAATCTTCCCGTTATAGATGAAGGAGTTTGCGTACGGCTCGTTGTTCGAGCTTTGGTCAACTCGATACACCTTGTAAGGCGTTCCATAGCTTGAAGTTTTGTTGGCAAACAGGTTCGCCACGTTTTCCAAGGCAGTGTAGTTTTGGTGATTTGAAGGCACGCGTGCCACCATCACTTTGTCCACGTCCAAAATCTTGGCATGGCAGTCGATGTGGTCGATGCTTGAATTTGCCAGCGGATCGGCATACATGATGTATTCGTTCACGCCCAGATATTCGCTCACCAGGTCTTCAATCTGGCTCAGGGTGTAGCTGCTGTTTTCAGTTTGGGTGAGTGTGGTGGACATCATCTTGCCGTTTCCATCGGTCATGGTGTTTCCACCGGTGGTGGTTAATGGCATGTAGGTGAAGTCCATATTGAAGTAGCTTGCCAAGGCTGCGGGCACAGCGTTATCGTAGGGTCGGGGGCGGTTGTATTCGAAGTCGATCAACGCCATTTCGCCAGTGGCATCGAAAACGGTCCAAGCGGAGTAATCACGGGTCCAGTATGTGTTTACTCCGTTGCGAACGATAAATTCCACGTTGCTCATGGTTGCGCCGCCATTTTGGAGCTGATTGCGTGCCGTGTTTTGGTATGTGGAGGTGACCAAGACATACAGCTTGCCGCGGGTGGAGAGATCAGCAAGAACAGATGTGGGCAGGCCAAAACCAGTGCCGCCTACATAAGCAACCACGGCGCCTTTAGCCGGCTCCCACTCCGCCACAAAACGGATGGGCTGCGGCTCGGGTTTCACGGTCATGGTAACGGGAACGCTCAGACTGGGGTGGTTCTCAGCATTGGAAGTAATCACCAGGTTGGCATTGTAGTTCCCAAGTGTCAGGGTCCCAGCGCTCAGGGTCAGAGTGAGTTCGCTGCTTCCGCCGGGCTGGATGGTTCCAGATGTGGGTGAAACGCTTCCCCAGGCGGCAAAGCTGGAAGGCGTGCTCCAGTTCAGAACTTCGGTTCCAGTGTTGCGGATGGCGAGGCTGGCTATGTCGCTGCTTCCTTCATAGACAGTTTTGGAAATGGATTCTGGTTCCGCGGCAATGGCGGGTCCAGTTGCGAGGGGCTGCAGAATCAGTTTCAGGTTTGGCCGGTATGAGGAGGTGCTGCCGCCGCTGAAGGTGTTGGTCTGGTCGGAAGAGTCATTTCGCGCAAACCGATATCCGTTGGAAGTGCTTGTGTATTGAACCTTTCCGGAGCTATTGTAGGATCCGATACGCCCAAAAGCTGTATCCACCACGATGTTGTCCACACCGTTCCATTCGAAAGGAGTGGTAAGGGTCAGCATATCCCAGCCTGTGGAGCTTGGCTGATATGAAGTGGAAGTCCAAACCGTGCTTATGCTTGTGGCAGGAATCCAGCTTGAAACGTTGCTTGCCGAGGTGTGTCCCATGCGGATGATGTAGTTTGGCATGGCCAAGGCGGGTGTCCCAGTCACGTTAAAACCGATCTTGGTGATCATGGTGGGCCCGACGACGCCGGCAGCGTTCAATTCAGTCTTGGTATATACCGACTGACCGTGCAGGCTTTGATAGTAAACGTTGATAGGGCAGGCCTCACTACTGCCTGTGTTTCCAGTTCCGCTTCCGAGGATGACTTCACTGATTTGGTTTGGCGTGCCAGAGGCAGTGTTTGAAGGGTCGGATTCACCAGCTGGGTTGCTGTAGATGGTGGTCACATGGTAGCTGTAGGTGGTGCCATTGCTCACGTCAGTGTCGTTGTAGCTGGTGCCGGTCACTGTGGTTAGAGCGCTTCCATCACGATAAACCCTATAGCTGCTGATGGCGCGGCTTTTTTCACCAAGTTCCGGGGTTTCATCGGCTTCACGTCCCTGCGCGGCGTTCCAGGAAAGCATCACAACGCTGTTGCCGCCATCGGCGACCAGGTTTGTGGGTGCGAACATATTCGGGGTGGCAGTGACTGTGTTTGAAGCGTCGGATTCTTCGCCATCGTAAAGGGCTGTAACCTTGTAATTGTAAGTGGTTCCGTTGCTTACTGCGGTATCGTTGTAGGTGAGGTTCGTAACCGTGGTGAGAGCAGAGTTGTTCCGGTAGATTTTGTATCCGGTAGGAGTTCCACTGGCGGGTGCCTCCCAATTAAGCTTAACGCTGCGATGACTCGCTTCAGCGGTCAGGTTTTGGGGTGGAAGCAGTATTTCTGCAGCGGGGAACAGCTTCAAACGCAGGTTTGGCAGGTTTGTGGACGCGGTCAGCGAAGTGGGTTGACTGATGTCGTTCCGTTGTTGTCTGGCGCGGTTCTGGCTTGAAGTGGTGTAAGTCCAGTAGGGATAGGAAGAAGTCCAATATTGGTAATCCTTTACTACCAAAATGGAGAGGTTGGCGCCACCGTAGAGAAACATGTTGTCCAAATCAATTTCCATCCAACCACTGGTGGCATCATTTGGCCAGTTTCCTCTGTAAACAAGAGTGTAGCCGGTGAGTGAATAAGTCCCACCGCTTAGGCTGGAATCCGTGGTGTTTTTCATATAAACCGAGACGGCTTCAATGGGATTGAGGTCCGCACCACTGGCTTTTTGATAGGCTATGGATTTAATGGTGCCGGGGCTGCCAATCTCGGAAGCCAGATAGATGGCTTCGTGAGTGCTATAGTTGTAATAGCGATCCAGAGGATAAGTTTGTGTGGATGTACCGGTGCCAATCACAAGTTCCAGCGGGGCTCCAATTTCCACTTCTTTTATGACGCTGGCATTGTATTGACCGGCGGTGGCGTTGAAATTCAAGGCAGCCAAGGTTCCCTGGGATACGGAGGAATTTGCGGAAACCTTGAAAGTAAGGGTTTTTTCGCCGTTGGAAGAAATGGCTGTGAAGCTGTCACTGTTCTCCACAATCGTAATCCCGGACGTGCTGCAGCTCAAGGTTGCCGTTCCGTTCGTGGAAGCTGCGGCACCGGTGTTTTTCAAGATGATGGAAACGTTGACGGTTTCACCTGGATCGAAGACACCGTTGTCATTGCCGCTGATTTCGGTGATGTTCATATCTCCGAATTCGAGGGCGGGAGCGTTGATGGTCTGGGTGAAATTATAAACCCAGGGGTCTTGTCCGCTCATGGTCATGGTGATGGCAAAATTAGCCACAGTGCCATTGGCGATGTTGTTGGCGATCGAGATGCTGTAAGCTTGGGTTTTGGTGACGGAAGCACCGGCTGCCAGGGAGGTGATGGTTTCGCTGTTATCCGTGATGGTAATCCCGGCAGTGCTGGTGGTGAGGGTTGCCGTTACATTGGAAGCGGTGGAACTGCCTTCATTTTTGAAGGTGACGTTGAAGCGTCCGGCTTCGTCGTATTCCGGCTGGTTGTTATTGCTATCCGCATAAACCACGCTGGTGACGTTCATATATGGTCCAGAGGCGGCAATCTGATTGATGGTGCCCACATAGGTGACCCGATCAAAAGCAGTGGCAGTGATGGTGTAGGAGATAATTCCGCTGGGGGGATTACTCAAGGTGATCGTGGCTGTTCCAGAGGAATTGGTGACCGCTCTGCCATAAATGGTGTTGTTGTAAGTGACGGCAACGAGGGCATTTGCCACGCCAGTGTTGACCGTGAGAGATGTGCCACCCATAATGATGGTGGCAGGGTGGGTCACGCTCATGGCGACGGGTGTTTTGGTGCGCATCAGCATGGAGGCATCACCAAAGATATGCCAGGTTTTGAACATATTCACGCCGTCTGAACCGTAGTTATCCATCATATTACAGGAAGAGTTGTAATACAGGCCGCCCACGGTGGTTTTGGAATTGGCAATGAGGAGGTCTGTAAACTCATCCTGAGCGCGCATGGGGGAAGCCCAGGATTGGTTGATGGTGGAGGCATATATTGCCACGGAACCGCCGTTGGCATTGCGCTGCCAAGCTTCCGCGAAGCAGGTCTGGGACACGAAGTTTCCATTTACACAAGCAACGTCCATGATCACGGGAGCTTTGGTGCCATTTGTGAGGTTGGTGGCGTTGGTGTTGTTGAAATTGGTGGTGACCCAATAGGTGTCTGCGCCGTGACCCACATAGTTGATCACCGCTCTGCCGGCATTGACGTTGGTGGTGACTGTGGAGGCAGAAGCACCGGGATCGTAAACTTGATCAACGGTAGTGTAGCCATAGTTGAGCAATTTTGTGCGGATGACATTCATGTGTTGGATATCTGTTTCATTGTTATCAGCACCGGAACCGCCTTCGTTGGAGGCAATGCCCATGGCTTGTCTCAGCCAGGTGTCTGAAGTGGTAAAGTCTCTTTCACTGGCGATCACTTTATTGATTTGGGCAGTGACTTGGGCGGTTGTTTCTGCAGAAAAGCGTCCAATAAAAATGTCTGGATAGTCGTCACTTCCTGCCACCAAAGAGAAGACAGGGTCGGCGCCGCCGCCGCCGCTGGAAAGTGTGGGGATCTGGGGCGCGTCGCCTACGATCTGAACAAAGGTGAGGCTGTTATCTGCGTTATAGCGGTTTTGAATGTAGGTTTGAAGCTGTGCTGCAGTGGTTCCGATGGTGGACCATTCCACAAGTTCAGTGTCAATACCCTTTTGGATTTTCCAATTCACGTAGGGCCGAATGGTGGTCATGAAATTGCTGTGGCAGATGACGAGCAATTTGCCAAAGCTGTCACTTACAGGGGTATAGCGATGGCTGTCCCAGTTCAGGAATTGGTTTTCATAGATGGAAACAAAATCACGGGAGATGCTGTCCCGGCTTCTGGTGATGGTGTTTACGTGGTCCGTTCCAGAGCTGTAAACCCTGACCTTGAAAGAAGTATAGACACGCAGGGTTTGGGTGACGGGGTTGTAGGCAAAGGGGTTGGTTTGCACCACGATGCCGCGGTAGTCTCTTAAAATGTAGGGTTCGGAAAGCTGTGCGACATTGCGAGGCCAAAATTCGTCCTTTTCATAGGCATCGCCAAAACTGTAGGGCACGGATGCTGGATTGACGTCACGTGTGAGCACGCCTTTGGACGGCGCCACAGGGACATTGTAGTCCTGATATTTAACGTCAAAAAGCTCCACTTTCATGAGGCTGGAATCATCAATGATGATGCTGCGATTGAAAACCGGCAGCTGTGGAAAGCCTTTTTCCTGCGTGATCCCTTCCTTGGGAAGCGTCACGTAGAACCATTTCTCTTGGGCGATGGTTACCGGTTTCTGTTCAAAATTACCAATCTGATACTGCAAAACAGTTTCAGATGCTGAGGAGGATAATACGGTTACGGAGTTTGTTCCGCTTCCGGTGGTGATGACCTGCGCGGTCAATCCAAAGATTGCCAGCAGCAGAGACATCATGATAATGAGTCGTTTCATCTGTTCTCCTTTATGGCTGATTAGTTTGATTCATCATTTTTTCCAGATCCTTCATGCCTTGGGGGGTGGAAAACTTTTTCATCATTTTTTTCATGTCTTCAAATTGGCGGATGAGGCGGTTCACCTCCATCACGGTGCGACCGCTGCCTTTGGCGATGCGCAATCTTCTGCTGCCGTTGAGGATATCCGGTTTTTCGCGTTCTTTATCCGTCATGGATTGGATGATGGCTTCCACGTGTTTGAGCGCATTGTCGTCGATTTTGAGATCAGCGGGAAGCTTGCGGCCCAAGCCGGGAAGCATCCTGATGATGGATTCCAGGGAACCCATCTTTTTGATGCTCTGCAGTTGTTTCAGGAAGTCGTTGAAAGTAAACTGGTTTTTGAGCATCTTTTTTGCCAGTTTTTCGCTTTCCTTGGCATCGACCGCTTCCTCGGCTTTTTCGATGAGGGTGAGAACGTCGCCCATGCCCAGGATGCGTGATGCCATGCGGTCTGGATAGAAGACCTCCAGATCTCCCACTTTTTCTCCGGTGCCCACAAAAGCCACCGGCTTTTCCGTGACCGCCTTGATGGAAAGAGCGGCTCCTCCGCGGGCGTCGCCATCCAGCTTGGTGAGGATCACGGCGTCGAAAGCCAGTTTGTCATAAAACTCTTTTGCCACGTTCACGGCTTCCTGACCCGTCATGGCGTCTGCCACAAAGAAGATGTAGTCCGGCTTCACAAAGGATTTGAGGCGAACCACTTCGTCCATCATTTCTTCGTCGATATGCAGGCGTCCGGCGGTGTCGAACAGAAGAAGGTTCACCATGTCCTTCTGGGCTTGGCGCAAAGCGGTGTCGGCAATTTTGATCACATCCTTGGTGTCTTGGGAAATCACGGGGATGCTGATCTGCTTGCCGAGGGTTTGAAGCTGGTCCACGGCGGCGGGACGGTAAACGTCGCAAGCCACCATCATGGGTTTGATGTTCTTTTTGCGGAAATGCAGGGCAAGCTTGGCGCAGGCGGTGGTTTTTCCGGAACCCTGCAAGCCCACCATCATCACCTTGGTGAGGCGGTTGTTATAGGCTTTCAGTTCAAAATCTTCGGTGTCCATCAACGCGATGAGCTGCTCGTGAACGATCTTGATCACCTGCTGGCCCGGGGTGAGGGATTTCATCACCTCCACACCCAGAGCGCGCTTTTCCACTTCCGCCACAAAGTTTTTCACGATGCGGAAGTTGACGTCGGCTTCCAAAAGAGCCATGCGGATTTCGCGCAGGGCGTCCTTGATGTTTTGTTCGGTGAGATAGCCTTTGCCGCTGATGTTGCGAAATACTTTATCCAGTTTTTCAGAGAGGCTGTTAAACATTTATCTTCCCTTTGGGGTAAAATCTATTTTTCATGGCTTCAGGGCAGTTCCCTCCTTGGCCCGTGCCCGATTTGCATTTGCTTCGCACCCGTCAAACACCCGCCTCCGGGCGGGAGGGATACGAGGACCCAACGGATAAAAGACGGGCAAATATTTAGGAGGAGAAGGTTTGGGCTTGCAAAATTTGCAAACTGTGTAAGGATTTGATGTGTTGCGTTTGTATGGTGGGGTTGCAGAACCATCATGGGTAGTGAGAGCTTAAAAACCACGCAGACTGCGGATGGTTTCAGAATAGTTCAGACTTTGAAAAATGTGGGAAGCCGAAACCAGGATATCGGCACCGGCGGAGATCAAAGCGGCGGAATTATCTGAATTTACGCCGCCATCCACTTCGATGAGGGTGGAAAGCTGTTTTTCCTCGATCCAGCTTTTCAGTTGTCTCACTTTTTCCAAAACGAAGGGGATGAACTTTTGCCCCGAGAAGCCGGGATTGACGCTCATGAGCAAAACGTAGTCCAACTCGGGCAGGATGCATTCCAAGGTGGAGATGGGTGCGGCGGGGTTGAGCGCGATGCCAGCCTTCATGCCGCGGTCTTTGATCCGCTGGACAAGACGGTGGACGTGATATTCGCATTCCTGATGAAAGCTGAGCCAGTTAACTCCAAGATCAGCAAGGGGATCCACATATTCAGCGGGGTTTGTGACCATGAGATGGGCATCCAGCGGAAGGGGGGAGAGCTGTCTGACCTTTTTTATCAAGGGCTGGCCGAAGCTGAGATTGGGCACAAAATGGCCATCCATCACATCCAAATGCAGCATATCAGCGCTGCCAACAGCCTGCAGTTCCTTTTCCAGATTGCCAAAATCGCAGGATAACACCGATGCGGCGATCTGAGTTTTGGGCATGGTTAATTCCTGATCATGAAGATGATCTCTTTGATATCCTCAGGTATGATTTTGCGGCATTGGTTCAGGATGTCCGCCTTACGCAGATAAAGCTCCTGCAGCCAGGAGTTGTTTTGCACTGCAACGTAAAGCACGGAATCCCGAAAACGCCAGGGATGGGAGCGTGAGGCCAAAAGAGGTCCAACGATGTCTTTCCAAGCGGAGTATAAACGCATGAAGGGGCGGTATTTTTCCCCGCCCACCTGGATGAGCGTTTCATGTATCAGGCTGTCGAAAGACCTCAGGGCCATGGTTCACGATCCCACTCAATTCAAAAAAACCGATCCGGCAGAAGCCGGATCAGTCTACTTGAATAAATTGGATGATGGAGAAATAGGCAAAAACTGCCGCGATCAAAGCTGCCAGATATGCCATGGCCAGAGCTGCAGCTTCGCCGGAAGCAACAACCACCAAAATGCCGGGCAAAATGGCTGCGAGAATGGCAAGCAGGTATCCAATTGCTGCACCGGCTGCACCTTTGCGGTTGCCAAAGATCAAGGCTGCGGCAATGAGACCGATGAAGACCAAAACTCCAACCACGCTGATCAGGATCATGCTTGCATTGATGTCAAACATATTTCCGTTGATCAGGATGAGGATGGGCAGCCCGATGGCCAAAAGCGCAGATACCGCTCCCACCACGATTTTGGTGGCAGGATTGGCTTCGGTGAGCTCAAAATGGCGCTGGCGTTTTTTGATGCTCAGATAGATGAGCGCCAAAATCGCTGAAAGCACGGCAAACACAACGATGAATCCCAAAATGCCGTGGCGCAAAAAGCCCAAAACCGACACGATGGCCACAAAAAGGACCACCACGATGAACTGCACGACGGGATTGGCGCTGGAGCCGGATTTTCCTGCGCGCTCGCCTTCCTTGGAATGCTTGTGCAGGAAAAACATGATGACGCCCACCACCACCACAATGAGGGCGATGATTCCCAAGGCAGCGAAATTGAATCCGCCGGAGGCGGCGTCGCCTCCAGTGAGATCGGCAACGGTGAGGTCGCCAGTGGCTTGAAGCAAAATGTTCAGCATGGATTTCTCCCGGTTTTATATCTCTTACTCAGGCTGCTCTTCAGCCTGTTCAGTTTCTTCCACTTCCGGTGCTTCTTCAGCAGCGGGCTCTTCAGGTTGCTGTTCAGTTTCCTGGATGGGAGCGGGTTCTTCTTCCACTTCCGGTTCAGGTTCAGACACAGGTTCAGGCTCCACAGCCGCTTCCTGGACAGGGGCTTCAGGCTGGGTTTCCCCGCCTTCTTTTTCCACAAGCACGGCAAGCACGGAGATTATCTCACGATGCAAGCGGATCGGCACAGTGAGTTCGCCCAAGCTCTTGATATGTTTTTCAAGCTGCACCGAATTTTTGTGGACATCGACGCCCTGGGCGGCAAGCTCGTTCACGATATCAAGTTCGGAAACGGAGCCGAACATGTTGTCATTTTCGTCAACCTTGCGAGTAAAGACCAGTTTAAGATCCCTGATCTTCCCGTCAAGGATTTTAAGTTCTGCCACAAGCTTGGCTTCTTCTTCGGCAGCCTGGCTTTGGATGGCGCCAAGGCGCTTCATGTTTCCGGGTGTGGAATAGATGGCTAAATTTCTGGGAATGAGATAGTTGCGGGCATAGCCTCGTTTCACCCGAACGACTTCACCTGCATTTCCAAGTTTTTCTATGTAGCTTAAGAGAATTACTTTCATGAGTGATTTCCTTTAATTTTTAGTTTTCTAAAGTCGAGCCAGATGTCGGCAAAGCCGATCAGCGCGACAGGTATGGTATTTGTGATCGCAAGCACGGCCACCAGCAGGATCAGCAAAAAGTTTGTTGACTCTCTGGCAAACCAGTGGAGCAGGACTCCAATTCCCTGGAAAAAAGGCAGCAAAAGCAATGCCACCAAGGAATTGAGCAAAAGCCCCCGGAATTGCGGAAGGAAATAAAGCGGCAAAACCGCCAGCACCAGCAGATTGTAGTAAACAGGAAGCATCATGTGCCTGAGGGATTGCCTGAAGCCCAAAAAGCGCATGTGGATCAGGAATCCCAAGGTTAATGCTGTCAACTGACTCACAATCCAACTGGCGGGGAGCATGGTTTGCATGAATTCCAAGCTTTGCCGGGTTTGGTCTGTTTGCAAGAGCTGGGGCATGAGCCTTTCCACCTCTGCCATGGCCTGCGTGAATGATGAACTGATGTGGGTTTCAAAAACGTGGTACCTGAGCATGCCATATATAATGATCAGCAGGGCGGCGTGAGTGAGTGCCAGCACGGGTTTTCCAAAGCGCTGCAGGCTCCAGATATAGAGCAATACAGCCAGCCCGGCTCCGAAGAAGGCGTCCGCAGCCAGCAGCATCAACGGAGGCTGCTGCAGCACAAAAAACGCCGACAGGACTGGGAACACCAGCCAGAGCAGAGCGCTGTTCTGAGGTTTGCCTTGGGTTCTGATCATGCGCATATGAAGTCCGGTAAACATCAGCAAGATGCCCAAAAAAGGGTTCATCATTGCCAAAGCTCCCAGCATCAGGTCCAAAAAAAGCACTATTCTATCACGTAGGGCAGCAGCGCCATTTGCCGGGCGCGCTTGATCTCCATTGTGAGCTTGCGCTGGTGCTTGGCACAAGTTCCAGTCATGCGGGCGGGGTCAATTTTACCCACATCCGAAATGAATTGGCGCAGAGTGTCCAAGTTTTTATAGTCGATCACCAGTTCTTTATTGGCACAAAAACGGCAGAATTTTTTACGGCTGTATCTTCTTCTTTTATCTGAAAAGTTCATTTATATCTCCTGTTTAGAATGGAACGTCGTCGTTCGTGGCATCATCAGCGGGTTTTTCGTCGGGTTCGGGAGGAAGGGGCGGCTCTTCATTTGGGACTTCCGCAGTGCGGTCCTGCCATTCCAAGGTTTGGACGCTGTCGGCAATGATTTCGAAAGATTTGCGGTTGACATTGTTTGAATCCACATAGGTGCGGGTTTCTATTCTGCCTTCCACCAGGACTGCTGAACCCTTGCGGGCTTTGTTGCTCAGGTTTTCAGCCAAGTATGTCCAAGCCACCACATCGATGAATGAAGTGGATTTTTGCCATTGGTCAGATTCATCTTTGTAGTTTCTATCTACAGCAACATTGAATCTTAACACAGCTTTTCCGCTGGGGGTGTATTTCAGTTCAAGATCGTGGGTGATGCGGCCCGCGATGAAAGCTTTGTTCAAGCGGGGAAGTTTCAGGTCTGCCATTTTTTCTCCTACTTTTCCTTTGCCACAAACATGTGGCGGATAACATGCTCATTGATGTTGAGCTGTTGCTTGATGCCCTTCACCGCGGCAGGATTCATGTTCAGATAGTTCACAAAATAGTGTGCCTCGGTGGTTTTATCAATTGGATAGGCCAGCATTCTTTTTCCCCAAGGATCGATTTTGATGATTTCTCCACCGGTTTCCTTGATCTGGTTCAGGATGCTTTCGTTTTGGGCGGCGGCTTCATCCTCGCCCAGTTTTGGTGATAGTATCACCATCAGTTCATAGTGTCTTTCCATTGTCGTTCTCCTTTGGACTTTTGTTTCCGGCTTGAATATCGCCGGAACAGGATTTCTTCCAGACGCTGTAGGCGTTCAGCATAGTGCTGAAGTCGCTTTTTATATATACGTCCATAAATTCACAAGTTTGCTTCAGCACAGGCTGCAGCTTTTGTAGTTCCTCGCTGGAAAAGTCTTCCAAAACATATTCCCGCGGATCGCTGTCGTCGCGGCCAATCCCAATGCGGATGCGCTTGATCTGGTCTGCAGGTAAAACCCCCAAGAGGGATTTGATGCCATTGTGGCCACCATCTCCACCACCTGAGCGGATGCGGATAGCCCCCAGGGGGATTTCCAAATCGTCGTAAACCGCCAGGATTTGGCTTGGTTTCCAGCGACGCAGCGCCTCTTCAAGCGCCAGGCCAGAGCGGTTCATCCAGGTGTTGGGTTTGATCAAGCAGGTATCCTTGTGGAGCAGGAAATCAAACAGGTCACCGTGCCGAAACTTCAAGCCGCGCTTTGCAGCCCAAGCATCCAGGCACATGAAACCTGAATTGTGACGTGAGAATTGATATTCCTCACCAATGTTTCCCAGCCCCAGGATCAGCTTCACTATTCAGATGCTTCTTCCCCGGCTTCGGGAGCAGCTTCATCGCCTTCAGCTTCATCGGCTGATTCAGCGCGCTTGGCATGCACAACAACCAAGGGCTGGTCTTCACTGTCTTTATAGCTCCATTTGCCTTGGGGCAGATCCTTCACCTGGAGGGAGTCGCCAACGTGCAAATCAGAGATCTCCAAAATGAGATCACGGGGCAGATCCTTGGGTTTGCAGGTGATTTTGACTGTTCTTTGCAGAATGTCCACAAAGCCGCCTTCTTTTTCGCCGGCAGCTTCACCTTCAAATTGGATGGGGATTTCGAATTCCATTTCGGCGCCTTCTTCCACCACGAAAAAGTCCAGATGCAGGAACTGGCGTGAGACGGGGTGCACCAGCTTGTCTTTCAAAATGCAGTGATGCTTTTTGCCTTCAAGTTCGATCTCGTAGAAGGCGAGTTCGGTGAAGCTCTTTTTGTAGTAGTTCAAAAAGACTTGACCGTCCACGCAGATGGGGGTGGATGCCAGGGATTTTCCATAAATCACGGCAGGGATTCCACCTTTGGCGCGCAGGTTGGTCAGGTCGCTTTTTTTGGATGGTGTCCGTTTTTGTGCTTCAAGGTTAAATGTCATTATTATTCCTCCAGTCTTTACGCCTTATTCAAACAGGACGCTTAAAGACTCCTCTTGATGTATATTTGTTATGGCTTTCGCCAGCATTGTTGCTATTGAAAGCTGGGTTATTTTTTTGCAAGCCGCTGCTTGTGGCGAAAGCGGAATCGTGTTTGTGATAAAAAGCTGTTCAATCGGCGATGCTTCAAGGTTTTGCACGGCAGAGCAGGAAAGCACACCGTGGGTGCAGGCAGCGTAAACTTTTTTAACTCCGTGCTCCATCAGAACTCCGGCGATGCGGATGAGGCTGCCGCCTGTGTCGATGATATCATCATACAGGATCGCCGTTTTATTCTTCACATCTCCAATGATGTTCAACAGGATGGTTTTGTCAATATTTCCCACCCTGCGCTTGTCTCCGATGGCAAGTCCGCAATCCAGCCTTTTTGCCAAGGCTCGGGCGCGGTTCGCCCCGCCGGAATCTGGAGACACCACCACCGGATTGTCCAAATCCATGGTCAAAAAATGGCGTGCGAAGCCGGGAATGGCATAAAGGTGATCCACAGGGATATTGAAAAAGCCCTGGATCTGTTCAGCATGGAGGTCAACAGTTACAACGCGGTCTGCTCCGGCAGTGGAGAGAAGATCAGCGGTCAGCTTTGCCGTGATGGGCACACGGGGCTGGTCTTTTTTGTCTGAACGAGCGTAGGCGAAGTAAGGAATAACGCAATTGATCCGTCTTGCCGAAGCGCGTCTCAAAGCGTCGATTATGATCAGCAATTCAATGAGATTATCGTTCACAGGACGGCAGGTGGGTTGGATGATGAAAACATCCGCTCCACGCACGTTATCGTTGATCTTTACAAAGCTTTCGTCGTTCGAAAACTTAAAAAGCTCAACGTTGCAAAGTGGAATCTCCGCGATGGCCGAGATCTCCTCCGCAAGCGGAAGATTTGCCCGACCGGAAATCAAAATAATGTCAGGTTTCAATGTGGCTCTCTTCTCTTGATATGCTTCGCACGATGAATGACGAGTATCCTTTCCCGTCAAAATATTCCTTGCCAGCCTTTTGCAGGTTGGCATCCTCATAAATTCCAAAACAAGTGGGGCCGCTGCCGCTCATCATCGCAACTTTGGCTCCAGTTTCGGTTAGTTCATTCAGTAAACTGTCGACGACCGGGTATGCCTGCCTGATTGCAGGTTCCAAACGGTTGAAAAAGCTTTGAGTTCCGGCGTTGGGATCCCAGTGTCTTCTTTCTTCCGGCTTGGCTTTTGAAAGCAAACCATAGGCGCTGGAACTGGAAATTCCAATGCCGGGATTCACCAGAAGCAGGTCCAGGGGCATGAATGGCCGGGGTTCCACTTGTTCTCCTCTGTGGGTGCCCCAGGCACAGCCACCGTGAAGAAAAAACGGGACATCGCTCCCAAATTCGGCGGCGATCCGCTCCATTTCGACAAGGCTCAAGTTCAAGCTCCAAAGCGAATTCAGCGCCCGAAGCGTCGCGGCTGCATTGCTGCTGCCGCCGCCAAGACCGGCTGCCACGGGAATATATTTTTCCAAATTGATCTGTACACCGGCTTGAGGCTTGAATTCTTTCCTCAGATATTCTGCAACCTTGAAAACCAAGTTATTTTCAACTGTCAATTCTGGCAGGTTAGACCATAAATTCACACTGGGGCTTTTTGTCAAAACAAATTTAAGTGTATCATACAGAGAGACACTGCAAAGCAGTGTCTCGATCTGATGATAGTTGTCTGGAAGCTTTCCCAGAACCTCAAGAAACAGGTTTATTTTTGCGTAGGAATTTAGCAACACCTTTTTTCTGTTTCTGTGGTACGTCATCGCCATAGTAATAGTAATAGTAGTAGTAATAATAGTAGTAATTCTGTTTGTTGTAATACTTTTGCACAAACACACGGTTAACGATGATGCCATCGATATTGGCGTCGATATTTGCCATCAGTTCCTTGGTGCGTTTGATGATGCCTTTTTCGGTGAAGCCACAGCGGACCACGACGAAGGTCAGGTCCACTTTTTTAGCAAGGATGAGGGCGTCTGTGACAACAATGATGGGCGGTGTGTCGAAAAGCACGAAGTCATAGCGTTTTCGTAGTTCCTCGATGAAATCATCAGTACGAGCAGAAGAAATCAATTCTGAAGGGTTGGGCGGGATGAATCCGCTGGTTATCACATCCAGGTTCGGAATGCCTGAGGCTTTAACAACCTGCTCCAAAGGAACATCGGTATCGATCAAATAGTCACTAAGTCCGTTTTCTTTTTCCACACCAAATTTGTTGTGAACCATGGGACGGCGCATGTCCATATCCACTAGGACCACCTTGGCGTTCATCTGGGAAAGAGTGATGGCAAGGTTTGCCACTGTGGTGGATTTACCTTCTTTGGGTCCGGATGAGGTGACCAAAAGAGTTGCACTATCCGAGGGTTTTCTGGCCAAGATATTTGTGCGCAGGGTGCGATAGGATTCGGCAATTGGTGATTTTGGTGCATAGTGGGAAACCAACTGCATCATCACAAAGTGCAGTGATTTGCTGAGTTGCTCCTTGTTTTCACCCTCTGCCTGCTCGATCATGCTGTTGAATTCCATGATCTTGGATTCGGATTCCTGAATCACAGGAATGGTGCCCATGATGGGAAGCCGCACATAGTTTTCCATGTCTTCCAAAGTGCGCAGCTTGGTATCCATAGAGTGAACCAAAAATGCAGCGCCCACGCCCAAACCCAAGCCCAGAATGATTCCCACAAGGATGTTCATTGGAACGCGGGGTTTGATGGGTTTTCCGGGCATTTCTGCATAGTCCAAAACCCTGATATTACCGATTTTGGCTTGCTCAGCAATGCGGGCGTCTTCATACTTTTCCATCATGATGCCGTAGATTTTTTCGTCCAGGCTCATGCTTCGAAGCAGACGTGCATACTCCAGTTCTTTGTCTGGTAATGTGATTAGGCGATCGTCAAAAATAGCTTTTGTTTGTTCAAGACCATTTACAAGAGTGCGGCTCATCTCCAGATCTACTTCCGCCTGAACAATTTTCATTAAAAGATCGTTTCGGACAGTCAGAGGATCTTTACTCAGTGTAATAGCAATGAATTTGTTGATTTCATTGTCCAAAGTTTCTTTTGTTTTGCCCAGTTCGCTGGTCAAGAGCTTCATTTGGGGGTGGTTTTCGGAATAGTTTTCGTTGGTTTTCAGCCGGGCGATGGTGGACTGGATTTCAATTACCTGTTTGCGCAATTCTTCAATATAGGGTGCTTGCAACACATTTTCCACTCTGCTCAGCATTTCATCCTGATCCTGCATCTGGCTGTGAAGCACTTCCAAAGTTTTCACTTTGACTGCCTGGTCTGTTAGGGCTTTTTCGTATTGTGCTTCAACATCTGAGGATTGATCAATCCATTTTTTGGTGGTTGTTGAAATTTCCACCAGCTTGTTTTCATTCTTGAAGTTACGCAGGTCATCTTCAGAAATTTGCAAACGACGTGAAATTTGGTCAAGCTGTTCTCCCAGAAACTCACGGATTGTGGTGAATTCCAGCCTGGCAACCTGTGTGTTTTGCTGCTGAACAGCGTCTGCTATAGCGTTTACGGCAGCCATGGCTTCTGCACGGTTTGTGGATTCGAAAGAGAGCCTGAGGATATCTGTATCACGTTTCGATTCGATTTGGATGCGTCTCAACGCTCCAGCAGGATATGATGAACCGCTGATTGGGTAGGATTCCCAGTCCGGGCTCTTTTTCATGATTTCATAGGCGGCATTGAGGATGGGTCGGCTTCGCATCAGCTCGATCTGGTTATTTATATAGTTTTTTCCGCTGCTGGTACCAGTGATCATGAAAATATCAGCACCTGTGCTTTGGTTATCCAGAAGTAGCCTGCCCGACGCAGAATAGATTTTTGGCTGCCTGAAAGTGTAGATCATTGTTCCAGCAAGAGTCACCACGAAGATCAAAATGATAAGATAGCGATATTGGAGCAATATCCGCAAATAGTCAGTGAGTTTGATCTCTTCGCTTTGTGGGATATCAACTGGTTGGTTGTTTTGTTCCATTTCTTGCCACCTTATAGAGTTGTGATCATTTTATAGACACTGAGTGCAATTGCTGCCTTGGAAAGGAAATCTGCAACTTTACTGAATGCATAGAAAATGGTGCCTGAAACCACAACGGTGTCACCTGGCTGCAGCCGGAGGTCATATACAGTGTTATCTGTTTCCTCGCCTGTCAGTTCATCCAGCACCCTGGTTGTAGTTTTTTTTGTAGCCAGATACTGGTCATCTGCGGTTTCCATGTATTTTTTAAAATTGATCCAGATTATTTCCGCATCGGATTCGTCGCCAAGAGTCTGTTTGGCAGGACGGATAATGCGTATCTTTGTGAGCTTGGCATCTTCAGCAGGTCCGCCAGCCAGAGCCAAAAGCGTAATGAAATCTGTATCGTCTGGCACCAAGTAGAGACCCGGCTTGTGCACACGTCCCAATACATACACGTTCATTTTCAGCTTTTGTACACCGCTGCGGCTTCCTTCATAGGAATAAGCCGATGTGGGGCTTAAAGATGTGGCCATATTGTCTGTTTGGGCAAACAATAATAGCGTTGCACACAATACTGCTAATGTGATCAGGAATTTTTTCAAGATATCCTCAATATTCCAATTTTTTGTTATTTTCTCAAATCATCGATTTACGTCAAGACATATTTTCCAAACAGCATGTTCTCATGCAGGAAACAGCCGTAACAGGCTGAACAATGCAGCGTAAAAAGTCCTTTAATAAACAGCATAGTTTGCTCAGACCGGCTCAATCGGTCAATCGATCCAAAGAGTCCCAAAGAACTCATTGTATATGAACCACTCGCTCGTGCGATTCGGAGCCCATATAGGCTTGCATTTCTTCATCCCAATCAAAAGAGTCCACTCTCCAGCGCAGGCTGCGACCTGAGTATTGCAAGGCCAAGTTAGAGGGCATGCTGATGGTTAACGGATCTTCTTCCAACGCCACAAAAAGGTCTTCGTGCCACACATATTCATAGTTTTCATCGAAAAGAATAAGCCTGAATTTGCCCACTTCTCCGCTGCGATTCCAACTGAAGCGCGCATTTAACGGAGAAACGGTGGCACCATTTTCTGGTGAAAGCAGGATACTTTTTGCCAAAAGCGCATAGGATGTTGTATCAGATCTGGATGAGTTTCCAGCCAAGTCCACCAAATCGATGAAATATGAATACCACACTCTTTCGGTGAGGCGGCTGTCTGTATCCAGATAGTAATCCGCTGTTGCAGAAATGGAATCGATCAACGCTGGCTCCGGATTAAAATTGTTAAAACGCCATATTTTTACATGGCTAAGATCGGTATCCTTGAAAGGATCCCAGCTTACCCGAATCCAGTTTCCGTCTGGAACTGTATCAATTCCATTGTTGTCCTCATTCAGGAAAACTGTTTGACCTTGGTAGATCACTGGCGGGTCTCCAGTATCACCCAAATGTGGCGTCATCACAGGTGTAATGGGGGGTGTGGTGTCTTTGTCGTCTTCATCTCTTCCCGCACATGCAGCAAGAAAAAGAATGACGGCAAGAAGCAGGGCAATGCTGATCTTTTTCATTGTTAATCTCCCTAAAAACTGACTCTCAAGCCAATTCGGTTGGTTATTCCCACAGGGTTTGTGACCAAGGCATAGTCAATTCCTACGCCATAGATGTTCAAAGAGGCGCCGCAAGAAATGTTTTTATCGTAATAGCCTGCACGGATCGCGCCCAGATCTTTGTATGAAAACTGTGCTCCAAAGTGGCTGCAGCCTTCATACACATAATCGTAGTCGTATGCCAAAAGCACTTCTGAATCCAGAGGTGGGATCGGCTGGGTTACGGCCACTCCCAGTTTGGTGTTGAAAAGGACTTTGTCTCTATGTTCGGAATAGGTGTCCCAACTGATGTCGGTACCGGCAATATCTTGGAAGTTCAAGCCAAAATCGAGTTTTCCAAGGGCTTCCCAATCAAAAAGTACGCCCAAATCAGTTTTCACCTTCATGCCGAAGTCTATACCGGTACCTGTTCCCTGATTGTTCATCAGGTTTCGTTTGATGAATTTGACATTCCCACCCAAATGGAAATCCATAGGCAACGCAAAGAATAGCCAACCCATGTTCAGGTCGTAGTGCAGATGTTTCGAGAAAGCAAATTGATAGAGGTCATCGGTTGCCTTGAAACTCCCGTCCGGGACGCCCGGAAGCTGCAGTGCGGCGTTGTTTATGCGCTCGTCCACGTTTGTGCCAAGCAGGTAAGTCTCTGAAAAAACAGGAATTTCCGAGACTGTGAGTCTGGTTAGGTTTACCCCGATGGTCACATCGCTCGGCAGGGGTTGGCAATATGTGATGTGGTCATATGACGCCAATCCCGAATACAAAAAGGCGTGCATTGCAGAAATCTCGGGTTTTTTGATCTGGGAAATGCCGGCGGGATTCCAATATATGGCGCTGCCGTCATCTGCAATGGAACTGAAGGCGCCGCCCATTCCCAGGGCACGCACTCCGGATCCTATCATCATGAAGTCTCCCGCGTAGCGTCCCGCAGTCAGCGAAACAGCTGCAAGGGTCAATAGTATGATCATCAATATTCTGTTTTTCATGTGGAACCTCTATTTCAGAATTGCCATTTTCATTGTTTTTTGGATTTTCTGCCCGTTTTTCCGTGCAGTGATCCGCCAGAAGTATGTACCGTTTGCCAGATACATTCCTTCTTCATCTTGACAGTCCCAACCGTAAAGGGTTCTGGGATATTCATGGTATCCCACACCGGCGGGAAGGTTAAGAAATTCTTTCACCAGCCTTCCAGAAAGAGTGTAGATCTTGATGGAAACCTCATCTGCATCATCTGTCAATGTATATGTGAAACGGGTTCGTCCATCGTTTTTAGGATCCACTGCGCGCCCCAGAACGGGGTTCGGATAGTTTGCCACATTGATCATGTCAAAGCTTTCGCTTACCGTGAACTGCATCTCGCGTGTGTTATAGTTTCCGTTTACATCTTTGCAGTCCACCACCAAGCTGTATCTGCCTTTGGAAAGATCAAGTTGATATTTGAGCGGAACCCGGTTCACGTTGTCTGTGCGCACGGTGACCACATAGTCTGAAGGTGGCACCAAGCTTCCATTCAGAAAAAGTTTCAAGCTTTCTCCATACACATCAATGCCGTTTGCATCACTAAGTATGAGCGAAATCACTCCTTTCCCTGAAATATGGCCTCCAACGGTGAATTCCTGATCTTGGACATTGACGTCGATGGCAGGACGCACGCGGTCACGATTTCGATAGATGGTGTAGATTCCCTGGCTGGGCACCATGAAAACCACCTTGTCTTCGGTGGAGGAAATATTCCCACCCTGCAGCAGCCATTTATTCACACGATCGTCCCAGCGGTAGATTTTATAAGAATTCTCGGATTCCAGGTTTTGGGTTTCAGAGTCAAAAACACTGTAGAAAAAGCTAAGCTGGATCTGATGGTTGTTGACAAAAGTTCCGGTGGAATCAACCAAGGCAGTGTTTAGCGTCCTGATTTCGTAGGCGTTCGATTCAGGGAAGCTCGGCTCTGCATCAAAGCTCCTAAGCTTGATGCTGGAAATATCCGGTTGGTTTTGTGCGTCCCTGGTGCCAACGCTGCTGATATTGAAAACGGCGCTTTGACCAGTTGGAACAAGGTTTGGAGGGACCTGACAGCTCACATTTCCGTCCAGGCTTGTGATGGTGCCTCCCTGCGAGTCTGTCTCGTGATAATTGTAATCTGCTGTAAGTTTGATTGTGTTGCTGATGTCGAAGTTGTCAGTTTCAGAGGCTGGGTTATCCTGACCATGCCATTCCGGGAAAACCCAGGATGTGTTCACTTTGGCATGAAAAGTATAGCTGCCGGGACTCAAGCCGTCCAACGGAATACTTTCCCAGCGTTCTCCAGCAATCTCAAGCGGCGCAAAAACCTGTTCAGAAAAAAGACTTTGGGGACCGTCAACCAGCTTGACGAAAAGCTTCAGGTCAGTGGGGATGGACGTTGCATTACCATTGTTCCCGATAAAAACCCTGATTTCCCGGGTTTCGTCAGCACATTCAAGTTTTATATCCCGCATGGCAAGATCTGGACCGCGGGTTACATAGTTATGATTTATCGATTCCACTGTGCCAGAATCGGTCGTTATGCTATATTTATAGGTTATTTCAGTTCCAGTGGTAATAGGTGGAACTGCCAGGCTGGTGATGTATGTCCCTTCCTGGTCAGGGTTTAAAACCATGGGCAGGGTTGCCCAACTGGTTCCTGAGCCCAAGCGATATTTGCAACTCATGGACAGAATTTCTTCGTTTGCAAAAGGCTTGGCCACAAAACGCACGGAATCATTCCAGGCAGGACTGTCTGGAAGTGTTGCAATATGTTCAACTGCGGCACGTCCCACGCCAAAGAAGCTGCGACCCACATATTCCTTTGTTGCGGAATATCCTGCCACATAAATTTCCCGCGTGTATGGAGGATTCACGTTTGTTGGGATTTCATAGCTTGCTGAAAATTGTCCATTGATCACGGGAATGTCGTAGGGAATGTTGACAGTCACTTCGTTTGTATTAAGAATGTAGAGCCTTGCTGCCAGCACGTCCGGAGGGAATTGTGCACTGACGTTCAGCGTCTCGCCCGGCATCAAAACATGGTTTTGTGCAGTCACGGGGATTTCACCCACGGGCTTCAAGGTTCTGATCAAAGGGTCACCCAGCAATGCGGAACCGTTCATTAGGGCATAACGAGCCGCGGAGAGCGTGGTGGTCACATAAAACCTTCCCAGGGTGTACATATAGGCTTCACCCAGAGTATCGAAGTCATGCTTGAACAGCGCTTCACACAGAGCCAAGCCCCAATCAAGGTCTTGGTACATATAGCCCAGGCCGCTGAAGCCAAAAGTGGCGATTGCGCCCTTGTTAGGCTGCATCACCAAGGCTTCTCCGATGCTGTTGATGCCGTTTGTATCGAAAGCGGATGCATAGCAAGCCAGACTGACCACGATGGGATAAACTTGGTTGTTCAGCGTTGCCACGTCATTGTAGTTGAAAAGGTTATAGTCAGCCCAGATGCGTCCACCTCCGTGACCGATGAAGTGCAGATATTGGGTTCCGGAGTTGATGGCGTCCTTGAGGTCGAAAGTTCCGCCAAAGTATTGATTGCTGACTGTTTGAGTGGAAGTGTAAACCCTGGTGGCGCGATAATCCATCGGCATGGTTCTTCTGCGGATGATTTCGGATTGTTGGGCAAAAAGATCGTCAGAATCCGTAATTTTTCCGCCGGAGGTAATGGTTAGATGGCTGTTCCAGAGTCTGTTTGTAAGCAGTTTATTGCGATAGTCCCAAGCTTTTTGGGCAAAATCCATCACATGCTGAGGTTTCCAAGCGTTGATGCGTGCAACAGCGATGTCGGGAACCAGGTCGTCTCCCACGATGGTGGCATACCATCCATCGCTGGCGGTTGCACCGTGTTGGCTGGTCCAGGTCATTTTGATCGGCACCAGCTGATAGGTTCGGGCAGGGCTGCCGTCTCTTTCGTCGTTTGTGCCTTCTCCTAAAAGAATCACGTGATTCAACTGTGGCGAACTCCAATTGTTGTAGGCATATCTAAAGAAATCCTTCAGACTGTCAGCACTGCGAACCCCGTGGTTGAATTCGTCAAAAATATCCTGATAGTCAACTCTGGCAACGGTGTGACCGTCCGCTTCCCAGATTGATGTGAGCAGGTCTCCACCTTCGGAATAGATGAAATCCCTTCTTCCCACCATGATCACATTTGCTGCATTGGCAGGGTTTTTCAGGTCGGAGGGAAGGTTTAGCCTCATATTCAGAGGTGCCAGTTTTTGGTTCTCTGTAACTGCATAATATTTCACTTCTGTGGAAGCCACACTATCCTGGATGCTAACTGTCCAAGGGGCAAAGCCTTCCACACTGAAGGGCTCGATCTGGAGATTGTTGAAAACGCTCGAACCTATTTTATAAACCGAAACGTTTTCATTGCTGAAACCGCTGACTTCAAACTGATAAAGTCCCGCCGGACGGTTCGAGGGCTTGCTGAATTTGATTTTATCTTCACTGGTGCGATACTCACGCCAATATTTCAGCTCGAGCCAATCCAAAAGCACCTGCTCTCGATTTCCAGAAACCGTATTTCCGGAAAGGCTGATATACATATTGTTTGTGCCATGGCGGAAATATGAGTTTGCCACAGGACCCGCGTTATTAAAGATTTTTTCGGTTTGACCCACCCAACTGTGGGTGTTGATCATGGCTTCATTTATTCGCACTGTGGCTTCATGATCATATTGACCCGGACCAACAGCCGTGGCATAAGTAAGCCCATGCAGCGCCACAGTTACGTTTGCAGTTCTAACTGTACTGTCAATTGGATACTGCAACTGAAAAGGAATGATGTCCAAGTCCGGTGCATTTATCTTGCGCCAAAACCAGTAGTCTTCTTTGTAGAATTCAGGGTCCCTTGATGACCACGAGTTACCAAGCTTATCCATGATCAGCTGTTCTTCAAAGTGGACAGTATGTTCATAGGCGTCCGGCACAATATATTGTGCGGGGTTGGAAACCAGCAAACCTCCGTTTTCAACAGCCATTCTGGCGCCCAGGCTGCCTTTGTAGTATAGGGTATAAACGTTTTCCTCGGTGTAGGCGTCATGATAGCAGGTTTCTCCATAATGACGATCTCCATAGAATTCTAAATAATCTCCTGGATCAAAGCTGCCGTCTTTTTCACCTTCAAAGTGAATGGGAACGGCGCCATGACGATCTTTCAATTCCAAAAATCTGGGATCCACCGTTTCCGGCAGCCATGCCATTTCCACTTCCAAAGAGTCTGCCATGGTCAGAATAAAGCTGTTCAGCGCTTCGAAAGTGACCTTATAGATCCCTTCCTTGTTTGCCAGAAATTGGATTTCATTCACCTGCGAAGTTCCATTTTTTGGAGATTCATAAGTGAGATCCTTCTGCTTTGGCAGGCGCCAGCTTTTGGAGCTTGCATTGTTTAAAAATAGGTGATCGGCAATTTGATCCACGGGATTTTCGCTGTATTGCCAGCCCGGAGTGGCACTTTTAGAGCCAAGGATCTGCACCCGGATGGTGAATCCGGTGTTTACAACAAGCTCTTTGCTGGCGGCGCGATACTGGAACGGATAAAGCCGCAGCGGCACAAATCGGCGGTCTCCAATGAAGGCCGCATCGCCGGTTTCCGCAATGGATATTGGCCACATCTGCTGGCTGCGGTATGCTTTGGAATCTTGGAAAAACAGATGTTCCACATCCTCGTTTTCCACATTCATTTTATATATTGGCTTGAGGTTGATATTTTTTAGAATGCTGCTTTGCACGTCCAAAACCTGGATGCTTATTTCTCCGTCCACCGGAATGGCAACCGCTTCACTGAACACTCTCAGCTCTGGAAAGCCTTCAATGGCATGGATGCTGCCTTGGTCGGTCTCAATCACATTCCAGGTTGTCCCTTCAATCGTTTGGTATCCAATTTTATATTCAGGCAGGGTGAACTGTAAAACAAGTTCATTAGAATCCTGGCTGACCACGCTCACCTGCGCTCCCAAAAAAACCAACGGGAGTAGCAGCAAGCCCAATACTATGCTGAACCTCATATCGTCTCCAAAATCATATCTGATTGCGGGGCAATGCAATGTCTTTTCGAAAATGTTTTCCCGAAAAGTCTATGGTTTCCAAATCTCCATACACTTTTTCACGAGCTTCGGCCAAATTGTCCCCCAATGCCACCAGTGACAAAACCCTGCCGCCGGAGCTTACCAATCTGCCTGCTTCTTCCTTCACTCCGCCGAAGCGGATCAGGCTTTGAATTTCTCGTGAAAAATCAAGGTGATGGCCTGTGTTGAAACTGCCTGGATATCCCTGCGAACTCATAATCACGCAAACGCTGCTTTGATCGCTCCAGTCCAGTTTCAAGCCGCCAACTGTTCCTGTGGTAACAGCTTCGCAAATTTCTATGAAAGATGTATTTAAAAGCGGAAGCAGGGCCTGGGTTTCGGGGTCGCCCAAACGGCAATTATATTCCAAAACCTTGGGACCTTCCTCCGTGATCATCAAACCGCAATAAAGGAATCCTCGGAAGGGTGAGCCCAGATCACGCAAAGCTTTCAAAGTGGGGGAGATCACATTGTTTTCAATCTCCTCACGCCATTTTTCAGCCTCTGGAACAGGGCAAAATGCACCCATCCCACCAGTGTTGGGACCCTGGTCTCCATCGTTCAAACGCTTGTGATCTCTGGCGAAAAGGGTGGTTTGAAAGTTTTCACCATCGGTGATGGCAAACAGCGAGGTTTCCCAGCCCACAAGGAATTCTTCCAAAACCACTTTCCCGGAAATGGATTCCAGAAAACTCAAGGCATCAGCTTCGTTTTCCACAACAGCAACGCCTTTTCCTGCAGCCAAGCCGTCTGCTTTGATCACGATGGGATAATTTGCTTGAGAGAGGATGTGTCTTTGTGCTTCCTGCGGATTGTCAAAACACTCATAAGACGCGGTTGGAATCTTGTTTTTTGCCATCAATTCCTTGGCAAAAGCCTTGCTGCTTTCAATTCTTGCAGCTTGGGCAGTGGGACCCACACAGGGCACCCCTGCTTTTTCCAAAACATCCACCCAACCGTCTGCCAGTGGCTGTTCCGGACCAAAAACCACAAAGTTCGGCTGATTTGTCAAACACCAATCCAAAACCTCATTCAGGTCTGTGAATGGAAGGCATTTGAATTCGCGGGCAATGCCGCCATTTCCGGGCGCCACAATAATCTGCGCTCCATCTTTGGCAATTGCCGCTGCCAGGGCATGTTCACGCCCACCTCCGCCGATGATCAGAACTGTCAAGCTATGGTTCTCCTCAAATGTTTTATCAGACTCAGGAGCGCATACTCAGCCGCTTTGAACCGGATGGATTCACGATCTCCATTAAAAGCATGGGTAAAGCTCCAAGTCCCTTGTAAATCTGAAAAACCAAAACAGACGGTCCCAACTGGCTTATCAACGGTGCCACCATCCGGACCGGCAACGCCTGTTACGGAAATCCCTATCTGAGATTTTGTCAAGCTTTTTATGCCCTCTGCCATTTCCTGGGCGCATTTTTCGCTTACTGCGCCATGCTGCATGAGGGTGGTGGAATTCACTCCCAATAAGGCTTGCTTGAGTTCGTTGGCATAGCTTACCACACCGCCCAAAAAAGATTCTGAAGCACCGGGCACATCCGTAATCATTTTTTGCGCCCAGCCTCCGGTGCAGGATTCAGCCAGAGCCAGTTTCCATCCTTTTTCTTTCAGAATTTCAAGCAAAACCTGCGCAGGTGTATCGCCGTTTTCGCCCCAAACATATTCTTCAATCAGCTTGTGGCAGCGCTCGGCGCTTTCCGTGACTTCAATTTTGCTTGGACCGTAAAAACGCAGGTCCACTCTTCCCGACTGGGGGAGCCATGCCAGCTCAACACCTTTTAGCTTGGGGAAATCTGCCAAAAGCTCTGCCAAGGCGGATTCCGAGATTCCGAAAGTGTGCAGCGTATGTTGCCAGATTTGTTTGTCGTTGCCATATTTTTCGAGAAGCAGGGGCTTGGCTTGATTTTCAAAGAGATGCCGCATTTCAAGCGGAACTCCGGCAAAGGCAAAGAAGCTTTTTGATCCGTCTTCAAAAAATAGTCCCGGCGCGGTGCCACGATCATTTTTCAAAGCCATAAAATTTTTGGGCACCATCGCCTGGCTGCGGTTGGATTCCGGCACTTTCATCTTGCGGAAGGCGAATCTTTTCAGGATCTCTTCCCAAATGGCGGGGTCGAACATCAATTCGGCATCAAAAAAGGATGCAATGGCGTTTTTGGTGATATCATCTTCCGTGGGACCCAAGCCACCGGTGGTGATGACCACATCACATTTTTCCCAAGCCAGTGCCAGCGCTTGGCTGATGGCTTCGGGTTCATCCTTCACGGTGAGCGAAAAATCCACCGGCAGGCCAATTGCCGCCAGTTCCTGCGCCAGCCAAGCCAAATTTGTGTTCAGCGTGCTGCCCAGCAGGATTTCGTTGCCGATTGTTAAAACGGCACTTTTATACATATCAGTAGGATTTTGCAAAAACCACGCGGCGCTTGCTTTGGGCTCCGCAGTTGATGCAGTTTCCGTCTTCCTCGTCCTGGTTGAAAGGTATGCAGCGGATGGTGACTTTCAAGTCATCCTTGATTTTTTCTTCGCAGTCGGGACATCCGCACCAGTGGGAAAGCGCAAAACCGCCATGAATTTCAGGTTGTTCGGCGTTTTTGGGGGTATAAAAGGCGTAGAATTCATCTTTTGAATCGATCTTCACCGTATTTTCCTGACGGAACTTCAAGGCACGTTCGTAGATGTTTTTCTGGATTTCTCCCAAGGTTTTCAGGCAGTAATCCACCACGTTTTCCATTTCCACGGATTGCTTTTCACGGGGACCAAGGTCGCGCCTGGCAATCATCACCGAGTTTGAAGCCACATCTCTGGGACCAATTTCGATGCGCAACGGAATGCCTTTTTTAATCCAATACCAGTTGCGTTCGCTGGAGGTGAGATCACGGTTGTCCAATTCGGTGTAAACTCTCACGTCATCAATACGTGCGCCTTTGAACGATTCGACAATTCTATTCGCCATCGCCATCACCACTTCGCGTTCAGCATCATCACGATAAATCGGGACAATCGCGATGTGCGACGGTGCAATTTTCGGGGGTAAAACCAACCCGTCGTCGTCACTGTGAGCCATGATCAGGGCTCCGATCAAGCGGGTGGAAACACCCCAGGAAGTGGTCCAGGCATGCTGGAATTCGCCTTCGCGATTTTGGAAGCGAATCCCTGATGCGGTGGCAAAGTTTTGTCCCAGAAAGTGGGAAGTGCCGGATTGCAGTGCCTTTTTATCCTGCATCATCGCTTCAATGCTATATGTATTCACGGCTCCGGGGAATTTTTCCCCCTCCGTCTTTTCTCCTTTAATCACGGGAATCGCCAAAAATTCACTGGCAAACCGGGCATAAACCTCAAGCATTTGCAAGGTTTCTTCCATCGCTTCTTCGCTTGTCTCATGCACGGTATGTCCTTCCTGCCACAAAAATTCCGTGGTACGCAAAAACAGCCGGGTGCGCATTTCCCAGCGCACCACGTTTGCCCACTGATTTATGAGCAGCGGCAGGTCGCGGTAGGAGTTCACCCATTTGGCAAAGGAAGCGCCGATGATGGTTTCGGAGGTGGGGCGCACAATGTAGGCTTCGGTGAGTTCCCCGGCGGGCTTCAGGCCGCCTTTTCCGTCTTCTTCCAGTTTGCTGTGGGTCACCACTGCGCACTCTTTGGCAAAGCCTTCCACGTGTTCGGCTTCTTTTTCAAAATAGCTCTTGGGAATGAAAATGGGAAAATAGGCGTTACGATGCCCTGTTTCGCGAAACATTTCGTTCAGCGCTTTCTGTATGTTTTCCCAAATGGCATAGCCCCATGGTTTGATCACCATGCAGCCCCTAACTTCACTGTTTTCAGCCAGATCTGCGGCGCGTACCACCTGCTGGAACCACTCCGCATAGTTTTCTTCGCGCGTCGGCTGTATCGCCGTGCGTTCTTTTTTACTCATCTGATTTTCCTTGCGTTACTTGTTTGGAGTACACATCTGTGAATGGCCACAAATTGTCAATAATATAGTGGAACCCACGCATTTCTATCAAGTTATCCCGGTAAATCTGTCAGCTATTTTCATGGCTCTCCCTAGGCTTGTGCTCTGTTATTTTTCGGGTCGCTCCCGTTGGGCTCCCGCCTTTGAGCGGGTGCTTGAGGGGGATCAGGCGAGGGGGAAATTGGAGCGAACCCAGGAGGAAGCAAGCCTTGAAGCTGTTTTGGGTTTTGTTTGGAAATGAATTCCAGAGCTTCTTGCCCTGGGATTTGAAAGAACAAAAAACCGCCGGTTTGGGCTCCGGCGGTGGGATTATCTCTTAGTAAGGGTTTATTTTTCAGAATAGTGCAGTTTGAACCATTCTTCAGCCCTTTGCTGGATATTGTCGATATCCTGGGCGGTGAACAATGATGCAAGCAGGTTGCGGGCATCTTCGGCGTCTTTTTCGCCATTTGCAGCAGCCAGGGAAAACCAGAAAAACGCTTCGTATGCATTTTCATCGATCCCTTCGCCAAAGGCATAACAGTTTCCAATTTCATATTGGGCTTGGGGATGGCCTTGGTCTGCGGCTTTCAAAAACCACTTTGCTGCCTGGGCTTGATCTTGAGTCACGATTTCGCCCGCGGCATGAACTTGGCCAAGCATGAACTGAGCTTCGCGATGTCCCAGTTCCGCAGCTTGGTTCAGCCATCTCAAGCCGTCGATCGGGTTATTTTTGAGGTTCATGAGCGCAAGCTGATAGTTTGCATCGGGATGGTCCTGTCCGGCAGCGCTGGCCAGCCATCTGAATGCTTCTTCACGGTTGGCTTTAACCCCGTCTCCATCGGCATAAGCCATGCCCAGGTTATATTGGGCAAAGGCGTCTCCCTTGTCAGCAGCTTTTTCAAACCAGGCAAAGGCTTCATTGGCGTTTGCAGCGACTCCTTCTCCATGTTTGTAGCAGTAGGCGAGGTCGTTCATGGCTTGGATGTGGCCTTTGTCTGCAGCTTGGCGGAACCAGCGCAGGGCTGCTGTCTTGTCCTGCTCCACACCGGTGCCTTCGAAAAGGCTGCGTCCCAGGCTGTATTGGGCGTCCAGGTTTCCGTTGGCGGCAGCCATGTCAAACCATTTTAGGGCTTCACGTTGATTTTTGGTCACTCCTTCGCCGTTGAAATAGCAAACCCCAAGTCCATACTGGGCTGTGGTGAAATTTTGGTTTGCCGCCTGACGATACCATTGGGCTGCCTCTTGTTTGTCCACTTTGGCGCCTATACCGTTGTAAAGGCAATAGGCGAGGTTGTTTTGGGCACCTGCGTGTCCCTGTTTGGCGGCAAGGGTGTACCATCTGACCGCTTCAGCATGGTTAACATCCACGCCCAAGCCGTCCTGAAGGCAAACTCCAAGCTGGAACTGACCTTCCGGATGTCCACTTTGGGCGGAGGCCAGGATTTTATCGCTATATGTAAGCTGTGCAAGCAATAAGGTCGATAGCATAAGCAGTAGCAAGGTTACAAAAATATTTCTCATTTGAAAAGCTCCTGTTTTTTTGATGTCTTAATTAAAATATTAATCTGGATGGGGCATTTTAGTCAAGAAAAATTTACCAAGGGCGATGGCGGCAGCTTTTTCCACCACTTCCATATAGTCCAAGGCTTCATCCAGGTGTTTTCCCGTGCAAACCAAGCCATGTGCCTGCCAAATCAAGGCCTTACGGCTTCCAATCACATCCAGGCTGCCCAAGGCAAGCTGCTGCGAGCCCGGAAGCGCTGCCCCGGTGATGGCAACCCCATCCGGCAAAAAGAGTTGCAGTTCCGCCAGGGCATCCTGGAGGCGGGAATTGAGGTTGTCTTCGTTTTTGGCAAAATCCATCTGGCTGAGCAGGATGACGCTGTTGGGATGGGAATGCAGCACCACCTTATCCTCTCTGCCGGTGGCAAGGAAATGTTTTTGCAAAAGCCTGTGACAGCTCCATTCTGAGGTGGGTTTGGCCGTGGCGGGGAAATATTCCTCTCCTTCGCCGTTGATCCTGATTAAAACAAAGTGGGGCAATGGCTTTCGTGCCACATGGCGCCAGCGGCTTCCGGTTTGGGAAACCAAAAACCAGGAACCGGGCCCAAAGTGTGGGGTGAGGGTTTCAGTTAAATTCAGTGACAGATTTCCCGCATTTGCTTCGCCCCAGCCGCGAACGCTGATCAATTCAGCGGTTTCCCGCAGGGTTTGCTCCAGTTCGGGCAGCAGTTCAAAGACGGTTTTCAGTTCTGGATGCGTGCTTATTTCTTTTCTCCTTTGGCGCTTAGTTCGCGGCAGATTTTTTCCACTTCGCGGAAGTTGACCTTGCCGCTGGACATCATGGGAATATCATCAATTACAAAGAATTGACGCGGCACGGCGATGCTGGGCAGTTCTTTTTTAAGCTGTTTGAGCACCTTGGCTTTGTCGAAGTTTCCGGTGGCAACGGCGGCAACCACATCCGCACCTTTGGTGGGGTTCGGAATGTCCACAACGCTGCAGATCACGTCTTCCGGCAGAAGGCGGCTCAGCACATCTTCAACCTTCACCAGCGAGACCATTTCGCCGCCAACTTTTACAAAACGTTTGAGGCGTCCGCGGTGCCAGAGGAATCCGTCTTTATCGATGAGACCGATGTCTCCGGTGTCATACCAACCGCCACGGATGCGCAGCGAGGTTTCTTCGTAGTCGTTGAGATAGCCTTCCATAACGAGGTCGCCCTTCACGAGGATTTTGCCCTCGAGATCGGGGCCCAAGGTTTCACCGCTTTCAACGTCTTCAATGCGGACTTTCACGCCGGGGATGGGTTTTCCAATGCTGCCAATTTTGTGGGCTCCGGGATGGTTTGTTGAGATAACTGGCGAGGTCTCGGTTGCGCCATATCCTTCAAAGATGGTGATCCCGTGTTTTCTGAGGAATCCGTCATAGACCTTGTTTGGCAGTTTGTCCGCGCCTGCGATCGCAAAACGGATGCTGGAAAAATCTCCGGGTTCGGATTTTTGGAGATAGCCATAGAAAAAGGACGGGGTGGCAGCCATGTAGGTCACCTTGTATTTTCTCACCAGAGAGCTTATTTTTTGGTATTCGAGCGGGTTGGGATGAGCCACCATGCTGTTGCCCAAAATCAGGGGCAGCCACATATTCACGGTGAGCCCAAAAACGTGGAAGAGGGGCAGCATGCTCATGCAGCTGTCATCAGAAGAAATACCGAAAACCTGAATGCTGGCTTCCACATTGCTGATTATGTTGCGGTGAGTCAACTGCACAGCCTTGGGTTCTTTTTCGCTGCCACTGGTGAAGAGAATCACGCTGACTTGTTTATCTGACCCACTGTGAACCATCGTTTTCAGGATGGGGGTGGGCAGTTTGGACATGGCGGCGGCTTTGAGCTTGTCCACGATGGTCACCTTGGCAAGGATGTCTTCCACAAAGATCATGTGGTCAATGGGCTCAAGGTTCAGCTTTTCCAACAGCTTGCGGCTGGTGAGTATGGTTTTGAAATGGCATTTTTCACGGGCGTAGCGGCAGTTTTCGATAGCCCCGGTGGAATAGTTGATCATCACGGGGATTTTGCCATTCATCAGGGTTCCCAAAACTCCAAGCATGCAGCCAACTGAGGTTGGAAGCAGGATTCCCACATATTTTCCCTTGATTTTTGCCAGGCTGTTTTTCAGGATCAGCGATGCGATGAGCATTTTGGAGTAGGTGAAATCCTGACCCGTGGCCTGGTCATACACGGCTATTTTTTTGCCATATTTTTTTGCGGATTGAATGAAACGGTGGTGAAGCATTGTAACTCCTTGCTATTTGATGATATGTAGCCAGTCTCGCAGAAGAAAATCCAGCCTGCCGATCAGCAGAGAGATGCGCGCCATCACGGTGTAACCGAATGAAGCGCCAAAACTTACCATCAGAAACCAGATTCCAATTTTTGAGGGAACCTTGAAGAATCCTTCCTGTTTTTTGCTGAAGTAAAAGAAGAACACGCCGCAGAGGGTTCCCACAATCATGAGGATGGTGCCAACGATGTCAACCGGCGAGGAAAAACTGAAGGGGTTCACCATTGTGGCTGCCATCTGAGACAGGAAGTCGGACTTGAAGCTGAGCAGCATGGACATCGCGGCGGAGGTTCCAATCATCAGAGCCAGCGGATAGCGGCTCAGCCACTGCAGTTTTGGCACCATGCGCAGCAGCATGAGGATGCCCAGTATCATGGGAATGAGCAGGATCAGGTTTCCCCTGAAGTCTGTGCCAAGCTTGTTGAACAGGTTTGGAATCAGGATGTTATATATGGTGTAAACCAACCAATATGAAGCGGAAAGGCCAACGAAGACCTGCTCCGCAAACTTATAAAAGGGATTGTCCTTATAGAGGAAACTGAAGATGCTGAGCGTGAAAAAAGCCGCCAGCCAGATGCCGAAAGTTGTCATGAAATTAGCCATTGTTTTCCTCCAGGGCAAGTTTGTCCGCCTTGCGTTTTCTGGCGGCGCGGATGTTTCCAAACAGGATCAGCAGCAGGATGAGGATGTGTGCCACAGATTGCGGGTTCATGCCGCGGCTGGCGTCGCCCTCATAGCCCATGAGCAGTTCATATTCCGCTGCGGATTTCAGCCCGCCGAGAAGGCCGTGAAGCTGGTCTTGATCGCTCACATAGGGCAAAAATCCCGGCGTGCTGACGGCGGTGGTGCCTCCGGCAACGGGAACATTGAATTTGCCTTTGGCGGTCATGATCCAATCCCGCAAACCGGGATCACCGGCGGAAAGCGAGATCACATAGCGGATGTCCTTCAAGGTGCGGACCTTTTCCAAGAGTGGGATTTCTTCATATTTTTTGCCGGTGATGTCGCTGGGGAAAATGGCTTTCATGTTGCGTCCCATGCCTTGGATGGTGACCAGTCCGCCAGGCTTGTAACCCAGGTTCACATAGTCTTTTCCATATTCAGGCAGCTCTGCCTCAGGGTTTTGCTCTGCAAGTTTTTCTTTCACTTCGTTGAAAGCTCTGTCTGCCATCTGCGGTCCCTGCGGCCACATCGCTGTGGCGATCACTTTATGGCCTTTTTTCCAAGCGTGTTCGATCAAGGCCAGCGCCATCGGCTGAATTTCTGTGATCACAGAAGGGTCGTAATCAAAAGAAAGAATCACAGGTGCGCCCGTGGGAACGGATTCGATGAGGTCGTAAACCTTTTGGGTGAGCGGCGTGCTTTGGGTTTTCAAGCCCAAGGGAAACAGCATGGGCAGCATCACCGCCAAGACCAGGATCAGGAAAACGATGCGGCGTTCAATAACGGTTCTGTCCACCTTTTTCATTTTCCGCCTCCCAGATAGGAACGCTCGATGCCCAAAATGATGCGCAGTGAGGCTCCCACAATGCCCAGTGCGGCGCTGATCAAAATTGCTCTCTGCGCGGCTGTGTTCGGATATTCCATGATGAAGTTTGTGAGTTCGGGCAGGCGCAGGAAGCTAAGTTTGTCCGGAATCCAGCCCGTGAGCAGCTGTGCAAAGCTGGTTCTGCCCAGCATAACGATCACGGCGGTGATCATCAGCAGGTTGGATTCAAAAGTGCGGATGATGAAGGCGCGATATGCCGCGGAAGCAATGTAGAACGCCAAAAGTGAAAACATGGTGGCGGAAAGTGGGATGAAGGCGTTTGTGAAAAGGTAGTCAAAAGGCTTCGCACCAAGGCTTTTCACGATCCCATCGCCCTGGCCCAGCAAGCCCGGGGTTTGTTCCATCCCCCAGAGCAATCCCACAATCAACATCAGCGCAAAACTGATCAGACCTGCAAGGTAGTAGGGCCAGTTCGGCATTTTCTCTTTCACGCGGGTGATGTTGAGATGGAGCAGGCTGGCTTGACCCAATAGGATGGCAAATCCGGAGATGATCATGAACCAATCAATCAGAGTGGATTCTATGGATGGAAAAGGCTCCCGGGGGATGAAGCCACCCACCAGGACCACCAGTCCGGCAATGAAAGCAACAACAAGAGGCGCATTTCGTTTCATGTTTAACCTCCTCCTCCTTCAAAAAAGTGTTTGAACCAGCCCCAGCCGAGGATTTCGGTCACCACTCCGACCAGAACCAGGATGATGACCAAGAGTTTGCCAAAGTCGTGACCCTTGAGGCTTCCCAATTGCTGGGGATCGCGGGAAATGTATGCAGATGCGGCGTAAAGCTCTTCGCCGATGAGGGTGTAGTCGCAGGTGACCACAAAGAAGGGCAGTTGATGCGGCTGTCCGGTTCCCGCGGTTTGGATGGCGCCGGTGCCAAAGCCTGTTTCGGTGAGGATCAACGACTCCGCCCAGAACGCTCCCAAAAAGAAGTTTGCCGCAGGCTGTTCACGCAGCATAATGCCGTCCACGCCTGCCACAAAGCCAAATTGGTCGTCGCTGAGGTAAAAGATGTTTTCCTCGCGATAGGCGTCCGGTCTGCCGGCTTGCATATAGGCTTCTTTCACAGTTTCCCTGGCTGCAGACATCACCATTGAAGAACGGCAGGGAACCAAAAGTTCGGTTCCATATTCGGCGGATTTTTGAGCCAGCGGACTCAGGATGTTCAGGGCGGCGATGGTTTGGATATCGCCCAGGTCGCTGAGGCCGGGAACAAAAAGGATCGGTTTGCCTTTCTCGGTGGCGCGTCCGATGGCTTCATCCATGCTGTCCAAGCCGCTGATTCTGCGGATGAAAAGTTCTTTGCCTTTGCGACCCAAATAGATGTAATACAAGATTGCGCCGCACACCAAGCCCAGCAGGATGAGCAGGGAAAGCTTGTTCATGTCAAACCATTGAGCCTTGGTAGTGGCAGAGCCTGTGAATACAGAGCTGTCCCCTGCAGCACGATTGTAGGCAATGAGCCTGTATTTATATGTGCCGCCGATCTCGAGGCTGGACTCAATATGCTGTCCCTGGGTGGAAAACTCATTGAAAAATTCGTGGTAAACCCCCAGGCTGTCGGCCTTTTGCAGGCTCAGTGAATCTGCTTTGGAGTCGAGATTCCACTTCAACAGGACGGCGGTTCCATCATCCCAGGGCATATCCTCAGCCGTGAAAACAGGCTGGTTCGCCCAAATTGCCAAAGGAAAAAGTCCCATCAAAATGGTGATAAACAAGAGCGATATTTTCTTCATTCTTCAGCTTCCTTTGCGGGTTTTATGCCCAAAAAAGCGTCCCGGATGGAGCGCGCAGCGTCCACGACCGTATTGACCTGTTCCACAGTAAGGGGATTGGTGCCGGCTGTGTTCATCATGTCTGCCAGTTCGCGCGTGGTTTGGACGGCATCTTTGAAGGCGGGGATTTTGGAATATTCAGGACCCATCAAGGCAAGGTTTTCCGCCAAAGCCTGCCAGGCAGGACTGACCAAAACCTTGGATTTCTCTGTGCTGTAGTTCTTTGCAATCAGCCCGCCAACCTGGCTCACGGTTTGGCTCCAGTTTCCCAAAGCGACGAGCGTGTAAAAATGATCGCGTTTGTTGGCCAAAAGCTCTTGGTCCACATTGTCTTGAAACCTGAAAAGCAAGGTTTCCAGCGATTCCCAATCTCCGGCGGCAAGAAGGGGCTGAAAGCCAAGGTCATATTTGTCTGCCACCTTTCCCAGCCTCAAAACCGGAGCAAGCGTTTGAATCTGCGAAGTGGCGCCATTCAGCCAGGCTTTGTCCTTTTTCCCGATCGCCAATTTGGACTCGGCAATCTGGGCTCCAAGCGCAAAGGCAACCCTCATGGTGTCGCTGTTTGCCACGTTGAACCTGGTTTGAACAAGGGTGGCGAGATCATCGTCATCCAGCTTGTCCAAAGCCAGAAAAACAGAACGGAAGGAAGGCACGGTCGCATATTCAGATACTTTTTCCTTCCCGTCCGGCATCTTGGATTTTTCGCTGTTTTTGCAAGATGCGAGAACCAAAATGGACAAAACGACCAGTGCAAAGGTCAGAGTTTTTCTCATCATAACTTTCCTTTTCATTAAAAATCCGATGACGGCCTGAGCAAAACCGTCCTTATGAAAAAAGGCCCGGAGCCACGTGGTGCAGGCTGTGGAATCCGGGCTTGGATGTCAAACAAAATCTGCATTAATTGTTTCAAACCATGCATCAGGGCCTGCCTGCCAAACATTCCGCACAAAGATGATAGCGGCAATAGCGATGGAAAAGCTCCATCAAACCCTGCTGAAGCAGCGTGCTTTTGCTCACCGCCCGGGCTTGAGATTCGCTGAGCCAGCGGTTCATAAAACGTGTGATGTGATTCTCCTGCAGGGCGGGGAAGCTTTTATAATAGTGGATTATTCTTTCCTGCGCCTCGTTGTCAGAGTGTTTTTCTCCATACATATAGCTGATGGGGAGGAAGATATTGATATATATGTTGCTGATCAAGCCTTTGCCGGGACGGGGCAGCTTTTCCGAACCGGGCAACACGGTTTCTGAAAATGTTTGGGAAAAGGCTTGGAATACTTTTTTGGGATCGGCATTGTCGCTTAAAACCCTGTCTTGAAAATATTCCATCAAACCTTGTCCTGAAGTGCGATGAATGAGGCTTGCCATCGCAAAAATCCGGTATAGTGGATGACCCTGAGGGCGCACGCGGAAAAGTTGCCAATCAATTTGCACGCGCCGTGCAAAGAAGGGCTGGCGCTCCCAAGCCTCTTCCAAAAGCTTGCGTAAACGCTCGTCCAGATGCTCTCCACAGCGTTCAAGTAGGCCGCTGGAGCAGCTCAAAATGGCAACCAATCCCAAGGCATCCAAGCCGTTTTTTTGCCATTCCCGGATGTCTTTCAGAGGAATGGCTTGAGCCAGATAAAGCAGGTTATGTTTGTTCTTTTCATAGCCCAGGGCTTCCATCATCCCTTCGTAGAGAACCTGGTCAAAATCGCTCAACATCAGAGCAGCACTGAAACGGCGGGCTTTATTTTGGAAGCGGCGCAAGCCCCAGGCGCCCAAGATGCTTTGAAAGGAATCCGCATCCAGGGCGGAAAGCAGATCGCAAAAACCGGCACTGTCTTTCAGCGATACGGGCTCCGGCTGCGTCAGCAGTTTGCGAATATCGTCACTCAGCTGGCTTTGCAGTTCCAGGATTTCCACCGTTCCGCCATCTTCTTTCACGGTGTGGGTCTGCATTCCGGCATTCATCACCACGTGCAAAACCACATTGTTGTAATATGGATCTTCGTGGTGTTCGTGAGCCTTCCAATCATAGCTGTTGATGTGGATTTCCACGTCTCCGCGCATGATTTGTCCATCCAAATCGATCACGGCATTGCGAAAATCCGGACCCCTGCCAGTGTTGAACTGTCCCTGATAGTTCACCTGCACCGTTTTGCCGCTGGCGGTTTTCAGCGGAGTGAGCAGATGCCCTGCATCCCAGATGTGGTAAAGGAATTTTTCTTCCAAAGCCGCCATTTAAAAATACCTTTTCAGCATCCGATAGCGCTGACTCGCAGAGCGGGAATTGTTCAAATTGCTGGGATTGTAGTCAACTGGATTGCTCAAAATTGCCACCAGACGCATGCTTTGGTCTTTGTTGATCTGGCTGCAGCTTTTTCCATAGTATTGAAGCGACGCGGTTTCGATTCCGTATATGCCGCGACCCCATTCAACATAGTTTAGATACAGCTCCAGCATCCGATCTTTGCTCATGATAAGTTCCATCAGGATCGTCACTTGAGCTTCCAGATACTTTCTCACCCAATTGCGGTCCGTGGTCAAAAAGATGGTGCGAGCCACCTGGTTGCTGATCGTGCTGGCGCCAAAACGGATCTTTCCTGCGTCACGATTGCGCCGCCAAGCCTGTTTGATCATGTTCCATTCGAAGCCGAAATGCTTGTAATAGTTGGCGTCTTCGATGGATATCAGCATCCGCACCGTGGTGGGTGGGATGTTTTCCAAGCTGATGTTTTCCCTTTTTTGCCACTGATAACCGCGAATCAGATGTCGCTGCAGCATCAAGGGTGTAAGCGGTGGATCCACAAAGCTGTAGATCACACAAAAGATGGCAATTACCGTCCAAAAACCCAGATGGGCAAAAAGGATGCCACGCAGGATTTTAGTGACCGGCTTGCGCTTCATCTATGGCTTTTGAAGTCCTGCCGCAGAGGGCGGCATGAAATAAATATGTAAAAGAACAGGCTGAAACTGCCCTATTTTACTCCTGAACCTGGGATTTGTTGACGTATGCAGCCAGACGCGCTTTGCGGCGGGAAGCGGTGCGTTTGTGGATCACGCCTTTTTTTGCGGCTTTGTCCAACTGGGAATAAAGCTTGTTCAAAAGAACTTCTTTTTCTTCAGCGGGCATGTCGGTGCGAAGCTGTTTGTCAAGCGTTCTGATGGTGCGTTTCACATAGTTGTTGCGAGCGCGACGTTTGGCATCGGTTTTCATTCTTTTCATTGGAGACTTGGTATTTGGCATTTTTCACCTCAAGTTTTGTTAATCGTTTGAGACAGGATTAAATGGAGCCAGTTTTTGTCAACGTTTTTTCAACTCTTGCAGCAGGTCGATGAGTTTAGCAGCTTGACATCCTGAACTCAACCTGCTCACATCTAAAACCTGCTTCAGGTTGTCTCCAGCTTTCCAAGCATCATATATGGATTGTAGTTCCTTGGCGGCCTCTGCGCTTTCGTCCAGATCAAAACAGACCCTCAGCCCATATTCATTGATCAATTTCTCAGCCTCGCCGCCGCGGGGACCCAAACAAAAAATCCGATTGCCCGAACCGATATATTCAAAAAGCTTGGAGGTCAGCATACCCTGATAACCCTCATAATAATTGATCAATAGCAGCAAAAGCTCGCTGTCGCCAATCTCTTCCAAAGCTTCTTGATGAGGTAGAAAACCCAAAATTTTGTGCTTGCCCGGCAGGTTTTGAGCCAAAAATTCACGTTGATCCGGGCTCAGAGCTGTGCCAACAAAACTCAGTTCAAAATCGCGGTCAGCCAAGGCGTCCCGGATGAGCTTCACAGCTTCTTCAAACTTTTGTCCTTCAGTAAGATTGCCCACAAATTTTATCCGGAATTTCGATGATCTTGTTCGAGATTCGAGCGTCTCTTCCACAAATGGCTGAAATCCACTGTAAACTACGGCAGTATTTTCAGATGGCAGTTGTGACGCCAGATGACTTGAAACCACAATATTAAGATCGACGCTTTGAGCCACCTTCCGCTCCAAGCGACGCTGTAAATCCATACTGAATTTTGAAGGCGGATTCAGCTGCAGATAGTAAATTGAACTCCAGGGGTCACGCCAGTCTGCAACCCACTTCAGACGGTGGTTTTCTTTGAGTTTCAATCCAATCAGATGAGTCGAATGTGGAGGTCCGGTCGTGATGACTAGATCAATCGGATTTTCTCGCAAAAACCGGGTGGCGCTTCGCAATGCAGCAGGGTTCCAAAACTTGCGTGCATCCGGGATCACGAGGTTCAATCGCGTCCAAACCAAAAGCTTTTTCAGAAGACCGGCTTTTTCATCCAGACCCAGACTGCCATGGGGAAGCTCACTTTTTTTGCCAAACAGCAGTTTCCAAAGTTTTGAAAACTTGGGTGCCCGGGTGCGCAGGATCTTCACTTGGGGAGGAATTTCCTTCAGCAGGCTGGGGTCAAGGATGGGGTAGTCGCCATCCTGAGTGGTCAAAACAGTCACCTCAAAGCCCGCTTTCACAAGTTCGGGCAGCCATTTCAGCCATCTTTGCACGGCAGCACCGCCGCAGGGAGGAAAATAGTAGCTGATCAGTAAAATGCGCATCACGCGTTCAAAACCAGCTCTGCCAGTTTCTGCCAGGAAAATTGTTCCACAAAAGCGGGAATATTGGGTTTCATCGCCTGAAACAAATTGCCCTCAAAGTAGCGAATCAAAGCTCCAGCCAAGGCTTCCGGATTGTTTGGCGGAACCAGCAACCCGGTTTTTTCCACATCGATATATTCGCTCAAACCGCCCACATCGGAGGCGATCACGGGCACTCCAAAGCTGTAGGAACTTGCGATCACGCCGCTTTGCGTGGCGCTTTTATATGGCAAAACGCAAACCTGGGCTTGATTGAAAATATCCGCGATCTCATCGTTGGAAATATAATGGAACCGGGCATCGACGGCATCTTCCAAACCCAGTTGGTGAATCAGAAGCAGATACTTTTCAGGCTTGCCATACACTTCACCCGCGATCAGCAGCCGCAGCCTTGGAACCCGCTTGCGGGCTTGCTTCACCGCTTTCAAGAGCACATCCAAACCTTTGTAGGCTTTGATCAATCCAAAAAACAGGGCAGTTGGGTCACGCTCAGGATCCTGCGGGGATGAGTCTTGCGAGCCCCCATAACAATCGTAAATGGGGTGAAAACCTTGGATTCCTTTAACCGAAACATCCCGGGGGAATTTGCGCTTCAAGTCTGCAAAGGTGGCGCCTGAAAGAGTCACAATCTTGTCACATTGCTTGAAGAAGGCTTTGGAAAGCAGATCGGCTCCAGGCCATTTTTCATGAAAATCCACGTTGTGAGCCAGGCAGATGCGCCGGATATTTGGCAAACGCTTGCAAATCCAAGTGTAGCTGGGTGCAAACCAAGGCAAAAACCACGACACGATCAAAAGATCGGGGTTCCAGCCTTTGATGCTTTGCACCGCCTTTTTCCAGCTTGCGGGTTGGTGGGGCGTGTAAGCTCTTTCAACAGTGATGTTTAAATCTTGCGGAAAACTGGTGGTTTGAGTGCTTCCGGGAAAGATGAGCTTGGGATACTGACGTTCAAAAGTGAAGAACCGGACTTCATCTCCTTGGTTCTGAAATTCCTGACCCAGTATCAGCGCAAACTGCGAAATACCACCTCGGAACGGTGGTGCCGGCCCCAGAATCACAATTCTTTTCATGGTATCAATCTCTGCCCTGCAGGAAAAAGCGTCTCACCACATCCGGATCGTTATATTTGCCAAACAGCGCCATCAGTTTCAGCCGTGCTTTTGCGCCTTTGAGGTCTCCGGCAAGCAGGCAGCCCATGTCTTCAAGATGTTTTCCGCCACCTTCATAACCATATTCCGAAAGAACGCGGCCTGTGTAGCAGCGCGAACAAATTACCACCAGGATGTTTTTCTTCAGAGCGTTTCTGATCTCTTCCACAAGGCTGCTGGGCAGGTTTCCTCTGCCAAAAGCTTCGATCACGATGGCTTTGGCGCCAGTTTCCACCGAACAGCGGATATGCCTTTCATCCATTCCCGCCACGGCTTTGATCAAGTCCACCGCGGTGTCCAGCTTGTCGGTCCAAACGCTTTCGCGGAACAGCGTGCTGCGATGATATACAATGGTGTCGGGGTCCACGCTGCCCAGGGGACCATAATCCACAGAGCGGAACGCATCAACCTTTCCGGTGTCAAATTTCACAACGTCCCTTGCGGTGTGGATCTCGTCGTTCATCACCACCAAAACCCCTTTGTCCGTGGAGTCGTGGTGACTAGCAACCCTCACCGCACCAATGATGTTTCTGGGTCCATCCAAGCCAATGTCACTTCCACTGCGCATGGCGGCTGTGAAAACAACCGGTTTGCGCGTTGTGAGCACCAGATCGCACAAAAAGGCGGTTTCTTCCAAAGTGTCTGTGCCGTGGGTGATTACCACGCCGTCATAATCCACAATCTGCAGGTCGATCAATTTTGCCAGTTCCAACATCATCTGCGGCGTGATGTAGGGACTGGGAAGGTTCAGATATTCCATCACATCGATGTTTGCCACGCTGTTGAGCTGGGGAAATTCATTCAAAAGATCAGCCAGCTCCGAGCTTGGAACCACACCCATGGAGCCTTTGGCTTTCATGGAAATGGTTCCCCCTGTGAGGATGATCAGCACGTTTTTCAAATTCTTTTCTGGGTTCATTTCTGCTTGTTCCTATATTTAATGGGGTCAGTATGTCCCGCTTGGGCAAAGGCTTTCAGGCGCAGGCGGCAGCTTTCACATTCGCCGCAGGCCTCGTCGTTGCTGCTGTAGCAGCTCCAGCTATGTTCAAATGGCGCTCCAAGTTCCAAGCCCAGTTTCACAATTTCAGCCTTGCTGAGCTGCAGCACCGGGGTCATGATTTTTATCGGGATCAGGTTTTTGGTCCCGGTTTCCACGGTCTTTTCAAAAGCGCTGAAAAACACTTCCCGGCAGTCCGGATATCCGCTGCTGTCTTCTTCCACCGCGCCGATATAGACCGAATTTGCACCCAATACCTCAGCCCAGGCCACAGCCGCGCACAGTAGATTTGCGTTGCGGAAGGGAACGTAGGTGGAAGGCACTTCATCTGTGGGATCCTGGGTGGGGATTTCCATGTTCGTGTCGATCAACGAAGAGCCGCCAATGCGCGCAAGCCAGTCCCAGCTTATCACTTCAGCGCGTTTGGGAGCATAGTGCCGGCAAATGGCTTCAAAGCTTTCCAGCTCCTTTTTTTGGGTGCGCTGACCGTAGTTCACATGCAGGAAATACAATTCTTCGCAATCCCTTGCAGCCACCGCCGCGCTCACCAAACTGTCCAGCCCTCCACTGACCAGAACGATCGCTTTGTTCATCAAAAACTTCCGCAAAAAGTATTTCTTTTCAATTTCAGGCGCAGTCCGATTTTGTCAAGCGCGGTTTTTTGCATGGTTCAATGTGGGTCAAATCCTTATTCTTGATCATGATTTTCAGATGCCGGCTTCATACTATTGTATTCTTAAGCCTGGATGGGATTTCAAGACTTCCTCAGCAAAGATCTTGCCTAAACTGAAGCCCAAACTGGAACAGGGTTGCAGAGCTTTGTTCATATCAGGCAATACCAGAAATGCAAGCTGCTTGTGTTTGTAAATCGGGGACGGTTTGAACTATCGATACCTAAGTATCTTGGCAATACAAGAATACTATATGTTAGATGAGCTTTTGAGCTTGGTATCGCCCTTGGCCCGTGCCAAGCAGCCTCTTGTGTCGCACCCATCAACCACCCGCCCACAGACGGGAGGCTATGGGGTATCAGGCGATCAAGCAATTGCCACAAAGCAAGGGAGAGGCTTATTGCCCGCTGCCCTTTTTGCTCGAAGAAACAGATGCTGCACTATCTTATTCAAATATATCGGCTGTGCTTTGGTGTTTGCGGTTTGCTTTTCCAGGTAAATCTATTATAATATGTGAGAGATCGTTATGTCTTGATGTTTCAAGATGGAATTCAAATACTATAGTAGTTTTCGGCTAGGATGATGCAGTTTTTCTGCTGATTCAAGTCTGGAATTCACCAGTTAATTCGAACCCCAGCAAGAAAATTCAAAAATTTTAACGTGATATAACTGTCTCTGTATCAGAAAGATACACGACAAGCAAAAAAATTATGCAGGCCGAAGTGAAATTTTCCTCTTGACAAAAAAACGGCCTCTGCAGATTGTGATCGAACGTGCGCTTGAGACGCTCAGTTTTCAGCGCCCTGATCTTTAAAAATATATAGAGTGGGAATGAGTGGGAAAAGCTCTTGTCAATTTCAAATCATTATATATGATGGAGAGTTTGATCCTGGCTCAGGACGAACGCTGGCGGCGTGGATTAGGCATGCAAGTCGAACGGTATGGCACCTTCGGGTGTCAGAGAGTGGCGAACGGGTGAGTAACAC